>Ga0209040_10003570_pt1 | contig 11919 bp, 9 predicted proteins | sample BogFormECP12_OM3_FD_188240 | JGI IMG/M metagenome (GOLD analysis project Ga0209040, IMG submission 188240) | Bog forest soil microbial communities from Calvert Island, British Columbia, Canada - ECP12_OM3 (SPAdes) (version 2) | ecosystem: Environmental > Aquatic > Freshwater > Wetlands > Bog ... | reverse complement strand
GCAGTACCAGCGTCGACAGCAGGGCAGCGATGCCGGGGGTGCGCTTGGAGTCCTTGGACTCCTCGTTGACCGTGACCGCCGTGTCCCACCCCCAATAGATGAAGACCGCCGTCAGCATGCCGACCGACAGGGCAGAGATTGAAGAGACGTTGAACACGTTGAGCCATTGAAGGCTGGGATGAATGCTGTGAGGGACATTGCTGCCGTAGACCTTTGCCAGGGCCACCACCGAGAAGATCACCAGGATGATGAGCTCGGCGCCGAGCAGGCCGACCTGCGTTCGGGCGGACAGCTCGATGCCGATGTAGCAGATCATGGTCATCACCGCGATCCAGATGACCCCTATGAACGTCGTCCAGAATGTGCTGTTCGCCAAGCCGTAGGCACCGAAGAGTGAGAAGGTGTACGAGCCGGCGATCTGGGCAAGGCTCGGCATGACGACCAGGTCCGTCACCAAGATCCCCCAGCCCGCCATCCAACCCGACTTCGGCCCTATTGCTCGAGTGACCCAGGTGAAGGTCGTCCCACAGTCCGGGTCCGCCCGGTTGAGGTAGAAGTACGCGGCCGCGATGAACAGCATCGGGATGAAAGCCAAGAGCATCACCGACGGCGCGAAGATCCCGACCGACAAGGCGACGAAACCGAGCGAGGCTGCCAGGCTGTAGGCGGGAGCCGTCGACGCCACGCCGATCACCAGGCTGGACATCAGGCCGAGGGCTCCGGTCTTGAGGCCCTTTCCTCCGTCGTCCGAATCCAGCGTGGGAATGGTGCCGAGCTCGCTGGAGTCCGGGATCGTCGTCATCCGAGTTGCCCCTCAATCCTCGATGTTGCTCATCACGTGCTTGATGCGGGTGTAGTCCTCGAAGCCGTACATCGACAGGTCCTTGCCGTAGCCCGAGTGCTTGAAGCCCCCGTGGGGCATCTCGGCCACGAGCGGGACGTGGGTGTTGATCCACACGCACCCGAAGTCCAGGTCGCGGGCCATGCGCATGGCCCGCCCGTGGTCACGCGTCCAGACGCTCGAAGCGAGCCCGTACTGGACGCCATTGGCCCACTCGAGCGCCTCGGAATCCTCGTTGAACTCCTGGACCGTGACCACCGGTCCGAAGACCTCCTGCTGGATCATCTCGTCGTCCTGGCGCAGGCCGGCCACCACCGTCGGGGCGAAGCAGTAGCCGCGCTCGCCGACTGGTGATCCACCGGTGAGGACACGGGCGTGGGAGGGTGCGCGTTCGATGAACCCGCGCACCCGTTCGAGTTGGTTGGCGTTGTTGAGCGGTCCGAAATCGGCCTCGTCGACCTCGCGCCCACCCACGGTCGTCGAGTTGGCCTGTTCGACGAGCGCCTCCAGCAGGTCACCGTGGATCCCGGGGGCGGCCAGCACCCGGGTGGCGGCGGTGCAGTCCTGACCGGCGTTGAAGTACCCGGCACCGGCGATCCCCTCGGCCGTCGCCTCGACGTCGGCGTCGTCGAAGACGATGACCGGCGCCTTGCCACCGAGCTCGAGATGCACCCGTTTGAGGTCGGCAGCCGCCGTGGCGGCCACCTCCATCCCCGCCCGGACGCTCCCGGTGATCGAGACCATGGCCGGGATGGGGTGCTCGACCAGCGCCCGCCCGGTTTCGCGGTCACCGCAGACCACGTTGAAGACCCCGTCCGGCACGTGCTGGGAGACGATCTCGGCCAGCAGCAGAGTGGACACCGGGGTGGTGTCGGAGGGCTTGAGCACCATGGTGTTCCCGGCGGCCAGTGCCGGTGCCCACTTCCAGACCGCCATCATCATCGGGTAGTTCCACGGCGTCACGGCGCCGCACACGCCCACCGGTTCGCGCCGGACGAACGAGGTGTGGCCGGCCATGTACTCCCCGGCCGAGAGGCCTTCGAGGTTCCTTGCCGCCGCGGCGAAGAACCGGATCTGGTCGACCATCGGCGGCACTTCCTCGGACATGGTGAGGGCGAACGGCTTGCCGGTGTTCTCGGACTCGGCCCGGACCAACTCCTCGCCCCGGGTTTCGATGGCGTCGGCGATCCGGATCAGGGCGAGGCTGCGCTCCGACGGTGTCGTGCGCTTCCACTCGGCGAACGCGGCATCGGCCACCCGGAGGGCACGGTCGACGTCGGCCCGACCGGACACGGGGGACTCGGCGAACGCGTCGCCGGTGCTCGGGTCGATGACCGGGGCGCCTGGGCCGTCGAGGGTGTCCACGTACTCGCCACCCACGAAGTTCCGGAGCCGCCGGATCCGGCCATCCCCGTTTCCGCTCACGTCACCCTCCCGCTTTGTCCGCTGCGCCGGCCAGCGGTCCGGATCGACCGCTCGGTGCCGTCGCGCAGGCGCCGACCGGCGACGCCCCCAACGCGCCGGGCCACCCCCGATCGACGGCCTCCCTTAGGATCACAGACATCGGGGGTCACGACAAGCGATAAGGTGGCGAAATCCTGTTTGGGCGCCGAATCCACTTGACTGTCCAGGCCAGCGTGAAAGAATTCGGCACGAGTTGACGATCGGCGAAAGTCCCGCAAGCGTGGAGGGGAGCGCGTGCCCAACCAACCAGGAAGTGACCGGGGCCTCGAGCCCGACGACGAATTCGCAACCGGCGCCGACGCGACGGGATCCGGATCGGTCGGCCTGCTCGACGCGGCCAACCGGGCCATCATCGAGGCCCTCCAGCGCGACGGCCGCCGCCCCTACGGGGCCATCGCCGAGGAGGTCGGCCTGTCGGAGGCCGCCGTTCGCCGGAGAGTGCAGCGGCTGCGGGAGAACGGTGTCATCCAGATCGTGGCGGTCACCGACCCCCTGCAGCTCGGCTTCAACCGCCAGGCTCTGGTCGGGATCCGGGTCGAGGGGGACGTGCGGACAGTCGCCGCCAAGGTAGCCGCGCTCGACGAGGTCGACTACGTGGTGGTGTGCGCCGGGTCCTTCGACCTGATCGCCGAGCTCGTCTGCGAGGACGACGAACGGCTGATGCACATACTGAACGACTCGATCCGATCGATACCCGGCGTCCGTTCGACCGAGAGCTTCCTCTACCTCAAACTCGCCAAGCAGACCTACACTTGGGGGACCAGATGAGCGACGTGGCACCAGTGAGCGGCACCGTCGGGGACAACCCCCTGAGCGAGAGGGCGCAGCGCCACCTCTGGATGCACTTCACCCGGCTCGGCGCTTACGGCGCCCACCACGAGGTGCCGGTGATGGTGCGCGGCGAAGGCCCCTACGTCTGGGACCAGAAGGGGAAGCGCTACTTGGACGGCTTGTCGGGGCTGTTCACGAGCCAGATCGGCCACGGTCGTACCGAGCTTGCCGAGGCCGCCTCAAAGCAGGCCAGCGAGCTCGCCTACTTCCCCCTTTGGACCTACGCCCACCCCCGGGCCATCGAGCTGGCCGAGCGGCTCGCCGAGCTGGCGCCGGGCGACCTGAACCGCGTCTTCTTCACCACCGGTGGCTCCGAGGCCGTCGAGTCCGCCTGGAAGCTGGCTCGCCAGTACTTCCGGGTGATCGGTGAACCGACGCGCTACAAGGTCATCAGTCGCGACATCGCCTACCACGGCACCACCATGGGGGCGCTGTCGATCACCGGGATCCCGGCCCTCAAGACCCCATTCGAGCCGCTGGTGCCCGGAGCAGTGAAGGTGGCGAACACCAACTTCTACCGGGCCCCCTACTTCGCCGACGACCCCGAGGGGTTCGGTCGGTGGGCGGCGGACGAGATCGCCCGGACGATCGAGATGGAGGGCCCCGAGACGGTGGCGGCCGTCTACCTCGAACCGGTGCAGAACGCCGGGGGTTGCTTCCCACCCCCGCCCGGGTATTTCGCCCGGGTCCGCGAGATCTGTGACCGCTACGGCGTGCTGTTCGTCTCCGACGAGGTCATCTGCGCCTTCGGACGGCTCGGCGAGTACTTCGGGGCCATCAGGTACGACTACCAGCCCGACATCATCACGGTGGCCAAGGGCCTCACCAGCGGCTACTCGCCGCTCGGGGCGATGATCACCAGCGACCGGCTGGTGGAGCCGTTCTTGCACCACGACGCCAGCTTCGCCCACGGTTTCACGTTTGCCGGACACCCGGTGAGCTGTGCCGTGGCCCTGGCCAACCTGGACGTCTTCGAGCGCGACGGGATCCTGGACCACGTACGGGCCACCCAGGGCAACTTCCGTTCCGCACTGGAGCGGCTCTATGAGCTTCCGATCGTCGGCGACGTCCGGGGGGACGGCTACTTCTACGGGATCGAGCTCGTGAAGGACAAGGCGACCCGCGAGTCCTTCGACGGCGCGGAGAGCGAGAACCTGCTCCGGGGCTACCTCTCGGGGGCACTCTTCGAGGCGGGGCTCATCTGCCGGGCCGACGACCGGGGCGACCCGGTGGTGCAGCTCTCGCCGCCGCTGATCTGCGGGCAGACCGAGATCGACCTGATGGAGCAGGTACTGCGCGGCGTCCTCACGGAGGCGTGGCGGCGCATCTGAGGGTGCCGGACCTCCGGTACCGCCACCTGTCACTGTGGTGGGACACCCTCGGCGAGCCGATCGCTGAGCGGACGCCGCTGGGCGGCGACCTCGACGTCGACGTGGCCATCGTCGGTGCCGGGTTCACCGGGCTCTGGACGGCCCATTCCCTGACCGTCAGCGACCCCACACTGCGGGTCGCGGTCCTCGAGCGTGAGGTGGCGGGGTTCGGCGCCTCGGGCCGCAACGGCGGGTGGTGCTCCGCCATCTTCGCCGCCTCCGATGCCCGCATCGAGCGCGACTACGGCCGGGACGCCGCCGTGGCGATGCGCCGGGCCATGCGCGACTCGGTCGACGAGGTCGGGCGGGCGGCGTCGGCCGAGGGGATCGACTGCGAGTACGCCAAAGGCGGCACCGTGGTCGCGGCCCGTAGCCCGGCCCAGGTCCAGCGGGCCCGTGCCGAGGTGGCCGGGGCCCGGTCGGCCGGGGCCACCGAGGACGACCTGGCCTGGCTCGGAGCCGCCGAGGCTCGCGCCCTGCTCGGGGCAGAGAGGATCCTCGGGGCCACCTACACACCCCACTGCGCGGCGCTCCAGCCGGCCCGCCTGGCCCGGGGGCTGGCCGAGGCGGTGGTCCGACGGGGCGTCACGATCTTCGAACAGACGGCGGCCGACGCCATCGAGCCCGGAGGGGCCGGCCGCCGCCCCCGGGTCCGCACCGACCGGGGCACGGTCACGGCCGACGTGGTGGTCCGGGCGGTCGAGGGGTGGACGCCATCGCTCCGGGGCGAGCGGCGGACCCTCGCCCCGGTGTACTCGCTGATGATCGCCACCGAGCCGCTGGACGACGACTTCTGGGCCGAGGCCCACCTGGACCGACGGGAGACCTTCTCGGACCACCGGCACATGATCATCTACGGGCAGCGCACGGCCGACGGACGGCTGGCCTTCGGAGGGCGCGGGGCGCCCTACCATTTCGGGTCGTCGATACGACCGTCGTACGACGTCGCACCGCGGGTGCATCGGGCGCTGGAGGAGACCCTGGTCGAGCTGTTCCCGGCGCTGGCCGGCGCCCGCATCACCCATCGGTGGGGCGGGCCCCTCGGAGTCCCCCGGGACTGGTTCACCTCGGTCGGGCTTGACCGTTCGACCGGCGTCGCCTGGGCCGGTGGCTACGTGGGCGACGGGGTGTCGACGACCAACCTCGCCGGGCGCACCCTGGCCGACCTGATCACCGGCAAGCGCGAGAGCGACCTGGTCCGCCTGCCCTGGGTCGGCCATCGCTCGCCGAGCTGGGAGCCCGAGCCCCTCCGCTGGCTGGAGGTCAACGCCGGTCTGGTGACCATCGAGCTGGCCGACCGAGCCGAGGCACGCCGCGGTCGCCCGAGCCGGGTGGCCGACCGCATGGGTCGCCTGCTCGGCCAGTAGGCCCCGGGAGGCCTCGGCTCGAGCCGGCGGGCCAAGTTCCCGGTGTCCAGGCTCGATAGAGTTTCGCCCCGTGACGGGCGACGGCCGCGTGACCCGGCGGAACTTCTTGCGGGGGACGCTGGCGGCCGGTACCGCCGCCGCTCTACTCGGCGAGGGCGCCGTCGGGGGGGCGACCACCCCGGGAGGGATGGCCCCGTCGGGCGCGAAGGGCCTCGGGCCGGGGGGCACGCTGTTGCGTCCCGACAGCCTCCCCCACCCCCATCTCCCCCCGGGTACCGACACCCTGCCCGAGATCGAGCACATCGTGGTCCTCATGATGGAGAACCACTCCTTCGACGACCACCTCGGGATGCTCGGGCGGGGCGACGGGATCACGCTCGGCCCCGGGGGCAAGCCGGTCAACTACAACCCGAACCCCGAGGGCGGCTACATCCGGGCCTTCCACAACCCGAACACCTACGGGTACGCCGGTGTCGGCGTGAGCCAGAGCTGGAACAGCTCGCACATCAGCTGGGACCGGGGCACGAACATGGGGTTCGTGAAGGCCTGCAACCCCTCGTCGATGGGCTACTGGACGGGCGACGACCTCCCCTTCTACTACTCGATGGCCAGCCAGTTCCCCATCGGGGACCGTTACTTCTGCTCGGTTATGGCGCAGACCTACCCGAACCGCCGGTTCCTGATCGCGGCCACCGCCCTCGGCAACATCGCCACCAACAAGACGGGCATCACGGGCAATCCTCCGAACGGGACGATCTTGGAACGGCTAGAGGGGTACGGCATCAGCTGGCGCAACTACTACCCCGACGTCCCGTCGGCCGCCCTGTTCCTCCCGGAGTACATCGCCAACCAGCACGACGGGAAGATCGTCCACTTCGAGCAGTTCTACACCGACGCCGCCTCGGGGAGCCTCCCGGCATTCTCGCTGGTGGACCCGTACACCAACTTCTCGGAGGAGAGCGGGGACATCTCGGTTGGCGAGGCCTACGCGGCGACCATCGTCAACGCCGTCCTGCAGAGCCCGGTTTGGGACAAGACGGCGCTCATCTGGACCTACGACGAGCACGGCGGCTGGTACGACCACGTGCCACCGGCCCCGGCGGTCCGGCCGGACAGCGTCCCGCCCGAGATCACGGTGCCGCCCGACCAGCCTGGCAGCTACGACTTCACCGGGTTCCGGGTACCGGTGGCGGTCGTCTCGCCGTGGGCCAGGAGGGACCACGTCTCCCATGTCGTCTACGACCACACCTCGATCTTGAAGTTCGTCGAGAGCAAGTGGAACATCCCGGCCATGACCTACCGAGACGCCAACGCCAACAACCTGACCGACTTCTTCGACTTCGGGGCCAAGAGGCCCCCGTTCGCCGTGCCGCCGACGCTGGCCCAGCCGCTCAACCCGTTCGTCGGCACCCCACCGGCGAACTCGAACACCGCCTCGGCGTTCCACACGATCGCCGAGCCGGTTCCCGGGAACAGCCCGGGCTCGGCGCATCTGGCCACTCTGCCGAGTGGTACCGAGGCGCTGCTGGCCGGGCACGCCCGGCGCTACGCCACTTGAGGCCATCCCCCGCCCGGTCGGGGTCCGGCCCGGCCTTCTACGCTCTCGGTGCATGGGCACCCGGGACGAGATCACCGACCTGCTGTTCATCTACGCCGAGCGGATCGACGCCGGCGACTTCGAAGGGGTGGCCGAGCTGTTCGCGGACGCCGAGATCTCCTTCAGCGGATTCGACCAGGTCCGCCGGGGTCGTGACCAGGTGCGGTCCATGTACGAGACCTCCACCCGCCGCTACGAGGACGGCACGCCCAGGACCAAGCACGTCATGTCGAACGTGATCGTGGAGGTCGACGAGCCGGCGGGCACTGCAACCGCCCGGTCCTACTTCACGGTGCTCCAGGCGGTCCCCGGCCTCCTCGCCCTCCAGCCGGTGATCGCCGGTCGCTACCACGACGCGTTCGAGCGGGCCGCGGGCACCTGGCGCTTCGCCACCCGCCGCATGACCGTCGACCTCGTGGGTGACCTCGGGGCCCACATGCTGTTCGACCTCGGGCAATGAGGACCGGACGGGTCGGTTGCGGGAACGGCGTGCGAAGCTCTCGGTCATGAAGCTCACGCTCCACTACGACATGGACTGCCCACCCGAGCGCTTCTGGTCCCTCTACTTCGACCCGGACTACACGACCCGCCTCCACCGAGAGGCCCTGGGCTCGACCTCGATCAACATCGTCGAGCAGCACGGGGACCTGACGACGGGGGTCGACCGGACCCTGCGCTACGGGCAGCATCCCGACGCGCCGGGCCCGGTCAAGAAGCTCTTCGGTGACGAGATCGTCACCACCGAGGTTTCGACCTTCGACCCGGGGGCCCAGACCTCGACCTTCACCGTGACCCCGGGCACCATGGCGGACAAGACCGAGATCCGGGGGTCGATCAGCGTCGAGGCCGCCGGCGACGGCTGCCGACAGACGTTCAACCTCGAGGCCAAGGTGAGGATCTTCGGTGCCGGCCCCGTGGTGGAGCGGTTCATCGAACGCCAGGCCCGCGCCACCCAGGACAAGGCGGTGGCCTTCATGAACGAGGAACTGGCCGCGGGCTGAGGTTCGACCCCGGAAAGATCGGGCGGTACCCGTTCACGGGGTCTGACGGAGCACTACCGTGTGGAATCCCGGGGGGTGGTTGTCGTCCCCGACGGCGGTGCAGGCCGACGGGGCGGTGCACGAGACGGTGGACAGCGTGGTCCCGAGCGACCCCGGGGGGTTCGGGCTCGGGACGATCGCCCAGGTGCCGCCGTCCCACCGCTCGACGAGGGCCTCGTTCTTGCGCCGGCCCGAGTTCGTCCGCGAGTAGCCGACCGCGACACAGGTGGTGGCGGTGCTGCACGACACGGCCTTCAAGAAGTCGTTGAACCGGCTCGCGTTGGGACTGGGCACGATGGCCCAGAAGCCGCCACCTCCCTGCTCGACGAGGGTCTTCTGCACCGACAGGTTGTCGGACCACCCGACGGCGACGCATGACGACGCCGACGCGCACGAGACGCCGGTGAGGGTGTCGCCCTCCTTGCCGGCGTTCGGGCTCGGGACGACCGTCCAGGTCGTGCCGAGCCCCCGTAGGGTGAGGGTCCTTCCGCCGGACTGGCCCACGGCCGTGCACGATGTCGTCGACGGGCACGAGACGGCGGCGAGGCTTCCCGTCAGGCCGGTGCCCGGGTTGGGCGCGGTCGACCACCCGGACCCGTCCCACTGCTCGAGCAGCGGGGCCGAGGCGATCGTCTTGCCCGGGGTCTGGTGCTGGGCATCCCCGACGGCGGTGCAGGCGGCCGCCGCGCTGCACGAGACCGAGCTGAGCGAATCGTACGGCTCGCCGCTCGCCGCCGGAGCGACCACCGACCAGGTCGAACCGTTCCACTGTTCGGCCAGGGCCAGGTCACCACCACCGTGGGCGGAGTGTCCCACGGCCATGCAGCTCGACAGGGCGACGCAGCTGACGGAGACGAGCTGGGAATCCGGACCGATGTTCGGGCTGGGGATCCTCGTCCAGCCGGTCCCGTCCCACTGCTCCGCCAGCGTCTGGTCGTGGTCGTCGACCTCGTGATAACCGACGGCCATGCACCCGGGGACCGAAACGCACGAGATTGACGTCAGCGACGACACGAAGGACGGGTTCGTTGGCGCCGGTGCGATCACCCAGGGCGCCCCGGCCGCCGGTGCCCCGGCCGCCTGTGCCCCGGCCGCCTGTGCCCCGGCCGGGGCCACCGTAGCGGTCAACAGGAACGTCAGCACCGAGGTGGCACCCACGGCCACGGGCATTGTTCGACGACGTGCCACCGGTCCCCCCTCGATCTTCCGGGGCCCGACCCTAGGTCAGCGGAGCCCGCGGACCCAGTCAGCCGATCCGGTCAGAAGGGGTACCCGCCCGGTCGGGTCACACGACGCAGCTATCGCCCTCGCAGGCTGCGTCGCCGGCGGTGGTCAGGCCCTCGGGCGTCACCACCTCGAGTGTCGGATGGGCCTTCGTCCAGGCCCGGCGCAGGACACCGAGGATGGTGTCGGCGTCCTGGGCCCCGGGGATGCCGAAGCGCCCGTCGACCACGAAGAAGGGGACGCCGGTGACCCCGAGCTCCATCGCCTCGCGCTCGTCGGTCCGCACCTCGTCGGCGTAACGGTCGCCGCCCAGGACGTCTGCGCACTCGTCGGGGTCGAGGCCGACCTCGGCGGCCAGGCGGACGAGGGTCTCGGGCTCACCGATCGGCGCTCCCTCGGTGAAGTAGGCGACCAGCAGCCGTTCTTTCAGCACGTCCTGGAGACCGGTGCCGGCCGTCCGGGCGTGGTGCAACAGGCGGTGGGCGTCGAAGGTGTTGCCTGGTTGCGCCCGCTCGAAGTGGAATTCGAGGCCCTCGGCCGCCGCCGTGGCCGTGAGCGCCTCGTCGGCGGCCACCGCCTGTTCCCGGGTGATCCCGTACTTGCGGGCCAGCCGGCCGGCGTAGTCGCCCTCCCGTCGGGCCGGGGCCCGCGGGTCGAGCTCGTAGGCCCGCCAGATGACGTCCACCTCGTCGGCGTGCTCGAACCGGCCCAGGGCGGCCTCAAAACGGCGTTTGCCCACCGCACACCAGGGGCAGACCACGTCAGAGAAAATCTCCACCTTCATGGTCGGGTCAACCGCCGGCCTGACCACGGTATTCCGGTCGGCCCCGCGGGCGGGCGCCGCACGAGCGGCCGAATCCGTCGGACGACCGGATGCGGATGGCAAGGTAGGTGGGCAACCCCGACCGTCCGGAGTGCCGGATCAGGAGGACTTGTGGCCCTTACCACCGACGACCCGGCCGGTCCCCCCGGGGTGGTCGTCGGCCTGCCCGAACCCGACCTGCCGTTCCACGTCGAGCAGCACGGCATCGACTTCATTCCCGAGTCCGAGCGCTGGGCCAGTCCGAAGGACCTCTTCGGGATGTGGGCCGGGGCCAGCATCCAGATCGAGTACTTCATCTACGGCGCCATCCTGATGACCTTCGGGTTCACGTTCGCCCAGGCCCTCTCGCTCATCGTCATCGGCAATCTGTCGTTCCTCCTCCTGGGCCTGTGCAGTCTGCAGGGGCCCAACGCCGGGACCACCGCGTTCGGCACGAACCGCGCCGCCTACGGGCCGAACGGCTCGAGGGTCATCGCCTTCTTCAACTGGATCACCCAGATCGGCTTTGAGGTGGAGGGCCTCATCCTCATCGTGTTCGCCGGCCTGGCGCTCTCCGTGAAGGCCGGTCTCGACCCGGGCAACCCGGCCAAGGTGGCCCTGGTGATCGGCGCAGTGGGGATCCAGTTCGTGTTGCCGTTCCTGGGTCACGCCACCATGGTCAAGGTCCTGCGCTGGCTGATCATCCCCTTCCTGATCCTGTTCGCCGTGACGGCCGTGTTCTCCGGCCAGCACGCCCAACTCGACGCCGTCCCCCACGGTGCGACGTGGCAGGTCTACATGGCGGGTCTGGCGTTCACGATCGCGCTGAGCGGCCTGGGCTGGACCGAGTGCGGCAACGACTACTCGAGATACCTGCCGAGAAACTCGTCCAAGAAGGCCATCGTCGGGTGGGTCTTCCTCGGGACGGCCATCCCCCAGATCCTGATCATGACCCTCGGCGCCGCCGTGGCCACCTTCCTGGGCAACGTCGGGGTCAACGCCAGCGGGGTCAAGAACCCCTTCGAACCATTCCTCCATCAGTCCTTCATCCCGGCCTGGTTCGTGGTCGTCTTCCTGACCTTCGGCATCCTCCAGCTCTTCGCCATCAACAGTCTCGACCAGTACTCCTCGGGGGTGACCCTCCAGGCGGTGGGCATCAGGGTGAAGCGGTACCAGGCGGTGGGCATCGACAGCGTGGTCTGCCTCGTCGTCACCCTCTACGCCATCCTGCACTCCGGCTTCTCGACCTACCTGAAGGACTTCGTCGCCGTGGTGATCGTCTGGATCGCACCCTGGGTCGCCATCTACCTCGTCGACTGGGTGCTGCGAAGGTACCGCTACGTCCCGGGCGAGCTCCAGAAGACCGGGCCCGACAGCCTCCAT
>Ga0209040_10003569_pt1 | contig 11921 bp, 16 predicted proteins | sample BogFormECP12_OM3_FD_188240 | JGI IMG/M metagenome (GOLD analysis project Ga0209040, IMG submission 188240) | Bog forest soil microbial communities from Calvert Island, British Columbia, Canada - ECP12_OM3 (SPAdes) (version 2) | ecosystem: Environmental > Aquatic > Freshwater > Wetlands > Bog ... | reverse complement strand
GCATGAATACCTGCGCGAGCACCCGCCTCATTCGCGTTGCCTCGTCGAGTACGGCGCCGACTTCGCCGATTTCCTCGCCCGCTTCACCCCGTGTGAGGGGTTGCCGTACCTGGCGGACGTGGCGCGCTTCGAATGGGCCCTGAACATCGCCGCCACCGTGCGGGAGGCGACTCCGCTACAAGCGGAAGCGCTCGCCGCGGTTCCAGCGGAGCAGGCCGCATACGTCGCGCTGCGCCTGCAGCCATCGCTCAGCTACTTCGCCTCGCCCTGGCCGATCGACACAATCTGGCAAGCGAACAAAGAGGACGAAGTACCGCCGATCGACCTTGCGAGCGGCGGCACCAGCCTGGAGATCCGCCGCTCCGAGGAGGCGGTCGCCTGGCGGCGGCTCGACCAGGGGATCTTCGCGTTCCGAACCGCGCTCGCCGACGGCCTCGTGCTCGCTGCGGCGATGGCGGCGGCGACCCTAAGGGACCCGGCCTTCGACTTGACGTCAGCCCTTCAGCAAGTTTTCGCCGAGGGGCTCGCCGTCGCCTTCTGCATTTCACGGAAACGGGAGATCCCACGATGATCGCGCACAGCGCCACGTTCCGCGAACCCACCAGCCTAGCCGTCCGGCTCCGCCAGGCCATCGCCCTGTTGGGCCGCTTTCCGCCCTCGATCCTCCAGCTGATGTTCCGCGTGGCCATCGCGGCGGTGTTCTGGAGCTCGGGGCTAACGAAAATCGCCAGCTGGGACAGCACGGTCGCGCTGTTCCGCGACGAGTATATGGTTCCGCTGCTGCCGCCCGAGATCGCTGCGGTGCTCACCGCCACGTTCGAGCTTTCATGCTCGGCGCTGATCGTCGTTGGCTTGGTGACGCGGCTCGCGACCCTGCCGCTCCTCGGCATGACCTTTGTGATCGAGGTCTTTGTCTACCCCGAGTACTGGACGCAGCACCTGATGTGGGCCTCGGTACTGCTGTTCCTGCTGACCAAGGGCCCGGGTGTCTTCTCGCTCGACCACTACGCCGAGCGTTTCCTGCGCGCGAAGGGGTATCTCGGCTGACCGAGCGCCGGGTGGGGAAATACAGTGGATTCAACCGAGCTTGACGCCCATATCGCGCCCCGACCGCCGGAGCAGGCCGCCGCTGCGCCTCTGATCGCAGCGCGCGCTGAGGCTCAATCGCCTCAATCACCTCGCCGACCTCAATCGCGTCGCAAGCCCGGCCTGCAGGCGGCGCTGACCGGCCTCGCGCTGATGACGGTGACGCTCACTGCCATCTTGATCCACCTGACCTGGTTCTACGCCGCTCGACGGAACGTCGCCGACGTTGTTGGGCAACTCAACCGTCAGATCGTCGGGTCGGTCCAGCATGAGGTTCGCGAGACCCTGAACGACGCTTGGTCGGTGCAGGAAGCGGTTCGCTCGATCTTCTTCCAGGAGGCCATCAAGCCGACTGACGAGGCCAAGCGCGAATTTATCTTCCTCGCACTGCTGCGGTCTCATCCGACGCTGTCTTGGATCGCCCTTGGATTTCCTGACGGAGCCTTCTTCGGGGCGCTCAGAGCCGCCGATGACGAAATCGACATGGTCGAGGTGAAACGGAATCCCGAAACGGGAATTCGGCAGCAGCGGGTCGACACATACACGCCCACCGAGGGCGACGTAATGTTTCGCGGACGCGAGATCACCCCGAGCGACTTCGAGGCGACCGGTCAATCCTGGTACCAACGCGCCGTCGCCGAGGACGGCCCAGGCTGGAGCATGGTGTCGCATCTCCCCTATCGCGACCGGCCGGCGATCGTCACCTCGACGCCGATCGTCATCAACCTCGATTTTGCCGGCGTCCTCGCGGTCGTCGTCGAGCTCGAACGCCTCTCTCAATTTCTCGCCGGCCTGCAGGTCGGGAAGACGGGCACCGTGGTCCTTCTCGACCGGAATGGCAAAGTAGTGGCCTCGGCGGCTTCGGCGATGTTGAAGCGGCAGCGAGCAGGCGAAATGCCCGAGCTCGAAACATTCGCCCGGGGCCACCCGATGCTCGGTTCGGTGGATGCTCTGCTCCAGAGCGGCAGCGTGAGCCTGGCTGATCTTCGGGAAACGCATCAGCAGCAAATAACCGGTCCGGCCGATGGCAAGATCTACTTCGTCACCTTCTCGCCGCTGAATTTCAGCGATTGGGTGGTCGCGACCGTGATCCCGGCCAGCGACTTTCTCGCCTCGATCGAGCGCAGTGCAATGACCCTGCTGATCGCGCTCGCTGCCTTGACGATAATCGTCGCGGCGATCGCGATCTTATTGGCGAACCGCCTCTTGGCTGCACCGCTGCTGCGCATAGCCGGACAGCTGAAGCATATCGAAGACTTCCGCCTCGATCGGGTCATCCGGGTTGCCTCGCCACTGCGCGAGCTCGACGAGCTTTCGAGCGTCCTGCTGCAAATGAGCCGAGGGCTCGCGTCGTTCCAGAAGTACATGCCGACCGAACTGGTCCGCACACTGGTCTCCCAAGGCGTCGAGGCTCGCCCCGGCGGGCACCAGCAGACGCTGACGGTAATGTTCACTGATATCGCGGGCTTCACCGGCATCTCCGAAGAGCTCGGCGACGGCGTGGTGCCCGTCCTCGCCGAATATCTGGAAGCGGTCTCGAGGGCGGTTCTGAACCACTGCGGTACGATCGACAAATTCATCGGCGATGGGGTGATGGCTTTTTGGGGTGCACCGGTACCAAGCGAGCGCCACGCCGTCGACGCCTGCGCGGCCGCCCTCGAATGCCAACGCCTGCTCGCCTTGCAGAGGGACGAAGCCAAGCGCTGCGGCGGAACCGCACTGCGGATGCGCGTCGGCATCAACACCGGCCGAATGCTGGTCGGGAACATCGGTTCGAAGGAGCGGCTGAGCTATACAGTCATCGGAGATCCAGTGAACGTCGCCAGCCGCCTCGAGGCGCTGGGAAAAATCTATGGCGTCGACATCATCATCGGCGAAGAGACGCGCACTGCCGCCGGCGATGCGATCATCGTCCGCCGGCTCGACCGGGTGGCCGTATACGGTCGGATCGAGGGCCTCGCAATCTACGAGCCTCTTGGGATGGCCGAAGATCCCTCCGCCGAGGCCCCTGAATGGGTCGAGAACTACGAGGCCGGTCTTGCAGCCTATGAGGATCGGAACTGGTCGGAGGCAATCAGGCTGTTTGAAGCCGCGGCCGCTTGTCGCGGCGGTTTCGATCGGGCCGCGGAAATCCTCGTCGGACGCTGTCGCGCCTGCCTTGCCGATCCACCGCCCGACGATTGGACACCGATTTCGGTGCGTGAATCGAAATGATCTGAGGATTTCCTGTGCTGACTGAAGCTGATCTCCTTGGTGCATTGCCCGCGTTGCGGAGATATGCACGTAAGTTGACGCGCGCTGTGGTTGATGCCGAAGACCTGCTTCAAGATACGTTGACGCATGCGTGGGCCAAACGAGCGCGTTACGATGGCGGCGATGCGCGAGCTTGGCTCTTTACGGTTATGCACAATGTTTATGTGTCAAGGATCAGGCGCATTTCCGCCCAACCGCGCGCCGTCAACGCCTATGCGCCTGCGGAGACCAGTTCTTTGGTCGATGCAGCTGGTTTCTTCCGCCTCTTTGTCGGAGATGTCGCACGCGAATTGCAAGCTATGCCGGAAGGCATGCGACAGGCCGTGGTGCTTGCCGCGGTGTCGATCGACGGTTACGACGGCATGGCTGCCCGATTGAAAGTAGATCCTGGGACCTTCAGATCTCGGCTGTCTCGGGGGCGGCAACGTCTTCGTAGAAAATTTGCCAGTGCAGCAGTGGGTTGACTATGTTCGTTGTGTGACATGACGTGACGTTCGCACGTCACGAAACATCACCCGTATCTTCAAGGCCCTGTCACGCTGGGGCGATCCCGCCATCAAACAGTTTCACGCTGTGGCACCATAAAGCCCCGGCTCATTCATTCGAAAGCGGTATGACCGATATAAGGGCGGCCTCGATTGACGCGATACCGTTCGGTAGCGATGTTAAGCGCCGACCCGCCGGCGCAATCACCAAAGAAAGCGGAGGAAACGCGAATGGCTTGGTACATATCCTATCGGGCCGGCGGGTCCACCGTAATGCATATATTCAAGAAAAGGGAGCTCGCTATCGCTGCCGCGTGTGAGCTTCTCGGTCGCGGTTCTCGTGATACGCTCGAAGTCGGGCCGATGCGCGAAACACGGCAAGGAAAGGTGCTCTACGAGCGAGACCTCCAGCGGATCCGATCAGCAACGCCCGCTTCGGCCACTCGGGCGTTATCGGCTGAACGTCATTCGCTTGCGGACACGGTCGACCACCGGCTGAAGAACCTGACGACGGGCGTGGCGGTTACAATGTCGCCCGGTGAACCAGTTAGAAATACTCCTTGAGCGCGCCGCGATGCCTAGTGTCCAATGTGGCGCAGTGGAAGGAAAGTGGGTACAACTAGGAGGTTAGTTAGTCCCATGCATTTGTTGCGATACACGCCCTCTGGAGTAACAAGACTGATCGCCGGCCGCAACCTTCGCCCCAGCGCTATGGTTTTTGTCTGTGCGGCCATCGCATTGTTTGGTTTCACGTCCGGAACACTGAAAGCGCGCGAAGTCTCGGACCAGCCCGGATCGCGGGAGATCCTCGCCGATCTGGCTGCCGGCCGCAACGTATCAGCGCGCGTCAGCTTGCCTTTGCAGATCGGGTTCTTTAACGGTCAAACAGCACTTTACATTACACCGGAAGTTGGCGTCAACCCGAGTGCCGGGACAAGTATCGTTGCCGCCGCCCGACAGGTCGCGGTGGGATTCAACGCGAATTTTATTCCGCTGAACTTCGCTTCTCTCCCTGGCTCTGACGCGGTCGACGACATCTTTGTCTTCACCAATTTCAGCCAGGGCAATGTGCTGGCATCTGCCCCGAATCCTGCTGGTCCTGGCAACACCGATACGGACTACACGCCATTATGGCAGGTGAACTTGGTCTCCTGGTCAAAGGACGCCCAACTGTGCTGACCTCACAAGCCGACATAACCACCGCAGCGCAGAACGGTTTCGTGAGCGTTCAGAAAACACCTATTATCGTCGAGTGCTCGGTCATTTTCACGCCTCGCGGCGGACTGTTGCCCTTGGCAACGGTCAGGGAAGACCGCGCTGAGGAGGCAGACCGCAAATGAGTCGGATCGCCCGAATTGCGCAGTGGCGAGTCGCTCGTCGTCGCTGCCCTTGTCATCGCTCGGCAGCGCGGCCGCAAATCGGGAGCTGTGATCCGATAGGCGTCGTGTGCGAGGCCAGGCGACCTTGCGGATCAGCAATCTAGAAATAGTCTTCGAGTACGCCCGCACGCCTGGTGTCCAGCGTCGCGCAGTGGAAGGCGCCGCCAAAAGGGGCCGTAAGCAAGGAACGGCAACGGCAGGGGCTCGAACCCCCAATCTTTCAAAGCCCGGTGCAGCCGCCCGCACTATGTCGCCTCCGACTGCGGCGGCCGGTAACAGAACATTGATCGCCTCCCGGACCGTGCGAAGCCCCAAGGCAACGACTACCCGCACTGCGACAACACTCTTCAACAGCGACCACCAGGCGAGACCGCAGATAGCGATAATGGTGCCGCGGATCAAAACGACTAGGCCAGTCCTCCAACAACCCCGGCCACGGTACGCAGCACTGCGCGATAGTCGTTCTCGTGCAGAAGCCAGAGAACTACCGCAAACCCGCAAAAGGCGAGGATTACAGAAGCGAGGCTCATCGACAGGAAGTGGCCTCTTTGAGGTGATGATTTTTGCATCTGCACGCCCCGGCGGTTAACGCGCTAGCTGTCGGTCAGTCGGCGCAGCAACGAACAGATCACGACCATTCTTGCGATCACGTCGCCGGTAAACCTGTCGATTGCTCGCGTCACGCGACGCGCCGTGAGAGGCCGGATCGGCGGCAGCGGTGCGGGCAAATGTCCAACAAGGCGCTGGGCCCGGGCACGCGCCTTGGCAATGGCGGCTTCGATCGCGCGGTCCAATCGCTGATCGATCTCGAGCGGCGCCAACATAGTCCACACTAGAGCCAGATAGGCTGGCCAGTGCGCCAGATGACGGTACATGCTGGCGAGGAGAGGCTCGCGATGTATTGCGCCCAACCCGTTAATAGCGAGCACCAGTTCGGCCGTCATCGGCGACAAGTCCGCCAGCGCAAGCAATGGCGGCAGAGGCAGATCCGGTTTGGCTCCGCTGGAACTGAGGCAGGGCGGCGGGCGACGACCTCCACCGGACGTGGTACCCCTTCTAGCCGGAGCTGTACTGCCAAAAAAGCTATCAAGGCCATTGCATTGGTTCGATCATAGGCAGCGAGTACCGTCCGGCTTCCAGCAATATCCCCGTCTTCGAGACCGGCCGACCTAAAAACCGCCGTCGGCCATGCGGGCAATTCCGGAAGAGACAAACCCGCGCGCGACGCCGCGGCTTCCCGGCCCACGGTCCCATCCGCATAGAGCGGCCGGATCGTCGACCAGACCCAAGGCAGCCCACCCGGGATCGTCGCAAGGTGGCGCCAGATCAGGTTGACGACGCCCACCCTGTATGTGTGGCGGATATCGGCAAAGATCTCCGCAATAAAGCCGGTCGCCTCACTCTCCGTAATCGCCGGAAGGGGGTCGCGCATGAACCCTGAACCGTCCCAATCGTCAGCCGTCGACTGCGCTACGGTCGAGGCCTTGCCGACAAACTAGGTCATGCGGTGATGCGATGGACCCGGCACGTTGCAAATTTCACCGATACAACTATCGTATCAATCCATGGACATCGTTGCTGCCATGCAGGTGTTCGTCCGCGTCGCCGAAGCGAGAGGCTTCACGCCCGTCGCGCGTGAGACGCACACCACTCAGCCGACGGTGAGCCGCCTTGTCGCGGCGTTAGAGGACCATCTCGGGGCGAGGCTGTTTCACCGCTCGACGCGCGCAGTGAGCTTGACCGATGACGGCAAGCAATTCTACGAATTGGCGCGGCGCGCGCTCGAAGCCATCGCCGAAGCCGAGAACGCTGTCGGGAAGCGGCGGACACGAGCCTTTGGGCGCCTGCGGCTCAGCACCCCTGTAGCCTTTGGTCGACTGCACATCGTGCCGCGCATGCCGAGTTTCCTCGAACTGAACACCGAAGTTCAGATCGAGCTGGCGATGAGCGACAGTTTTGTGGATCTCGTCGGGGAGGGCGTCGATCTGGCGATACGTATCGGCGAAATTGGCGATCCTAACTTGATTGTCCGACGCATCGGCGATACTCGCCGCGTCACCGTCGCCTCTGGACCCTATCTAGCGCGGCGGGGAGAGCCCGTCCATCCAACCGATCTCGCCAAGCATGATTGCATCATCTATACCCGGCTTGCGACCGGCGACGAGTGGCATTTCGCCGGTCCCGAGGGCGAGATCGTGGTCCCGGTGCAAGGCCGCTATCACGCCGACAATTCCGAAGGAGTGCGGGAAGGGGTGCTCGGCGGGCTCGGCGTCGCCGTCATCCCGATCTGGTTGTTCAACGACGACGAACTCAGCCGCGGCGCGGTCAGAATCATCCTACGGGATTTCGAGCCGATAACTCTACCGATCCACGCCGTCTATCCGTCGCGGCGGCTGGTGCCGACAAAGGTCCGCGCCATGATCGAATTTCTTGCCTCAGAGTTCGGGCGCGACCCGCTGTTGTCCGACCGGGCTTCGCTCACGCCGCCTGGAGCAACTCCCGCACCTTGGCCCACGGATCGGGCTGAAGATTCTTGAAGGGTGTGGCATCCGCCTCGGTCATGCGATTGAAGATCGCCTCGTCGGTCGACGGCCGCCGACGGACACGCTCCCACCAGGCGGCGACACCCCGATGCCCGTCCCACATTCGGGAAAGCCCAAGCAGCTCAAGGCGTAGGATGTAAGGAATGACCGCGATGTCCGCGAGCGAGTAGGCATCGCCCGCGAGGTACGGCGCGGTATGAACCGCATCCTCGATCGACGTCAGCAGCTTTTCGTGGTGCTCGACCGCCTCCTTGACGAACCCGGAGTCGAGGCCGTGCGCCACCACGTCGCGTTTGTATTCGGAGCGCTTCTTGCTGGGCGACTTGGCGAAACCGGCTTCCCGCTCTTCGGGTCTCAGCCGCAGCAGACCAGGACGGAACGCGGTGGCGAAGGTCAGGATCGTGCAGGAATTATGCACGTATTCGTCGATCTGTTTGTTGAAAAGGCGCACCTTGGCGCGGCGGAGCGGTGAGGCCGGCATCAGTGGCTTCTCCGGGAATGCTTCGTCGAGGTAGTAGAGGATTACCGAGGATTCGATTATCGGCTGCCCGTCATGGATCAGTGTCGGCACAACGGCGTTGGGATTGAGCTTCATGTAGGCCGGGTCGAACTGATCGCCGCCGAGCTTCATCAGATGCTCCTTGTATGGGAGCCCTTTCTCGGCGAGAGCAATCCGCACCTTCTGGGCGCATACGGAATTGATGCTGTGGTAGAGTTCGAGCATTGGGTCCTCCTCCATTAACGCCGCGATCCGAGCACATCACGGGGTTGGTTGTAATCGAAACCCGGCGACTTGAGATGGGGCGCATTGCGACAAAATGCCGGCCCCCTTCCGTTACCATAATGTGTGGGAGCGGCCCATTCAGAATGGACATGAGTGATATTACGGCCGGGCCATCGATCGCGCGAGCGGGATCCCCACCTGATTCGAGCGCGTGCAACCGTTCTTCACGGCCCCCTGTGCCCCATGGCGGCCGTGCTCAATGTGCCGGCACGGCTGCACGCGCTCTCGAATTTAGCGATGGTTCGTGCGGCGGAGTGAACACAAGCGTGATGCAGGCTCGCTATGACATCGATACTGCCAGCTTGCCCAATCCCGCTACACCGATTCGGACGTTCGCCGGGTCAACAGAATCTCGTGGGGTCTTCTTCGGGCTTATAGTCGCGCTCGCAGGCGGCGGATACCTCGCGCTCGCTCGCGGCGGCGGGATCGGCGGGATCGGACCCGCGGATCTCACGTTGCTGTGCTTCCGGGTCGCCGCAATCCTCCTGCTTACGGTGCTCGCTACGCAGTTCGTGACCTTGCCGGCATCGGATGGCGACGCGGTCTCGTGCTCACGGCCCTCGCTGGTCCGCCATTCGCCCTGCTGCAGACCGGCGGTTTTGTCTTTGCGCCGGGCGCGCTCAACATACCTGCCGCTGTTGCATAAAGTAGCCCGTGGATTGTTCCGCTGGAGATCGCGGGGCGCAGCGATGCGTTGGGTATATCGTCTTGCGGCAACCGCTTTCCTGTGCTTGGTGCCTCAGCTGGGCTTTTCAGCTGACTCCGGGTTAATCACTAAGGAGAGCAAACACTCGGTCAGCGAAACGGTCCAGAGATTCGAGTCAGCGGTGAATGCAAAATCGGCGAATGGCTGGATGGTATTTACAGAAATTGATCACGCAGCGGCAGCAGAAAAATACGGATTAAAGCTCCTACCTCGCACCGTGGTTGTATTTGGTAATCCAAAGCTCGGCACGCCAGGTATGCAGAAGGCACCGACTGTAGCGATAGACGTTCCGTTAAAGGCACTCGTCTGGGAAGACGATCAGGGAAAGGTTTGGCTCACGTATAATTCAGCAGAGTACCTTCAAAACTACGTGTACCCACGGCATGGACTGCCATCGAATCCGGATGCCGCCAAAGCAATTGGCGGTGTGCTGGCAGTTTTTGCTCAGCAAGCTGCCGAATAGGAAAACAGAAATCGGTACCTCGCTCGTCCGTAATAGGCGCTTTGGAAGCCGGGGTCCGGGTCCAACCGCCGTTACGACTGGGATTTGTGACATTAGCCGAGCGTATTGATGCGGCTTAGTTGGCTGGGACCGGGGTGGTGATCCTCATTGGAGTGCCGCTCATCGGGAGGTACCTGACACAGTCCAGTTGGCCGGGCTGACTCTCGTAACGATCGGGCTTCTCGTGGCCATCCATGTTCTGCGGTGGCGCTGACCAACTCTAGCGACCGAGTCTCAGACCAACAGCATTCGGCCCCAAGATCCGCTCAGATTCGTGATGGGTAGCGGACACCGGCCGAACCTGGTTTCCAACCGGGATGCGGTGATGGTGGGTAGGGTGCGCCGACCGCGAACTAGTGAGGTCATGTCCATTGTCGGCCCGAACGCTCCTTCATGGTTGGCGGAAAACCGATAACCGGCACACATCCGCATAATACCTAATCGGCATTTCTGCCTGCCAATCCCGCTTCACACATCTCTCCGTGAACCACAGGCGCGGCTTTTCGCGTCGCCGGCGCCTCGACAACGAGCAGGGATGATGGACGGCAGCGTAGCGAGCCGGCCGACGAAGAGACGCTACGAGACACCGACCCCCGAGGGTCGGGACCAACACGTCGAGGTAAGAGAAATGACACCGAGACCCCGACTAGTGATGCCGATGCTGGTGGGTATTGGCCTCCTGGCGCTGACGGGCGGCACGAGCATCGCCTTCAACCCGTTTCTGTGCTGCAGGTCCGGCCCGACCGTGACCGAAGCAATATCGCAGGTACCGCTGATCCCAGCCGGGATGGCGCGGGTGTGGTTTCTGCGCCAATTCGAGCCGACCGAATCTCTCGCCTCGCCAATGATCTCCGCGAATGGCGCGCCCGTGGGTCTGAGCGAGCCGGGCACTGCCTTCATCCGCGATTTTCGACCGGGAACCTACACCTTCACGGTGCCGAGCTATGGGGTCGATAGCGGCCAGGCGGCAACCGTTCAGCTCGTTCCGGGGACGCAGACCTATCTCGAGGTCCAGTCGCTGCGCAGCTGGGCGGATTTTAGCGAAGAAGGCCAGCGAGACACTCTCTATGTACGGGCCATTTCGGCGTATTGGGCCGAAAAATATTTCCCCACGATGATTTATCTGGGTCAGCGCTGATCTTCATGCCGCAGCAAAAACTCGATCTATAGCCGAGGCTACCGTCGCGTCCGAAGGATCCTGATCCTCGCGTTTGCATCGGGACTCGGGGACACGGTGCAAGCGGCGCACAACCAAGCCGCCAGGGACACGATCGCCATGGCTAAATACGATGGCAAGGTGGTCTGCCATGCGATCGTCATTGCCCGGCCGGACCTCGAGATCAAGAAATGGCCCGAGGACAGCAGAGGGCTCCGCATTTCCTTCGCAATCTCTTCTGCTCGATTCCTGCGAGCGGTATTTTCATTTTGGGGCTCACCCTCTACCGCTACTCGCGGGGGTGTATGGGACCGGCGCGGGAGTTTTGGGCGAAACGGCAAAAATCCGAGACCATGCGAACGCAATCGCAAGACCCCAGATGCCGTTGACGATCAGCGCATTGACGGCGCCGACCGATGCGGTAGCGTTGCTCGGCGAGAGCCCCTTCAGCGGAAAGATGACGAACCACGTCGTCAATGTCGGCGGCAGTGCGCCAAGACCTAGTGCCCCGACCCAATAGACCCATCCGCGCGGCAAACGATCCAATACCCAAGCGATCGGGATCGTCCAAATGCCACCCCAAAAGCTCAACGACAGGAACACAGGAATACCCCAAGGCTGTGTTGCTCGAAGGCTGTAGGGCATAATCGGCGTAGAACCGAGCGCATGCAGCAGACCGACAACGGGCTGGTGAACGACGAGAACGGCGAGACCGCCGACCACAAATGCCGCGGCTGCGCGAGCAAGCGGGTTCGCCCAGATGATCGAACGCATTCGCCCTCCTTAACCGCTATCGCGGGAAGCGTAGAAGCTCCCCGTATCGCCGCCTCTCAATCGCCAAGCACGCACCGCCTCATGCAAGAGCCTTGATGTCGTCGACCGTCTTCTGCGGTTCAGGGCGGTGCTCGTAGTTGGGATCGACATCCGCGGCGCGAACGATGCCCCCGGGGTCGATCACAAACCGTCCCGGCATCGGCAAGGTCCAACTGCCCTCACCGTTGCGTACCGCGAGGTCATTGCCAAAGCT
>Ga0209040_10003568_pt1 | contig 11921 bp, 9 predicted proteins | sample BogFormECP12_OM3_FD_188240 | JGI IMG/M metagenome (GOLD analysis project Ga0209040, IMG submission 188240) | Bog forest soil microbial communities from Calvert Island, British Columbia, Canada - ECP12_OM3 (SPAdes) (version 2) | ecosystem: Environmental > Aquatic > Freshwater > Wetlands > Bog ... | reverse complement strand
AGCTGCAATCTCACGGTTGGCCTGCTCGCGCGCCGCGGCGACCTGAGCCGCCGCGGCGGCGCGGACCTGCTCGACCTCGGTCTGCGCCCGGCCGATAGCATTCTCGGCTTCTGCACGCGCACCTGCGACCTGAGCTTCAGCGGCTTGGTGTGCAGCCGCAATCTCACCACTTGCCTGCCCTCGCGCCGCGGCAACCTCAGCGGCCGCGTCAGCACGGACCTGTTCGAGCTCGCCGCGCACCTCTTCCAAGGCTTGTTGTGCGGCCGCTCGTTCGGCTGCCCGTTCGGCGGTTCTTTGTTCGGCGCGTGCCTCGGCGGCGCTGACCTGTTCACGGGCTGCCGCAGCCTCGGCGGCTGCCTCGGCCCCGACCCGATCAACCTCGGCGCGCACTTCCTGCAGGGCTTGCTGTGCGGCCGCTCGCTCGGCCGTCCGCTCGGCGGTTCTTTGTTCGGCGCGTGCCTCGGCGGCGCTGAGCTGTTCGCGGGCTGCCGCGGCTTCGGCGGCACCGTCAGCCCGGACCCGTTCCAGCTCGGCGCGCACCTCTTCCAAAGCGTGCTGTGCCGTCGCTCGTTCGTCGGCGCGTTCCAAGTCTTGACGCGCGGCCTGAGCCTCGACCGCACGAGCCCGCTCACGCGCCTGCGTGACTGCGCGCGCGGATTGTTCAGCCTCAGCCCGAGCCATCGCAGCGGCCGCGTCGGCGTCGCGCTTGTCCTGCACGGCCTCGCGTGCCCGGCGCTCGGCCGCGAGCCGTAACCGGTCTGCCTCGACCAGCCGCATCAGCGGCGAGAGTCGCTTTGGCCGGGGGCCCAAGCGACTACGCAGTTCAACGAGCTGCTGCTCGGTCATCGCGCCCACCAGCGTCAACGTGGCGGGTGGCTCTCTGCCCAACCGTTCAGCAGCAGCGACCGCCGCCGCAGCGGCGCGCTTGGTCAGCGCGGCCCACGCGTGGGCGTCGAGGTCTTCGATGTGTTGCAGTGTCGTTGTCACTGGCGTCGACGCCTCCCTCCGATGGGGATCCGCTTGGTGGTTGCGGCTAGCTCATCGGCGGCCGGTGGCGGTGCCGCGTGCGGCTCCTCCGACGCCGCGTGCTCGCCGGGCCTCGTATCTGTCGCCGAAGGCGAGATCTCGGCAAGTTCAGCAAGCGAATTGCCCTGCTGGGCCAGCACCAGGGAGAGCTGGTCGAGGTACACCGACACGGCCTTGGCGAGTGTGTCGTCGCCGAGCTGCTCGGCGTCACGCAGCAGCCCCCGTAGAAGTTCCAACGCCAGTTCTGGCCCAAGGCCGAGTGTGGCCCCCTCGCTAGCGGCCGGCTCTATGCCCGCGGTTTCCACCACCCACACAAGCCGGTCCCGGCATTCCTTGACGGCCGCCGCATGTTGCTGATCTTTGCGAATTTCTTGATGGTGGCGTTCTTGCTGTTCGAGCTGCATCTGGTGCCGCTTCGATGCCCCCCGCAGGGCGAACATCGCGACGATGGCCACGACGATGGCCGTGACCAGCGCTGCAGCACCGCCGAACCCGGCTGACGTTAGGAACTCGCGCGCCGGCGGCAACTGAGGTCCTTCGGCCACAACAAGACCCTCTCGCACACTCAACATGGGCATCGAACCTCACTCACTAATCGGGAACCGGCCAACAGGCGGGTGCTAAGCCATTGAAGGCCATGCGCGGTGGTGATGTAGAACAGGTCCGCGTGCCGGTCGTCCTGGGTGATGACGATCGTCGTCGACGGGGCCTGCGCAGACTGTGGGCGACGCAGTGTCACCGTGATCGCACCGGCCGGCGTTTCGCTGCTGCCGTCACTGACGACGATTGCCTCTGGGGGTGGGGTTGCGGGCCGCATCGAGAATTGCTGCGGCCCAGCGTGGTTGGCTAGGGCAACCCACTGCCGGGGGTCGGCGGTGTACAGCGCGACCGGCATCCCCGACAGCGCCAGACGACCGATGATGCCCCGGTGGAATTCGGGGGCGCCGGTCACGGTGATGCGCACCGGCTCCGGTGACGCCAGACCCAGGTACACGGGCTGGCGGGCGCGGTTGAAGCCGATCGGGACACCGACGGCCGCCGTCGGCCACCTCAACTGAGCCAGGTCGGATGACGTCACCTCGGTGGCAGGTAGATCAACGTTGGCCTCATCGAGCCCATTGGCGCTTAGCCCCGGCGCGATGCGCCGGTGCAATCCATGGAATCCATCGAGCCCCGGCAGCGGGTGCCGTGACGGCCGGACGGCGGTCAGTGTGCCGACAGCAGCCTTGATTGTGGCCGGCTGGCGGCCCCGTGAACGCACGGTGACCGCCACCCATGTGGCTTTGGTGTTCAGCGTTGGAAGCGCCTCCAGAACGTCGGGCAGGGCGCCGGGCTCGACGGCGTAGGCGGCGCGGAAACCGTCGGAATACTCGGTGCCCGTCCAGGTTTCACGGCGCACGGTCACCGTCGGCGGCACGAACTGTGGGAGCTGTTCAGCGACGTCGCTGAGCGTGGCCAGCCAACCTCGTTCCCGCAGCTCGGCCATCAGGCGCCGCGCTGTGGTGTCGGCCAGTGCCGCACGACGAGGTCCCGGCGCCTGATCCTCAGATCCGGTGCCCGCGGGGGCGCCCATCGTGGTCTTGCGAGCCGTCAGGGCGCCCACGTTGTTCTCGGCGCGCAACGTATAGGTCAGCCACGTGTCGTGGTGCTGGGTATTGCGGCCGCCCAGCAGCGCCGCCGAGTCGCTGCGCAGCGCGCTGGCCGGTGGAGTGCGGGTCATCGAGCAAACGGTCAGTGCGTCAGCGCACACCCCGTAGCGGTTCAGCCATGCGGTGATGAACTCCCAGGGCAGCTGGTCGCTGTGGTCATCGGGGGTCGTCAGGGCGTGCGGATGCGAGCGTAGGTGGATGACGATTTGAGCCTGCAGCGCTCCCGCGCGGGTGGTCGCCGGCCGCTGCGACTGCAGGGCCTGCTCGTCGCGGCGGCGCCTGTTCTGCGGGCCACTGGCGCGGCGGGAACGCTGGCGCCGGTTATGCCACGCCATCGGCGTCCAGCGCGCCGCTGCCGTGGACACGTGCTGACCGTGCCAGGACCCCACAAAGGCCAGGATCACGACCACCGCCGCGACGTAATGCCACCACTGGGGCGCTCGTTCGGCGGGCAGCAGCGCCGCCCATCCGAGCAGCAGCAGCGACACCAGCACGGTCAGGCGCCGCCAGCTGGCCCGCGCCGGGGCGAAGCGGGAGTGCCCGCGGCTAGCTGTTGTTGCGGTCACGGCGCATTCCGATCATGGTCACGGCGATGAGGGCGGCGGCGATGGCGACGATCCCGGCGCCGAAGGCGATCAGGCGGGGCAGCCGATTGTCCGGTGGTGGCGGTGCCGGCGGCGCGACACGCACGACTGGCATCTGGGCCGGCAGCGCATCGCCTGCGGGGATGTCCCACGTCAGCGCGGCCACGGGGTCAATCACCCCGGCGCCCACCAGATTTGAGGGGGCGCGGGCGGCGTTGTGCGCCGAGGAGACCAGCCGGTTGACGACCTGACGCGATGTGAGGTTGGGCGATTTGGAGCGGACCAGAGCCGCGACACCGCAGACGTAGGCGGCCGCGAAGCTGGTTCCGTTGATGGCAACCAGCGGTTCCTTGGGGGACGGCTGACCGTTGACCAGCCCTGAATTGGCGGCGTTGCCCAGCGAGACGATCTGCTCGCCGGGTCCGGCGATGCCCACCCAGGGGCCGGCCATGGTGAAGTTCGAGGGCTGGCCTTCGGGGGTCAGCGAGGCCACCGACAAAACGTAGGGCTGCCAGTACGACGGGGTGGAGATCGTCGTGGCTGCGGCCCAGTTGCGTGGGTCGTCGGGCCGATTGGGGTCGGTCAGCGGATTGCTGCTGCAGTTGCTCTCGCCGGTGTTTCCGGCCGCGGCCACCACCACGATGTCCTTGTCGATCGCGGCGTAGCGCAAAGCGGCCCCCAGCGCGGCCTGATCGACCTGCTTGTAGATGGGGATGCAGTCGATCAATGAGATGTTGATGACCCGCACCCCGGGGATGTCGGCGGCGTGGCGCACCGCCCGGGCCAAGGTGGCGACATCGCCGGCGGTCTTGGCTTGCTGGGGGTCCTGGCCTGAGGGCGCCTTGGGTGACCACTGCGCCGAACTTTGGCGGATCGAGACGAGGGCGGCCTCAGGTGCAACGCCGGCGAATCCGTCAGGACCCGGCTGACCTGCGATGAGGCCAGCCACGGCGGTCCCGTGCCCGTCGCAATCAACCAGACCCCCGGCGGGGGGATCGATGTAGTCACCGCCTGGCGTGAGGTTGGGCAGCCGCGGCTGAGGCGTCACCCCCGAGTCGATCACCGCGACCACCACTCCCCTGCCCCGTGAGGTCTTCCATGCCTCCGGAAGGTTGGACATGGCCTGGCTCGGCGGCACCGCCGCCGGGTCGAAACCGGGCAGCGCGCCGAAGAACGAGCACGCCCCGTTCTGGCGCATCTCCTGCCCCGGTGTGGGCGGCCCATCCGGCGGCAACGCGGCGGGGTCGACAACAGGCATGGACAGCGCCGACGCCTGCGGCAGCGGGCCGCACACCACCAGCAGCGCGACGGTCGCGGCGATCGAACCCAGTCGGCGAATCATCACAGCGCCCCCCGGTTGCGGATGAGGCCGATCAGGCCGATCAGCCACAACATGGCCGGCAGGATCGTGATCAGCAGCGTGTTCTCGAACAGGTCCAGCCAGCGCCGTTGCGGGATCGACAGCGCGCGTGGCTTGACGGCCGCCACCACGAGCAGCACCACCGTCAGCCCTACCACGGCCGCGCCCGCGTACAGCCCGGCGACCAGGTGGCCGGTCGCGGTAAACGACAGGCTCAACGCGGCGGCGGTCAGGAACGGAGTGGCCAGAAACCACAGCGCGGGGATCGCCGAATCCCAGATCCGCATGCGCAGCACGGTGACGGTCGTGGTGACGACCACCAGCCACCAGGCCAGCAGGGCGGGGGCGGCGGGCAGCCACACGACCAGCACCGAGCCGATGACCGACAGGATCACCGACGCCGCAATTAGACCGCTCTGATAGGAGTTGCACGTCGCGGTTTTGCGGGGTAGGTCCTCAATCTCGGCCAGCGACGACGGCGTTGGGGTGGGTTCTCCCGGGGCGGGGACATTGGGTAGCGGGAAGCGCGCCCACATCGCCGATACCGTCGGGGCGTTGCTGGCCAGCAGCAACGACGCCGCCAGTACTCCGCAGCCCAATGTCAGATAGGGCAGGTGCCACAGGATGCGCGCTGCGGCCGCGACAGCCACGGTCGCGCTGATAGCGACGATCGCGGTGTGGGTGGCCACCCAGCTGCTGGTGACCGCCAGCAGCAGCAGCGACCACGCCACCAGGAACGCCGCCGCTAAAAACACCCGGGGTGCGGCGGCGTCACCGGGCAATGCCGCGGCCAGGGCCAGCGCCAGCGGCACAGTGGCCGCCACGCCCATGCGCCCGGCGGCGGCATGCAGGCCGCGCCGGTGCAGCACGAAGGTGGCGGCGATGAAGACGACGGCGACGGAACCCAGCGCCGCGGCGGCCCACACGCTGTAGCCGCGGTACAAGCCGTAGACAGCCAGCCCGCACACCAAGGCACCCAAGGCCAAGACCACGACCTGGGCCACGCTGCGCAGCATCGTGTGCTCGAACGGTTTGAATTGGCTCGCTGAATGGATCGCCGAGGCGTCGGCGATGTCCTCGACCACCGGTGGTGCAGCCGGTCCGGGTGGCAGCTTGCACAGCATGAGTTGCTCGCCGTCGTCGATCGCCAGCGTCTCGAGGGTGGCGTCCAGGCTAAACGGTGTTCCGCCAAGTGGGGCAAGCGAATACGGCCGCAATCCGTCCTCACTGATGTTGTCGGGCACCAGTTCGTCGTCGTCACACCCAGAGGCCAGCGTCGCCCGGATCCGTGGAATCAATTCCCTGATCGCCAGGGTGGTCGGCAGGGCCAGGTCCACCGCGGCGCCGTCGCCGATGATCGCGACGCGGACTTGCCCGGTAGCAGCAGCAGGATCCATCGGTCAGAATCTCCCGGTTTCATCAGTGCGGTGGTGGTGGGGCTGGCGGGCCGGATAGTGCTGTGCCACAGCGGCAGCCAGATTCATCAAGGCCTTGCGGGTACGTGGTTTGAGTTCTTGGAAAGCGATGTCGGCGCCCTCGGCGAGATGCACATCGTAGGGAACCCTGACCACGTTCTGGATCTGCTCACGGAACTGCGTTTCGGCGGCGTTGATGTCCACCAGCGGCTTGCCTTTGGAGATGGCGTTGAGGGCCACCACCGTGCGCGGCAGCAGCCTGCTGAAGCCGTGCGCGTGCAGCCACGCCACCGTCGCCCACGCGCCGTTGAGGCCGGGCGGGTCCTGGGAAGCCACCACCACGAGGCTGTCAACGTGCTTGGCGACGGTGGAGAACAACGGCGAGGTGATCGCCGTGCCGCAGTCGAGCAGGATCACGTTGTAGTGCAATCTCAGGATCTTCATCGTCGCCTCGAAGTCTTGGCTGTTGAGGATGTATGACGAACGTGGATCGTTTTGTGAGCCAAGCATTTCCAGTCGGTCGTCGTTTTGCACAGTGAACACCTGCACGGTGGGGTAACTGCTGGGGTCCTGCAGAGATGACAGCGCCTCGATGTTGGCTTTCGCGCCGCCTTGTTGTTCGAAGCGTGACGAGAGGTTCCCGAGGTCGGTGTCCGCGTCGACCGCGATCACGCGGTCCCCGCGCTCGCGGGCGATCGCGTTGCCCGCTGCGACAGTCATGGTTGTCTTGCCGACGCCGCCCTTGGCGTTGACAAACGCGACCACATACACATCGAGCAAAGCGCTTCTGATACGGCGGACCAGTTCCTCGGTCTGCTCCTGCTTGGCGCTGGGACCTGGAGTGATAAGCCCGAACGTCGCCTTCGATACGACCCGGCGCCACCCCCTGCCCGCGGGGCGTCGCCGCGACGTCACGACCTGCGGGCGTTCCTCGGGTACGCCGTAGCTGCCGGCGGCGAACGCATCCGGTGCGCTCGTCGGGCCGCCGAACAGCGCCTGCTGGGGGCCAGAAGCCGGCCCCGTCGACTGCGCCGAGCTGCTTTGCGGCGAGCCCGCGGGCGGCGGTGCGTCACTGAAGAAATCGCCGAGGCCCTGGTCGTGACCATGCTGATCGCGTGTGCCAGCGACGGACGGCAGGATCGAGGTCCGCTCGTCGGTTTCCTCGACAGGGCGGTGCCATTCGGGGGCCGGCTCCCCCGGCGCGGTGCTCGGGCGCGCCGGCGGATCAGGCCAACTGAACTGCGGCCGCTGGGTGCTGCCCGCATGCTGCGGCGCGGGAGGCGGCTGCGGGGCCGGACCGGCAGGCGGCGGGGCTGATGGCCGCCGTACCCGGTGCTGAGCCCCGGTGTCGGCCGCGTCCGGTGGCCGTCGCGGGTCCTCCTGTGGTGCTGCCCCAAAAGCGTCGCCCTGCTCCTCCGAGGGTTGCTCGTGACGGGGCTCGTTGTCGGGGGCGAAGAAATCAGAAGGTGTGCTCATTCGTTTGGTGTCCATTTCGCTTCGTGAGGGTCAGATGCTGAAGTTTTCTTCGGGAAACCAAGTGCCCGAAGGTAATCGGTCGGTCAGGTCGCGCACGGCCATCGCCACGCCGAACCGGTCTCCGGGAGCGAACACTGAGACCCCGCCGGCGCGCGGCTCCTCTGCGGGCGGGCTGACAAGAATGAGCCCGACCTCAGTGCTGATGACGTTGACACTGACATCGGTGTGATGGCGCGCACCGTTGGTCGCCTCATGGGCAGTGAGTTCGACGGTGATGCGATCACCGGTGCGGGCCACCTCCATGATCTCGGCCTCCCGTTCGGGGACGCCCAGTTCGGTCAGGGTCTCAACGATGTCGGCGCCGCGGCCGATGCGGTCATCGATCGCCTTGCCGGTGTCCATCGGAAGTGAGAACTCGTCGAAGTGCGCGGGTCGCTGATCGGGGGGCAGTCCAGCGGTGATGATCGGCACGATCGGCTCGCTGTGGGCCAGTTGCAGCGGGGTGAATGTCACCATCTGTGCGTAGCGCAGCGCCACCACGGCGTCGGGGGGTGATGTACGCGCCAGCACGCCCCGAAGGATCTGCTCCGGGTTGATGACGGTGCGCCATTCCAGCCACTGACGTGGCTGGCACACGGTTTTAATCGCTTGAGCGACAGACGGTTTGACCTGTCCGTGCGCGTCAACGATGCCGGTCTCGACGAGTTCGTCGAGGCACTTCTGGTTGAACGGGGCCCGCTCCCCCGGGTCGGCGTAGGGGGCGGTGATCGCCAGCATCCACGGGTAGGACCCGGCGCGCAGATAGTCGGCGAGGAACCACGCCTGCTGGGCGGTCACTTCGACCGCCTCATAGTTATTCGCCGCCATCACCGTTCCCGTCGGATGGCAGCTTGGCCTGCTCCAGTTCGGCGAGAACAGGCTCCAGCGCCCGCTCGACGATGAACGACATCGTCGTCGACCAGCGTTTCTCCTGGGTGCGGAGCCTCTTAAGGGTCCGTCTGTTGATGCGGATCGTGGTCGGGACTTTGTCGTCCTGGGCGAGAACGCGGGCGCTCAACTCGCGTACCAGTTCTGATTCAGCCATCGGCTACCCCTTTTCGCAGTGGGTCCTTGCCCGCGCGCTCGCAGTAGAGCACACAAGGTGGACACGGCAAATAGATTGCGTATCCCCCTCGCTAATGCTGCCCACCCACATACTTGTGAGCATGCCGCCCCCATCGCAACGGCTGCACAATAGAAGCGACGCATAGCGGCACACGGTGCGCATCAGCCACGCAGCACGCATCATCGCATATGCGCGGATGGCATACAGAGGTATGCGGCACACGATGCCGCCTCGGACGGGCGTGATTTTCGCCGCGACACGCGGGCCGGCCCCGCGCCTGTGTCGCGGAGCCCTGTCATGACCCGGTCGATGACCGCCGACGCGGTTTCTGACCCGACTGGTCAGTCGTGCAGTGACCCACCCCCCGAAACGTCACGTGACAGAAAGTGGTGTGGTCGAGACAGCCCAATGCGCCGGCCAGTGATGCAGCCTGCATCACCGCAACGGCCCCACTCCCCCACTTACGACACGCGGCCGCCAACGCTCGCCCCATAACAGTTTTCGAAATACTTAATACCGGTATTCGAAGGGGCCCCCGCGGCAGAGACAACGTCAGTCCGCGCGGCCCGCTGCCCCAAGCCGGGCGACCGAAAGACCACCAGCAGGTTCGCAAAATTCGCCGGCGCCGAGCACCGACCTCTCCCCCACTGCCGACGACTCGGCCCCGGCCGCGGACACCGGCCTCATCTGAAATCTTTGGCTGAAAACCCCGGCATTTATGCCGGGGAGGAAAGCCGATCCCAACGCGCGACGGGCTGCAATGCCCGTTGTTGTCGTTGGCGGCGGCCACGTTGCGGGTGTGTCTCGGTTCCGGTTGTTGCCCACGCCTGCTCAGCAGGTGGTGTTGTTGGAGCATCGTACTGGCGGGTGGACGTATTCCAAACGTGCGGTATTCCTCCGGTCTGGGCCGCTTACCGACCAGTCGCGAGGTCGGTGGTGATCATGTCGGGCTCGAGTCAAGGTTGCATCGTGACGCTCGACCAGCCAGTGGCGCTGGCCACCGGCATCAGCACAACAGCCAGCCATCCTCTATCGGAGGCGCGGCGGATCCAGGCGATCTGTCACGACGCGCATCCACGGCTCGAGGCGCAGAGCGCAGGTTCTCTCCCCTATTTGCGAAGCGTTGCTGGCCTTACCGAGAAGGTCGGCAGCTCGTCCTGCCGTCCCTCGAATATGCACTCGGCTAGTGCTTCGGCGGCCCGGTACTCAGACTCTCCTGCGCCGCTGACCTGCTTCCACAGCGTCGCCGACGGACTCGCCCGCAGGTCCGCATCCGGCACGCGAACCGCATGTGCGCCGGGATCGGGGATGCGAGACTGTGCAGGTGAACGACGGCCGGGTCCGCTACGCCCGCAATGGGACCGTTCGCCTCGCCTACCGGGTGTTCGGCGAGGCGGAGAACACGGTGGTGTGGACGCCCGGGCGCACGAAACGTCGAGTCATTAGACTACCCCGCAAGCCCTTTCGCGACGTTGGCCAAACAGCTCAGCCAGGTCACGCGCTTGGTTGTCTGGGACATGCGAGGCGGCGGACTGTCCGACCCGGCAACCCAGGTGCCCCCGCTGACAGAACGCGTCGAGGACCTTCGTACCGTGATGGACGCCGCCGGCGTCGAGTCCGCCACAGTGTTCGGCTTCAGCGAGGGCGGTGCAGCAAGTGTGTTGTTCGCCGCCACCTACCCTCAACGGGTCCGTTCGCTCGTCCTGTACCTCACCGCGGCACGATTTTCCCAACAGCTTCCAGATTTTCCGTGGGGCCTAACCCCTGCCCAAGTAGCGGAGCGGACAGCGGAAATCGACAACGACTCGGGTAATGGCGCGCTGTGCGACGTTTTCTTCGGGGAAGCCGCGGACACGCCCGGGATGCGCGAATGGTTCGGAAAGATCCAACGGTCGATGCATACGCCCACCATGGCTCGACTGACGTGGCAAGCCTTGATGAACGTCGACATCCGCGGCGTGCTCCAAGACATTCGTACACCAACCCTCGTGCTGGCTCGGTCCGACGATCAACTAGCCCCGCCGGACGCCGCGGCGGCTTTGGCCGCCGGTATCCGTGGCGCGCAATTTCATCTGCTTCCACCCGGTGCCCATAGCACGTCTGACATCTTCGACCTAGTGGGCGCCCGCGTGCTCGAATTCGTATGTGACACACCAAGCGTCGCACCAAGCGAGCGAGTGCTCACGACGGTCGTGTTCACCGACATCGTCGGGTCCACCGAACAACTCACTGCGGCCGGTGACGCGCACTGGCGCGCCCAGCTGGACGCGCACGATCAACTCGTCGATGCGATGCTCCCTAAATATGGTGGCCGCCGCGCAAAAACACACCGGTGATGGCGTCTTCGCATTGTTCGATGGACCAAACAAATGCCGCGCGGTGCGCGCTAGACCTCGTGCCAGCCCTCGCAACGCGGGGGAATTCGAATCCGCGTGGGCATTCATGTCGGCGAGTGCGAGAAGCGCGGCGAGGAATGGAGTGGCATGGCTGTTCACGTCGGAGCGCGAATCGGTTCGCTGGCCGGACCCGGAGAGATACTGGCAAGCCGCACTGTTCGCGACCTGTCGGCCGGCTCGGGCATGATATTCGGACATCTCGGCACTCACCGGCTCAAGGGCATGCCCGAGGACATCGACATCTACCGCGTGAGCAAACCGTAACTACCGTGCAATGCAGACGTCAACGCAGCACGCAACATCGCCCAGCTGGGCGGCGCGTTTAGGTGACAATTTCTCACACATCGTCAGCGTCCACGACCCGCGGCGAGGCTGGCAGCCGGATCCCTCACCGCCTCCGCGGGCCGCGCCAGTCAACTGCGGCCGCCGCTCACTCCCCCAGCCGCCCTGCGTCCCCGTTGAACGTTGCTGTGACCTGCAATAAACGGATAAGTGACGGATCAGTGCCGGGTGAAACCCGTCCGGGTGCACGTGTAGCTGACGGCTCACCGACGGATGTTCTCCCGGACTAATGACGGACACTCGCCGAGTAGATGCCGTGTGTCCGCTCGTGATTATGCCGTGCGTTCGACGGGACACAGTCCGACCAAACACCGTGTGACACACGTAGGTTCGTGCGTACAGACGCCGAACGATGCACGTCCGTGTCCACGTCCGAGGCAACGCCCGTCTCCTGGGGCAGGGCAGCGGGCGGCAGCACATACGGGAATCTGCCGGTCACAACGGGAACACACCCGTACGGTAAACCTACTGACAACTCGACCGGTCACCACGGCGACTGCCGGGCCGCTGTCTCGTATGAACCCCCGACCGCGTCACCGTACGCCAACACAACCAACAAGTGAGATGT
>Ga0209040_10003567_pt1 | contig 11922 bp, 11 predicted proteins | sample BogFormECP12_OM3_FD_188240 | JGI IMG/M metagenome (GOLD analysis project Ga0209040, IMG submission 188240) | Bog forest soil microbial communities from Calvert Island, British Columbia, Canada - ECP12_OM3 (SPAdes) (version 2) | ecosystem: Environmental > Aquatic > Freshwater > Wetlands > Bog ... | reverse complement strand
AAGTATCACCGAATTCGAAATGACAACAGAACCTCCATCCGTACGTCAGCAGCGCTCTCCTGCCGTGTAGAATCGCAGTCACATGCCGACTCCGGCCGGGCACAGCTCAAGTGAAGAAGGCCGCAGTTTTCGCGCGCGGGTGTGGCGCAACCTGCGTCCCTCGCATCAGCACACCGAGCTGTCCGCCACGCTGCTGCTGATGGTCGCGGTCATGCTGTCGCGCGTCGTCGGTTATCTCCGCGAAGCCTACATCGCGTGGGCCTTCGGCGCCGGGCTCAACACCGACGCCTACGTCGGCGCGTTCAACCTGCCCGATTTCCTCAATTACATTCTCGCCGGTGGAACGGCCTCCATCACCTTCATCTCCATCTACACCCGCTACACTTCGCGAGGCCGCAATAAGGAAGCCCAGGACGCGTTCAACTCCACCATCACCATCATGACCGCGGTGGTATGTCTCGGCACGGTGCTCCTGGAAATATTCACCCCTCAATTGGAGCGCCTGATCTTTCCGAAGTTCTCACCTGAGCAGTTGCAGTTGTGCGTTCATCTCACGCGCATCCTGTTGCCTGGCCAGATTTTCTTCTACGCCGGCGGCATCGTCTCGGCGGTGCTGTACTCGCGCCGGATGTTCCTCTATCCCGCGTTGAGCCCGGTTCTCTACAACGTCTTCATCATTGTTGGCGGCCTCGTCGGCGCACGCCGGTTCGGAATCGAGTCGCTGGCCTACGGCGCTCTGGTGGGTGCGGTCATCGGCCCGTTCCTCATCAACGCGATCGGCGCGGCGCAGGAAGGTTTGTCCTACCGGCTGAACTTCGACTGGCGCAACTCCGAATTTCGCGAGTGGGTACGGCTTTCCATCCCCCTGATGCTCGGCGTGTCGCTGGTTTCTGCCGACGACTGGATCCTGCGCTACTTTGCTTCCGGCGGCACGGGCGACATCACGCGGCTGAACTACGCCAAGCGCTTGTTCGCGGTGCCCATCTCGATCTTGGGGCAAGCTGCCGGCCAGGCCTCGATGCCTTTTTTTGCACGGCTTTTCGGTGAAGGCAAGCGGCGCGAGTTTGCCGATACCGTGAACCTGTCGGTGTACCGGATCGCCGCGGCATCACTGCTCTCCACAGCGTGGATGATGCCTGCGGCGCTGCCGCTCATTGATCTGGTCTATCGGCGCGGGCGCTTCAATTTTCAGGATTCGCGTGAGACCGCCGTTTACTTCTTCTGGTTCGCGCTCTCGCTGGCGCTCTGGTCGGCGCAAGCGCTCTACGCTCGCGCTTTCTACGCCGCAGGCGACACCTTGACCCCGATGATCGCCAGCACCCTCATCGTGGTTGCCTCATTGCCGGTGTACTCAGCCCTCTTCCATAGTTTCGGGGTGACCGGTCTCGCGATCGCCTCCGATATCGGTATCCTGATGCACACTGTCGCGCTGGCCTGGCTGCTGGACCGCAAGAAACTGGTCATGCTTGGCGGCGTGCCGTGGCTCGAATTGACGAAGGTGCTGGGCACCGCAGTGTTTGCGGCTGGTGTGTGTTTCACCGTAGGCCGGATGGTTGTCATCAACGGCAACCGCGAAGCCGACTTGCTGTCCTTGACGGTGATCAGCGTCGCCTGGCTGGCTGCGGTGGCGCTAGGCCTATGGCTGACCAAGTCGAATCTGTCGCGCGAGCTGCGAAGAAAGAAAGCTCCGGCGACCCCAAACATCACCGCGCCCGAGCAGGTGGTGGAGAGAACGACTGGAGGGGTGGAACCGTAACCCGACACTGGCAGCGCGACGAATCGTTTTTGACTAAGGGTATCGGTTCCCGGATCATAGCTGGCTTTCACTTTTCCGTCCTATTTCACTACCCGCATTTGTGACCAGTCATAGGTAAAGTGCTTGCCGCAATCGAGGCAGACGACGTAAAGTCCGGATCCGCCCTGCGAGATGCTCTCCCATTCACTGTGGCCGGCGTGTTGCCTGCTCGACGAGACCGCCGAGAACGGCTGCGAGATGTGGCGATGCCGGCAGCTTACTGCAAGCAGCTGGAGCACTTTGTCCCACATCGTGGTACACCTTCTTGTGAGAATTTGTGGGTAGCGATTGCCGCCGCCCACAAGCTGAGACTCTCGCTAAAGGCGGCGCAAGTCAAGTAAAAGATTGCTCTGCACCGTCATCCCTGTCTCTTTTCGAAACGCCTTGCGGTCGTCCCGTCCTGGAACGATTACACCCGAACCGAGATGCTGGTTGCTGGTTCGCTGGCGGACGTCGTGCTTGTCTCCTTGGAATCGCCGTTGGCCTTCTGGCCGGGCTTGCGAATGTCAATCCCACCCTTGAAATAGGCGCCGTCTTCGATGCTGATGCGTTGCGCGACCACATCGCCGGTGAGCGAGCCTTCGCCGCGAATGTCCACGCGGTCGCTGGCCGTCATGTTGCCGCGCACCTTGCCCAGCACCACGATTTCGCGCGCCGCAATGTTGGCCGCGACCACGCCGTTGCGACCCACGGTCACCCGGTTGCCGGGCAGGTTGATGGAGCCCTCCACACGACCGTCAATATAAAGCGACTCCGAGCCGGTGACTTCGCCTTTGATGACCAGCGATTTACCCAGCGTGGCCTGCTCCTGGGTGTTGATTGCAGGGGTGGCCGGACGCGGCGTGCTCTGCGGCTCGGGAGCGGGCGGCGTGTAGCTGCGTTGCGGCTCGGGGCTGGGGGTTGGGGTGGAGGCCGGGGCATTGGTTGGTTTCCACATATCCGTAAACAAAATCCTTTCTGAAATGAATCGTGCTTCGAAGCGCCCGGTGCGCGCCTGTGCGCGCACGTGGTTGCGATGCGATTATTGCTACCATACAGCGAGTTCTTAAATCTGGGAATACCCCCAGGCAAGATTTTCGTCGTGCTGAGTGCGCGAAGAGTAAACGGAGTACGGGTAAAGATTACGCTGTCTCTATTAGATCATGCTTACTGACGCCTCCATCCTCCGCTACATCGAACGCCAGCCGCACCGCTCGGCCGGATTCAAGCAGCTTGTCCGCGAGATGGCCCTGCGCGGCAACGAGCGGCAACAGCTCGCCGAACGGCTGCAGGCGCTGGTCAAAGGCGGGCGCTTGATGGAAACCGCGCGCGACCGCTACACCCTCGCCGAGCACGCTGCCGCTCATCAGAACCTCATCGCCGGACGCCTGACCATGCACCGCGACGGCTACGGCTTCGTCATCCCCAATGCCGGGCAGCGCAGCACAATCAGTGGAGATATTTTCATTCCTCCACCAGCCATCGGCTCAGCCATGCACGGCGACCAAGTGCTGGTTGAACTTGGCCGCAAGAAGGACGACGGCCGCGCCGAAGGCCGCATCCTGCGCGTGCTCAGCCGTGGCAATCCCACCGTCGTCGGCACATTCCATTACGGCTCGCGGCATAACTATTTGTCGCCGATGGACGAAAAGATCACCCAGGAGGTCATCATCCCGCGCGGGATGGAATGGCCCAGCGGCGAGCAAGCGGCCCTGCGGGTGCCCCACCCTCCTCGCCCGCCTTTGGCGAGAGGGTGGGAGACTCCGGAAAAGAGGCCAGCGCGCAAGAGTTCAGTAGAGCGCGATCGCGTCCTCGGCAGGGAAGCGCGGCGCCGCGAGTGGGACGACCTCGAAGGCCTCGTTGTCGACGTGGAGGTCACCGACTGGCCTTCGCCCACCGAGAGCCCGCGCGGGCGGGTGGTCGAGATCCTCGGCTATGAGGACGATTTCGGCGTGGATGTCGAGATCGTCATCCGCAAGTACCATCTGCCACATAAATTTCCTGTCGAAGTGCTAGAAGACGCACAGCAGTTCGAGCCGCTGATCCCGTCGAGCGAGCTGCGGCACCGCCGCGACTATCGCTCGCTGCCCATCGTTACCATTGACGGCGAGACTGCGCGCGACTTCGACGACGCCGTTACCGTCCGCCGCATGTCGAACGGCAACTTCGAGCTTCAGGTGCACATTGCCGATGTTGCGCATTATGTTCGCGAGAGCTCGTCCATTGACCTGGAGGCGCGCCTCCGCGGCACGTCGGTTTATTTCCCCGATCGCGCTGTACCCATGCTGCCGATGGAGCTTTCGACCGACTTGTGCAGCCTGCGCCCGCAGGTGGACCGACTGGTGCTGTCGTGCGTGATGGAGATCGACCATCAGGGCGAAATCGTCGGCTGCACGCTGAGCGAGGGCGTCATCCACTCGGCCGAGCGCATGACTTACACCAACGTGAACCTCATCCTCGAAGGCGACCACGCCCAGCGCCAGCGTTACCACGGGCTGGTGGACCTCTTCGAGCTGATGCGCGAGCTGGCGATGGTGTTGAACCGCAAGCGCGTGCGGCGGGGCTCGATTGATTTCGACCTGCCCGAGCCGGTGATCGACTTTGACGAGAACGGACTAATGAAAGGCATCACGCGCTCGGAGCGCAACATCGCCAACCGCATCATCGAGGAGTTCATGCTGTCGGCCAACGAGTGCGTCGCCAGCTATCTGGAAAGCAAACGCATCGCCTCGCTTTACCGCATCCACGAGAAGCCCGACCCCAAGCGCGTCTATGACTTCGAGACCATCGCCGCCAAGTTCGGCTACTCGCTGGGCGTCGGCCCGTTGCCCGTCAAGCGCGTGCAGATGCGTGCCGAGCGCCGTGAGCGTTACGGCACCGGCCGCCGGCCGCAGACCATCGAGGTGCCCGAGGACATCCACATCACGCCGCGCATGTACCAGAAACTGACCCAGAAGATTGCCGGCAAGCCGGAAGAGCGCATCCTGTCGTACCTGATGCTGCGCTCGCTGAAGCAGGCGCGCTACTCGGAGAAGAACGAGGGCCACTTCGCGCTGGCCGCGCCCGCGTACACGCATTTCACGTCGCCCATCCGGCGCTATCCCGACTTGATCGTGCATCGCATTCTGAAGGAAGTGCTGCGTGATTCTGCCGAGCGCGAAGAGCACGGCGTGACGATTGGTGTCGGAGGCGTTGCGCACAGCGAGTCGGCTTCGCCCTGGTCGAAACGGCCCAACAAGGGAAGCGGGGGGAAAGGTGGAAGAGCGGGCCTTCAGGCCCGCGAACCCGTCATATCTCTGGCCCGGGCTTCAGCCCCGGCCAACGCTTCGTCAGGCGGCCCGATCCCGGAGGACATGCTGCACGACATCGCGGAGGAGTCCAGCCAGTCCGAGCGCCGCGCCGACGACGCCGAGCGCGAGCTGATGGAATGGAAGAAAGCGAAGTTCATGGAGGACCGCATCGGCGAAGAGTTCGACGGGCTGATCGTGAGCGTCACCAAGTTTGGAATGTTCGTCGAGCTGATCGACATGTTCATCGAGGGACTGGTGCCGCTCGGCTCGCTCACCGGCGACCACTACCTGTACCACGAGAACACCCGGCAGATCATCGGCCAGCGCAGCCGCAAAATGTTTTCGCTGGGCGATCCCATCCGCGTCATCGTGGACCGCATCGACCGCACGCAGCGGCGCGTTAACTTCGCCGTGGTCGAGGAGCGGCCCGCGCGCGGCAAGCGGCGCAAGAAATAATTTTCACAACAGAGGCACGGCGCGGCTATCCGAACGGCCTGCCGAAATAGCTGAGCACCCAGAGCGCGATGAGGTAAACGCTAAGCAGCGCTTGGAAGCCCGAGACCGTGCGCGCCCATCCAACCGCCTTTAGGTCGTATTCACGTTTCGTCAGCAACCGCAGCCAGCGCCCAAAGTTGATGTCGCGAAAGCCAATATTGAAAGCCGACATCAGGCTGAAGAACATGGCGGCGCGCAGCACGCGCCACTCCCGCCGCAGCCACTTGCGCCGCAGCCACCAGAGTCGCAAGGGGCCGAACCGTTTCTTCGCTTGTTTTGGAGTGTAAACGGTGTTGGAACGGACCTGTATTGTCCGAGTGTGTGATTCGCTCCCTGACAAGCGTGCGGCTACCACGTAAATGCCCGATTTCGATTTCCCTGAGCGGCGGATGAAGACCACATAAACGATCGAGAACAGTAACCACAACAACCCAACAATGCGCAGCGGACGGCCCGGTTGGAATCCGTACGCACAGGTCAAGTCAAAGGCGATGCGCTTGAACCAGCGTTCGACGAACGAGTCAAGCTCGGCCTCGCGACGATTTAAGGCGCAGGTAATAGCCCGCTCCTGCTCGCGAAAGCCCGCATCCTGAAACTGCTTACGAAGCTGCGTGAGGGGAGCAGGACTTTGGAAGTAGGTCAGCAGCTCCAGGCCTTGCGCTCCGGCTATCGATTCCAGTGCTGGAAACTTCTTCGGTTCGAAAATGGATCGGCTGAGGTTCGCTCCCTCAAGCCACGCTCCGCTAAGGTCCGTATCCGTCAGGTCGGCGCTTCTTAGGTCGGTCCAATACAGGTAAGCATGGCTCAGGTCTGCGTCGAGCAAGAATGCGCCGCTCAGGTTTGCGTGGCTCAGGTACCCGCCGCTCAGGTCCGCGCGTCGCAGGTATGCGCCGCTTAGGCCCGCGTAGTCCAAGTCCGCGCCGTTCAAGTCCGCCCGAGCCCCAGATTTCTGGTCGGACCCCACCCAGAGTTCGTTTTCTTCAAGAATCTTGTCGAGGTCGCCACATGAATGCCAGTGACCATCACGATCCTTCCAGGCCCACTGCTTACACGATTGAGGGACTCCGGAGGCGTCCTTCCAAGTCCTTTCCTGGGGCCGCTGCCCCAATGTTGGGAAACTACAGGACAGGCAGAGTGAGATTGCAATCAACAGCGAGCTGGATGTGGCGCGCACTCTCATCTTCCTGAGGCGAGAAGGTGTCAACGAGAGCGACGATTATAGCTCACGCTGACCAACTGGCGAGGCATGCGCCGCAGGCGCGAAAGAGCTTAGCCCAGCGCTTCAGCGCTGGGTAGGCGTGAGTAAAGAACCCGAGTCCCGTCGGGACGACAGAGACGTGCGGGGACGCAGCGAGACTACGTCCTGGATTACTTAGCTTCGAAGATGGAGGTGAGGTGCGTCATGTTCAGCAAGTCTCGGAGCTGCGGGCGCGGGTTGAACAGCTCAAGGTAGCAGCCGTCAGACTTGGCGGAAACGAAGATGCCGAGCAGTCCTCCCAAACCGGCGCTGTCGACGAAGGTAATTCCACTCATGTCGGCCAACAGGTGTTCATGCTGCTTCGACAGGCCCTTAACTTCTGTCTTAAGCAGTTCCCAAGTCTCGAAGGAGAGGCGGCCGCGGCAGACGAGTGTGGGCGTGCCGTCAGAAGAGGTAGTGCGGTCAATGCCTAAGGAGCGTTGCGGCGCCGAAGTCGGGGTTACAGACATGGGGTCTCCAAGTAATTCGGATTAATCGTCGGCGCGCGAAATCGCGACGGCCGATCGATTAGGCGATTATAAACAGGAAATGAAAAATAGCTGGACGAATCGCAATGTGGCTCGCGGAATTGATTCTTTGTTGCTGGCGATAACAGGCCCCATCTCACACCCATCAGGATCTGCGCCGGCACCGCCTACAACTGCCCAACTCGCCCTGTCGCAGATGTGGCAGAAGACGCTTAGTTCGTTCCCATTTTGGGAAAGTAATCAATAAAATGTTACTTTAGTCTTGACTTCCGGTTACTCGCCACCTCATTCTAAAATACAGCGCAACACGCTTCCATTCCTTCCGCGTGTCGCGTGCTTGCACTGAATTGCTGTTGAGGTGCGAGCTTGATGACCACTCCGCCCTGCCATCGGATGTCCCCGTGCCGGGATGATCTGCGGCCATTAGCAGCAATTCCAGGGCGATTAAAGGATTGGCGTGTGCCGTCGGCTGAAGCCGACTCCCTCCTAAAACACCTGCGCAACGCGGCGCTGAAGCGCCGCTCTACCCAGAAGGCCCGGCCTGCCGCGGCGCTGAGATCGTGGGTGAGAACTGTGCCGTCCCTGAAGGGACTCGGTTCAATTTTCCACTTTACCCCGGGGCTTGCGCCCCGGGCTCAATTCAACGCCGCCGCTGCGCGGCTGGATTTAGTTACAGGCCTCCTATTCGCGGGATTTCCGCGCAAAACGGCTCCGCACTCGGGCGAAATCCGCCCCTCGTCGTTCTGTGGTTCAACTGCTCTGGCGGCCCGCCACTTCGCGGCAATTTTAGACACGACCCTCCGCGAATCCGCCGCTAAGTCCAATTTTTCGAATATTTTGCCCCGGAATACAACGTATCGCCGTACGGCGCCAACCCATATCTTGCTTAATTTCAATGGCTTACGTTTTAGTCCCGACAGCGCTGTCGCAACTAACTCCTTATTCCACAATATTTTGCAAGCAAATCTCAGCAGGTCAACAACTTGCAAACTACCCTCGCAAAATATTCCAAACAAACGACTTTAACCAACCTGTTTTCAATGTTTTGCAATATTTCATCCGCAAAATATTGAAAACAAATATTTTATTTTTTACTTTTTCTGAGGTGTTTTCTTCATGGCCGTCAAAATCTGTGAACACATCAAAGCCAGCGGCATCCGCTGCGGTTCACCCGCTCCCAAGGGCGAGCGTCTCTGCTATTTCCACAAAGGCCTGGGGCAGGCCTTGCCTATTCGCTCCGTGCTGTTCGATCCGTGCCTGGATCAGCGCCCGGATCCCACGGGTAACCGCATCCTGATGATGCCGCTGCTGGAAGACGCGGCCTCCATCCAGATGGCCTATATGCAGGTGCTGGGCGCCATCCTGTACAACGAAGTGGATCCGCGCAAGGGACGGGCCCTGCTGTCGGCAATACATGGGGCGGCGCGCAATCTCAAAGTCATGAAGCGCGAGTTGACGGCGGTGGAAAAGCGTCCCGCCAAACTGTGGCGCGGGCCCTGGGGCCAGCGCACCAAGGGCAATCCCGACGCCCTGGTCAGCTCGGCAACCGAGTTCGTCGGCAAGAAGACCCTCGAAGGAGAAGCGATACAGAAGAAAGCGCAAGCCGAGATCGACGAGGCCTTCGCCAAGTTCAAGTCCAAGGAGACGGCGTGAGTTGCAAGCAGCGAATACGGCTCCCGCGTTCTGTGGCGATTCCAGAGTTGCTGCAAGCCGGGTGGAGCACGCCTGAAGGCGTGCTCCACCATCACTGGAAACATCAACCTTGGAACCGCTCTAGAATGATCTTAGCCATGCGTAACGCACTACCCTCGCTTGTTCTCTTGCTCGTGGCATCTGCTTCGGCTCAGACAACCGCCGCGCCCGCGCAGTCCACCGCTCCTCCACCTGCGGCCACGGCTCCGGCAGTTCCCTCCAACTGGCCGACCGCCCAATTCGCTTCGGTCAAAGATCCGAGCCAGCAGAAGGCGCTCAAGATCCTCAATGACATGATTCAAGCCCTCGGCGGCGAGGCCTACCTGAACATCCGCGACATGCAGGTCGAGGGCCGCACCTACGGCTTCTATCATGGCCAACCAAGCGGCCAGGGTCTGCAATTTTGGCGCTTCTGGGAATGGCCCGACAAAGATCGCTGGGAGCTGACCAAACAGCGTGACGTGGTCGAGCTCAACCTCGGCGACAAAGGCTACGAGATTACGTACAAGGGCACGGCAACACAAGACCCCAAGCAGTTGGACGATTACTTGCGGCGCCGCGAGCACTCGCTGGAGTGGGTCATCCGCAAATGGCTGCCCGCGCCGGGCGCCATGGTCCTGTACGGCGGGCCCGCGATGATCGAGCAGAACCTCGCCGACCAGGTCACGATATTGAGCGCGAATAACGACAGCGTGACCTTGTCGATCGATCCGCGGTCGCACCTGCCGGTGAAGAAAACCTATAGCTGGCGCGATCCCAATGACAGGATGCTCGACGAGGAGTCGGAGGTATTCAGCAATTACCGTTTGATTCAGGGCATTCAGACGCCGCTGAGCACGGTGCGCAACCTGAATAGCGAGATGAGTAATCAGCGCTTCATGACCACGGTGACCTACAACAACAACTTCCCGGCGACCATGTTCGAACCCAAGGGCATGACCTACAACCCACAGAAGAAGTAGCGTGCCCATGCCCGCACCATTCGACGCCAACGCAGCCGTACGATTCGCCAGCCTGGCGCTGGCCTGCGTGCACCGCGAATATCACAACAAGATCGCGCGCCCGCTTAACATTACCGAAAGGAGGTGTCAGCTCCCGGCTACATCCTCAACTTACGGCGAAGCACCCCAGCGAGTGCTATGACACCCGATCCAAACAGGACGAAGCTGGCAGGTTCGGGAGTCGCTCCTCCTAGTGTGGCCGTGAACGTAGGTGTACCGCTGTACGAATCGATGACAACGTTTCCCAAGGTTGAGCCAAGGGATGCCCCAGTATCGACGAAGAAGTAAGTAGTGTTGAGTGGGCCGATGGCACTCTTGAGGTCATAGGTTGCAAATGCGGTGTTCGACAGATCCAAAATATCTTCTATCGCATCGTCTGTGAATCCGGCCACGGCAATGTTTTGATTGTCGAAGACATTAAACGGATCTGTAAACGTACCGGCACCGATTCCCTGTATGGAGAAAGTGGCTGTGCCATTTGGTGTGCAAAAGATGCCGCTACTGCCGTCGCAGTTTCCAAAAACCAGGGTGGTATCCGAGCTTAATGTGAACGTCACGGCGCCGTCGAACGGAGTTCCATTAACGGTGCCAGAGGCTGTGAAGGACGCGGTATAGGTGATGGGTCCGGCTGTCGCGGTCAGCGGAATCAAGCTACATGCCAACACGACAAGCACAAACAGAACACAGTGCAGTGTCTTTGCCATGGCAGTTTTCCTTTCCTCGCCGAATAGGCGGCACTTATATAACTATTGCTTCCCAAAGTCAACAATATAAATTTCGCACATGAAACCTGGTGCGCCTGCTGGCTCAGACGCCAGCAAAACCGCTCCAGTTATCGGACATGAAATGTCCGATACGAAGCGCCAAGTCGATTTAATCAGGGATGCAGGCCTTGTCGTTTGTGGCTTGCGTGTCCTTTCCTTGCAACCTGTAAATCCAGTATCACGCTTGACGATGCAAGGTCCAGAGGGGAGTGATCGCTCTATCCTCCCGTATAATCCCCTGTAAACTCAGCAAACTCGCGATTGAAGATCCGATGCTTACGCCCGACTACAAAAGCTTCTTGCAGCTCAGCCGCGACGCCACGCTGATCCCGGTCGCGAAAACTTTGAGCGCGGATTTGCTGACGCCGGTTGGCGCGTTCTTGAGCATCGCCGCCAAGCAGAAATATTCATTCCTGCTGGAGTCGGTGGAAGGCGGCGAGAAGATTGGCCGTTATACCTTCCTTGGCGCGCCGCCGCGAATGGTGATAACCGCGCGGGGAAAGGAGCTGACGGTCCGCCAGGGCTCGTCGGTCGAACGGCGCCAGGGCAGTGTGATTGAGCTGTTGCGCGAGTGCTTGCGGCAATACCATCCCGCAGCTTTGCCGGACCTGCCGCCGTTCACTTCCGGGGGCGTCGGATACTTCGCCTACGACATGGTTCGGCAATTCGAGCGCCTGCCGGAGCGAGCGAAGGATGATTTAGGCCTGCCGGATTGCGTCTTCACCTTCTACGACAGGTTGCTGGCCTTCGATCACTTGCGGCATCAGGTGCATATCATCGCCGCCGCCGACGTACGCTCCGAATCGCCACGCAAAGCTTACGACCGCGCCCTGGCCGACATTGCCGCCATCGAGCGCAAACTGGCCCGCGGAGTTCGTGCGCAGGACCTCCACTGGTCAACTACGAGCAAGAAGAAGGCGATCAAGGCCCACGTCAGCACGTCGCATGACAACTTCGTGGAGAGTGTGCGCACGGCGAAGGAGTACATCGCCGCCGGTGACATCTTCCAGGTTGTGCTTTCGCAACGGCTGGACTTCAAGCCGCCTGCAGATCCCTTCCAGATCTATCGCGCACTGCGCACCGTGAATCCGTCTCCGTACATGTTTTTCTTGCAGCTCGACGATATGCACGTGGTCGGCGCATCGCCGGAAATGCTGGTGCGGGTTTCGGGACGCAAGCTG
>Ga0209040_10003566_pt1 | contig 11923 bp, 7 predicted proteins | sample BogFormECP12_OM3_FD_188240 | JGI IMG/M metagenome (GOLD analysis project Ga0209040, IMG submission 188240) | Bog forest soil microbial communities from Calvert Island, British Columbia, Canada - ECP12_OM3 (SPAdes) (version 2) | ecosystem: Environmental > Aquatic > Freshwater > Wetlands > Bog ... | reverse complement strand
TCGTCTTCGACATAATGGACACCGAAGGGCGCGCGCTGCCGGTCGACGCTTTCAAGTTCCCGACCCTCGGCGATCTGACGGACCTGCAATTTGCCGAACACATGCGGACGGTCGCAAAGGAAAACATCGACCTCGTGGCTGTTGATTCCGGCGACGCAAAGGCTGGGTGGATTCGGTTACATGTCCGTGCCGCAGACGTGAAGCACAAGCACCGCTATCAGCTCGGCTACAACAAGAACCATCCAGCGCCTACGCGCTTCGTGACCGTCGCGCACGAATTGGGGCACCTCTATCTCGGCCACCTCGGACAGGATCAGGCGCGGCGCGTCTCCGACCGCCACGAGATCTCCACGGACCGTCGAGAAGTCGAAGCCGAGATGGCGGCCTACCTCGTCGCAATGAGGAACGGACTGAAGCCGCGCAGCGAAACCTATCTGTCCGGCTACAAGGGCGCCATCGCAAGCCTCGACCTGTTCGCCGTAAACCGTGCAGCGAATGCCGTCGAAACCGCGATGGGCGTCTCGGCACAAAGGCTCTGGAACGAGAAGATGAAGGGGCGATGACCGAGATCACGCAGTCTCCCAAACGACTGCTGGCCATTTCTCCTATTCTCACTGTCTCGGAGGTGATTCGGTGAGCAAGCGGTTGCGCGATCCCGTTCATGGCCTGATCGTGTTCGACGATCGCGATCCGCTGGGTGTCGATCCGCTTGCCTGGGCGCTGATCGACACGCCGGAATTTCAGCGACTGCGTCGCATTCGCCAGCTCGGCGTTTCCGAGTTCACTTTTCCGGGCGCAGTTCATACCAGGTTCGCCCATTCGATTGGCGTTTTCCACGTCGCGAGAACACTCGTGAAGGTGATCGAGCGGGAGATGTCACGGAACGGCCAGCCGTTCGAACAACCCAAGGCGAAAGTGGCCCTCGTGGCGGCGCTCTTGCATGACCTCGGACACGGGCCGTTCAGCCACACCTTCGAGGGGGTTCAGAAGTCACGGAATGTTAAGAAGCGACACGAGCAATGGACGGCCGAGATCATCCGCAGCCCGGTGGGGGAGATTAGCCGTCGTCTCGAACGCTTCGAGCCGGGATTCACGGAAAAAGTGGCGCAGCTTTTGGAGAAGGAAGACCCTGAGGACATCTATCACGCGGTGGTGTCGAGTTCGTTCGACGCCGACCGTCTCGACTACCTTCGCCGCGACCGGATGATGACAGGGATCGGCGCCGGGGCGATCGATTTCGACTGGTTGATCGAGAACGTTCGGGTCGCGGACATCGACCTCAATGCTCCGGACGAAGCCGAAGGCGAGGCTCCCAAGGCGCCGACCTTCTGCCTGGAGAAGAAGGCATTGCCCGCAGCCGAACAGTTCCTGCTCGCCCGCTACACGCTTCACCAGCAGGTCTATTTCCACAAGGCGACCCGCTGCGTGGAGCACATGATTGGCAAGCTCCTCAGGGCCGTCGCCGGGCGTGCCGGCAAGCGAGCCGAGTGCCGTTTGACCGGCTTGCCGGCGCAGCATGCCTTGCTGCGCTTTTTCGGGCGGGATGGCGAAACGGTCGAAAACTACCTGGCGCTCGACGACGCCCTCGTCACCGGGTCGCTGGAAGCCCTGTCGAAGGCCGGAGACCCTGTGATTGCTGACACGGCGACCCGGCTGCGGAACCGACAGCTCTATAAGACCCTTGACTTGGCTGAGTTTGGCGAGGACCAAGGCACGCAACGTTCGCGGCTCAGGCGAATCAGCCGTGAATTCGAGGAGAAGATCAAGTCCGAAGGCGTGTTGGTCGACGATAAGGCGTCGATAGGGATCTACACTGAAATTGGCGGCGACGAGGAGCGAATGCACAAGAAATTGCACGTGCTTGACGGAGGCACGCCGAAAGAGATCAGCAGACGCGAACTTTCTCCGCTCATTGAAGCTTTGGTCAACAAGAAACAGTTCACGCGCGTGTATTTCATGGATGTGGCGGATCGCGACGCCGCCCGCCGATAAGGGGAGAGATTTATGGCCAACGAACCAGAAGACCGTGTTGCAGACATCGTCATAGCCGCTGGAGGCCGTCTCGTCAGCCGGGTGCGGCTTCAGAAGGTGGCCTATCTGCTCGACAAGCTCGGCGCCAAGAGCGGCTTTGGCTTCGCCTATCACCATTACGGGCCATATTCCCGCGATCTCGACAACGCGGTTTTGGACGCCGAAGCCTTCGGCAAGATCGAGGAAACCTACGATCGCCGGCAATCCGACGGTGCTCGCTACAGCGTGTTCGAAGCAATCACGGGGAACAGACCGCACAAGTACTCCTATCTCGCCAACGATAGGTTGCAGGAACGAGCCAAGGAGCTCTCCGCCGCGAACGTGACGGTCCTCGAACTCGCAGCAACCGCCAACTGGCTTCTGGAGGAGGAGCGAGTTTCGGACTGGAAAACCGAGATCGTCCGTCGCAAAGGGCTGAAGACAAGAAACGGGCGGCTAGAGGAGGCGGTGCAGTTGCTTTCGCACCTCGGTCTGGAGCCCGCGAAGCTCTAAAGACGGCTCCGGAGCGGTCGAGGTTTTGTCGATGCTCGAAGCTCCTCAGTCCTTCGTCGTCCGCCAGGAATGCGACAAGGCCGCCTGGCAGAACGGCTACCGCCGCGTGCTCGGGGAGCAGGAGGGCTGGTCGGGGTTCGCTTCGACCACCGCGCGGGGCAGAATCCACCTCGCCGCCGCCGGTAAGAACGGCCCGTGGTTTCTCGCGCTGGATCACGCCGCCGTCATCGCGGAGCTGGGCCTGCCCAAGGCCGACATGCCCGGCCCAGGCCTCGCCCGTCATGCCTTCGACAGCCTCGGCAAGCTCTATGCGACGCTGCGCCGAGTCTACGAGCTCGGCGTCAGCCTGCCCGATGCGCCGCTGAAGGAATTCGAGGCCAAGACGGCGAACCTGCCGAAGACGACCGAGGCCGAACGGCTGATCGTCCAGCGAATCGGCCAGGACATTTTTCGGGACCGCTTGATGGACTATTGGCAGGGCCGATGCCCGCTTACCGGGATCACCGACCCCGCGCTTCTGCGCGCTTCGCACATCATTCCCTGGGCCGATTGCGACAGCGACGCGGAACGCCTCAACGTCCACAACGGCCTTCTCCTCTCGGCCTTATGGGACGCGGCCTTCGACCGCGCCCTCGTGACCTTCGACGACGAAGGCGAGCCGCAATTCTCGCCGAAGCTCAGCGAACCCGCTCGCGCCGAACTGCGTTGGCACTCCCGGATCGCTCTCACCGACGAACATCGCCGACGGCTTGCGCAGCATCGGGAGCGCGCGAAGGCGCAACAATGACGCGGCGGGCCCGCTTCGCCGCGCGACGACCGTCAATCGGGGCACAGTATGGACGACGTCCAAAACACTAGCGGATCCCAGCCCACATGGTTCGTCGGGGCCGCCTACAACAGAACTGACGATCAGCTCCCTCGCTTCCTGGCCGAGGGGATTTGGGAAAACGGATACGAGGACAAATACCTCGACCTCGTTCGATCTATGCGCCCCGGCGAACGTATCGCGGTGAAGTCTTCCTACGTGCGCAAGCGCAGCCTGCCCTTCGATAACCGAGGGCAGAATGTCTCGGTCATGGCGATCAAGGCGATCGGAACGATCACCGAGAACCTGAACGACGGCCGACATGTTCGCGTGAACTGGACAAAGCTCGATCCGGTCCGGGAGTGGTACTTCTATACGAACCAAGGAACGGTGTGGCGCGTGCTGCCTGGCGAGTGGAGGACCGATGGTCTCATTGCATTCGCCTTCGACGGAAAGCCCCAGGACATCGATCGCTTTTGCAACGCGCCTTTCTGGAAAGAGCGGTTCGGATCTGCGGCCTCCGATCAGCAGCGTTTTCGCTGGACGAAATTCTACGAAGCCGTCGCCAATAAGCTGCTCGACTACCGCGACAATCGGGCGGCGCTGCTTGAGGGCATCCAGGAAATAGCCGGTCGGATTGACGGTCTTGGATATCTGGCTGAAGACCAGTATGCCGATGGCGCGACCGGATTTGTGAGAGACATCTGCCCCTTCACTACTATGGGTCTCTTCAACCGCGGAATGAAAGAGTCGAATCGGAAAACCATTGCGGGCGAACTGGCGCGCCTTCTAGGCGTCGAAGAGGCGGCTCCCGATAGCTTCGAAGGCATCCCGGTCCTCAACAATATGAAGTCCTGGTTCTTCCCTCCGGAGGTCAACAGGGACTCCGGCCACATCGACTCGCTGTGGACTGTCTTCGCGGCCGCAGTCGCTTTTGCGGACGCCGATGATGATGAAGGCCAAGAGGCCTTCGCCGCGGCCTTCGACGACGCCAATGGCCGTCGGGGTGTCGGATGGAATCTGACATTCGGCCTCTACTGGGCCCGGCCTTGGTTCTATCTCAGCCTCGACCATAACTCCCAGGTTTACATCTCAAGTAAGCTGGGGGTGCAGATCGGCCGTCACGGTCAGAAGAAGCGGTGCAACGCGGCGGACTACCTCGCTGTCATGGAGGCGTTGGAGCCACGGTTTCAGGAAGCGGACTACCCGGTTCATTCCTATCCGGAGCTGTCGCTGGAGGCGTGGCATTACAAGGATCCGATTCCCCAATCGCCGCAAGAGGAAGAGAAGACGAGTGATGACGACGAGGACGATGAGTCGGCGCTGGAGACCGGGCTGACCGCTGTGCCGATCGTGCCGTACTCGCTCGACGACATCGTGAAGGATGGCTGCTTTTTCACCCGTCCGGAGGTCTACAGGATTTTCACTCGCCTGCGCGACAAGAAGAACGTGATCCTCCAGGGGCCGCCCGGAACAGGCAAGACCTGGCTCGCCAAGCGGCTTGCCTTCGCCCTGATGGGGCAGAGGGACGAGAGAAAAGTCCGCGCCGTGCAATTTCACCCGAACCTGTCCTACGAAGACTTCGTGCGGGGCTGGCGTCCGAAGGGTGACGGAAAGCTGTCGATCGTCGACGGCGTCTTCATGGAGGCGATAAAGGCGGCGACCGCAGCTCCGTCCTCGATCTTTGTCGTCGTCATCGAGGAGATCAACCGCGGCAATCCCGCCCAGATTTTCGGCGAGCTCCTGACGCTGCTGGAGGCCGGAAAGCGAACGCCTAGCGAAGCCTTAGAGCTCAGCTATCCGGATGAGGACGGCAAGCGTCGGCCGGTCCACATCCCTGAGAATCTCTACGTCATCGGCACCATGAATATCGCGGACCGCTCGCTGGCCTTGGTTGACTTCGCCTTGCGACGACGCTTCGCCTTCGTCGATCTCGAACCGAGACTGGGGGAGGCCTGGCGAAATTGGGTTATCGCTAAATGCTCGGTCGATGCGACGTTGGTGGCGGACATCGAGCAGCGGATCGGGGCGCTGAATGCGCAGATCGCTGCGGATGCGCGCCTCGGCAAGTCGTTCCGGATCGGCCACAGCTACGTGACGCCGCCATATCCGTTGGAAGCCGGCGAAACCCGGGCGTGGTTCCAGCGTGTCATCGAGACCGACATCGGACCGCTCCTTGCGGAATACTGGTTCGATGCGCCGACGGAGGCTCAGAAGGCGATCGAGCAGCTTAAGCAGGGTTGGTGATGGCGCTCGTAGCCGAGGCGCCCGCAAGCAAGCCCGCGGCCGGCTACGTCGGACGAATCCCAGTCCGCAACCTCTGGCTTCTGATGCTTTACGCGTCGGACTTGTTTCGAACGCGCGGGATCGGGCTGGTCGGTTTGGAAGACAGACCGGACGACCTGCCAGACCTAGTCGCCGAAATCCTTGCGCATGCCGTCGAGCAGCGGCAAAGGCGGCAACTCAACCGCAGTTACGTCGCTCGCGACGCGGTTCTGAACCGCGTCCGGGGGCGGATCAATGCGCTCAAAACGGAGCGTCATCAGCTGCTGGCCCGCGGCTTGGTCGCCTGCCGATTCGACGACCTTTCGATGGACACGCCTCGAAATCGATTTGTCCGCGCCGCGCTCGAATCGATCTGTCGCATTGTGCGTAGACCAGACGTTGAGCATCGCTGCCGGATTCTCGCCGCGGTTTTGAAAGCGCAGGGCGTTTCCGGCGCGGCCCCCACGCGAGCGGAGATCAGCACGGATCGGTTCGGACGGCACGACGCCGACGATCGGGTCATGGTGGCCGCGGCGAAGCTGGCGTTCGATCTAACGCTGCCGACTGAGTCCCAGGGCGCGAGCGCGCTGTCTCTGCCCGACCGCGAGGAGACCTGGGTCCGCCGTCTCTTCGAACGCGCTGTCGGCGGATTCTACGAGGTCGTTTTGAGCCCGTCAGGCTGGCAGGTCCGCTGTGGCGGCGTTCTGGGCTGGGAGATCGAACAGAAGACCTCAGGCATCACCGAGATCCTGCCGACAATGCGCACCGACATTGTCCTCGACCACCCGCCCTCCGGCCGACGGATCGTTATCGACACCAAGTTCACGTCCATCGTGACGGCCGGCTGGCATCGCGAGGAGACGCTGCGAAGCGGTTACGTCTATCAGATTTACGCCTATCTGCGGTCTCAAGTCGGTCGCGGCGACGCGGTCGCCGATTCCGCCAGCGGCCTGCTGCTGCATCCCACCGTCGGCGCGGACGTCGACCAGACGGTCGTCATCCAGGGACACAGCATCCGCTTCGCGACCGTAAATCTCACCGCTACAGCGTCGAGTATGCGATCGCGCCTACTATCCTTATGCGACCCAGTGTTGTTCGAATACAGGCTGCCGATTACGTGATCGAGTCCCCTTGGCGTCGTGTAGCCGAGAGCAGGAAGCGCTGCGCGAGCGACGCCGGGTCAGGATCGCAACCAGCCTCAAGCGCGCCACCGTATCCGATCTTTGGCTTGCCGGTGCTTACATGGAGCTTACATTTCTAGCTCCAAGCGGCAGTGTAAGCAGAAAACAGTTACGAAGTAGCCGACTATCTTTTTGAATTCATTAAGGAAATTTGGAGCGGGCGAAGGGATTCGAACCCTCGACCCCAACCTTGGCAAGGTTGTGCTCTACCCCTGAGCTACACCCGCGTCCGTCGTCCGCGAAACGCACGCTTATCGCGCAAGCCGTCCTTGAATGCAACATTCTTGTTACCCGCTCGTTTCCCCGCCAAGGATGTCCGCCCCGGCGGCTTCGCTGGCATGGCCCTACACGAGGCTGTGATTTGCCGCCCACCTTTTCCCGTGTCAATTGAAGACTTGCCCGAGTTGATGGGATGAACGAAGTCTTCAAGCCGGACCTCGTCGAGCGGAGCCGGACAGAGCCGCCGGGCGCCCCGCGTCCGCCCAAGGCGACGCCGGCGCCGGCAAAACCCCGCCGTAGCGTCGCCGGGCGGATCTTGCTCGTCCTCGCGCTGGCGGTCGCGGGCTTTTTCGCCTTCGAGAAGTTCGAGACCCGAGCTCCCCCGCCGACCAACGAGTCCAAGGGCGAGCGGTCAACGCCGCCGCAGACCGTCCGGGTGGCGCCGATCACGCTCGGCGACATGCCGATCACCCTCGACGCGCTCGGCGCGGTGGTTCCCTTCGAGACCGTGACGATTAAGACGCAGATTCCCGGCAAACTGACCCAAGTCGGCTTCACCGAAGGGCAGTTGGTCAAACAAGGCGATTTCATCGCCCAGATCGACCCGCAGCCCTACCAAGCGGCGCTCGCGGCGGCGCAGGCGCAATTGGCCAAGGACCAGGCGCTGCTCGCCCAGGCTGAGAACAATCTCGCCCGCTACCAGGCGCTCGCCAAGCAGGACTCGATCGCCCGCCAGCAGGTGACCGATCAGGAGGCGCTCGTCGCCCAGGACAAGGCCGCCATCGCCGCCGACCAGGCGCAGATCGAGACCGCGCAGATCAACCTCAATTACACGCGCATCGTCTCGCCGATCACCGGCCGCGCCGGCTTGAGGCTCGTCGATCCGGGCAACTATCTGCAGCCGTCCGACTCCACCGGCATTGTCGTCATAACCCAAATCGATCCGATCAGCGTCGTCTTCTCGACGCCCGAGGACAACCTGCCGCGCATCGCCGCGCGCCTCAAATCGGGCGCCAAGTTGCCGGTCACAGTGTTCGACCGCGCCAACGTCAACAAGATCGCGACCGGGACGCTCACCACCTACGACAGCCAGATCGACGTCACGACCGGCACGATCAAGATGCGGGCGACCTTCGACAATCCCGACGGCGTCCTCTTCCCGCAGCAATTCGTCAACGTGCGCCTGCTCGTGGACACAATGACGAACGTGGCGCTCGCGCCGAACGCCGCCGTCCAGGTCGGCCCGTCGGGCGATTTCGTCTACGTGCTCAACGACGATTCGACCGTCTCGAAGCGCGACGTCGTCACCGGCACCGGCGACGGGGCGCAGACGACGATCGCCAAAGGCCTCGCCGCCGGCGACAAGGTGGTGATCGACGGCGTCGATCGGCTGCGCGACGGCGCCAAGGCGAGGCTAGCGGAAATGGCCGCGGAGGGCGCGGACAAGCCAGGGACCGGCGCGGGCGAGGCGTCGCAAGGCCGCCGTCATCGGCGCGGGCAGAACGGCGCGACGGCGCAGTGAGGGCTGGCGCAAGAGCTCACCCGTGAACCCCTCCCGCCTCTTCATCGACCGGCCGGTCGCGACCAGCCTCATCATGATCGCGATCCTGCTCGTCGGGCTCGCCGCCTATCGCTTCCTGCCGCTTTCGGCGCTGCCGGAGGTCGACTACCCGACGATCCAGGTGCAGACCTTCTATCCGGGCGCGAGCCCGGAGGTGATGACTTCGGCGGTGACCGCGCCGCTCGAGCGCCAGTTGGGGCAGATGCCGGGCCTCAATCAGATGATGTCGCAAAGCTCGGCGGGCGCCTCCGTCATTACGCTGCGCTTCGGCCTCGACCTCGCCCTCGATGTCGCCGAGCAGGAGGTGCAGGCGGCGATCAACGCCGCGAGCAACCTTTTGCCCTCCGACCTGCCTGCGCCGCCGATCTACTTCAAGGTCAATCCCGCCGACGCACCGATCCTCACGCTCGGCGTCTCGTCGGACACGACGAAGCTGACCGAGGTCGAGAACCTTGTCGAGACCCGCCTCGCGCCAAAGCTTTCGCAGCTGCCCGGCGTGGGCCTCGTCTCGATCTCCGGCGGCAACCGCCCGGCGGTGCGCATCCACGCCAATCCGCTGGCGCTCGCCGCATACGGCGTCAATCTCGATGATTTGCGCACGACGATCAGCAACCTCAACGTCAATACGCCGAAGGGCAATTTCGACGGGCCGGCGCAGTCCTCAACCATCAACGCCAACGACCAGATCCACGACCCGAAGGACTATCTCAAGTCCGTCGTCGCCTACCGCAACGGCGCGCCGATCCGCCTCTCGGATGTCGCGACCGTCGAGATCGGCCCCGAGAACGCCCGCCTCTCGGCCTGGATGAACGAAACCCCGGCCCTCATCGTCAATATCCAGCGCCAGCCGGGCGCGAACGTCATCGAGGTCGTCGACCGCATCAAGGCGGTCTTGCCCACGTTGAGCCAGAGCCTGCCGGCGGCCGTGACGGTGCAACCGCTCACCGACCGCACGACGACGATCCGCGCCTCCGTGCGCGACGTCGAGTTCGAGCTTGCGCTCGCCGTCGGCCTCGTCGTCATGGTGATTTTCCTTTTCCTGCGCAACATCCCCGCGACGATCATCCCGAGCCTGTCGGTCCCGCTGTCGCTCGTGGGCGCGCTCGCCATCATGTACGAGTTCGGCTTCAGCCTCGACAATCTGTCGCTGATGGCGCTGACAGTTGCGACCGGCTTCGTGGTGGACGACGCGATCGTCGTCATCGAGAACATCGCCCGTTATCTCGAGGACGGCGACAGCCCCTACGACGCGGCGGTCAAAGGTTCGAAGCAGATCGGCTTCACGATCATCTCGCTCACCGTTTCGCTCATCGCGGTCCTTATCCCGCTCCTCTTCATGGGCGACGTGGTCGGGCGGCTCTTCCACGAATTCGCGATCACGCTCGCCGCCAGCATCGTGATCTCGGCCTTCGTCTCGCTGACGCTCGTGCCCATGCTGTGCGCCAAGCTCCTGCGCCCGACCGGACGCGGAGAGGCAAGCGGGGGCCGATTCTTCCGCGCCCTGACGCGCCTCTATGCGTCGACGCTGGAAGTCGTCCTCAACCGCCAGCCGCTCACGCTTCTCGTCGCGGTCGGGACGTTCGCGCTCACGGCTTATCTTTATGTGACGATCCCGAAAGGCTTCTTTCCCATTCAGGACACGGGCGTCATCCAGGGGGTGACGCAAGCGGCGGAACACATCTCCTTCGATGAGATGGCGGCGCATCAGCAGGCGCTCGCCAAGGTCATCCTTGAGGACAAGGACGTCGACAGCCTCTCGTCCTTCATCGGCGTCGACGGCGCGAACGTCACGCTCAATTCCGGCCGCCTCCTCATCAACCTCAAGCCGCACGACAAGCGCACGGCGAGCGCAAGCGAGATCATTCGCCGTCCGCAGAAGGAGGCGGCGGCGGTTCCCGGCATATCGCTCTTCATGCAGCCGGTGCAGGACCTCACGATCGACACGGCGGTGAGCGCCACCCAATATCAGTTCACCCTCGAGAACCAGGACCTAAAGACGCTCGAGGCATGGACGCCGAAGGTGCTCGAGCGGCTCGCCAAGGTTACAGCCATCGTCGATATCGCAAGCGACCTCCAGCCTGACGGGCGGTCAGTGATGGTCAATCTGGACCGCGCGCAGGCGGCGCGTTTCGGCATCACGCCGGCGATCGTCGACAACGCGCTCTATGACGCCTACGGCCAGCGCATCATCTCGACTATTTTTACTCAGACCAATCAGTACCGCGTCATTCTCGACATCGACCCAGCCATGGCGCACTCGCTCGATTCGCTGAATTCTCTTTATCTGCCCTCGGCGGCTTCGACGTCGGGGCAGACGCCTCTGAGCTCGCTCGCCAATTTCGTCGTAAAATTTTTCAATGTGACCAACGTAGTTTGCCACCGCGTATGGGACCGATTTAACTTCGCCGTTCTCGAAAATAACAGAGAGACGCTTACCAAAATCCGACGAAGTGTCGCTCCCGCTGGTGAGGAGGCAAACATGAGGAGAACCTACGTTGCTGGCCCACATCGATTCCAGTTTTCGGTTGTTAATGGCTCTGGCCAGGAACTCGGGCTCGGAAAATTTGTTATTTGCGGCGTCATACAGATAGGCGCCGTCGTCAGTTTTGAACAGCAGCCGGTCGCCCCACGGGACTAAGTGGGTCACTCCTTGTACCGAGGGGTATCCTTGTGCCTCGGAGAGGGACTCTGCGGTAGCGCCATCGAAGATCGACCTAGCATCCTTCCGCAGTTTCACGTGATAGAATCCAGAGCTGAGTGTCGAAAAGTATAAATCGCCGTCGGGCGTCTCCGCAATCGAACGCACCTCCCCCTTGAAATCAGGCAGAGTTCCCTCGTCGATCCAATTCCCATTCGCGTATCTGATGGATGCAAAACCCTTGCTGGTTGCCAGGAAGAAGCGATTGGTGTCTCTTATCGAGCGAGTCAGTTCGTGGACGTTTCCCGTGGTTTCGTAAATTTTCTTCGAGACCCCCCCGGCGACCAAGACGACGCCTTCATCTCCGCCCAGAAGCAGACCCGTCGGGTGCGTAGCGGCGGTCAGAAGGAGCATGTCAACACCTTGAACCCTTTGAAACCTTGGGCATTTTGTCCCGTCGAGGACCGGAACCAACCTAAACAGACCTTCTCGTGCAACTGCGTACAACGAGCCATTGTAACGGGCTACGTCCAGGATCGAGCTTCGACCCAAACCCGCTTGCGCGTCATAGACGGAAATCTGCCACGACGAAGATAGATGTGTTATTCCGGTGTCTCCACAGATCCAGACTCCGCCGGACCGGTCAACGCCGAGGTCAAGAACGGTGGGTTCCGGCAAGCCGTTCTCTTCATAGAACGTCCCGTGGAGGTGTCCACGTGAATCCAGAATAA
>Ga0209040_10003565_pt1 | contig 11925 bp, 12 predicted proteins | sample BogFormECP12_OM3_FD_188240 | JGI IMG/M metagenome (GOLD analysis project Ga0209040, IMG submission 188240) | Bog forest soil microbial communities from Calvert Island, British Columbia, Canada - ECP12_OM3 (SPAdes) (version 2) | ecosystem: Environmental > Aquatic > Freshwater > Wetlands > Bog ... | reverse complement strand
CAGGGTGGACACGAGGGTGTTCGCAACCCCCGAGTTCTCGAGGTACTTCCCGAGGTGTGCCGCCATCCCGAAACGGATCGCGCCGACGAAGAGCGCGCCCGGCAGGAACTCGGCGTACTCGACGAGCGCACCTGGGCCCATCGCCTCGTTGACGGCCTTCGACCGGGCGCTCGACTCGTGCACGGCCCGCAGGCGGGCAACCGGGTCGGCGATGTTCGTGCCGAGCGACACGCGGACCACCGAAATCTGATTCGCCCCGCGCTGGTGGTCAGGGTCGGTGTGCACCGCGATCGCCATGGAGGTCACGAGCGAAGCGTCGGGCAGCTCGCCCTTGTCCAGCAGATAGCGGCGCATAGCGCCCCCGATGCCGGTGAGAACGACGTCGTTGACGGTGGCCCCCGGCACGAGCGCGCGTACTTCCAATATTGCGGCGAGGTCGTAGGAGCGGGCGTCAAAGTTGCGGCTGCTGTCCGTGTGCCCGTTGAACCGGGTGTGCGGCACGTCCCCGAAAAGACCATGCTCGTCCCGGTGACCGATCGACAGCAGCCGGGTCATCGCTGCGGGAAGCCGGGTCATCGCTGCGGGAAGCCGGGACAGCAAGGGAAGGCTGTGCGTTGCCGCGGAGACGAGTTGCGCCGGCCGACGGGCGTAGGTGGCCGCAGTGCGGGCCAGCAGGTTCAGCGACGACGGGCGTGATTCCGGGGTCCACTCGTCAACCGGCGCCGGCGCGGTGTCGGGGGTCAGGTCGTGCAGCGCGTTGACGATTCCCAGGCCCATCACCCCGTCGACCGCCGAATGATGCACCTTGAAGCACACGGCGAAGGCGCCTTTGGGCACTCCCCGGATCCTGCCGAGCCCGTCGATGAAGTAGCCCTCCCACGGCGGCCGACTCAGATCCATCCGCTGCTCATGCAGCCGCGACACCTGCTCGCACAGCTGCCGCCAGCCACCGGGGCGCGGCAACGTCAGGTGGTGCAGATGCCGGCTCAGCTCAAAGTTCTCGTCGCGCACCCAGTACGGGTGATCCAGATCGAACGGGACACGCGCGAGCACCGAGCGAAAAATACGGTCCGCGGCGAGTCGGGGGCCGAAATGCGAGATGACATCGTCGAAGGTGACAGCGCCGCCCCGCGCCGTCGACGGATCGTAGATCGCGAAGAAGGTCACATGCGCCGCGCCGGCGGTCTCGGCGTACACGAATGCGGCATCCAGGCCGCTCAGTTGCTCCACCCAGCCTCCGGTGATCTGTCAAGTCCGGCCAAGATCGATCCACCAGGATTCCCCGGGGCAGATTCGTTGACCCGTCTGGGCTCCGTTGTACACGCCGGCGGATCGCGAGGATGCGATATCGCTCGCCTTCTTGGGCGACATCGCCATCGCCGAGAACGGACCGTCGATGGCGACCAGCGTGACCGCCTCGTTCGACCCGGTGCCGGGATGGCTCCTGTCCATGGGAGATTGGCCTGACGGCACGAAGCCGCCGATGCCGCCAGTCAGTCCGATCCGCATGTCACATCCTCCGTTCTACGTGCACAGCCGGCGCCACCGCTACGGCACCCGGCGGCCCGCTCAGTCGCTGATCTGCGCTGCCGCTTTGCTTTCCGTGATCGGCCGGGCCAGTCCCTGCTCGTCACAGATGCGTTGCAGCTTGTCCAGCGTCTCCTCCAGACCCGGTCCGAGCCGGGTCCACGGAGTGAAAGTCGCCGGCAGGTGGCGCATTCCCTGGATTACGCCGATGCTGTCGTAGTGCACGGTTCCTTCGGGGTCACAACGGTAGTCCGGCAAGCGGTCGAGCACTGAGGTGACCATCGCCTTGAACACCGTCCTCGCGACGTTCGAACCGGCACAGCGGTGCACACCTAGCCCGAAGCTGAAGTGCCGATTACCCTTTCGGTCGAGGATCACCTGGTCGGGGTCGTCGAAAAGGTTGGGGTCACGGTTGGCCATGGCCCACGACAGCCACAGCCGCTCCCCTTCCCTGAGTGCGACGTCCTCGAACTCCATGTCGTCGGAGATCGTGCGTCCGTCACCGGGTGCGGGAGTGAAGAACCGCAAGAACTCCTCGGTGGCCGGATTGAGCAAGGTGTCCCGCGCCCGACTGAGCCTGGCGCGTTCGGCCGGATGCTCAGACAACCATTCCAGGGCGTGAGCCGTCAGCGCCGTGGTGGTGTCGAATCCGCCGCCGATGAGGAGATTGAGCATGCCCACCAGCTCAATGTCAGGCGGCGCCTCACCATCGATGCGCAGTCTGGCGAGCGCGTCAACGATACCGGGACGCGGATTGTCCCTGATCTCAATGAGATTGCCGTATAGGTCAACACCCATCGCCATGTAAAGCTCACGCACGCGGGCGGCATCAGGAGAGTCTGGCGGTGTGTACACCGAGGCGTGAGCCGGCTCGTTGTAGAGTGTCCACTTCTTCAGCGGTATACCCAACATCGCCAGCGTCAGCACCGCCGGCACCACGTTGGCAAGATCGTCGACGAAGTCGATGCGCCCTTCCTCGACGTGTTCGTCGATACAGGCGCGCACCACCTCGTCGACGAAAGGCTCCCACCGCTTGATCGCAGCGGGTGACAGATATGGGTTCAGCGCGTTGCGGTAATGCCGATGCTCGGGATCGTCCATCTCCAGCATGCCGCCACGGAAGTTCTCCGCCTCCACCATCGTCGGGATGGAGATTCCCTTATAGCCGCGGCGCGTGCCCGTGACATCGTGATCGTTCGAGATGTGTGGACAGCGAGCCAGTTCGAACACCTCATGTCCACCCGCGGCCACCCAGTGGCCGCCGTAGGTTTCGGTCCAGGCGATCGGGCAGAGCCGCTGCATCTCGTGGGTGATGTCGAGGAAGTTCTGCCGGTAGTCGGCGGCATGCCGGTCGAAGTGATAGCGGTTGTCGCGTTGTGCGGTCATTGCAACTCCCCGTCGATCACGATCGCTTGCTCGGGGCAGGACTGCGCGGCCTCGCGAACTCGTGCCTCGTACTCGTCCGGCACGACCTCGTCGACGGCGGAAGCGTGCCCGTCGACATCGTCGAGAACGAACCACTCCGGGGCGATCATGGAGCACAACGTGTGCCCCTGACACGGGCTGGGCTCAACCCGAACCTTCATCTGTTCCTCCATGGATGTGCTGTCCGATCGCGTCACTGGCCGGTGCGTCAGATCACTGCGCCACCGTTGACACCGATCACCTGCCCGGTGATGTAGCTCGCGGCATCCGAGCACAGGAAGCCGCACAACGCGGCGATGTCCTCGCCCGTGCCGAGCCGGCCCGCCGGAATGGCCTTCTCGAGGAACTCGGCCGGCGGCAGCTTGTTGTCGCGCTGCTGTTCACGCAGCATCGGCGTGTCAACGACGAAGGGCGGCACCGTGTTCACTGTGATTCCCTTGGCCGCGTAATCCAGAGCCACCGACTTGGTCAACGCGATGACGCCGCCCTTGGTGGCCGAATAATGCCCCTGCCGCGACGCGCCCTTCTGGCCGGCTGCCGAGGAGATCGTGACGATACGGCCCCACTCCGCGCCGACCATGTCCGCGACTGCGGCCTGCATGCACAGGAACGTCCCGGTGAGGTTGACCGCCAGATAGCGATTCCACTCCTCCAGCGTGATCCGGTCGAAACGGGTGAAGCCACCCAACGCCGCACTGGTGACCAAGATACCGACCGGACCGAAGGCAGTGCGCACGGCGTCGAAAGCGGCTGCGACAGAACCAGGTTCGGCGACGTCGGCCTGCACCGCCAGGGCCTGCCCACCGTTCGCGCGGATCTCGGCAGCCACCTTCTCGGCACCCCCGCCGTTGATGTCCAGAACGGCGACCCGGTGGCCACTACGGCCCAGCTGCACGGCGATCGACTCACCCAGGCCCGATCCGCCTCCGGTTACCACCGCTACCCGACCCACTTGGTTCATCCCCTCACACCTGGCTGTGCCGACGGCGCGTCGGCTGCTATGCAACTGTATAGCACACGGCGGTGGCGCAGATCACCCTCAGATTTTCTGTGGACCTTCCGCCAGCTCGAGGAGTTTGCAACCCGCAGCCATCGCATCCGAATGACCGAGGTCTGCGCCGACCAGCTCCTCCATCGCAATGGCGCGGAATGCAGCAGCATGAACGCCGCAGCCGAGCCCGAAGCCATGGCGAACATCCGGCCGTCCGGCAGGTTGGCTCCAACCACCTGGGTCAGCGTGCGGCGTGCCCGCTCGGCACATTCGCCGACGGCGCCGCGCACCTCGCTGCGATGGTTGGCCAGGGCCAGGAATTCGACCGTCAATGCCGTACCGGTCTGGTCACCGGCATAAGCCCATGCCGTCCGCGTGAAGCGCCGGACGGCGTCGCAGCACTCATCCGCGCCAGGAAGTGATCCATGGAGTCCTGGGGGACTGCGATGAACAGCTCGTCGAGCGTCGAAAAGTAGTAGTAGTAGTAGTAGTAGACAAGGCTCTTGGCCACACCGGCCACCGAAGCCACCCGCTCGAACGTCACCGAAGCATAACCCTCACCCAGCATGACTGTCTGCGTTGCCCGCAGGATCGCACGACGCTTCGCCGATCGGCGGGTGCCGGCACGGCCACCCGTCATCGCCACACTCTTACCGGCGGCCTCGGGACGACGTCTTGGCGGGCTTGCGCTTACGTCGCACCCCCGGTTCGACCGCATCGAGGTAACGTTCCACGGCCCGGACCACTTCGGAGTGCGCCGTCTCGACGCCGACACCTTCCTCCAGATTAAGGAACTTCGGAATGCCGGTGATCAACATAACCACCGCACTGGGCGACAAATCTCCCTCGAAGCGGGCGTTCGCCCCGAAGGCCCCGTTCAGCACCTCGATCTGAAGTTTCCTCATCCGCTCAGTCACGTCGGCGATCTCCGACCGGATCGATTTGCGGTGATTGCCCAGCGCCATGAACTCGGTGATCAAGGCGCCAGTGGCCTCATGCCAGCTGTACTCCCACATGGCGTGCAGCGGATCGTCAGCCCGCTTCTGCAGCGTGGTGCTCAGGTGCTTGAGATTGCGCTCGGAATAGCGGTGGATCGCAGCGAGGAAAATGTCGTCAAGCGAGGGAAAGTAGTACTGGACCAGGCTTGCCGTGACGCCGGCCTTCGCCGCCAGGGCACGGTAGCTGACGCTGGCGTACCCCTCCTCCAGCATCATCTTCTCGACGCAATCCAGAAGGGCGTCGCGGGTCTTCGACGTCTCTGCGCCGACGCGGCGCGGTGATGCGGCCATGATCCCCTCACTGTTGCAGACCCCGAGCATATTCCCACCGCCCTCGGCAGGAGACCCGTACACGACTCGCCACACCACTATACGTTCGTACAGCACATGCTATATGCTCTTACAGACTTTGCCGAGGAGGGTATGTGAGCGAGTTGTACTACGACCCTTGGGTCGTCGAGATCGACCTCGACCCCTACCCGACGTACCGACGACTGCGGGAAGAGGCACCGGTCTATTACAACGAGCGCCACGACTTCTGGGGCCTGAGCCGCTATGCCGACGTCGATGCGGCGTTGCGCGAGCCCAACAAGCTGAGCTCGGCCAAAGGCGACATCCTCGAAGTGGTCAAGGCCGATCCGGTGATGCCGCCGGGCGTGTTCATCAATGAGGATCCGCCGCTGCACACCATCCACCGGGCCCTGGTGTCGCGGGCGTTCACCCCCAAGCGAATCCGGGAAATCGAAGACAAGGTGCGGACATTCTGCGTCGCGTGCCTGGATCCGATCATCGGCAGCGACCGGTTCGATTTCGTGCAGGACCTGGGCGCGGAACTGCCGATGCGGACCATCGGCATGCTGGTCGGCATACCGGATTCCGACCAGCCATCCGTTCGCGCGCACGCACACGCCGTCTTGCGCAACAAGCCGGGCGAACCCTTGCCCGTGAAAAAGGACCACTACTTCGACGGTGACATGTTCACCGACTACCTCGCCTGGCGAACCAAGAACCCGTCCGACGACCTGATCACCGAACTGCTCAACGTCGAGTTCGAGGACGAGACCGGCGCAACACGCCGACTCAGCACCGAGGAACTGCTGATCTTCCTCGCGGTCGTGGCCGGCGCCGGCGTGGAGACCACCGGGCGGCTGTTCGGCTGGATGGGCAAGGTACTCGGCGAAAACCCTGACCAACTGAAGGATCTCGCCGGAAATCCGTCTCTGGTTCCCAACGCCATCGAGGAGCTCCTGCGCTACGAGCCGCCGGGACCGCATGTGGCCCGCTGGGTTGCGGAGGACGTGGAATTCCACGGCCAGACCGTGCCCGCGGGCAGCGCGCTGCTGCTGATGCTCGCCTCTGCGAATCGCGATGAACGCCATTTCGACGAGCCCGACCGCTTCGACATCCACCGTCGGCCCGGCGGTCTCCTGACGTTCGGTCGTGGGGCGCACTTCTGCCTCGGTGCCCCGCTGGCACGACTGGAAGGCCGCGTCGCCCTGGAGGAAGTGCTGAAGCGATTCCCCAAGTGGGAGGTCGACATCGACAGCGCCCGCCGCTCACGTACCTCGACAGTGCGCGGCTGGGACTCGATGCCCACCATCATCGGCTGACTTGGAGCTATTCGATTGACAACCGTGAACAACCGCGTCGCGGTGATAACCGGTGCCGCACGTGGACAGGGCAGAAGCCATCACCTGGGTGACCCTGCCGGTCGACGCTGGCTACGCGGTGATGTGACCCAGGAAGGAATTGCGTTCAATGACGAAGCGGATGGTCTTCACACTGTTGGTGATGGATTCGGTCGGCCACAATTTTCAGGGCGGCTGGCGCCATCCGGAGGCACGCAACCGGGAGTTCAAGTCTCTCGATCTCTGGGTGGATCTGGCCAAGAAGGCGGAGCAGGCCAAGATCGACGCTTTCTTTTTCACCGATGTCCTGGGAATTCAGGGAGAGTTCAACCAATCTCGCGACATCGTCTTCGAGCAGGCGGTTAACGTCCCGATCGGCGACTGCTCCATGCTGTTGCCTGCGCTGGCCCACGAAACCTCCGATATCGGCTTTCTATACACGAGTTCGGTCATCTCGAAGCACCCATTCATGTTCGCCCGAGAAGTGTCGACGTTGGATGCCCTGAGCGACGGACGGGTCGGCTGGAACATCGTCACATCGGCCAACGAGCGCGCGTTCCGCAACTTCGGACTACCGAGCAACCTTTCCCACGCGGAACGCTACAAATGGGCCGACGAGTATGTCGACGTCGTCTACAAGCTCTGGGAGGGCTCCTGGGACGTGGACGCCGTCGTCAACGACGCATCCCGTGGCGTCTACACAGATCCCGCGAGAATCCACGACATCCACCACAAAGGCGAGCGCTACAGCGTCGAAGGCTTCAACCTCATGGAGCCCTCGCCGCAACGCACACCCGTGCTCGCGCAGGCCGGTGGTTCACAGGCCGGACTCGACTTCGCCAGCAAACACGCGGAATTGATGTTCCTGTCCGCCTACACCCCGGAAACCATCGCGCAACAGATCAGCACGGTACGTGCCCGAGCGCGCGAACACGGCAGGCGCGACGGCGACATCCTGTTCTTGCAAGGCCTGATGTTCGTCGTCGGCTTGACCGACGAGGAAGCCTTCCGCAAGTGGCAGGACCTAGAGCAGTATCGCAGCCAGGAAGGCCAGGTCGCCTACTTCGCCGGCCTCTCCGGCACCGATCTCGGCCGTTTTAACCCGCAGACTCCGCTGGAGGACCTGCTCGACGAAATCCCCGGCATCCAAGGAGCTTTCCGGGCGGTGATCAACGCCTGGCCGGCCGGCACCAAGCCGACGGTGCACGACTTCCTGACCACCCTGTCCGTACCACAGATGGTCGTCGGCTCCCCGGAAACCATCGCCGCGCGGCTGGCTGACTATCAGGCTGCAGGTGTCGACGGCGTGCAGATCATGAACATCCTGATGCCGCAGAGCTACGACGAGTTCTTCGAACACGTGGTTCCGGTACTCCAGGAGAAGGGCCTGATGCAGAAGGAGTACCGGCCGGGAACATTGCGACAGAAATTGTTCGACACGGACACCCCGGATGTCTCGCAACACCATCCGGCCTTCGGCTACCGGGGGATGTTCAGCACGCCATGACCCACGTCCTGGTCTTGCTGGGAAGCCTGCGTGCGGCGTCGGTCAACCGCCAGCTGGCCGAACTCGCCGTCGAGGTGGCCCCCGACGGGGTCACGCTGACGTTGTTCGACCAGCTCGGCGAGTTGCCGTTCTACAACGAGGACATCGACGACGCGGACGTCGCCGAGTCGGTGACGGCACTGCGGCAGGAGGCCGAACGCACCGATGCGGTCCTGATTGTCACGCCGGAATACAACGCCAGTATCCCGGGAGTACTGAAGAACGCCATCGACTGGCTGTCACGGCCCTATGGCAAAGGCGCCCTGAAAGGCAAACCGCTCGCCGTGATCGGCGCCTCGCTGGGATCCTACGGCGGCACCTGGGCTCACGACGAAACACGGAAATCGTTCGCGATCGCCGGGCCCCAGGTGCTCGAGTCGATCAAGCTTTCGGTTCCGCTGACGACACTGAACGGCGTGCATCCGCGCGAACACGCTCAACTGGCGGACAAGGTTCGCGCTGTGGTCGCCGACCTGGCCGCCGAGACGCAGTAGCGTCACCGCGGGGTTGATTGCGTCACACGACGGCGACGGGTTCCTCGCCGGCCAGGGTGGTGCGGTGCATCAGCCGCACCGACGTTGGTTCGAATGGCAAGGCGCGATGCAACATTCCGGTGTTGTCCCACATCACCAGATCACCGCGGTGCCATTTGTGGCGCAGAGTGAACTTCGGCTGCGTGCACCAATCCTGCAACCGGTCCAGCAGCTCCCGGCCTTTGTCGACGGGCCAGCCCACGACTTCGGCCGCGGTCGCGCCGAGAAGCAGAGCCTTGCGCCCGCTGCGTCGGCGCCAGACCAGTGGGTGCACCCGCGTCGGGACCCGATCCCAGACAGCACGCTCCGCGTCGGTGGCGTCCGGATTGGCCAGCGACTGTGCATGGGCGAAGCTGTGAACCACTTGTAGTGAATCGATCTCGTCCTTCTCGCCGTCCGACAACGCTTCGTAGGCGGCGTACGTGGTGGCGAACTCCGTGTCGCCCCCGGCGGGGTCGACCTCTCGCGCGGTCAGCAGGGTTCCCTTCTGCGGACGCTCGTCGGTGGCGCCGTCGATGTGCCAGTGGAAGTTGCCCTGCCGGAAGGACGCCAACAGGGCGTTGGTCTTGGTCGGGTCCAGCGTGATGGTCTGGATCTCCGGGTACTTGTGCTCGCCCGTCGGTTGGACGACCAGGGTGCCCATCATGCGACTCAAGGCGATGAGGTCGTCGTCGTCGATGTTGATCTCGCGGTAGACCACGACGCCGTATTGGTCGAGGTCCTCCTGGGCTTTCCGGGCACCATCCGGTGTGGCAAGTTCGCGAACAGTCAGCCCGGTGATTTCGAGACCCAGGGCGGGAGTGATCGGACAGGAAGTTCCGGGCATGTCGACCTCCGGGTAGAGTTTGGCGATTTGTACAAGAACATCATATCCGCTGGCAGAGCGCAACCTCCAGGGCGGAACTGGCGTCGCAACTGCCAATCAGTCGTCGAATTCGGTGACTTCGGGTTCGACGCGATTCAAGAAACGCTCCACCAGCGCGAGGGTCTCAGCATGACCGGTGAAGGTGCCCAACCCCTCTTCTAGGTGGACCATCCGCGGGATGGCTCCCAGCAGGAAGACCAACGCCGGCGGAGGTAACTCATCCTCATCGAGCCCATAGGCAGGCCAGCGTCCGGTAACCGCCTCCACCACGGCACGGCGGACCCGCTCACCGCCTTCGCCGATGATGTCGCCGACGACCGGACGGTGATTGGCCAGGGCCACGAACTCCATCAACAGCGCCGTGCCGCTCCGGTTATTGGCGTACTCCCACACCGCACGAAGCGGATATTTCGAGCAGGCCGCCGCCTCCAGGCCCTCGATCACCCGGTCAGTACCACGACGAAGGACCGCGACGAAGAGCTCGTCCAGCGAAGGAAAGTAGTACTGGACCAAGCCGGCGGCCACCCCCGCCTTCGCGGCGACGCTGCGGTAGGTGACGGAGCCGTAGCCCTCCTGAAGCATGAGCCGCTCCGTGGCGGCCAGGATCGCCTGCAGCTTCTCGGTTCGGCGTGCGCCCGCAGACGTCATTTGCCCATCTTGCTACCGGCGACACCCGAGCGGACGAACCCGGCGCGCTTCGGTGTGCCACCCCACCAGAGCCATCACTGTACGATCGTATCGCCCGTGCCATAGGATCTTGTTCGAAGGAATGCAGCATGACCGTGCCATGGGACCCCGCGAGTAGGATGCGGTCGGCAGCGAGCTGAAGGTCCGCGGGATCGAGCACCTGCGCGTCGTGGACTGCTCGGTGATGCCGACCATGGGCCGGAAACCTAAACGGTCCGATCATGGCAATGGCATGGCGTGCAGCCGACCTCATCGGCCGGGACCGGTAACCGCACTGCGTTTGATGCAGCGCCTACACCGAAAAGGTCCCGGGAACCTCGAGCCGGGAGTGGCTGCGGAAACATCAACGACTTGACGAACTAGGGAAAATCGGAGATCAGCAGCGACGCGGGATACCCTATGCAACAACGACGTTAACTGTCGCGGAGTACATGAGCTACTGGCTCGAGCACATCGCAAAACCGAGCATCCGCCGCGCGACGTACGCGACCTATAAAGGCTATGTGCGGCTGCACATTGTGCCGGGCATCGGCAACCGGAAGTTGAAGTCTTTGCAGGCAGCGCATATCCGCGCTTGGCTCACCGGGCTGCAGACACGGTGCCAATGCTGCATGCAGGGCAAGGACGCTGCGCGGGCCTGCACGTCGAAGGCGCGGTGTTGTGTGCTCTGGCTACGCCTCAATGCTGCAATGATGTGCTGTCGGCGAGCTCGATCCGACAAATCCTGCGCGTTCTGAGGGCTGCTCTACAGGATGCGGTGGACGAGAAAAGCTGAGCAGCAACGTCGCTCGGCTCGTACAGCTACGCGTCACCGACGATCGGAAGGCGCGCTCGTTCACTCGGGCCGAGGCGCTTACTTTCCTAAAGACCGCAGAAACGAACGACTGTACGCATTGTGGGCGGTCGCGCTGTCAATGGGGTTGCGGCGAGGTGAGGCGCTTGGGCTCGAATGGTCGGACCTGGACCTCGACCGGGGGCGAATCACGATCAGGCGAGCACTACACCGGGTGGATGGTCAGTTGAAATTTGAGCACGCCAAAACCGAAGGTTCGGTGGCGGTTCTCCCACTGCCCGGGCCATTGGTGCCGATTCTGGTGAACCATCGCCGGCGGCAACTCGAGGAGCGGCTGGCTGCAGGCTCGTCATGGCGTGAGACGGGTTTGGTGTTCACGACGGCAAAAGGCGGCGGGACAGAACCCCGCAATGTCAACCGCATGTTCCACCGGTTGTGCGAGAAAGCCGACGTGCCTCAGCTCAGAGTTCACGACCTCCGCCACTCCTGCGCGACGCTGCTGTTCACCATGGTCCAGCGCCTCGTTTCCCAGCGGTGACCGGCCGTCCCATAGCCGTTTGTCATTGACAAACCCGGGTCAGGTTTTCCCATCGTTGACGACAAATTTGACGGCAATCTATCGCAGGAATGTGATTCGGCCACCGCGCCGGTCTGCGCTCGCCTGGCGTACGCGTCGCGTAACCGGTCACGGTTTTCGACGATCATGACGAGCTGGCCGGCAACTGCACGGCGTTGTCAGCGGCCAGCCACAGCACGAACCCGCCGAGCGTGGTGTCCACCACGACCCCGACGACGTCGTCATCGCCGTCTACCTCGAAGGCGTAGCCGATGTGCAGCGGGACCAGCCCGACGACACCGTTGGGGGCCGGGTACTGCGCGCGCATGTGATCGATTCTCGCGCGGGTGTCGATGCCTGGGCTGCGCGCGGGCCC
>Ga0209040_10003564_pt1 | contig 11926 bp, 12 predicted proteins | sample BogFormECP12_OM3_FD_188240 | JGI IMG/M metagenome (GOLD analysis project Ga0209040, IMG submission 188240) | Bog forest soil microbial communities from Calvert Island, British Columbia, Canada - ECP12_OM3 (SPAdes) (version 2) | ecosystem: Environmental > Aquatic > Freshwater > Wetlands > Bog ... | reverse complement strand
GACTTGTTCATTGGGAGCGCCCGATTCTGGCGCGAGGAATCTGCTGTTAGATAAAAGACTTGGAAAGCAGATCCCTCGCTGCGCTCGTGATGACAAGTCTACAAAATTGGGAGGTATCGCCTACAATACCGCAACATGGACAACTCCGGCGCTGAAAAAACTTCGTCTCGCCTGCGCGAGATCGTCCGCGAGAGACGTCTCCTCTGGTGGACTGGTGGCGCCGTTCTACTGATAGCTCTTGTTGTGGTGATCTGGCTAGAGCGTAAACGTATCCGTTTCTCCTCGCTGCGGGAATGGTTCTCTCACCCGCCAGACTGGCTCTTGCCTCTCGGCTTAGTTGCGGGGGCTCTCCTTGCCCTGGCGATTCTCTGGAAAGTTCCACAATGGCAAGTCGGGCATGTGAGGCGCCTTGACGCCAAGGAACGATTTGACCGCGTTAACGAGGCACGCAAAACTCTGGCGACCATACTCGGGGGAATCGTGTTGCTGGCGGGCGGCTTCTTCACCTACCAAAACCTTAATCTCGCGCGAGAAGGTCAGATTACCGAAAGGTTTTCTAAGGCTGTCGAGCAACTTGGATCGGAAAAGCTTCAGATCCGTCTCGGTGGAATCTACGCGCTTGAGGGCATTGCTAAAGAGTCCAAAGAACTCCATTGGCCGATCATAGAAGTGCTGTGTACCTACGTTCGGGTGAATGCTCCCCGCCAACCGCAGAAATCAACCGAGGACAATCAAGCATCGGCCCTACCCCCACACCCTCCCGCCGATATCCAGGCTATCCTCACGGTCCTTGGCAGACGGGATGAGAAATACGAACGAGAAAACCAACGGCTCGATCTCAGTCTTACAGATATTCGCGGGGCGTACCTCTTCGAGGCGAACCTCAGCGGGACGAACCTCATCGGGGCGGACCTCAACGGTGCGGACCTCAGCGATGCACACCTCTTCGGGGCGGACCTGCGCGAGGCGGACCTCAGCGGGACGCTACTCAATGGGGCGGGCGTCCGCGGGGCGCTCCTCGGCGATGCGGACCTCAGCGAGGCAGACCTCAGCCGGGCGGACCTCAGCGGGGCGAAGCTCTTCGAGGCGAAGCTCTACGGGGCGCTCCTCTACGGGGCAGACCTCCGACGAGCCCGCAATCTCACTCAATACCAAATCGAAATGGCCAAGGGAGATAGCACCACTCAGCTACCCGAGGACCAGAACCTGTACATTCCGGAAAGCTGGAAGAAGTAGCCGGGTCCGCTGCGCACAAGAATGACAATCGCCGACAGGTGCGACTCCCTTACGCCTCCAGCAAGCGCGATATGATGTACGAGGGCTTGCTCAAAGCCCCTTCAGAGACATCCGATGATCAACGGGAAGCGCGTCGCCGTCGTCATGCCGGCCTACAACGCGGAGCACACGCTGGAAGCGACGGTGCGGGAGATCCCCGACCTGGTGGACATTCGCATCCTGGTGGATGACCACAGCCGCGACAAGACCGTCGAAGTGGCTCGCCGCCTGGGGCTTGCCCCCATCGTGCACGATCGCAACCTGGGTTACGGCGGCAACCAGCAGACCTGCTATCGCGAGGCCCTGGCCGCCGGCGCCGACGTCGTGGTTATGGTGCATCCCGATTACCAGTACACGCCGCTGCTCATTACTGCGCTGGCCAGCATGGTGGCCTACGATGTCTATGACGTGGTGCTGGGCTCGCGCATCATCGGCGGCGGGGCGTTGCGCGGCGGCATGCCGCTCTACAAGTACATTTCCAACCGCTTCCTCACCGCGTTCGAGAACCTGTTCCTGCGCGTCAAGCTCTCCGAGTACCACACCGGCTATCGCGCCTTCAGCAGCAAGGTGCTGACCACGCTGCCCCTGCTGGAGAACTCGCAGGACTTCGTCTTCGACAACCAGATGCTTGCCCAGTGCGTGTTTTTCGGCTTCCGCATCGGCGAGGTGTCCTGCCCGACGAAGTATTTCGAGGAAGCATCCTCCATCAACTTCCGCCGCAGCGTGAAATACGGCCTCGGAGTGCTGCTAACGAGTCTTCAGTTCACCTTCAGCAAACTAGGCCTGATTCACCTGCCCAGGTTTAGCGCGCAGGGGAAAAAGCTCGACCTCGATCCGAAGTTCGCGGCCGCTGTCGAAGAGCAACTCAGCAGGGCCAAGTAGGATTCTTAGAGTTGCCGCCTGCGGAGGAGAACTCACGGCGAATGGCGAAAGGTTACACCCTGCCGCGATAAGATAGAAGTCGACCACTCTGAGGAGTACCAATGTCGGCCACCATTCTTGACGGAACGAAGATTGCGGCGCAGATCAAAGGAGAGGTTGGCGAAGAGGTAAAGGATCTCACCGCCGCCGGCCTTCGTCCCGGCTTGGCTGTGGTGCTCGCCGGACACAATCCAGCGTCGGAGATCTACGTTCGCAACAAGGTGAAGAGCTGCGAGCAGCTCGGCATCTACAGCGAGAAGCACACGCCGCCGGACAGCGTGACCACCGCCGAACTGCTGGAACTGGTGGACGATCTCAATCGCCGCGACGAGATTGACGGCATCCTGGTGCAGTTACCGCTGCCAACGCAGGTGGATGCGAAGAAGGTCCTGCTCGCCGTATCACCAGAGAAAGATGTGGACGGATTTCATCCCATGAACGTCGGCTATCTCTCGACCCAGCGTCCCGGGCTTGTTCCGTGTACCCCTGCGGGGATCATGGAGATTCTGAAACGCAGCAACATTGCCATCGCCGGCGCCGAAGCCGTAGTTGTGGGACGCAGCGACATCGTCGGGAAGCCGGTCGCAATGCTGCTGCTTAACGCCAACGCGACGGTCACGGTTTGCCACTCCAAAACGCGTGACTTGCCCGCGGTGTGCCGCCGCGCCGACATCCTCATCGCCGCCATCGGCCGGGCAGGCATGATCGCTCCTGCGTTCGTGAAGCCGGGAGCGACTGTCATTGACGTGGGCATGAACACAGTCACCGATCCCGCCGAGCTCCAGAAGTTTTTCGCCGGAAACGAGAAGCGTGAGCGCGACTTCGCGGCGAAGGGCTCAACCCTGATGGGCGACGTGGACCCCAGGGTCGCTGAGGTCGCCGGGGCGATAACGCCCGTGCCCGGCGGAGTTGGGCCATTAACCATCGCCATGCTGATGAGCAACACCGTGAAAGCGGCGAAGCTGCGCCGTGGGCATACGGTGGGAGCCGTGGCAGCTCGATAGTCTGGCCGTTACAATGCCGTGTTGCCGAAGATCACGCCAAGGATTTCCTCATGAGCCATATTCAATGCGAGCGCGATGCCGCAGTGCAGTGCATCGCCATCAATCGTCCGGAAAAGAAAAATGCGCTGACTGCGGAGATGTACGACGCCCTTGGCGACGCCGTGGAGCAGGGCGAGGCCGATCCGGCCGTGCGCGTACTTTTGCTGCATGCGATCGGGGCCGACTTTACCGGCGGCAATGACTTGCTCGACTTTCTACAGAAGCCCTGGGCCGGACAGCCGATACCACCGGCAGTGCGGTTCATTCATGCGGTGGCACAGGCGAAGAAGCCCGTCGTTGCCGCCGTGCAGGGACTCGCGGTGGGCGTCGGCGTTACGATCCTGCTGCACTGCGATCTGGTGTACGCTGCTGAGGGCACAAAGTTCATGATGCCGTTCATCGACCTCGGTATCGTTCCAGAGGCAGCTTCAACTGTGCTGCTGCCGGCTCTCATTGGACATCAGCGCTCGGCGGAGCTGCTGATGCTGGGCGCTCCGCTCACGGCCCGGCATGCCTACGACCTGGGATTGGTGAATGCCGTTGTCGCTCCTGACGCGCTGTATGCCACGGCCTCGCAGGCGGCGCAGAAGCTCGCGGAAAAGCCGTTTGGCGCACTGCTGGCATGCAAGCGGCTGATGAAGCAGGCCAATCACGCAGAAGTGGCCCGCGCGCTGCGGGAGGAGGTGGAGGAGATCAAAATTCGGCTTGATTCGCCGGAGACAAAGGAGGCACTCACCGCATTTCTGGAGAAGCGCAAGCCGGACTTCTCCAAGTTCCGATAGCATGGGCGCGCCAGAGCTAATCTTAAGCTGGGTTAAAGGTATGAGAATCGACGTCTTGCTGTTAGAATAGCCTGCGTCTGCTGATCGCTTGTTATGCTATCCAAGAAAGGGGGGCTTAATGCCCATGCCAAAAACCAAAACAGCAATATGTTGTCTGCTCGCATCCCTGCTTCTGATCCTGACCCTGCCCGCGTGGGGCGCTGACAAAACCAAAGACGAAGAAACCATCAGAAACGCCACCACGGTGTTACAGGCAATGGTCGGCAGTAAGGACGTTCCGGCCAGCACAGTAGCCAAGGCTGATTGCATCATAATTCTGCCCAGCGTGAAGAAGTTCGCCGTCGGCATTGGCGGAAGCGGCGGTCGTGGTCCGATGACTTGCCGCGAGGGGGCTAACTTCAGCGGCAAATGGTCGCCGCCTGCCATGTACAGCATCGGTGGCATGAGCGCCGGCCTTCAGGTCGGCGGCACGGCTCAGGATTTCATCATCCTGGTCATGGCGCCGACGGCGGCGAACAAGGTGCTGGACGGCAAAGTTAAGGTCGGCAGCGACGCGACCGCAGCGGCCGGTTCCGGAGCCAGCACAAATACGAGTAATGCTGACATGCTGACCTATTCCCGGACTTCCGGACTTTTCGCTGGCGTATCCCTGGACGGCTCCTCGCTCAGCCCCGACAGTGACGCTAACCAGCGCCTGTACGGGAAAGCGGTCAGCGCGAGAGAGGTCGTGAGCGGCGCGGTTAAGCCGACGCCCGCTGGCCAGCAACTGGTTACTCTGCTCAATAGCAAGGCGAGCAAGATGTAGTTGGCAGCCACTGCGACTACAACGCTGGTTGTCACCGCTTTGACTTTCCGTCAGAGAAGAATGCCCCGTTCAGGCCGATGTGCTGGAACGGGGCGTTTGGTTGCTTCGGCAATCTGCTTGCGGCGCTTCGCTCCAGTGCGCAAGGGCAACGAGGACGCAACGTTCGTCGCCCGCTGCCGAAATCCTGAGCGAGGCGGAGCCGAGCCGAAGGAGCGAGCAATATCGGCGGAAGAGTGTGCGAGTCGAACGCACCATTGACGCCGCAAGGCGCCAATCGCGAACATACCCGAAAGCCGAAGCGCAAGCTCCAGCTTTCATTTCCTATGGGAAAGGGGTATAAGATTGCACTTGGACAAGGAAATGTGCAGCAACTTTGGTCTGAACTTACATCCCGATAAAGTACCTGCCGCCGTGGAGTCGCACTGGCGGTCCGTTCTGGTGCGGTTGTTCGGCTACCTGCGGCGAAAACTCCTCGGCCCAGCGGCCGCCTGATCTGAACTCGCTCCCCGCTTCATGTAGGGTGTACCACGTTTGTCCCCGAAGGCGAGCAGCATTTGATTGATGATGGATTCCCCCAGTACGGACGGGCGCGCGGTCAAACAACATCGATACCTTCAGAAACCTCGTACGATCCATTACGTTCAGGACACCTAGCGCCCTTGTCTCCTGCAATATTGGCAGATTGTGGACATTACAGAGGCACATGGATCCCAATCCATTGTCTCGTCGTGCTCAGTCTACTTTCTTCACTAGCGTCATGAACCAGGGTCCGCCCGGGTTCAACGGAATCTGAATGCTGGCTCCTGATGGGAGGCGGTCGAATTGCCGGGCGTAGGCGGCGAAATGGAAATCGGGCAACGCCGGGTATTGCCAGTGCTTCAGCATCCCAAAAGCCATAACACAAGTCAGAATGGCAGCTACAACCCGAATTGGCACCGGATGTTGGCGCCCCACTAACCAAAGCAGCGTTGCCATGAGGGCCAGCTTGGGGACATACCAGTAGCGCAGTGCGAGGCCGGGCACCAGTAAAGGCTCCCATTGGTACGAGGCGGGCGCCGGAACGGGGAATGTGAGCGACGCTGCAAGCACCAGGAGAGCGAACAAGACGAAACAGCGCAACGCAACACTTCCCCGCCACAAAGCGTAGACGAATGCCAGAGCACCAACGATTGTAACCAGTTCCGCAAGAGAAGTAACACGTGCGGGATTGTTGGCCATATGGTCGAGGCGATTACGACCCTGAAACAAGGGCAGGATAATCTGTCCAGCTACGATCCGGCAGAGATTCGCCGTGCTGGCCCCGAGCGTCGTGTGCGCCCGACCACCTCCGGCAGTGAACAGGACGGCTCCCTGTACAAGTCCTCCTGTGGCGAGCACGGAAAGCTGGATCCAGTGCCAGTGGCCTGCTGGCCGTATCGGCTGTGGGTCCTTTGAATTGCGAGCCAGCCACGGCGCCATCGCCTGGATGAAACCCACAGGAAGCAGGAGAATGCAGAAAGGGCCGGTGAGGGCACATAGCGCCAGTACCAGCACATCAAAGGCTTGTCCGGCGCGGGACTGCGGGACCTCAGCGATCAAAATCAGACACCCAAGCACAGCCATGTGCCATTGCGAATCTGTGATGGTGGCGTGGATCTCGATGGAGTTGGGGACGGAGAGGTACAGCACTGCCAACACACACCGGAGCCACAGTGGACCGGCATTTCGCATTCGCGTCGAAACCAGAAACCATGCCGGCAGCGCTTCGATCATCAGTGCGATGAGATTCAGGACGAGCGGGGCATGCGCCAACGGCACCCACAAGGCGACTATGACTGCGAGACGAGGCAGGATCTGTAAGTAGCCGTTGTAGAGAATCCGCAGCGCTCGTAACGCGCCGATGTTGTAGGCCTGCGCGTACCATATGTTGCCGTCTTCGGCCCAGAATTGAGCATGGAAAACCGCGTCAGGACGACGCAGTATGAGCAAAGCACAGGATGATATGACGACGATGATCCAAAATAAAACGGGCTCAGGCAAGGCGCTGGACGGTTTGGAAACTTCTGGCTGGGTTTGGATTTCCGTAAGTTTCATTGACATAGGCGGACGGAAGGGATGGGACAAGATCTACCTCACGCAAGGGCCCTACGCAGAAACAGCCGTGGTCCCATGCGTATGGCACTTATTGCTGACCGCAGTGCGCATATCTTCGCATGTAACGTGACTTCTTTCGAGCGGGCCACGGCACAATAGTCGGTCACCCAATTCGCTGCAGCACAAACACCTGCTGGCCGCAAAAATCATCGATTCGGTCCTGTTCCTGCAGGCCTGCTCTGGCCGCAAGCTCAACGAAGTACGCCGGATCAATGTCTATGCGATTTTCTGCGCCGTAGAACCGCTCCCCGGGAGGAACATTGTTGTGTATGCTCAACAGCGCAACCCCTCCGGGCTTCAGCACACGCCGAATCTCGTGAAGATAATGGATCGCGTCCGGCTCCAGCAGGTGGGTAAACACCGACGACGCGAAAATCACATCGCAGCCGCTGCTGTTACAGGGAAACGTGAGTTCATCGGCGCGAATCGCGCCCGCCGGATTGTATTCTTTCGAGTACAGATCGAAGCAGTGAAATTCTGCCTTTCCATGCCAGTGTGGCGCGATGAAATTCCGGCACCAATCGACGCTCTCCTTCACCACGTCAAACCCTATGTAGGTCGATATCCAGCGGTTGTTAATGAGCACTCGTGCGGTGCGCCCACACCCGCAACCGACGTCAACCACAGTGGCGTTGTCAGGAGCATAGCGACAGACCAGTTGCGCCCATGCGTCGCCGACTACCAGAAAATTTTCTACCGATTCTGCCCCGACGCTGAATAGCAAACTGCTCGGTGGGATGGGAATTACACGTGTCCACCCCGTGTACACGGGATGTATTTGTGTGCTGTCAGAAGACGCAATGCGGGATACTGATGTGTCAGTCACAATTCTTGCACTCTGCTGTCCGATTCTCAACGGGAATTCTTAATTCCTTAATGTTAAGCGGCAGGTTGGAGTTCAGTCCAGCGTAAGGAGCTATGACTATCCATTCATCCCAGTACGGAACTGTAGTGTAGGAAGCCAGCATGAGGTAAGCCGCTGCCGCCATCGCCGATCCCGAGGACGAGGATGAGATAGGAAGCGATGTTGAGGATACGCCCGGACGTGCCGCTGGGTAAGGTGCGGGGCAAGCTATCGGCAGCGCCTGTGGCAAGCGAGTCTTCCGCAGGGTCGCTTTCCTGGCCGTTGGACTGGGAGTGCGTTGGCTGGCTCATCTACCCGAGTAGCCGGGCTGCTTCCTTGGCGAAGTAGGTCAGCACAACTGACGCACCGGCGCGCTGGATGCACAGCAGCGATTCCATCATGACGCGCTCGTAGTCAATCCAGCCGTTCAGCGCGGCAGCCTTGATCATGGCGTATTCGCCGCTGACCTGGTAGGCGGCGAGCGGCACATCGAAGCGCAGGCGCGCCTCGCGCAACACATCCAGGTACGGCATGGCCGGCTTCACCATGATCATGTCGGCGCCTTCTTCCAGGTCGAGTTCGATCTCGCGCATCGCCTCGCGCAGGTTGGCGGGGTCCATCTGGTAGGAGCGGCGATCGCCGAAATGAGGGGCTGAGTCAGCGGCCTCGCGGAACGGGCCGTAGAACCCGCTGGCAAACTTCGCCGCGTAGGAAAGAATGGGAGTGTTCTGGAAGCCCGCGTCGTCGAGCGCGGTGCGGATGGCGTCTACGCGGCCATCCATCATGTCGGAAGGAGCGATGATGTCCATACCCGCGCGTGCCTGCGAAACCGCGGTTTTCGCCAGTATTTCGAGCGTCGGGTCATTGAGAATCTCGTAATTCTCGGCGGCCATGGCGGCGACGGCCGGAGCGGTAGCGAGCGTGGTGGCCGAGGTGGCGCTCCCCGACTTCGGCGAGGGAATCGCGCTGGGCCTCTTGCCTTGCGCCTCCAACTCGTGAATGAAGTCGGCCACTTCTTTGCTGGTGTCCGCGTCCTGGCTGGCCACAATGCCGCAGTGTCCATGCGACATATACTCGCAGAGGCAGACGTCGCCCATCAGCAGCAGGTCGGGGACTTCGCGCTTGACAGCGCGCGCCGCCGTCTGCACGATGCCGTTGTCGGCCCACGCACCGGTGGCGACTTCGTCCTTCGACTCCGGTAAGCCGAACAAGATGACGCTGGGAATGCCCAGTGACTTGACCTCGGCGCACTCCTTCACCGCTTCGTCCACCGACATGTTGAAGACGCCGGGCATGGAGCGCACCTCTTTGCGCACGCCTTCGCCGGGACAGATGAACAGCGGATAGACGAACCCTTGGGGGCTGAGGCGAGTTTCGCGGACGAACGAGCGCAGCGCATCCGTGCGGCGCAGGCGGCGGGGACGATCAATTGGAAATGCCATAACAGCAAATTCTAGCACCGTCGGAGTGGCGCGCAGCCGCTAAAATTGCGGAGAAAAGAGTTGCAGAAATGTGATGGAGGTCATTGACGCGGTGCGGCCAGCGGTCCAGCACTCAGCCCTGGATCGCGCGATTTGACAAGCTGCAGTGCATCGCTGATATTTGTGCCACTCGCGCGTGCAGGTTCCCATCGAGGTGCTGACTAAAGGATGGACAAAACGCTGATCCCAAGTATTATCTCCGCCATCGTGGCCGTTGGCGCTGCCGTTATCGCGATTTGGGGCCAAATTCGAGTAAAGAAAGTGGAAGCTGACCTTGCGGCGCAGAAGGCGGAAGCTGAACGGCGAGCCGAGATCGAGCGGACCGCGCGGCGATTTCGAGAACCTTTGGGCCGCGCCGCCTACGACCTGCAGAGCCGAATTTTCAATATCGCAAAGGTCGGATTCTTGCACTTATATCTCCAGAAAGGAGATAAACGCACGCGCTCCTACGCCACGAAGAACACGCTTTTCGTTATCGCGCAGTATTTCGCCTGGGCAGAACTAGTCCGCCGGGAGATTCAGTTCATCGATCTGGGAGCTGATGAACAAACCCGCAACCTCTCCGAACTGCAAGACAGTATTTACTCAACCTGGCAGACCGACAGGTACGGCCCAGTGCTTCGCATCTTCGCCGGCGAACAACGAGCGATCGGCGAACGCCTCATTCGCGAGGGACCACGCGGGCCGGAGTGCATGGGGTATGCTTCCTTCCTGGACTATTACAAGGCGCATCCAGATCCGCTACTTTGCGCGCTGGAAGCCGAAATCGCCTCCCTTGGCCCATCCCTTGAACGTGCGCTTCCTCGCCTGGTTGCACTGCAACATTCTTTGATTGACCTACTGGCGTTCCTCGATCCTGCCGAGGTTCGCTTTCCGAAGAAGACGCGGACGAAGCTCGAGCCCTGAATGCAAAACGTAAGGGTTTGACGTGCGATCTTCAATTCGGACGCGCATGCACTTGGAGATACTGAGACTTCACAATCGTGTGGTGGCTGTCGCCTTGGTTGTGGCGAGCCCAGTTCACGGCGAGCTCATCCGCCAGCGCTTTTTGCCCGGCTTGGTCCAGGCGGGCAAACGCCATCCTCATTGGGCCGATGTATTGCCTGGAGTAGTCCACCACTTCCGCCGGACCGAATGGGAAGTTGAAGGTGAATATTTGTCGACTGGTTTTGACCTGGCAATAGGGCCCGAAGCGCTCCTTGACCACGGCTTCATCGCCCCAGAGCACGGGCGGAACAAGACCCGGCGGTGGTGGAACATGCCGGTTGAGAATGGCGGATTGCTGGCCGAAGAAGCCATCCGGTGTCCAATTGGCCATTGCGATCAGACCATTGCGCCGGCAGACGCGAACGAACTCGGACACAACTTTGTCGGGGCGCGGTGCGAACATGGCGCCAAACATCGAATAGATAACGTCAAATTCGCCGTCGCCGAAGGTTAGTTCCTCGGCATCACCCTCGGTGAACTCGATCGCCAGCTTTTCCTTGCGGGCCCTTTCCCGTGCTTGCTCGAGTAGGTTGGGAGCGAGATCCACGCCGGTGACTCGGGCCCCGCTTCGAGCGGCAGGTAGGGATTGATTACCCGTTCCGCAGCCCACGTCGAGAACTCTCATGTCGGCCTTCAAGTTCAGCCGAGCGACGAAGGCCTCGCCTTCGGCCACGTTGTACTCTGCGATCTTGCCGAAATCGCCGGCCATCCATGCGGCCTTCATCATCTGCTTAAGGTCTGAGTATGGTGGAGTTCCGGCTGCCATCCTGTACCCCCGGAGGAAGAAATTATCACTGTTGAGATGCTCTAGGCCGGGGTGCAGCGCGTAAAATAATGCCGCAGGCAAAGCCGTGAAGAAGCCCAATTCCACATTGAAGATGAGCTATGCTCGGGCAAGACGGCGGGCCCTGGCCCGGCTACGCGAAGGCTTTGATATGCGCTGGACTCCTCCTCGTTCGCGGGACGAACTTCATGAGCGATGAGGTACTCTCTGGAAATCAGTTCGCCGCATCATTCAGCTGATGACCCATACATCCGACACTCCTGCCTTAGGAAAATTTCTCTTGTTTAACGCGTTATAGGGCTATAAGGTCTTACGCTAGACGGCATGTGAGATATATCCGACCTGGAGGCACTGCATGTTCGGCGGTAAGCTTGGTCTTCCTGAGTTGGCCGTGGTCTTATTGATCCTCGGCCTAGTGTTTGCAATATACGGACAGATATTTCACAAGGCAGGATATTCGCGGCTTTGGTGCCTCTGTATTGTGGTTCCCCTAGTCAATCTCGTCGTCCTTCTTTGGTTGGCCTACTCCAAGTGGCCTGTAGAAATCGAGTTGGAAAGGCTCCGGATGGCGCAGGCCCAATCCCCAGCCCCGGCCCCAAGAACGTCGTAGTCCTGAGGGTCGTGTGGGAGAGTCCCCGACCTCACCGCGTTTGACCCCGCTGTTCGCTGCCTGATACCTTCAACAGTTCGTCCCACCCGCAATTCTTCAAGCGAGAGACTGCATGGCCATCAAGTTCAAGGGCGTGGATTTCATCGAACTCGACACGCTGCTCAGCGACGACGAGCGACTGGTCCGCGACAACACCCGCAAGTTCATCGAAGACAACCTCATCCCCATCATCGAGCTGTGCAACCGCGAAGGCCGCTTCCC
>Ga0209040_10003563_pt1 | contig 11927 bp, 10 predicted proteins | sample BogFormECP12_OM3_FD_188240 | JGI IMG/M metagenome (GOLD analysis project Ga0209040, IMG submission 188240) | Bog forest soil microbial communities from Calvert Island, British Columbia, Canada - ECP12_OM3 (SPAdes) (version 2) | ecosystem: Environmental > Aquatic > Freshwater > Wetlands > Bog ... | reverse complement strand
GCGGGCGTCACGATCGACCGCGGCGCAAACCGCGACACGGTCATTGGCGAGGGCGCGAAAATCGACAATCTCGTTCAGATCGGACACAACGTCGTCATTGGCCGGCATGCGGTTCTGGTTTCGCAGTCCGGCGTCTCGGGATCGAGCACGATCGGGGATTTCGCCGCGCTGGGAGGGCAGGCAGGCATTGCAGGCCACCTGAAGATCGGCGCGGGCGCCCAGGTGGCGGCGGCGGCGGGAGTGATGACCGACATTCCCGCGGGCGAGCGCTGGGGCGGCGCGCCGGCTAAACCCATTCGCGAATTTTTTCGCGAAGTCGCCGCCTTGAAGCAGTTCGCCGCCGGAAAATTCGGCCGCGACAGCAAACCGGACTAGCCCGTGGGTCCCGATGCGCCAGACGGAAAGGGGAGCGAAGTGAACGAAACGACCGAGCGAGTGTTTGAGAGCTACGACATTCAGAAGCTTCTCACGCTGCTGCCCCATCGCTACCCGTTTCTGCTGGTTGACCGCATCGTTGAAGCGAGAGCCGACGAGTACGGGGTCGGCGTCAAGAATGTAACGGTCAACGAACCGCACTTTCAGGGCCATTTCCCGGGCCGGCCGGTCATGCCCGGCGTGCTGCTGATCGAAGCGATGGCGCAGACCGCCGGCGCGTTATGCGTCGCATCCCAGCAGGCGACCGGCGCGCCGAGCGTCGTCTACATGATGACCATCGACAAAGCGAAGTTTCGAAAGCCGGTCGTGCCCGGCGACCAGGTCCGGTTCCACATGACCCGCATCGCCAAGCGTCGCAACATGTGGTGGTTCCGCGGCGAAGCCAGAGTGGACGGCGCGCTCGTCTGCGAAGCGGAAGTGTCCGCGATGCTGGTGCGCGAATGACAGCGTGTATCCATCCGAGCGCCGTCGTGGAGGACGGCGCCCGGCTTGGCGCGGACATTGACATCGGGCCATTCTGCCATGTCGGGCCGCAGGTAACGCTTGGCGACGGCGTGCGCCTTGTCTCGCATGTGAGTCTCGCTGGCGACACCCTGGTTGGCGCGCGCACCCGCATCTTCCCGTTCGCCTCGATCGGACATCCGCCGCAGGATCTCAAGTACCGGGGCGAGCCGGTGCGCCTGATCATCGGCGACGAGTGCCTAATTCGCGAAGGCGTGACCATGAACCCCGGGACCGAGGGCGGAGGGTCTGTCACCATCGTGGGGCCGCGTTGCGTTTTCCTCGCCAATGCGCATGTCGCCCACGACTGCCGTCTCGGCGAGGGCGTGATCCTGTCCAACAACGTCATGCTGGCCGGCCACTGCCAGATCGGCGACTTCGCCATCATGAGCGGCGGCGCGGCGGCGCATCAGTTCGTTCGCATCGGAGCGCATGCGTTTGTCGGCGGCCTCGCCGGCCTCGAGCATGATCTCATCCCGTTCGGCATGGCGCTGGGCAATCGGGCGGCGCTGGCGGGACTGAATGTCGTCGGCCTCAAGCGGCGCGGCTTTTCGCACGAGGCGATCCATGAGCTCAGGCGCGCGTACAAGACGCTGTTTGGCGGCCAGGGAACATTGAAAGAACGCGTCAGCGACGTGGCGGAGGCCTATCCCGATCAGGAGGCCGTCCAACAGATCGTCGCATTTCTGCGGCAAGGGGGCGATCGCGCGATCTGCGTTCCGCGGTCGGGCAAGGACGACGAGGCGTGACAGGAGAGGACGGCGGCCGGAAGCCTGACGGCGCAGGCTTCGCCAAGCCTCTGGCGATCCTGTGCGGCGCCGGCGCTTTCCCGCTGGAAGTCGCGGCGGACGCGCGCCGGGCCGGGCGGGCGCCGTTCCTGATCGGTGTGGTCGGCTCTTCGGAGGCGGGGATCGAAGCCTATCCGCACGTCTGGTTGCGGATGGGCGAGGTCGGCAAGCTGTTCGCGGCGCTGAAGGAGCGCGCGATCGGCGAAATGGTGATCGTCGGCGCGATGTCGCGCCCCGATTTTGCCGATCTGAGGCTGGACTGGGGAGCGATGAAACGCGCCGGGGAACTCGCACAGCTGTTTCGCCGTGGAGATAACGGCCTCCTGGTCGGCCTTGCTCGGATCATCGAGCGCGAAGGCGTCCATATTGTCGGGGCGCATGAGATCGCGCCTCGCCTCGTCGCACCGGTTGGATTATTCGGCGCCCGCGACGTCTCGCCGGACGACGAGGCCGATATTGCTTTCGGCAGGGACTTGCTCGAGGCGCTCTCGCGCTTCGACGCGGGGCAGGCGGCCGTGGTCGGCGCCGGCCGGGCGCTCGCGATCGAGGCGGCCGAGGGAACCGACGCGATGCTCGCCCGCATCGCCGACTTGCGCGCCGGCGGACGCGTGCGGCGCAAGGGGCCGGCAGGGGTTCTCATCAAAGCGCCCAAGCGCGGGCAGGATCTACGTCTCGACATGCCGGCGATCGGTCCGGACACCATTCACAGCGCCGCCAAGGCGGATTTGCGGGGGGTCGCCATCGCCGCGGGCTGCGTCCTCGTCGTCGAGCGGGAGCGATGCGCGCGCGAGGCGGACGCCGCAGGACTTTTTGTCTACGGCTTCAAATCGTGAGCGGCGTCGGATCGCGCCGACTGCAAATCGCGCTGGTCGCGGGCGAGCATTCGGGCGATCAGCTCGGCTTCAGGCTGATGGGCGCGCTTCGCCAGTCGCTGGATGGCGAGGTCGGTTTTTTCGGCGTCGGCGGCGAGGCGATGGAGGGGGAGGGGCTCCGGAGCCTGTTTCCCATCAGCGACATTGCGGTGATGGGGATCATGCCGGTGCTCGCCCGACTGCCGACGCTCATCGCGCGCATCCGGCAGACGGCGGGGGCGATCGTCGCCGCGAGACCGGACGCGCTCGTCATCATCGACAGCCCCGATTTCACCCACCGCGTCGCGCGCCGCGTGCGCAAGGCGATGCCGAACCTGCCGATCGTCGACTACGTGAGCCCAAGCGTGTGGGCTTGGCGGCAGGGCCGGGCGAAGGCGATGCGCGCCTATGTCGATTGCGTGCTCGCGCTCCTGCCCTTCGAGCCCGCGGCCTATGTGCGGCTGGACGGCCCGCGCTGCGTCTATGTCGGCCATCCGCTGATCGAGCGCCTCAACGATCTGCGGCCGAACCCGGATGAGGCGCGGCGCCGCGGCGCCGAGCCGCCAATCGTCGCTGTGCTGCCGGGATCGCGCCGGTCGGAAATCCGCCGGCTGATGGACGACTTCGGCGGGGCTCTACAGATTCTCCGCGACGCGCTCGGATCATTCATCGCCGTGCTGCCGACCTTGCCGCATATCGAGGACGAGGTTCGCGCACGCGCGGCCCTTTGGCCGCAGGCGCCGCAGATCGTGGTCGGCGAGACGCCGAAATTCGAGACGTTTCGCAACGCCCGCGCCGCGCTCGCAGCGTCGGGCACCGTGACGCTCGAGCTCGCGCTTGCCGGCGTGCCGATGGTCGGCGCCTACAAGGTGGGGCTCGTCGAGGAGCAGCTCAAATACCTCATCAAGGTCCCCTCGATTCTCCTGCCCAACCTGATCCTCGGCGAAGGCGCGATTCCGGAGAAGGTGCAGCGCGACTGCACGCCGGCCGCGCTCGGCGCGGCGCTGACGGACCTGGTGCGTGACGGCCCGCAGCGCCAAGCGCAGGCGCAAGCGCTCGCCCGGTTCGATCAACTCATGCGCCTCCCCGACGGCCGCGCGCCGAGCGTCCACGCCGCAAGCGCGGTGCTCGAGACGATCGCGGCGCGCAAATCCCACCTTCGTGAGCCAGGGCGGGTGACTGGCTGATCTGTGGGCCATGCAAGGGCTCAGCGGTTGCCGATCGGCTTATATTCGCGCGGCCGCGCGCCGGTATAGAGCTGACGCGGGCGGCCAATCTTCTGGTCCGGGTCGTCGATCATTTCCTTCCACTGCGCGATCCAGCCGACCGTGCGCGCAACCGCGAACAGCACGGTGAACATGGCGACCGGGAAGCCCATCGCCTTCAGCGTGATGCCGGAATAGAAGTCGATGTTCGGATAGAGCTTCTTCTCGATGAAATAGTCGTCATGCAGCGCGATGCGCTCGAGCTCCATCGCGACGTCGAGGAGCGGGTCGTCCTTGATGCCGAGTTCGTTGAGAACCTCGTGCGCCGTCCTCTGCATGATTTTCGCGCGCGGGTCATAATTCTTGTAGACGCGGTGGCCGAAGCCCATCAGGCGGAAGGGATCGTTCTTGTCCTTGGCCCTGGCGATGTATTTGGGAATGTTCTCCACCCTGCCAATCTCGCCGAGCATCTTCAGCGCCGCCTCGTTGGCGCCCCCGTGCGCCGGGCCCCACAGGCACGCGATGCCGGCCGCAATACAGGCGAAAGGATTGGCGCCCGAGGATCCCGCGAGACGCACGGTCGAGGTCGAGGCGTTCTGCTCGTGGTCCGCGTGGAGGATGAAGATGCGATCGAGCGCCCGCGACAGCACCGGATTGACCTTGTACTCCTCGCAGGGCACCGAGAAGCACATACGCAAGAAATTTGCTGTATAGTCGAGGTCGTTCTTTGGGTAGACGAACGGCTGTCCGATCGAATACTTGTAGGCCATCGACGCGATGGTCGGCATTTTGGCGATCATGCGGATCGACGCGATCTCGCGCTGCCACGGATCGTTGATGTCGATTGAGTCGTGATAGAAGGCCGCGAGCGCGCCGACGCACGCCACCATGATTGACATCGGATGCGCGTCACGCCGGAACCCGTTGAAAAACCGGTTCATCTGCTCATGCACCATGGTATGGCGCGTGACGCGATAGTCGAAGTCCGCCTTCTGTGCGGCGGTTGGCAACTCGCCGTAAAGCAGCAGATAGCAGGTTTCGAGAAAATCGCCGTGCTCGGCGAGTTCATCGATCGGGTAGCCTCGGTAGAGAAGAATGCCCGCGTCGCCGTCAATGTAGGTGATCTTCGATTCCGTGCTCGCCGTCGAAGTAAAGCCCGGATCGTAGGTGAACATGCCGGTCTGGGCGTAGAGCTTGCCGATATCCACGACCGACGGCCCGATGGAGCCAGTCTTGATCGGCAATTCCACGGACTTGTCGCCGATTTTAAGGGTCGCGGAGGTCTGGGTCATCGCGCGTCTCCTGTGGCGCCTGCGCCGTTGCGCTGCAAAAGCGTTATCGCAGCGCAGCGTCGGGAACAAGTCAAACCAAAGGAGCAGCGAAGCGCCTCAGGTCACTGCGGGTTCTCGTAGCTGAAGGTCTGCGCATTCTCATCGTATGCAAAAAGCTCGCCATAGCGGCCGAGATTGATGATCGCGCGGAGCGTACGATCGGCGTAGTCCTCGGACATGTAGTCCTCGAGCTCCTCGCGGAAACGGGTAGCTGGCGCCCGGTGGCTCGGTCGTTCGTCGAGAACCCGTTTGATATGGGAGGCGAGCGGGATGTTCGCCAGGAGCTGCTCGCCAAGCACCTTCTTGCGCTGGTCGACGTCCATATCGACGAAGCGCTGGCCGAGCGGCGTCAGCTTGATGTCGCCCTCCTCGAACTCGGCGAGCTTCAGGAGCTGTAGGGTCTCGCCGAGCGGGAACAGGTCGTCGATTTCGAGCGCCAGCGAATCGGCCAGATGCGGCAGATCCGCCTTGCCGTTGTAAGGCGGCGCCGCAATTTCCTCGAGCATGCCGGCCAGCGAGTTGGTCGAGACGAGCGGCAGGGACATCGCAAGCCCCAATGAGGTCGCGGGGGCAGGGTGCTTTGTCGGATCGGGCCGCTGGGTCATCAGCGCGTAAATTCTGTCGACCAGCGCGCGGAAGTCCGGATCGAGCCGGTCGCGCGGATGCGGGATCGTGACTGCGATCTCGGAGGCGATGCGGCCCGGATTGGACGACAGCACGAGGATGCGGTCGCTCATCAGCACCGCTTCCTCGATATTGTGGGTGACCATCAGGATCGACTTGATCGGCATGCGTCCCTCTTGCCAGAGGTCGAGCAGGTCGGTGCGCAGCGTCTCGGCTGTCAGCACGTCGAGCGCGGAAAACGGCTCGTCCATCAGCAGGATCTTCGGCTGCATGACGAGCGCGCGGGCGAACCCAACACGCTGGCGCATGCCGCCCGAGAGTTCCTTGGGATAGGCGGATTCGAAGCCGTCGAGGCCAATGGTGTCGATGGCCTTGAGCGCCCGCTGGCGCGTTTCTTCGACCGGCACGCCGTTCGCGCGAGGCCCGATTTCGACGTTGTCGAGAACGTCGAGCCACGGGAACAGCGCAAAGCTCTGAAACACCATCGCGACGTCTTCGGCCGGACCGGTCACCTCCTCGCCCGAGATTGTGATCGTCCCTTCCGTCGGATGGATCAGCCCCGAGATGATGCGCAAGAGCGTGGACTTGCCGCAGCCCGACCGGCCGAGCAGAGCGACGATCTCGCCGGTCTTGAGACTCATGGAAACGTTATCGAGCACCGGCTTGCGGCTTTCGCCCGAACCGGTGGTAAAGACCTGGCTCACTTTGTCGACGTTCAGGAGCGTCGTAACCGCGGTGTCCAACATCGGGAAATCCTCTTGAAGGAAGGTCGACAGGTTCAGAGGCGCAGGCGCCGCTCGGCGTAGCCGTAGAGCTGGCGCCAGAACAGGCGATTAAGCAGCGTGACGAAGATCGACATCATCGCCACGCCGAGCACGATTTTCGGGAAGTCGCCTTTGTCGGTCGCTTCGGCGATATACGAGCCGACACCCTGGGCGGTGACGGTGTGGTCCTTCCACTTCACATATTCCGCCACAATCGAGGCGTTCCACGAGCCGCCCGACGCGGTGATCGCGCCGGTCAGATAGTACGGCGCGATGCCGGGAAGCATGACTTGCTTCCACCATTGCCAGCCATGCACGCGGAAATTTGTCGCCGCCTCGCGCAGGTCGTTGGGAAAGGCCGCCGCCCCGCCGATCGTGTTAAACACGATGTACCATTGCGTGCCGAAGATGATGAGGAAGCTCAGCCAGATGTTCGTGTTGAGGTTGAAGGCGAGCACCAGACTGACCGTGGCGCCGAACAGCAGGTTGACCGGGAAGGCGGCAAGGAACTGGGCGATCGGCTGGATGGCCTCCGCCCAGCGGGGCCGGAGGCCGATCCAGACGCTGATCGGCACCCAGATGATTGACGCCAGAAAAATCAGCACGAGAACGCGAATGAGGGTGTAAGTGGTGAGGACGAAGACGTGAAGCACTTCGTCCCACCCGACCTCCGTCGCGATATAAGTGACCGTTAGCCAGGCCGCCCATGCGGCCACCGCCAGAACGACGAGGATCCAGAGGGCGTCGGCAATTCGCGAGGGATGTTGCTCTTCCTCCGACCTTCTCCGCTCTAGAAAACGGGGGAACCGGATGGGCAACAGGCTAATGGCGCGCAGCGCCTCGAAGACCGGGCGAGCGCCGAGGCGGATCCAATAGGTGCGCTGGAGCAGGTTGAGCACCCAGGAACTCCCGACGTCCTGGCTCTCCGACAATTCGACCTTGAATTTGTCGGCCCAGGCGACGATCGGCCGGAACAACAGCTGATCGTACAGCAGAATGACGATCCCCATCGTCAGAACCGCCGCGCCGATCGCCGACCAGTTCCCCTCGTCGTTCGCCTTCGCGATGTAGGAGCCGACTCCGGGCAGGGTGATTGTGGTGTCGCCGACAGTGATCGCTTCCGAGGCGACGACGAAGAACCAGCCGCCCGACATCGACATCATCGTGTTCCAGATGAGGCCTGGCATGGCGTAGGGCGCCTCGAGCTGCCAGAATTTCTGCCAGCCGGTCAGGCGAAACCCGCGGGCCACCTCGTCGAGATCGCGCGGCACAGTGCGAAGCGACTGGTACAGGGAAAAGGCCATGTTCCAGGCCTGGCTGGTGAAGATCGCAAAGATCGCCGCCAATTCAGCGCCAAGCGTATTGCCGGGAAAGAGGCCGAGAAAGAACGTCACGGTGAACGACAGAAAGCCCAGGATCGGCACCGACTGCAGGATGTCGAGGATCGGAATCAACACCATCTCTGCCCGCCGGCTCTTGGCCGCCAGCGCTGCATAGGTGAAGGTGAACACGAGCGAGGCGGCGAGCGCGGCAAACATCCTGAGCGCCGTGCGCAGCGCGTAATAGGGCAGGTTCGAGTAATCGAGCGAGATGACCGGTTCGTTCGGCGCAGGCAAGGGCGCCGAAATGCCGTGATAGCTCTGCGCGACCGCCGTCAGCACCGCCATGATCGCCGCGAACGCGATCAGATCCCATTGGTTCGGCAGGACCCGTCGTCCGGCGGAGGCGATGCTGTTCAACATGGGCGATGTCCGGCGGCGGGAAGCGTAAATGACAGGCGGCCATGCGGGCGCGCAGCATAGGACACACTTCCCGACGCCGAGGCAATCGAAATTCAGCCGCCCGCCTGAATCGCCACGGGAGCCTTGGGCAAGCGATATGACAGGGCGATGACAACGAGCGGGCGAGCGCGCGTCCCGCGCTGATCGCTGCGGCTGATCCCGATTTGACTCTTTCAGGACCCCTTGCGGGCCTCCTGGCTTTGGTCCGATCGTCAGGTCACATGAATGGGCGCTCGGCCTCGCCCACGCGCGCTTGCGTTTCCGTTCCCGCTCCCTTATATGCGCGCCATTCCACAGGCGGATTTTTTGCGGCTCCTGTTCCAAGGTTCCGCTCCGGTGGCGAGGCTCGCCTCGCCGTTATCTGATCCGCCGAGGCTCAACCGGACAAGGACAATCTATGGCACTGCCTGACTTCACCATGCGCCAGCTGCTCGAGGCCGGCGCGCATTTCGGCCACCAGTCGCATCGCTGGAACCCAAAGATGGCGCCCTATATCTACGGCGCGCGCAATTCGATTCACATCATCGACCTCGCACAGACGGTGCCGCTCTTGCACCAGGCGCTGAAGGCCGTGTCCGACACGGTCTCCAAAGGCGGGCGAGTGCTGTTCGTCGGCACGAAGCGTCAGGCGGCCGACGAGATCGCCGACGCGGCGAAGCGCTCGGCGCAGTATTTCGTCAACGCCCGCTGGCTCGGGGGCATGCTGACGAACTGGAAGACCATTTCCGCCTCGATTACCCGCCTGCGCAAGCTCGACGAGATGCTCAGCGAAGGCGCCAAGGGGCTGACCAAGAAAGAGCGCCTGATGCTGTCGCGCGAGCGTGAGAAGCTTGAGACCGCGCTCGGCGGCATCAAGGATATGGGCGGCGTCCCCGACCTCGTTTTCGTCATCGACACCAACAAGGAAGCGCTGGCGATCAAGGAGGCAAACCGCCTCAAGATCCCGGTGATGGCGATCCTCGACACCAACAGCGATCCCGACGGCATCGTCTATCCGGTGCCGGCGAACGACGACGCCGGCCGCGCCATCCAGCTCTATTGCGACCTTGTCGCGAAGGCGGCCATCGACGGCATTTCGCGCAGCCAGGGCGCCCAGGGGGTCGACGTAGGCGCGGCGGAAGCGCCGATCGCCGAGCCGCTGCCGGAAGTCGCCGAGCCCGAGGCCGCATCCGCGACCGACCACTTCGAACTCCTTGCCGCGCCGCGCGGCGCGCCGGACGATCTGGCCAAGATCACCGGCGTCGGTCCGCAGATCGAAAAGAAGCTCAACGAACACGGCGTGTTCCATTTTTGGCAGCTCGCCGCGATGACCGACGACGAGGCCGCCAAGCTCGACGCCGACCTCAAGTTCAACGGCCGCATCGCCCGCGACAAGTGGAGCGATCAGGCCCGCGCCCTGATGGCCGCCGAGTAGGCGTTATCGACGTTCAGGGGCGTCGGCCCGGGCCCGGCCGCAAGGCGGTCCGGGCTTGCCCGTGTTATGGCTGTCTTTGCGTCGCCGCTCGTCATGCGGCGACGAGAGCATGAGGAAAACCGATGGCGACGATCACCGCTGGGCTGGTCAAGGATCTGCGCGAGAAGACCGGCGCCGGCATGATGGATTGCAAGAATGCGCTGAGCGAGACGGGCGGCGACATCGAAGGCGCGATCGACTGGCTGCGCAAGAAAGGCCTCGCAAAGGCGGCCAAGAAGAGCGGGCGCGTCGCGGCCGAGGGCCTTGTCGGCGTCGCAGTCAAGGACAATGTCGGCGTCGTCGTCGAGGTCAATTCCGAGACCGATTTCGTCGCCCGCAACGACGACTTCCAGGGTCTGGTGCGCGGCGTCCTCGCGGTGGCGCTCGACAAGTCGCCGAACGTCGACGTCGGGACCGTACTCAGCGCGCACTACAAGGGCGGGGGAACCGTCGCAAACGCGATCGCCAATGCGATCGCGACCATCGGCGAGAACATGACGCTCCGCCGGGTACACGGCCTCAGGGTCGCCGAAGGCGCGATCGGCCACTACGTGCACAGCCAAGTCGCCGACGGGCTTGGAAGGATCGGCGTGACCGTCGGGCTCGAATCGAAGGGGACCCGCGACGCCCTCGCCGCGTTCGGGCGGCAGGTCGCGATGCACATCGCCGCCGCGAGCCCGATGGCCCTCAATTCGCAAGGGATCGATCCGGCGACGGTGGCGCGCGAGCGCTCGGTGCTTGCCGACAAGAACGCCGGCAAGCCCGCGAACGTGATCGAGAAGATCGTCGAATCGGGCCTGAAGACCTTTTACAAGGAAGTGTGCCTCCTCGATCAGGCCTATGTGCACGATCCCGCCAAGAGCGTCGCCCAGGCGGTCAAGGAGGCCGAGAAAACGATCGGGGCGCCGGTCGCGGTCACCGGCTTCGTGCGTTACGCGCTCGGCGAAGGCGTCGAAAAGCCGGCGGAAGAGGCCTGACGGCCTTCGAGATTGGAAGCGGCCTTTGGGCCGCTTTTTTTTGAGCCCGACCCCTCGGGCCGATTGCGCGGCGCGCGCCGGCGTGCGGCTATCGGCGCCGCGGGCCAAGCGAATCGGTCCTCTAAGGAAGCGTCCATGACCACGACTGCGAAACCCCTGTTCAACCGCGTCGTGGTCAAGCTTTCGGGCGAGGCGCTGATGGGGCCGGATCCGTTTGGCCTCAACGCCCCGACGGTTGCGCGCATGGCCGCCGACCTCAAGGCGGCGGCGGATCTCGGCGTGCAGGTTGCGGTCGTGGTCGGCGGCGGCAATTTCTTCCGCGGCCTGCAGGGCGCGGACAAGGGCATCGAGCGGGCGCGCGCCGATTCGATCGGCATGCTGGCGACGGTGATGAACGCGCTCGCGATGGAGGGCGCGCTGGAGCAGATCGGCCAGGCCGCGCGCGTGCTCTCGGCGGTCGCGATGCCCTCGCTCTGCCAGCCCTATTCACGCCAGGCGGCGCTCGCGCATCTCGTCAAACGTCGCGTCATCATCCTGGCGGCAGGCACCGGCAATCCCTTCTTCACCACCGACACGGGCGCGGCGCTTCGCGCCTGCGAGCTGTCATGCGACGCGGTGATGAAGGCGACCCAGGTCGACGGCATCTACAGCGCCGACCCCAAGAAAGACCTCAGCGCGACCCGCTACGAACGGCTCAGCCATGACGAGGCGATCGCCCGCAAGCTGCAGATCATGGACACCGCCGCCTTCGCGCTTTGCCGCGACAACGGCATCCCGATCGTCGTCTTCTCCGTCAACGAGCCCGGCGCGATCCCGGCGGCGCTGCTCGGCAAGGGGACGGCGACCTACGTGATGCCCTGAAAGGGGCGCCAATGGGGGCCCATCGGCGCCGCGCCCCCGCAAACACGATAGGCCTTTGAGGTTTTTCAAAGGCTTAGGCGCCAAAAGATGATACTTTCATGGGGGAACGCCGCCGCCGCTCGCGCTCGCGCAGGCCGGCGCCATTTTCGGCCGCGGATTCCATCCTTTCAGAGGCTTGCGGCGCCATTTCCAGGCCTCTCGCCCTTCCTCGCGGATGGCCTCGAGCGCGTCGTCGGCCGCTCAAAGCCTTCCTTCCCGGGGCAAGACCTCTCACGCCCCGAACGCCCGCGCGGCCAGCGCGATCATCGTCAGAAAAGCGCCGAGCGCCACAAGCTCGGCGAAATCACGCAGCGTCT
>Ga0209040_10003562_pt1 | contig 11928 bp, 7 predicted proteins | sample BogFormECP12_OM3_FD_188240 | JGI IMG/M metagenome (GOLD analysis project Ga0209040, IMG submission 188240) | Bog forest soil microbial communities from Calvert Island, British Columbia, Canada - ECP12_OM3 (SPAdes) (version 2) | ecosystem: Environmental > Aquatic > Freshwater > Wetlands > Bog ... | reverse complement strand
GGCAGCGTTTGGGAAAAGTCGAAGGGCGTCGTGCAGGGCAGGCTCGAGCAGAAAAACGGATTGGGCTTGCCATTCAAGCTCTTCAGGAATGCGATCAGCTGGCTCGCATTGAGCTGCGGCAGCACCACGGGATAGGAGCCGCCGGCGCCTTGCATGAAGTGCGGCAGGCTCACCATCGACACCACGTTGAAGCCCTGGGAACCGAACGAATAGGGATTGCACTGCACCGGACAGCCCGCGGTGTTGTAGAGCGTGCCATATTGTCCGGAGCCGTTGGTCCAGTCATTGCTGCTGTCGTCGCGGCTCTTGTCGCGTTGGCTGAAGCCGGCGCCGAACAAGATCTTGTCGAAAAATCCCGCGTCGACCTGATAGGCCCCGTTGAGCGTGAAGCCCGTGACCTGATCGTGCACCGAGTACCCATTGAGCCCGACGTAGTGGGTCGACCAGTAATTGTTGTTATTGAGCAGTCCCTTGTTCATGAGCGCCGTGTACGAGCAAGATCCGGGATTCGTCGCGCTCGCGGTCCCGTTGGGACAGGCCGCGAGTCCCAGTTGGCTCGGCGGTATCACGACGTTGATGTTCGGCAGGCTGTTCGGCACGTCGGCGAGATTCAAGGTGTCGATCGGGAAGGGCCCGGCGCCATTGACGAGGCCCGCGGTCACGAAGGTGTCTTCGCCGCCTTCCGGGCGATCGGCCCTCGAACGGTATAGATCGCCGGTAATGCTCAACCGGTCGACGGGCTTCCACACGGCATTGAGCCCGAATACCGAGGTCGTGACCACGCGGTTGGTGGTGTTGTTCACCATCTCCGGCTGAAAGTCGGCCGCCGAGAGGCCGGTCACCAAGCCGTTGTTCATGACGATGTTGTTCCACTCGGGATTGTTGTTCTGGTCAAAGCCGTACGGAAAGTAATAGGACTCGTTGTAGCCGATCTGCGGGTCGTTGAGGTGGGTCCACAATCCGTCGGCCACCAATTTGAAGTCCGAGTTCGGGCGCCACTCGAGGCTGCCGGAAAGAGCATCGCGCCGCTTGTCGTCGAAGATCGACCCGAACGTAATGCAGCATGGCGAGACGGCAGCGCCCGGAGGTTGCGGATCGTAGATGTTCTGGGTGTACGCATTCAGCGAATCGGTACGGATCTTGGTGTCCGAATGCACCGCACCCAAGAGAAATCCCAGCGTCCGGTCCTCGTTGGTATCTTCCACGAACGCGGACAGCTTGTTGCCCTTGAGCTCGGACATGTCGTTGTAGTTTTCCTCGGCGTGCGCTCCGCCGTGGAACCCGGGATTGTCGAAGGGGCTCGCGGTGCGCAGGTTCACGGTGCCGCCGATACTGCCCTCGAGCGCCGAGGCCTGCGGGGACTTGAGGACGTCGGCGCCGGAGATGACTTCCGACGGCAACACGTCGAATGCCAAATCGCGGCCGTCGTCATCGGTCGCAAGGACGCGGTTGTTGAGCGTCACGATGTTGTACTCGGGTCCGAGGCCGCGCACGTTGACCCGCAGTCCCTCGCCGCCGGTCGTGCGGCTGATCGTGATGCCGGGCAGATGTTCCAAGGAATCGGCGACGTCGGCATCGGGAAATCGGCCGAGTTCGGTCGCGTTGATCGAGTCGAGAACGACCGGCGCATCGCGCTTGATGTCGAGCGACTTCTCGAGGCTCGCGCGCAGTCCGGTGACGACGATTTCCTGGAGTTCGGGTGTCGCATTGCCGGCATCGGCGGCAGTTGCCGCGGCAGGCGCGGCGTCCGCGGCGCGTGCCGGACCGTTGGAAGCCACCGCTGCCGCGACGGCTATCAGCAACGCAGAACACAGACGCATCGTCGGCATGGCAATCCCCTTGATCTCTTCTTACAGGCGTTGGCCTGGCATCGCCTCAGGGCAGGATGCGTCGGCATTCGTTTCGACCTTAAAGGAAAGTAACGTAACTTTCAATAGGTATTATTAGCAATAATTATGTCGAACATTGTCGATTTTTGTGGATAAACTCGCGGAGTTTCGCTAGGATTATCTCTATTGAAACTTTTGTAAGTTTCAAAGCAATGAGACACCCCGGATCAGCGACCGGCCCGACGATGCTCGTTAAGGCTTTGCGACAGGAATTAAAGTTAATGAGATCAAGAGCCTGGTTGGCCTATGCCATGGTGACGACGGTGTTCTGGGGCGTCTGGGGCGCGTTCACCGGACTGCCCGCGAATCACGGATTTCCCGAGACGCTGATCTACGTGGTCTGGGCGATCACGATGTTTCCACCGGCTCTTTACGCGCTGCGGCGAGTCGGCTGGCGCGTACAGCGCGATCCGAAGTCGATAGTCTTGGGCGCCTTGATCGGATTCTTGGGCGCGGGAGGGCAGATGCTGCTGTTCCACGCGGTGCGGATCGGCCCCGCGTACCTGATCTTTCCCGTGATCTCGCTCTCCCCGCTCGTGACCGTCGTGATGTCGCTCGCGCTGCTGCACGAGCGCACCGGCAAACTCGGCGCGCTCGGCATCGTGCTGGCGCTGTGTTCGCTGCCGTTGTTCGACTATACGGGGTCGACCTCGGCCGGCGGCTACGGCCAGCTGTGGTTCTTGTTGGCGCTCGGCGTGCTCGCGGCCTGGGGTGTGCAGGCGTTCTTCATGAAACTCGCGAATGCGACCATGGACGCGGAGAGCATATTCTTCTACATGACCATCACCGGCCTGCTGTTGGTTCCAGTCGCGATCGCGATGACGGATTTTTCCGTCCCGATCAATTGGGGCGCGGACGGTCCGTATTTGGCCGGCGCAATTCAGATCCTCAATGCCGTCGGCGCCTTGACGCTGGTCTATGCTTTTCGCTACGGCAAGGCGATCGTCGTCTCGCCGCTCACGAATGCCGGTGCGCCGCTGATCACCGCGATGCTCTCGATCATGCTGCTCGGCACCGCGCCGACGGCGACGAAAATTGCCGGCATCGCGCTCGCGCTCTGCGCTGCCGTGCTGCTCGCGATCGAGCCGGAAGCGATTGCGGCCGATACCGCACTGGCCGATGCCGCCGCGCTTCGGCAGGAGCCCGACCGATCGTGATCATTCGCAGGGACACCAGCAATCGGCGCGAGCGCATCGTCTCCTTGCTTCGCGAGCAGGGCAGCGTGCAGATTCCGACCTTGGCGGAGCTGTTTCGGGTCTCGACGCAGACGCTGCGCAAGGATCTGAATTTTCTCGACGAAAAGGGCATTTGCACGCGCTCCTCGGGCGGGGCGATCCTGAGGCGCGGCGCGCTCTCCCCGACCGAACAGGCGATCGATGTCAAACGCGCGCTGTACGCCGATGAGAAGATGCGCATCGGCAAAGCGGCCGCCGCGCTGATCGAGAACGACGAGTCCGTGCTGCTCGATTCCGGCACGACGACGCTGCAAGTCGCGCGGCACATCGCGCCGGCCGCCGCGCTCGTGGTCGTGACCAACGACGTCGGCATCATGAACGAACTCGTGACGCGCGAGGGCGTGCAACTGGTGTTTCTCGGCGGCACCTTGCGGCGCAAGAACCTCTCGTTCTACGGAACGCAGACCGAGCGCACGCTACAGGATATGCATGTCGACAAGCTGTTCCTCGCCGCCGACGGCTTCGATATCGAGAAGGGCATCACGACGCATTTCGAGCCCGAGGCGCTCTTGAATCGCCTCATGTGCAGGGCCGCGTCCGAAATCATCGTGGTTGCCGATTCGTCGAAATTCGGACGGATCTGCCTGCACAAGATCCTCGAACCCGCGGGAATCACGAAGCTCGTGACCGACGCGGGGATCCCGGCTGCAGCGCGCGAGGCGCTGACCCGCGTCGGCGTCGAGGTCATCATCGCATGAGGTCGTTTTCCGAGATCATCGCCGAGCACAAGTCCGGGCGCTGCGTCGGCATCACCTCGACGTGTTCCGCGCATCCGATCGTCATCGAGGCGGCTCTCGATCACACGCGGCGTGCCGGCCTCGCACTCATCGAGGCAACCTCGAACCAAGTCAATCAAGACGGCGGCTACACGGGGATGCGTCCCGCGGAATTCAGCAGATTCGTGCTCGCAATCGCCGAGCGCGTCGGAGTGCCGCGCGAACATGTCATGCTCGGCGGTGATCACCTTGGGCCGAACTGCTGGCAGGATTTGCCGGCGGAATCCGCGATGGCAAAATCCGAGCGGCTCGTCGCCGATTACGTTGCCGCGGGGTTTCGCAAGATTCATTTGGACTGCTCGATGCCTTGCGCCGACGACCACGCGCCCTTGAGCGATGAGGTCGTCGCGGCACGCGCCGCACGGCTCTGCAAAGCGGCCGAGCAGACCGCGCGGCAGCTCGGCTGCTCGGCACCCGTTTACATCGTCGGCACCGAAGTGCCGATTCCGGGCGGCGCCCAGCACCAGATCGAGGAATTGGCGCCGACCGAGGCCGCGGCGGCGAGCGCGACGATCGAGGCGCACCGCCGGGCCTTCGCGTCCGCCGGACTCGAGTCGGTGTGGCCGCGCGTCGTCGGACTCGTCGTGCAGCCGGGCGTCGAGTTCGATCACTACAACGTCGTTGATTTTCAGGCGCGTCGCGCCGCCGAGTTGGCCGCAGTCGTCGAGACGCTGCCGCAAATGGTCTACGAGGCGCATTCGACCGACTACCAAACACCCGCGAATCTGCGCGCGCTGGTGCAGTGCCATTTTGCAATCCTCAAAGTGGGGCCGGGCCTCACGTTTGCGATGCGCGAGGCGCTCTGGGCCTTGGATCAGATCGAGCGCGAATGGCTCGGGGTGGAGCGCTCGTCGCGGCTGCGGGAAACGGTGCTGCGCGCGATGGCGGAGACGCCGAAATTTTGGAGCAAACACTACCGGTCCGAGGGCCGTCAGCTCGAGCTCGATCAGCAATACAGCCTCAGCGATCGGATCCGCTACTACTGGCCCGTGCCCGCGGTGAAATCCGCGCTCAATCAGCTGCTCGCGAATTTGGACGCGAACCCGCCGCCGCTCGCGCTACTCGCCCAATATCTGCCGCACCAATACGAGGCGATCCGCGCGGGGTCTCTGCGCCTGCGCGCACGCGAGCTCGTGCGCCACCAGATCGAGCGCGTACTGCAGCAATATTCGGCCGCCTGCGGCGATCGGCTAAGTTGACGTGAACAAGTTCCTCGAACTCGATGAGACGGCGCTCGCGCGCGCCGGGGCGCTGTGGACCGCGCGAGAGATCGCGCAGCAGCCGGCAAGCTGGCTGCGCACACAGGAATTGCTCGATTCTAATGCCGCGAAGATTTCCGGCTTTCTCGCGCCGTTGCTGGTGAGGCGGGATCTGCGCATCATTCTGACGGGCGCGGGCAGCTCGGCATTCATCGGCGAATGTCTCGCGCCGCTGCTGCTCGAGCGGCTCGGCCGGCGCGTCGAGGCGATTGCGACGACGGACCTCTTGTCCGGTCCGCGCCAGTATTTCCAGCCGGATGTGCCCACGCTGCTGGTTTCCTTCGGACGCTCCGGGAGCAGCCCGGAGAGCATTGCGGTCGTCGAGCTTGCGGATCGCCTGCTGCGCGAGTGTCATCAGCTCGTGTTCACCTGCAATGAGCGCGGCATGCTCTATGAGCGCTGCCGCGAACGCCGCAACAGCCTCGCGATATTGCTGCCCGAGGAGACGCACGATCAAAGCTTCGCAATGACCTCGAGTTTCACGGCGATGATGCTTGCGGCTTCGCTCGCCTTTCGAGGTGTCGGCCCGGACACGCTTCGCGTCGCCGAGACCGCGCGCGCCGCGCAGCAGGTGCTCGATAAGCAAAATGGAAGACTGCGGGCGCTCGCGCAACAGGGCTATTCGCGCGTCGTTTACCTCGGCAGCAACGGCCTGAAGGCGCTCGCCCGCGAGGCGGCGCTCAAGCTGCTGGAGTTGACCGACGGCAAGGTGATCGCGGCCTACGATTCGCCGCTCGGCTTTCGCCACGGACCGAAGACGATCGTCACGGGCGACACGCTGCTGTTTGTGTTCGTCTCCAACGATGCGTACACGCGAAGCTACGATCTCGACCTGCTGCGCGAATTGCGTGAGGAGGCGCGCGCGGGCCGCGTGATCGCGGTGACGGCGCAGGCCGACGATGCGCTTGCCAAGGGCGAGGCCCTGCAGGTGTTGCAAATGACGCACGCCGGCGACGAGCAGCTCAGCTTTCCCTTCATCGTCTGTGCGCAGCTCTATGCATTTCACCGCGCGCTCGCCCTCGGCAATCGGCCGGATCAGCCGAACGATTCCGGGACCGTGAGCCGCGTGGTTCGCGGCGTGACCATTCATTCGCTCTGAGGGGAGGCCGCTGCCATGTATCTCGGTATCGACGCAGGGGGAACCAAAACCGCGCTCGTGCTCGTCGACCGCGACGGTGCGATCAAAGCCACGCACTCGGCGCCCGGCGCTTACTACTTCACGATCGGCGTCGACGCGCTCGGTGCGCTGCTCACCGAGGCCGTCAACGCCATTTTGGCCAAGGCAGGTCTGCGGCGCGACGAGATCGAATTCGCATTCTTCGGGCTGCCGGGGTTTGGCGAAGATTCGTCGCTCGTCGCTGCATTGCTGCGGCTTCCGCAGCAATGCCTTCCGGCCGATGCCTATCTGTGCGGAAACGACATGATTTGCGGGTGGGCCGGCTCACTGCTGTGCCGAGACGGAATCAGCGTCGTCGCCGGCACCGGCTCCATTTGTTACGGGGAGCGCGGCGGCGCCACCGCGCGCTGCGGCGGTTGGGGCGAACTGTTCAGTGACGAAGGCTCGGCCTATTGGATCGCCTGCCAGGGTTTGAGCCTGTTCGCACGCATGAGCGACGGCAGGGCCGAGCGCGGACCGTTCTATGAGTTCGTGCGGCAAGAACTGGGCATCGCCGAGGATCTCGACCTGTGCGGCCACATCTATATGCGCCTGGGCGGCGACCGCGCGAAAATCGCGCAACTGTCCAAATTGGTGACGAAGGCCGCGGAGCGAGGCGACCTTCAGGCGATTGCAATCATCCGGAAGGCCGCCGTGGAACTCGCGCTGATGGTCGACGCGACGCGCCGCCGATTGGGCTTCACGCTGGCCGAGACGGTGCCGATCTCCTACTCGGGCGGCATCTTCGATCATGCGGTGGCGCCCCTGTTGCAGCAATTTCGCGCGTCCCTGCACGCGCTCTGGCCTCGATACGAGGTTAGCGAACCCGGGCTGCCGCCCGCAATCGGCGCCGCGCTGTATGCCGCGAAGTGCCATGGCTCTCCATTGTCGAGTGAGGCGATCGCGCGACTCCGTGCACAAATCGGTCGCCCGGGTCCGCCGGGCAGCGCGCTGCAAGGCGCGCTCGAATCGTGAGGCGAGATCGGATCATGTGGGACGGTCACATTTGCGCGAGCGCGGCAGTTCGTTGCCTCACATTCGGCTTGTTGATGCTGCCGGCGCTTTGCGGCAGCGCCGCGCCAAACTCGTACACGATGAGCGACTTCGCCGCAGTCGACAAGATCGATATCCATGTGCACATCGACTCGCCCGACACTGCGATGATCGACCAGGCGGCCGCCGATCGTTTCCGGCTGCTGACGATCAACGTCGATAACCCGGATTTTCCACCGCTCGCCGAACAGCAGCGCATCGCGCAGGCGCACCGTTCGGCCCACCCGGCGCTGGTGGCTTACGCCGTCTCGTTATCGATGCGCGGCTGGGACGATCCGGATTGGCGGGCGCGCGTGATCCGAGAACTCGACCAAGCGTTCGCGGCGGGCGCGGTCGGGGTCAAGGTTTGGAAGAATATCGGCATGGATTTTCGGGACGCCAACGGGAAGTTGGTCATGATCGACGATCCGAAATTCGACGCGATATTCGATTTCATTCGCCGGCGCCGGCGCGTGCTGATCGGCCACGAGGGCGAGCCGCACAACTGCTGGCTGCCGATCGCCGAGATGACCGTCAACAACGACAAGGAATACTTCCGCGAACACCCGCAGTACCACATGTTTCTGCACCCCGAACTCCCGTCCTACGAACAGCAAATGGCGGCGCGCGACCGCATGCTCGATAAAAATCCTGGACTCAAATTCATGGGCGCGCACATGGCGAGTCTCGAATGGAGTGTCGAGCGGCTCGGCGCCTTCCTCGATCGCTACCCGCACGCCGTAGTTGATCTGGCCGCGCGCATGGGCCAGGTGCAATATCAATCCAATCGGGATCGTGCCAAGGTGCGGCAGTTTTTCATGCGCTACCAGGATCGGCTGCTCTACGGTACCGATGCCGAGCAAGAACCAGGCGCCGATCCGCAGTCGCTGCGCAGCGATCTGCATGCGACCTGGCTGCGCGATTGGCGTTATCTGAACACCGACGAGAGCTTCAGTGTTCCCGAGCTCGCGGCTCCGGTGCGCGGCTTGAGTCTGCCAAAAAATGTGGTCCGAAAAATCTACAACAGCAATGCCCTGCGCTGGTTCGGCGAGCCCTGGGCTGCCGCCATTGCGCCGTCGGCGATGGAGTCGAAATGAATCAGTCGCTCAATTCGCGTCTATGCCTGGTCCTCGCAACAGGCCTCGCGGTATGCTGCTGCGCCGCGTTTGCCAATGAACCGCTCCCAGCGACTTCTCAGGACCGATCGAAGGACATCGGCTCGATCGAGGCAACGAACCTCAGGGTCGCCGTCTACGCCGACGGCAGCTACTCAATCGCGGCAGCCGGAATCACGCGCCCGGTGCTGCGCTCCGACGTCGAAGCCGTCGTGGATGCCCTCGTGTTGCGATCCACCGCATATCCGCGGCACGACGTCGTCAAATCCGAGCAGACCGATGGATTGGGCGCGGGACCTCTGCTGACCGTAACTCACACCGGCCTCGCGGGCAGGCCGGATCTCGTCTCGACATTTCGCCTCATGCGCGATCAATCGTGGGGGGAAATGGCCGTCGAGGTGCGCAACGCCACCGGTCAGGCGATCTCCGTGCAGTCGATCCGAAGTGTTCACGCGAGCGCGGCACCGGTCGTCGATCTGCATGGGCCGGCTTTCTCCGACCGCATCCTGTCCGACAGCTACAGCGAGGACCGGCCCCAGCTCGCAATTCGCGATCTGGGCGACACCCCCAAGGGCTTGCCGGGCCTGCACCGCGCCGTGGGAACCCAGCTCATCTATAACCCACGCAGTGGCGAGAGCCTGTTCCTCGGCGCGCTGAGCTCCGATCGGCTGCTCACGATCTTCCATCTGAGAGAGAAAGGCAGCGGCAGCCGCGCGCTGCTCTCGTCGTTCGATGTGGAAGCAACCGGCACCACGGAGATTCTCAAAGGCGAATCCCTCAAGGACTCGGCGCCGGCCGAGCAGGTGAATTTGAGCCTGCGCGTCGCCTCCGGCGAGAGCCTCTCGTCCGAACGTTTGATGTTCGCGGTCGGCAACGACTACCACCAGCAACTGGAGCAGTACGGGCGGGCCGTCGGGCTGCTGCACAAGGCGCGGATCGGCGCGCCGACGCCGATCGGCTGGTGGAGCTGGACCGCCTATTACTTCGGTCTCAATGAAGGAACGGCCGGCACGAACGCGCTCTGGCTTGCCGAGAATCTCAAGCCGCTGGGGTACGATTATTTTCACATCGATGAGGGTTACCAATACGCGCGCGGCGAATACACGACCGCCGACGCCAAGCTGTTCCCTCGGGGCTTGGGCTATACGGCGGACCTCGTGCGCCAGGCGGGGCTCACATTCGGCGTGTGGACCGCTCCCTTCGAGGTGTCGGAGCGCGCCTGGGTGTTTCAAAACCATCCCGACTGGCTGCTGCACAACGCCGCCGGCGAACTCATTCACATCGGCTATGTCACCGAGAAGAATGACCCGCTCTACGTGCTCGATGCGACCAACCCCGGCGCACAGGACTATTTGAGGCGGACCTATCGCAGCCTGCGCGACTGGGGTGTGCGCTTCATCAAGATGGATTTCATGGACGACACGGCGGTCGAGGGGTCCTACTTTCGCGCCAACACGACGGCATTGGAGGCGCAGCGCATCGGCCTCAAGATCATTCGCGAAGCCGTCGGCGACAGCGTTGTGCTCGACAAGGACGGCAGCCCCATTCTCAATCCGGTGGGCATCGTCGACGCGGGCCGGATCTCCCAGGATACGGGTCATAGCTTCGAGGCGAGCCGAGACGCAGCTTCCGGCATCGCCGCGCGCTACTATATCAATCGGAATTTCTTCATTGCCGACCCGGATGCGTTCACGGTCTCGACGCAGACCGTCGACGATCAGTCGTGGCACGGAGGGCAGCGCCCGCTGAGCCTCGATGAAGCCAAGGTGTCGATCGCGCTCGCGGCTGTCTCCGGGGGCATGTTCGAGATCGGAGACGACCTGCCGACGCTCGGCGCATCCCCAGAGCGCTTGTCGCTCGTCAAGAATTCCGATCTCATCGAGATGGCGCGCCTGGGCCGCGCCTCCACGCCCGTCGACCTGATGAGCTATGCGCCGAGCGACCTGCAGCCGAGCGTGTTTCTGCTCAAGGAAAACGAGCGCCAGTCGATTCTGACGATATTCAACTGGACCGATCGGGCGCGCGAGCACGCGATCAATTTTGCGCAGCTTGGCTTGAAGGCACCCGGCAATTACACGATCAGCGAATTGTTCGGCGATCCGGGCTGCTGCAGCGGCAGCTCGAACGCACAGTCGTGGACCCAAAAGCCGCATTCGGTGCGCATGCTGAAGCTCATCGATGAATCCGTGGCCGCGATCCCACCACCGTTCGAGGTGCGTGCGGCGAGCGGTGCAGCCGCGGGCGCAAGCATGCGCTTCGAAGCGGCGGCCGAGTCCGCGCAGGCGCCGGTGCTGAGCTGTCGCTGGGACTTCGGCGATGGATCGAGCGAAGAGGGCATCGAGGTGCAGCATGCCTTCACTCACGCGGGCAACTATGAGGTGCAGGCGACCGTCAGCGGTTTGGATGCAGCCGTGAATCGCCGGACGGTCAGCGTGTCGATATCCGGCGAAGTCTCGACGCGATTCGTGCCGTCGGAAAAACAGCGGGCCGAGCGACCTGATTCACATTGATTGGCCGCTCGTTGGGCCTGCCTGGCGGGCGAGGCTGCCGCTGCGCACGACGCTCACGCTGATTTGATTTAGATTGGCGTTGTGGAAGCATCATCCGCAAGTCAGTCCGCGAATATCGAGGATCCGCCGGCCGCGCCTCCGCGGCCGCTGCTCGTCTATGACGGCGATTGCGCGTTTTGCACCTACTGGGTGCACTATTGGCGCGCGCTCACGGGGGACGCCGTCGACTACCGGCCATACAGGGGAGTCGCGGCGCAGTATCCGGCGGTGCCGCTGTCCGACTTCGAGCGCGCCGTTCAATACATGGCGCCCAACGGAAGCCGTGCGAGCGCCGCGGAGGAGAGTTTCCTGACCTTGAGCCACGCGCGCGGCAAGGGAATCTGGCTCGCGCTGTATCGACGGCTGCCGGGTTTCGCGGCGCTCTCGGAATGGGCTTATGCGTTCATCGCCGCGCACCGCTCGGCCGCTCATCGAATCAGCCTCGCGCTCTGGGGCAGGGACTACGTTCCGCCGCGCAGGTCCGCCACGGTCTTCGCCGGCGCACTCGCGCTGCTGATCGTGTTCTGCAGCCTCATTGAAATGGACGATCGCTTCGGCGGCGAACCACCCGCGTTCGCGCAGGGAATCGTCCGCTTGATCGAGCCGCTGCACATCGTCAGTGCCTACGGCCTGTTCGCGGTCATGACGACGCAGCGCAATGAAATCGTCATCGAGGGCTCGCCCGACGGCAACGAATGGCGCGAATACGAATTCCGATACAAGCCCGGCGACGTGGCGCGCCGCCCACGCTGGAACATCCCGCACCAACCGCGGCTCGACTCGCAGATGTGGTTCGCGGCGCTCGATGAGCCACGGCGGCTGCCGTGGTTTTCGCGCTTTCTCGCGGCGCTGCTCAACAATGAGCCCACGGTGACGGCGCTGCTCGAGCACAATCCGTTTCCGGATGCGCCGCCGGT
>Ga0209040_10003561_pt1 | contig 11929 bp, 8 predicted proteins | sample BogFormECP12_OM3_FD_188240 | JGI IMG/M metagenome (GOLD analysis project Ga0209040, IMG submission 188240) | Bog forest soil microbial communities from Calvert Island, British Columbia, Canada - ECP12_OM3 (SPAdes) (version 2) | ecosystem: Environmental > Aquatic > Freshwater > Wetlands > Bog ... | reverse complement strand
ATCAAGACGTTTCGACAGTTGGGCAGCCGCTGTCCGGGACATCCGGAGTACCGCTGGACGTCGGGCGTGGAGACCACCACCGGGCCGCTTGGCCAGGGCGTGTCCACCAGCGTCGGCATGGCTATCGGGCGGCAGTGGCTGGCGGCGCGTTACCACCGCCCCGGCTTCGAGGATCTCTTCGACTTCAACGTCTACGCGCTCTGCGGAGATGGATGCATGATGGAAGGCATCTCCAGCGAAGCTGCCTCACTCGCCGGACACCTGCAGCTTTCGAATCTCTGCTGGATTTACGACAACAACCACATCACAATCGAAGGCCACACTTCCCTTGCCTTTAGCGACGACGTAGCCACGCGCTTCATTGGATACGGCTGGAATGTCACGCGCGTCGGCGACGCAAACGATATCGAGATGCTCGCTCGCGCCTACCGAACGTTTCAAAGTACGAAAGATCGTCCGACGTTGATCATTGTGGACAGCCATATCGGATACGGCGCGCCGCACAAACAAGATACCAGCGGGGCCCACGGCGAACCCCTGGGCGAGGAGGAAGTCCGGCTCGCGAAGCGAAACTACGGATGGCCGGAAGACAAAAAGTTTTACGTGCCCGACGGTGTTTACGATCACTTCCGCCAGGGCATCGGAAAGCGCGGGAAAGAATTGCGCGACGCATGGTTCGCGCGGATCGAGGATTATCGCAAGCAGTATCCGGATCTTGCCGAGGAGCTCTATCGCATGCAGCATCGCCAGCTTCCGGAAGGCTGGGACCATGATTTTCCGGAATTCCCCGCGGACCCGAAAGGGCTGGCGACGCGCGAATCGTCGGGTAAGGTGCTGAATGCAGCAGCGAAGAACATTCCCTGGTTGATCGGAGGAGCAGCAGACCTCGCTCCCTCCACCAAGACGCGCATCACGCAGGAGGGCGCCGGCGATTTTTCGGCTGAGAACTATGGCGGCCGCAATTTTCACTTCGGGATCCGGGAACACGCGATGGGAGCGATCCTGAACGGGCTGAGCCTGGTGAAGGTGCGGCCCTTCGGCGCGGGGTTTTTTATTTTCGTCGATTACATGCGGGGCTCCATGCGGCTCAGCGCCCTGATGGAACTCCCAGTGATCTACATTTTCACTCACGACTCGATTGGAGTCGGAGAGGATGGCCCAACCCACCAGCCCATTGAACAGCTTTCGCACATGCGTTCCATGCCTGGCCTGATCATGATCCGGCCGGCCGATGCGAATGAGGTGGTCGAGGCCTGGAAAGTCATCCTGCTACTGCATCACGAGCCGGCAGTGCTCGTCCTTACCCGGCAGGCCGTGCCGACTATTGACCGCACAAAATACGCGCCGGCGGCAGGCCTGGCTCGTGGGGCCTATGTTCTCGCGGATGCTGCCGGCGGCTCTCCTGAGGTCATCCTCATCGGGACGGGAAGCGAGGTTGCGCTTTGCCTGGACGCTTATGAGCAGTTGACCAAGGAGGGCGTGCGGGCGCGAGTTGTAAGTATACCGTCGTGGGAACTCTTCGACGATCAGGATCGAGAATACCGCGAGTCTGTTCTGCCTCCACACGTACGAGCGCGCGTGTCGGTGGAACTGGCGTCCGACTTTGGCTGGAGCAAATACACCGGATCTGAAGGGACCCATATCTGTATCGAAACCTTTGGAGCTTCGGCGCCACTCAAGCAGCTGATGAAGAAATTCGGCTTCAACGTGGAAAACGTTGTGGCGGCGGCTAAGGACCAGATTGCGTTACACGCCAATCGCGGCTGAGAGGACCAAACGACTACGTGGAGATCGACCGATGAGCACAGTGCGCGCCGTACTTTGGGACATGGATGGAACACTCATCGATTCAGAGGAGTTCCACTGGATCTCCTGGCGGGACACCATGGCGAAAGAAGGCATCCCGATCACGCGCGAGCAGTTTCTTGCTTCCTTTGGGCAGCGCAACGATTCCATCATTCCTCGGTGGCTCGGCGCTGCATCAACTTCTGAACGCGTGGAAAGAATCTCAACGGCTAAAGAAGAACTGTATCGCGACCTGATTCACAAGCACGGCATGGAGCCGCTGCCCGGAGTTCGAACCTGGGTGCACCGTCTTCACGAAGAGGGATGGCTGCAGGCGATTGCCTCCGCCGCGCCGCGTGCTAACATCGACGTAGTTTTGGAAGCGCTGTCGGCTACCCATTTTTTTCAGGGCATCGTCTCCGCTGATGATGTGCACAAGGGAAAACCCGATCCGGAAGTGTATCTCGTTGCCGCTTCGCGAGTCGGCGCATCCCCCGACAGGTCTATTGTTGTAGAAGACGCCGTGGCCGGGATCGAAGGAGCACGCAGGGCTGGGATGCGGAGCATTGGGGTAAGCCACAACGGCAAGCAGCTCGCCGCTGATATTGTTGTCAAGTCTCTTGACCTGCTCGATCCCGATGCATTTGATGCGCTGCTGCAGGGCAGGAGTCATGTCGCCTAGAACCAGGCCATCGGGCTGAGCCAACGAGCGGGAGCGAGGAGAGAGCATGGCCCCAGCTGCCTTGGCGTCAGTTGGTGACAGCGGCGTTCTGAACGTAGAGATTTCTCCCAAACTTCGGGACGTCTGGATCGATCGGGATCTGAGCTGGCTGGACTTCAACGAGAGGGTGCTCGCGGAGGCCCTTGACGACCGCACGCCCTTGCTCGAAAAGGCAAAGTTCCTCGCGATCTTCAGCTCAAACCTCGATGAATTCTTCATGATGCGGCAGGCGGGGCTGCACCACGGAGCCACCGAAGCGCAGCGCAACCTAATGCAGGAAATGCGGGACAAGCTGCTCCCGGCGCTTCAACGCCAGGCTGAATGCTACCGCCGCATTATCGTTCCCGGCCTGGCTCACCATCGCGTGTTTATTCGTTCTTGGAATGATCTGACGCCTGGGCAGAAAGACGAGGCGAGCAAGTACTTCGATTCCGAATTGTCTCCCGCTCTCACTCCTTTGGCCATCGACCCAGAGCATCCCTTCCCATTTTTGTCCAATCTCTCTACATCCCTGGTGTTCAAGGTGCACAACGCCGCTCGAGGCGAATCTCTATATGCCCGGGTGAAAGTTCCGGAAGTTCTCAAGCAGTGGGTTTCACTCCAGACGGACCTGGCGGACGGCCAAAGACTGCTGGTTCCGCTTCACGATATCATTCGCGGCTGCCTGCATAACCTATATGGCGAAATGGAGATTACTGACGCTACGATCGTGCGGTTGACCCGCGACGCGGAAGTAGAACCGTTGCAAGAGGAGGCAGTGGACATGCGGGCAGCAGTGAAGGAGGAAGTCCGTCAACGCCGATACGAACCTGTTGTCAGACTTCAGTTCGGGCCCGGCGCAGATCCAACAATTAAGGAACACCTTGGCGACCGATTTCGACTCTCTCCGTTGGAGGTCTATGACCTGGACGAAGAGGTCGACTTCACAACACTCTTCGAATTGGCTGGCCTTCCGTTTCCAAAATTGCGGGATCCGGCTTGGACTCCTTTACGTCCTGCATGGCTTCAGGAGGAGGGCGTCAACACTATCTTCACGGCAATCCGAGCCGGAGACCACCTGGTTCATCATCCCTACGACAGTTTCGATGAGACCGTCGCGCATTTCATCAGTTCCGCAGCCGATGATCCGCAAACCGTCTCCATTAAAATGACTGCTTACCGCCTGGGCGACGATACTCCATTCGTCAAATCACTGATTCGCGCCGCGGAGCGCGGAAAGCAGGTGGCCTGCGTTCTGGAGATCAAGGCTCGCTTCGATGAGGAGCGCAACCTGCACTGGGCAGCGCTACTCGAGGCTGCCGGAGCGCACGTAACCTTCGGAGTAAGCGGCCTGAAGACGCACGCCAAACTCGCTCTCGTGGTCCGCAACGAAAACGGGCAGCTGCACTCCTATGCGCACATCGGAACAGGTAACTACAACGTCAAAACTGCCCGCATCTACGAGGATTTTGGCCTGTTCACGTGCAATCCGTTACTGACGCACGATGTGGTCAAGCTCTTTCACTACCTGACTGGACACGCCGATGCTCTCGAACATTCAGCGCTTGTGGTGGCTCCGCTAACCATGCGCCAAAGATTCCTGGAGCTCATCCATCGGGAGGCTAAGCACAAACGCTCCGGACATCCGGCGCGCATTGTTGCCAAGGCGAACCAATTGGAAGATCCCGAGATTATTGAGGCTCTGTGCCAGGCGTCGGAGGCCGGTGTGCCGATCAACCTCATCATCCGTGGATTCTGCTGCCTTCGACCGCAAGTTCCGCACCACTCCCACAATATCCACGTTCGGTCGATCATCGGACGATTCCTCGAACACTCGCGAATCTACTACTTCGCGAACGGACACAAGAATCCCGCCGATGGCGACTACTTCATCGGGTCTGCCGACTGGATGTTCCGCAACCTTTCCAAACGCATCGAGGTGGTAACGCCAGTGCTGGCTTCCAGCCTGAAGCAGCATCTGTGGGAGATTCTCGACATCTGCCTGCACGACAAACGGCAGGCGTGGGTCCTAAAGGCCGATGGCAGTTACGTACAGCAGCGTCAGGAACAGGGTTCGGAAAGTCCCGAGAATCTGGGCACTCAACAGATCCTGATGAATTTGGCGCGTGCCCGAGCCAGCGAATGAAAGGGTTATACTCACCCGCCACTTACGTGCTGCTGTTTGCCCTGGGACGCGTTAGTACGACGACCGATCTCGGAGCGACGTGATACTTCATCTGGTCCAATGGAACTCCGCGCTCCGAGAAATCGTCAGGGCTTGGCAAAGCGGTGTCCGCGACCCGCATCCACTCCTGTGGCGTACCTTCCTGGATATCAAATGTCAGCTCTTCCCAATACCCATTGATCATCGCGTAGATGTCATCATCCCCTTGAGAGGCGCCGTGCAGGCAGAAGGCGAGGCAGTGGGAGTCATCCGATAAATCGGCCGCCGTGCCTGTTCCGTACCAGGAGACATCCTCGCGCCAGAATCTGCTGCGACATATAGAAGGATGATTCTTTCGGAATGCGATCATGCCTTTGAAGAAACGAAATATGTCCTGATTCGTTCGCAGTTGACTCCAGTCCAGCCACCCGGTTTTGTTGTCCTGGTTATAAGGATTGTTGTTGCCGAACTGCGTGTTCAAGAATTCATCCCCGGCCCGGAACATTGGGACCCCATTTGACAACAGCACCAAACAGCAAAAGTTCTTAACCTGCTTGCGGCGGAGCGCGAGCACGCCAGATGGTGCTCCTTCGTCCCCCTCATGGCCGCAATTCCAGCTGTAATTGTCGTCCATGCCGTCCAGGTTGTTCTGACCATTTGCCCAGTTGTGCTTGCGATTGTATGAGACGAGGTCGTAGAGGGTGAATCCGTCGTGCGAAGTAATGTAGTTAATGCTCTGGAAGGCGTGATAAGCATAAGGTCGACTGTCTGGGAAAAAGTCGTCACTGCCATAGATGCGCCGCATCAGGTCAGGAACCATCGCCGGATCGCCCTTCACAAACCGGCGTAGATCGTCGCGAAAACGTCCATTCCATTGGTGCCAGGTTAGACCCGGGAATCCAGTACCGAGTTGATAAGCCCCTGTGTCCCAAGGCTCAGCGATCAGACGTAGCTGCCCTAATTCCGGATCGGCGGCAATTTCACTGAAGAGTGGCGCCTCTCCCCAGTTGAGAGAGCCATCGGCGTTACGGCTGAATACCGAAGCCAGATCAAAGCGGAAGCCGTCGATACACATTTCCTCCTTCCAGCAGCGCAAGCTGTCCATCACCATCTTGCGCACGTGACCCTGGCTGAAATTCAAGGTATTGCCAGTGCCCGAGTAATTGGCGTAGGGACTTGCCGGGTCGGAGGACTTCATGTAATAGCTTGCACCGTCAATGCCCTTGTAACTGTAAATGGGGCCCCTGTGATCCCCCTCGCAGGTGTGGTTGTACACGACGTCGAGCACCACTCCGATGCCGGCCTGGTGCAACGCCTTTATCATGTTTCGAAATTCAAGGTGCTGCTCATCCTCTTCACAACAACTCGCGTACTGCGCATGCGGCGCGAAGAAATTCAAAGGCATGTAGCCCCAGTAATCGCCCTCCTGCGGATCGCGCTGAAAAACCGGCATCAGCTCGACGACCGTGATCCCCAGTTCTTTCAGATATGGAATCTTCTCCACCAGACCGGCATAGGTGCCGGCGCGGCGTGGGTCCACGCCGGAGTTAGGGTTCTTCGTAAATCCCTTCACGTGAAGCTCGTAAATGATCGCATCAAATTCGTGATGATATAACCGGTCTTCTCCTTCCCAGTCAAATGTCGCGCGGTGAGCCGCCAGCACGCCCAAGGGGGCTCTCCCTGCGTTCGACCCCTCGTGCTTCGCCGACTCTCGATCGAAGCCGGGCGGAAAGAAAATGCACCTCGCATATGGGTCGAGGAGTATCTTCTGCGGATCGAAGGTATGAAGTTGAGGCCCGGCCGGTCCGGAGACTGAGTATGCGTAATAGCGAGCCTCACCCATTTCGGTAAGAGGTATCCGGCAGTGCCAGATTCTTCCCGACTTATTGCGCAGAAAATTGAAGCGGAAGGTGTGGAGTGGGTTTACCAGATCGGCGGCGGAATAGAGCAGAAGAGCGACGCTCTCCGCGTGTTCAGAGTAGAGAGCGAAGTTGAAGGCCTGTTCTTCTTCGATCCATGTGACACCATGCGGCAAGGGAAAGCCCTCTGCCTGCGCCCAGGTAGGCCGGTTCGCGACGGCGGCTGCGGCGGGCTGAGTTGCGCTGCCTGGAGTTTCTTCGTCTGCAATGGCCACATCGGATAGCTTATTCAATCTTCCTCTTTTTTACTCGGAATCTTCCCCTTCGATGCTTCGTCCCAATCCTCGGATTCGCCGACTAACACAACTTCTTCCTCCATCGCCGAGTCCCCTCCTCTCATTAGAGTCCTAAGGCGGGAACGGCTTTCTCTCGGGTTTCGAAGATCTCGGCGAATTCCTCGTAGCGACGAGCAATCTCGGCGACTGCCGCGTTGTGCGTAATCTTATTCGCACGCCAGTCAACGAGCGGATCCCAGAAGCAGGTCCGGCCTACCGCAAAACCAATGAAGCCGGGAACAGCAGCTGCCGTCGAGAGCCATTCGTGCACCTTGGCGTCGTCCTCACCCCGGCCAAGGATGATGCAGCCGACAGCGGTTCGGCCTCCCCGACGGGCGGAGGCCACTATCTTCTCGCAGTCCTCGTGCCGGTCGAGACCTTCGATCTTCCATACGTCTGGCTCGACCTGTGCATCCTGAAGTTCCTCGATGGCTTGTGCCATCAGCCGCGGACGAAGCTCCAGATCGTAGGCCTTCTTGTCTCCCTTGACTCGATCGAGCTGGGCTTGCTCGGCCGGCACCAAAAGTTCGAACATGAAAAGGCTACGGCTTCTGCCGCTGTGCAGATAGTCCGACAGACGCTTCAGACGATCCGACTGCCGCAGGTTAAGACTCTTATCCCCTTCCGGATTGTAACGAACCAGGACCTTGCAGAAAGTCGGGTGAAAGGCCTCTATGTGCTTGCTGAAATCGTCGCCATATTCGAAGTCGAATTCGTCCTGCCCACTCTTCTCTGCTGGGCAAGCTGTAGTGTAGCCTTCGGCGCTGGCGTCGCGCAGGATCGCGGCGCCGAACTGCTCGTCCACCAGGATGCCGGCCTTGTCTTTAGGTACACCGGCGGCGATTGCGGCGCGGAAAGCGTCGTAGATGACCCGCTTTGCGGCTGCGATCTCGGCTGTCTGTTCGGCGCTTAGTTCGCCGTCCCATCCGAACATCTTTTTCTGGAACGAACCACGGTGGTCAAACGGCAGAATGTATAGAGGCTTATTAAAGCCAAGCGTTGTCATGCGATCTCCTATAGATTTCAGGTAATAACGGATCAGGTTGTTGGTTGAAATGCCATGTGCGAGTTTGGTTTCTGCTTGCCTGGTGTTTCACCGCTGGTCGCCTCGTGATTGCGGGCTTCCTCCCACAAGCGAAAGCCTCCCAAAAACGCGTCGCGGTTATCGCCAAACCGGCATTTTGGAGGCAGCGCTGTCAGTTCTTTCGCGTTGCCGCCTCCAATCACTACCTCGTCGGGTTCGAGCGCAGCCGTCAGCCGCGCTACCACGTCCGCAAGAAGGCGGCGCCATTTCTTCTTCCCTTGCTTCAGCAACGCCTGGTTTCCCACATAGCTCTCGTAGGTCCCCTTTTTGTAGGGGAGATGACCCAATTCCATAGGCTCGACGATGCCGTCGACGATCAGGCTCGATCCGAACCCAGTTCCCAGGCCCAGGAACAGCATCTTCCCGTGTTTATAGCTGCCCAACCCCTGCATGGCTGCATCATTGACGAGCTTTACGGGGCAGCCGAATGCACTCTTGAAGTCAAAACCGACCCAGCCCCCGCCGAGGTTGCATGGTTCGGCAACGGGATGGTTGCGAAGCACCGGGCCGGGATAGCCGATGGATACTCCATCGTACTTCCAATCCCCGGTGATCTTCTTCACTTCCGCCACCATTTGCCTGGTAGTCAGCGTGGGCCCCGATGCAAACTTCCGCAGCTCGCGCTCGCCGCTGATGAGAACCTTGACGTGGGTGCCACCCACATCAATGACCAATACCTTCATGCAACCTCCGTGAAGTGGGATGGCTAATTGAGGCCGGCATCTCCTACAGAGCTTTCCAACCCGCAGACAGCCGCGCCCGCTAATCCAGCGGGAGTGACAACTACCTGGATCGGGATGCGCCCCAGGAATTCCGCAAAACGCCCCTTGCGCTTGAAACGCTGCAGGAAGGCCGGCTGCTTAATCATTTGCAGGGTGTGTATAGCGACGCCGCCTGCCAGGTAGACACCGCCCGTTGCCAGAAACTTCAAGGCAAGATTGCCAGTCTCGCTAGCCAAAATCGAAATAAACAGGTCGATTGTTGCCGCACACAACTCACTTCGATTCGCGGGATCGACGGCCTGATCGATAATCACGACCGAGGGATCATTTGCCGAATCGATCTGCCTGGCAACGTCCGGCGGTTCCTCCAGATGCTCAACGTCGCGAAGGTACCGGTAGATATATGGAATCCCGACTCCTGAACAGACGTGCTCGAAGCTCACATGGTCGAATAACTTGAGCAGATACTCGAGTAAGTGGATCTGCGTCTCGTCGGTAGGAGCAAAATCCGAATGACCGCCCTCGGAACTGTGAGCCACGTAGCGGGTTCCCTCCCATGTAAGGAAGGACTCGCCCAGGCCAGTACCGGGTGCGATCACTGCGATGGCTCCTTTGGGAACAGGTTCGCCGGTATTCACTGTGTACACGTCACTGGGCCTCAGGATAGGGATCGAACGTGCAATTGCCTCCAGATCGTTGATGAGATGAACAGACTTAACATTGAGGTTCAGCCCCTCGGCGAGCGAACTCTCATCAATGACCCAGGGCAGGTTCGTGGTCTTCACCCGGCCATTGATCACTGGCCCGGCGACCGCAAAGCACGCCCGATCGACAGGCTTTTTCGCTTTTGCGATGAACTGCTGCGCAATCGCCTGCAAGCTGGGATAATCGGCGCTATGCACCCTCTCTTCCGCCAATGGCGCGTGAGGACCAGCTTCGCCCGAGAAAATCGCCAAATCAGTTTTTGTACCGCCAATATCTCCTGCAATAAGCATTTCCAAACCTCCTGGTGTTGGCTTTTTCTAGACGTTTGCGTACCGCTCGCTATTCGGCTTCGAGCCTTTCAAAGCGAAGAACAAGATGTACAAGTAGCAGATCACTGGCAGGACAAAGGCATGATGCAGTCCCACATGGTCTGCGATGAATCCCTGTATCACGGGAATGATTGCGCCGCCGACAATGGCCATATTCAGCAGTCCGGATCCGGTTCCCGAGAGAGGGCCGAGCTCTGCTTCTCCCAGGCTGAAGATGGTGGGGAACATGATCGAGTTGAAGAACCCGACAGAAAGGATGGTCCACATGGCTATGTGACCGGTCAAGATCATTGAGGCAGTGACCAGCGCCCCCGCAACAATCGAGCAAATGGCGAGCAGATATCCGGGCTTGAAGCGCTGTAGAAGCGGCGCGCCGAGAAAGCGTCCGATCATAGCGCCGCCCCAGTAGAACGAAACGAAACCGGCCGCGGTCTTAGCAGAGAGATTCGCAATCTCGGGCAAGCCAAAGTAGTTCACCAGAAAGCTACCGATCGAAACCTCCGCGCCCACATAAGCAAAAATTCCGAGAGCGCCGAGGAGGAGATTGCGGTGCTTCCAAATCGAATCGTTTGCCTTCTGGCCGGGAAGGGTGGTCGCGGTCTCAATCTTTGGCAGCTTGGAAAGGCTAATCAACACCGCCAGCAACAGCAACGCTACGCCGATCACGGTATATGGCAGCTTGACCGAGGAGGCCTGCTGCACGCGATAGAGGTGCTGGGCTTCTGGCGTGAGCTGCTGTAGCTGGGCGAGCGCCAATGGCGCTGCGCTGAGAATCAGCAGTCCCCCGATTTTCGGGGCGATGGTGGTGCCCAGCGAGTTGAAAGCCTGTGTGAGATCGAGCCGGCTGGACGCGGTTTCAGGTTTGCCGAGCAAATCCACATAGGGGTTCGCCGACACCTGGAGACCGGTAATGCCTGCAGCCAGAACAAGGAGCGCGGTCAGGAACAGGGGATAGGAAACAACGGTTGCCGCAGGTATGAAGAGGAATGCTCCAACAGCCATCGTCAGCAGGCCGACCACCATGGTGGTCTTGTAGCCGATGGTGTTCACGACCTTCGACCAGGGTACGGAGAATAAGAAGTAGGCCGAGAAGAACGCAAACTGGATCAGCATAACCCGTGCATAACTGAGGTCGAAGATCGACTTCAGATGTGGAATCAGAATGTCATTCAGGCAGGTAAGAAATCCCCACATGAAGAACAGAGTGGTGACGATGGCCAGGGGGCGTGAATAATTTTGCACGGCCGGCGCAGACTGAATAACCTGCGCGGGACCGGGATGAGCGCTGATTCCTCGAGTTGCCATTGTTTACCTCAAAACCTTCCTTTTGCCGGGACACTGCGTCCCGCAAAACTAACTAACTACCACCAGTTTTCTGTCTGTACTCCGAAGGTCAGACCATCCGTTCTGTTGTGGAATGGCACTCCGCCCACGTAACCCTTGAGTGCGTCCGACCAGTTCGCATAGGTAATGAAGGCGCGCAGTGCCGGCCGGCTGAAAAACTTGTTGCCCATTGCGAGTTGCGGCGAGAACGTGACTTTGCGCAGCCAGCCGTCGTATTGACCGATAGGGTACTGACCGAGAGAGTTCTGACTGGGAGAGTTCACGTGGTCGAATCCTCCCTCCACTGCAAGCGAGAGATGTTTGGTGAAGAACACTTGCGGCCTGGCGCCAAACGACGCCCACTCACTCCAGCGATGTTGCGGGTCGCCATCTTTGCTCTGCTGGTAGACAAAGATCGGCATGATGGCGAACCTGTCATTCGGTTGATAGAGAACCTGTTCCGTGATGAGAAGCTGTTTTGAGCGCCCGACATAGGGCGCGGGGCCAACGATCGCCGCACTGAAATTACTGGCTGCCCCGGTCCCATACTGGATGGAAAACGTGTGATAGCCACCATGCCACTCCAGGAGTTCATGCTTCAGCCCAACGGCCCATCCGTCTGAGGTGGGTACTACTGTGTTCGGTGCTGTTGTGCTCGTTGCGATCGTCGCGCCACCCTTTGACCATGCGTAATCGAACCACGCCGACCACAGGCCCGAGGGTATTTCCCGGGGGAGCCGAGGTCCCTTGACGCTATAGAGACGCACATCGATGTTGCTTTTCGCGAGATTGCCGTTTTGGGTAACAAGGTCGGGCCGCGCCCCGGATATGAACGCCACAGCCAGGTTGCCGATTCCAACATTGAGGTCCTCAACGCCTCCTCCGTAGCCGCTCATGTCCAGCGGATAGAAGTCGTCGATGTC
>Ga0209040_10003560_pt1 | contig 11931 bp, 11 predicted proteins | sample BogFormECP12_OM3_FD_188240 | JGI IMG/M metagenome (GOLD analysis project Ga0209040, IMG submission 188240) | Bog forest soil microbial communities from Calvert Island, British Columbia, Canada - ECP12_OM3 (SPAdes) (version 2) | ecosystem: Environmental > Aquatic > Freshwater > Wetlands > Bog ... | reverse complement strand
CCGGTGCCGAAGGTGAAGCGCGGATCCTGCGCGTAGCGGCGCGCAAACGCATAGGCGAGCGCCGCCAGCAGCAGGGCGCCGGCGTGCGTGCTCATGTGCAGCCCGTCGGCGATTAGCGCGATCGAGCCGAACAGCCATCCGCCGACGATCTCGGCGACCATCATCGCGGCGCAAAGCCAGATGACCGCCCAGGTCTTGCGCTCGCTCTTTTCATGGCCTTCGCCGAGGTAGACGTGGCCGTGAAACGCCGAACCAGCCAGGCTTTCTTCGCTCATCGCGGTCCTCACTTGAGATAGGCGCGGACGACGTCGATGAGTTGATCGGTCGCTTCCGCGTTCAGGGCGCCGGGGTGGCGCTCTCTATCCACTAGGTGGGTGCGCACGTGATCCTCGACCACCTCCGCCATCAGCCCGTTGGTCGCGCCGCGCACCGCGGAGATAAGGTGCATCACCTTTTCGCAGCCAGCCTCGCCGTCGAGCGCGCGCTCGATCGCCTCGACCTGGCCGCGGATGCGGCGCACCCGCGCCAGAAGTTTCTGCTTGTCTCGGATCGTGTGGGTCATAACGGCGATATAGCATACCCCCATACCCTATACAAGCTGCCAATCGTGACGCTTTCGCGGCCTTGCATCGCCGAGCATCGCGGGCAAATATTTCAGTTACGCCGGGCGGCCGTCGCCGCGAGCGGCGGCTCATTGGGAGAAGCGTCATGCGAAATTTTGTGGCTTTGTCCCTGCTGGCGGCTGCGGGACTCTTGAGTGCGAGCGCGGCGAACGCGATGACCCTGACCAGCCCCGACATCAAGCCGGGCGCAAAGTTCGCCGACGAGCAGGTCTACAAGGGCCCGGGCTGGGATTGCACGGGAGGGAACGTGTCGCCGGCGCTCGCCTGGTCAGGCGCGCCGAAGGGAACGAAAAGTTTCGCTGTCAGCGTCTGCGACCCCGACGCGCCGACCGGCAGCGGCTTCTGGCACTGGTGGGTCGCCAACATTCCGGCGGACGCGACCGGATTGCCGAAGGGAGCAGGGAGCGGGACGGGACTCCCCGCCAGCGCGGTGCAGGTGCGCAACGACTTCGGCGAGATCGGCTACGGCGGTCCTTGCCCGCCGAAGGGCAGGCCGCACCACTACCAGATCACCGTCTACGCGCTCGACGTCGACAAGCTCGGCGTCGACGCCAGCGCCTCGCCCGCCGTCGTCGGCTTCAACGTGCATGGGCATACGCTGGCGAAAGCGACGCTGACCGGCCTTTACGGGTGGTGAGCCAGGGGACGCCGTTTCAGCGCAAACCCTCATCTGGAGTCGCCTGCGAAAACGGGCCTCGAAGGATGAGGCGCGCGCCGCCCAACGTTTGAGGAGCCTGCCATGCGGTTTACGCCCTATCTCTACTTCCGCGGCGCTTGCGAGGAAGCCTTGAAGTTCTACGAGGCGTGCGGACTTGGGGCGATCACGCTCGTCCGGCGCTACGAGGGGACGCCGATGGCGGAGCGCGACGGAGGGGCGTGGCGCGACAAGGTCCTGCACTCGGCGTTCGAGGGTCCGGCCTTACGCCTCTACGCCTCCGACGGCCCTGACTCGGAGCCGATGAAAGGGTCCGCGCTCCTGATCGAGATCGACGATCCCACCTCGGCCGGCGCCCTCTTCGCCACGCTCTCGGCAGGCGGACGCGTGACCGTGCCGTTCGAGAGGCAGTTCTGGGGCGATCACTACGGCAATTTCACCGACCGGTTCGGCGTCCAATGGGCCGTCAACAGCAGCGCCAATTCCTGAGGACTGGGGCTCGGGTCGACCGGAAATGACGCCGCAAACCATTGGAATTGTGGGATTGGCGCCTGGAAATGGCGCCAAGCCTTACGCCCCCCCGCGCGCCCCGAACATGAGGAGCGCCACGCCGAACGCCAGCACCCCGAGCGCGGCGGCGAATTCGAAGCTTCGCGCCACGAGCGCGGCGCGCGAATTCTCGCCGGCCGCCAGGCGCACCGCGGTCGACTTGGCGAATACGGCGATCGAGGCGAGCGCGCCCGTGGTCACCGCTGTGCCAAGCGCCATCGCGAACGTCGCCTCGACCCCGGCAGCGAATAGCCCCTGCGCCAGCGCGAACACCAGCACGAGGATCGCGCCTGAACAGGGACGCACGCCCGCGGCGATCACCGTCCCGACGGCGTCGCGCCACAAGAATGCGCCGTCGAGCAGGGCGGGATCGGGCGCATGGACATGGGGGCATTCGTCAGACGCGAGCGCCGCGCCGCCCGGCGACGCCGCCTGGAATTGAGCCATGGGCAGGGTCAGCGCGGGAGCGTTCCAGGCGACGCCGGCGTAGGCCGGCGCCACCGCCAGCGCCTGGCTATGTTCGAAATTGCGTTGCAACGCCGCAACGAGCTCGGCTCCCTTGCGCCAGACGAGCCAGAGGCCAATGAGGGCGACGGCGCCATAGCTTGCGAGCTGGATCCAGTTGGCGGCGCGGTTCATCTCGGAGGCGGTGGCGTTGAAGACGAAACCGGCCGCGCCGACGAGGGCGATCGCCACCGCGGCCTGCAACAGCGCCGCGAGCAGTGAGAGCAGGGCCCCGCGCTTCAGCGAGCGTTCGTTGGCGAGCATGTAGGAGGCGATCACCGCCTTGCCGTGGCCCGGTCCTGCCGCGTGGAATACGCCGTAGGCGAGGCCAAACGCGATCAGTCCCCAGACGGCTCTCGGGTCGCCATGCAGCGCGTGGATCTTGGCCGCGATCAGGTGGGTGAGGCGCGACTGTACGGCGAAGAGCCAGCCGGTGATTCCGCCCTCGGCCCCGCCTCCGCCTTCGCCCCCGGCGACCGAAAACGGCCTCGACCCGCTCTGGCCGAGCGCGACCGCTGCTGACGCGAACCAGGCGGCGAATGCTATCGTGCAACGGCTCGAAATTGTCGTCGTCTTCGTCATGGGCACGCGATTATGGCGCTGCTCGCCATCTTGAAGCCGAAATTGGTCCCGGGCGAAAGGTTGGTAAAGAAGGATTCGGTCAATTTTGTCTTGTCCGCCTCTTCGAGGGGTTTCGGCTTGGCGACGGAGGCTGAACAGCCGGGGGGCGGGGACAGGAGTTTCACGGGGTTCTTGTCGTCGAATTCGAAATCGATGAAATACTCCGGATCAGCCACGCGAAGCGTGACGAACTTCGCGAGCGGCGACGGCGTCTTCAGCGGCAGCGTGACGTGGAACTCGACCAGGTGGTCGGGCCGCTCCTCCATCCAGTAATCCGTCACCGAGCCGAACTCAACCGGCTTGCCGCCGATTTTCAGCGTCGTGAAATAGCCAATCTCCGCAAGGCTCCCGGCGTTTTCCTGGGCGAGCGGAGCGAACTGCTCGCGTTTGACGAGTTCCCCCGACTTGGCGAGCCCCTGCGTTGCGAAAGCCGAATACATTTCGTCGAATACCCAGTCGTGGACGACGGCGGAGACCTTGCCGTCGGCCGTGAACGCGATCTGGCTCTTCACCGTAATCCACACGTGGGGATGGGCGCTGGCCGGCGTGGCCGTCGCGACGGCGAGCGCGAGCCCCAGCGCCGCCATTGTCGATTTGCGTCGCCCACAGCCCAAAGAGTCGGTTCTCCTTCGCGGTCTTAACCCTGCCGCGCGCGCCTCTTGCGGGATAAGTGCGGCGGCGCGATGGCGGCCGGGGCGCCCTCGAATTCGCGGCGAAGGCCGTGAATCGTAAAGCTAATCTTTAAACAAACCGTGCAGATTGAGACAATGGCGCGTCGCGTATGGCCATCGGTTCCGGCGTTCATCGCCGTTCTGTCGCTTTCAGGCTGCGGCTTCTTCAGCCGGCCCGAGCGGCCGATCTGGCGCACCCAGGCCGAAAACGCCTGCTTCGCCAAGAAACTCGTCACGCCGTCCGAATCCATCGTTCCCATGGAGGAGATCGACGGCCCCGGCGTCTGCGGCATGACGCGCCCGCTCAAGGTCTCGGCGCTCGCGGACGGCAAGGTCGGGGTCGATAAACCGCTCGTCATCGACTGCCCGATGATCCCGGCGCTGGAAACCTGGCTCAACGACATCGTTCAGCCGGACGCTGAGGCCCGCTTCGGGCAGAAGGTCGCGACCCTCAACGTTTTCGGAGCCTATAGCTGCCGCTCGATCGACAACATCGAGGGTGCGCGGCTCTCCGAGCACGCGTTCGGCAACGCCGTCGACGTCGCGGGCTTCACTTTGGCAGACGGGCGGACGCTTTCATTCGTGCGCGACTGGAAGAGCGCCGGAAGCCAGGAGGCCGCCTTTCTGCATGAGGTCCACGCTGGCGCATGCCAGCATTTCAACACCGTGCTCGGGCCGGGCGCCGACGTCTTTCACTACAACCACATCCATCTTGACCTCGCCAATCACGGCGCGACCAACACCGGGCCGCGCCGCATCTGCAAGCCGACGCCCGCGCCGAATCTTCTGACTCCGCCCGGCGCCCCCGACGGCCTGCCGCCCGCGCCCGAGATGGAAGAGCCACTCGATATCGCCCATCTCGGGAGCGCGAACGCCGTCGCTCTGGCGCCCGCGTCGTCCGTGGGCTCGAGCGACGGCCCCAATGGCGCGCTGCCGCCCTCGGCGATCGGCGAGGCCGATCCTGCCGCGCCTGTCCTGCCGGCCGGCGCCGGACCGACCATCGACCCGGAGCCAACGTCGTCGACCGGGGACCATGACGACTAGCCAGCCTCACGGCGATAAGCCGGATTGATGCCCGGACATGTCCGGCCGAACGCCGCGCAACAGGGTGGACGATAGTTCGGAGCGCGGCCCGTGCAGGAAAATCAGCGCTGGCGGATCGAGATCGGCGAGCCGCGACGCCTCGCCCTCCGCCACGCGAAAGCGCGCAAGCGCGACTGCGGCCCGGCTCGACATGGCCCTTAAGGTGGAGCCCGGCCGGTCGACGACTACGATCGGCGTGAGGTCGGCGATGGCGCGCCAATGACGCCAGAGATGGAACTGCCTCAGATTGTCCGCGCCCATGATCCAGACGAACCGGACGTGCGGCGCGCGCCGCGTGAGCCAGGCGAGCGTCTCGTAGGTGTAGCGGGCGCCGATCTCGGCCTCGATGTCCGTCACCGCCACGCGCGGGCCCGTGACGAGCCGGCGGGCGGCTTCGACCCGCGCCTGCAGCGCGGCGAGCTCCGCTTTCGACTTGAGCGGATTTCCCGGCGTCACCAGCCACCAGACTCGGTTGAGGCGTAGCCGCGTCAGGGCCAGACGGGTGACGAGCGCATGGCCCTCGTGCGGCGGATTGAACGAGCCGCCGAGGAGGCCGATGCGCATGCCAGGGGCAAATGGAGGCAGGCGCGGCGGTCCGGTCACGAGACCGCCTGCTGGGCGAGCAGCTCGGCCTGGCGTTCGGCGGTCAGCGCGTCGACGATCTCGTCGAGCCCTTCGCCCTCCATGATGCGCTCGAGCGAATAGAGGGTCAGGTTCACGCGATGGTCGGTCACCCTCCCTTGCGGGAAGTTGTAGGTGCGGATGCGCTGCGAGCGGTCGCCTGAACCGACCTGCGAGCGCCGCTCCTGCGCCCGTTCGGCGTCGAGCTTCTGATTGCGCGCGTCGAGGATGCGCGATCGGAGCAGCGCCATCGCCTTGGCGCGGTTGCGGTGTTGGGACCGCTCCTCCTGCATCGCGACGACGACTCCAGTCGGCAGATGGGTAATGCGGATTGCCGATTCGGTCTTGTTGACGTGCTGGCCGCCGGCGCCGCTCGAGCGCATCGTGTCGATCCTGAGATCGGCCTCGTTGATGACGAAATCGGCCTCTTCGGCGATGGGCAGGACCGCCACCGTTGCCGCGGAGGTGTGGATCCGGCCCTGGGTCTCGGTCGCGGGAACACGCTGAACGCGGTGCACGCCGCTTTCGAATTTGAGTCGGGCGAAGACGCCGCGCCCGGCAATCTCGGCGACGATTTCCTTGTACCCGCCCGCCGTCCCCTCGCTCATCGACAGAATCTCGACTGTCCAGCGCTTCCGCTCCGCGTATTTCACGTACATGCGGAAGAGATCGCCGGCGAACAGGGCCGCCTCGTCGCCGCCCGTGCCGGCTCTCACCTCGAGGATCGCGCCGCCCTCGTCGGCGGCGTCCTTCGGCAGCAGCGAGATGCGGATCGCCCTGGCCATGGTTTCGGACTGTGTCTCCGCGGCGGCGAGCTCCGCGCCCGCCATCGCCCGCATCTCCGGGTCGAGGCCGGGATCCTTCAACATCGCCTCGAGCTCGGCGCGCTCCTTCTCCTTGGCGCGGAAGGCTTTGATCGCCGCGACCACCGGCTCGAGGTCGCTCAGTTCCCGCGACAGCACGGAATAATCCGCGCCGACGACGCCTTCGATCAGGCGCGCGCCGATTTCCTCGTGACGGCGCAGGATGAGATCGAGATTGTCGTTGGCGGCCATGTGAGGACCTGAAAGAGAGCGGCGGGCGAGAGCGCGCGTAGTCGCTAGAGGCGCACTTTGAAGCGCTCGGCGAGCGCGCGCAGCGGCTCGCGAAGCGAGGCTTCGGCGCGCCCGACAGTCAGCATCGCCTCGACCTCGCGCGCGATCTCGTAGATCGGGAGGGTCAGTGTCATCGCCTTGACCGGCCCGATCGACGTCGCCGACATCGAGAGATCTCGGTAGCCGATCGCCATCAGCGCCATTGCTTCGAGCGATCGCCCGCCGATCTCGCCACATAGCGTCACCGGCGTTCCGGCTCGCGCGCCAGCCTGGGCGATCGAGCGCAGGGCTCTCAGGAATCCCACGCTCAACGGATCGAAGCGATTAGCGACCCGGCGGTTGTCGCGATCGACGGCGTAGAGATATTGCATGAGATCGTTCGAGCCGACGGAGAGAAAGTCGGCGGTTGCGGCGATTTCGTCGAGCTGCCACAGCAGCGACGGCACCTCGACCATGACGCCGAGCCTGACCGATCGGGGCGGCTCATAGCCGCGGCTCGCATTCCACGCGAGCTCGCGCTCGAAGAGGGCCCGCGCCGTCTTGAATTCCTCGACGGTCGAGACCATCGGCGCCATCACCCGAAGATCGCGCCCGGCAGTCGCGCGGATGAAGGCGCGCAACTGCATGCGCAAGAGGGCAGGGCGGTCGAGGCCGATGCGCAGCGCGCGCCAGCCGAGCGCCGGGTTTTCCTCCTCAAACCCCTTCATATAGGGCAAGAGCTTGTCGCCGCCGATGTCGAGCGTGCGGAAGGTGACGGGCCGGTCGCCAGCCGCCTCGAGAATGGCGCGATAGAGCTTCTCCTGGGCGCCGGGTCTCGGGAACCGCGAGACCAGCATGAATTGCAATTCGGTGCGAAAGAGGCCGATCGATTTTGCGCCGGTTTCCGCCAGGTGCGGCATGTCGACGAGCAAACCGGCGTTCATGTGCAGGCCGATCGCAACGCCATCGAGGGTGATGGTGGGAACGTCGCGCAGCGCGCGGTATTGCGCCTGCCTGCGGGCGCGCATGCGCGCCTTTTCGGCGTAAGCCGCTTCCACGTCCGCCGGCGGCCGCAGGTGAATCTCGCCGGTATCGCCGTCGACAATGATCGCGTCGCCCTGCTCCACGATTTCGGAAATGTTGGGGATGTCGCTGACCGCGGGAACTGCGAGCGCGCGAGCGACGATCGCGATATGGCTCGAGGCGCCTGCCTCCTCGACTACAAGCCCGCGCAGACGCGACCGGTCGTAGTCGAGCAGCGCCGCCGGGCTCATCGAGCGCGCGACGAGAATCGCGCTTTCCGGCAGTTCTTCCGGCAGCAGGACGAGACTCTGCCCGGCAAGCTGATGCAGGAGCCTGTTCGCGATGTCGGTCAGATCATGCAGCCGGTCACGCAGATAGGGATCGGTCTGTCGCTGCAACTTGGCGCGCGCGTCGTTTTGAACGCGCTCGACCGCCGCCTCGGCGGTAAGGCCCGAGCTTACCGCCTCGCGCAGACGACGCAGCCAGCCGCGGTCGTGCGCGATCATGCGGAACGCCTCCAGCACGTCGCGGTGTTCGCCCGAGACTCCGTCGTCGCTTCGATCGATGAGGTCGTCGACGGAGGCGCGCATCGCGCTGATCGCCGTCTCCAGTCGCTGCAGCTCCGACTCGACGTCGTCGGCCACGATCTTGGACACGGCCACGCGCGGCTGGTGCATGACAACGTGGCCGAGGCCCAGGCCATCCGCAATGCCGAGTCCCTTGAGCGACAAAGGCCGTCGGCTGGCGATCGGCGCGCCCTGCGCCGCCATCCCCTGCAGCTCGCCCGAGGCGATCATCTCGGCGAGAAGCATTGCCGTCGTCTGCAGCGCTTCGACTTCTTCTTCCGAGTAGGTGCGCCGCGCCCGATTCTGCACTACGAGCACGCCGATCGTCGCGCCGCCGCGCAAAACCGGGACGCCGAGGAAGGACTGGTAGATCTCTTCGCCGGTCTCGGGCTTGTAGGAGAACGCCGGATGATGCTGTGCGTCGGACAGCGCCAACGGTTCGGCGCTGGAGGCGATGAGACCGACGAGGCCCTCGCCCGGCCGCATGGTCGTCAGATGGACGGCTTCACGGTTGAGGCCCTCGGTCGCGAACAACTCCATGGCGCCGTCGGCGCGCACCACATAGAGCGAGCAGACCTCCGCCACCATGTTGGAGGCGATGAGGACGACGATGCGGTCGAGTCGCGCCTGAGCCGTGACGGGCTCCGCCATGACCTCGCGAAGCCGCCGCAGCAACAGACGGGGTCCGCCCGGCGCGCGCATCCAGAATCGTCCTCTCTCGTCGCACGACCGGTTCGTCGGCGTTTCTAGCCATGCAATGAACGGGCCGGGGTGCGAGCCGTCCGGTCGAACGCGCTCGATAGGCCCGATCGTCCTCCGGCTTCAGGGCGGTATAGAAATGATTTTCGGGTCCGGCAAGGGTCGTCGGTCTGTCCCCAAATGACGGCCGGCCGGTTCTGCTTTCAGGGCGCCCGCAGAAGCGCCGCAGTCGTAGCTTGGCCGGTAGCGCGTGCAGCGAGAACCTCGTCGAGCCAATCCGGCCGCATCTCGGGGACAGAAGAGAGAAGGAGCTGTGTATAGGGATGATAGGGCGGCGCGAATACCGTCGCCGTGTCGCCGCCTGCCACGACTTTGCCCTTGAGCATGACCGCAACCTTATTGGCGATGCGCTTCACGGTGCCGAGGTCGTGGGTGATGAATAGATAGGCGACGCCCAGGTCGTTCTGCAGCTTCTTGAGCAGGCGCAGAATTTCTTCGCCGACGAGCTGATCGAGCGCGGAGGTGACCTCGTCGCAGATGATGAGGTCCGGCTCGGCCGCCAGCGCCCGCGCGATCGACACGCGCTGCTTCTGCCCGCCCGACAGTTCGCTGGTCTTTCGGGTGATGAAGGTCTCCGGCAGATCCATCTGGCGCAGCAGTTCGGCCACGCGGGCGCGGACCTCCTCGCGCGAGCGGTTGAAATAGAAGGCGACCGGCCGGCCGATCGTTTCGAGCAGCGTGTGCTGGGGATTCAGCGCGACGTCCGGCATCTGGTAGATCATCTGCACCCGCCGCAACTGGTCCTTGCTTCGGTCCTTCAGCCGGGGCGGCAGGCTGACGCCGTTGAACCGCACGTCGCCGGCCAGGCGCGGCAGCAACCCCGTGACGACGCGCGCCAGGGTCGATTTGCCCGAGCCTGATTCGCCGACGACAGCTACCGTATCGCCCTTGCGAACGTCCAAGCTGACGTCGTCGATCACTTTCGGCTTGCCGGGATAATTGGCGCTGACATGCTCGATGGCCAGAATGGGAACCGCGTTTGCGGCGTTCGCGTCGGCGAACGCATGTCCGGCGACGCGCTCGGTCACCAGGCGGCGGGTGTATTCCTCTTTCGGCTCTTGCAGGATCTGCCGCGATTCGCCGAACTCGACCATCTTGCCGCGCTTGAGCACCATGATCCGATCGGCGATCTGGGCGACGACGGCGAGGTCGTGGGTGATGTAGAGCGCCGCCGTGCCGTGCTCGCGGATAAGCTTGCGGAATGCGGCCAGGCACTCGACCTGGGTCGTCACGTCGAGGGCGGTCGTCGGCTCGTCGAAGATCAGGATGTCGGGCTTTGCGACCATCGCCATCGCCGCCATCACGCGCTGCAGCTGCCCGCCGGACACCTGGTGGGGATAGCGCGAGCCGATGGTCTCGGGATTGGGAAGATCGAGCTCCCGGAACAACTGGACCGCCGCGGCCTGCGCCTCGCCGCGGCTCATCACGCCATGGCGGACCGAAGCTTCGCAGACCTGCTCCATCAGCGTGTGAGCGGGGTTGAACGAGGCCGCCGCGCTCTGTGCAATATAGGCGATCTTCGGCCCGCGCAGCGCGCGTCGCTCATCCATGCTGATCGCCCGGATGTCCGTGTCGCCGAAGATAATGTTGCCGCCGACGATATAGCAGTCGCGGCGGGTATAGCCCATCGAGGCAAGGCCGATGGTCGACTTGCCGGCCCCCGATTCGCCGATGAGCCCGATCACTTCGCCGCGGCGCAGCTGAAGCGAGACGTCGTCGACCAGCACGGGGCCTTCGCCGGCGTCGGTGCGCACGGCGACGCGCATGCCGCGAACGTCGAGGATGACGGAATTGTCCTCCATTCGAGGACCTCCCGGGACCTGCTGATTCACGCGCCTTCTCCCTGACCTCTGGAGTGAATGGACAGCATCCAGTCGACGACGAAATTGACTCCGATGGTCAAAATCGCGATCGCCGCAGCGGGATAGAGCGGCGCCGCGGAGCCGAAATTGATCATGTCGCGGTAGTCCTTGACCATGCTGCCCCAGTCCGCGGCCGGCGGCTGCACGCCGAGCCCGAGGAAGCTCAGAGCGGCGATGAAGAGGAACGTGAAGCAGAACCGCAGGCCGAATTCGGCCGTGAGCGGAGGGATCGCGTTCGGCAGCACCTCTCGCGTCACAATCCACCACCAGCCCTCGCCGCGCAAGCGCGCCGCCTCGACAAATTCGAGACTGACAATGTTTATTGCGACCGAACGCGCCAGGCGAAAGACCTTGGTTGAATCGAGGATGGCGATCGTGATGATGAGGACGGGCAGGGCCGAGCCCAGCACCGAGAGGATGACGAAAGCGAAAATGAGCGTCGGCATCGACAATAGCAGATCGACGAGCCGCGACAGGAACTGATCGACCCACCCTCCCGCAACTGCGGCGGCGAATCCCGTAATGGTGCCGAGCAGGAAGGAGAGCGCCGTGATGACCAGCGACAGCCCGATCGACATCCGTGCCCCGTAGATCAATCGGCTAAGGATGTCGCGTCCGACGTTGTCCAGTCCAAGCCAGTGTTCCGGGCTCGGATCCGCCCAAGCGTCGCCGACCGGCGTCGCCTGATCGAAGGGGGCGATCAACGGCGCAAACAACGCCACGAGCACGTTGAGGATGACGACGACGATGCCGACCTGCGCGGTGACGGAAAGCTTATAGCCTAGAATGCGCATGACGTTCCTTCTGGCGGCGACGCGATCAAGCTCCCTCAACGCGGCTGGCGCAGCCGCGGATTCGACAGAATGGAGAGAATGTCCGCGGTCATGTTCAACAGAATAAACGTGGCCGCGAAGATCAACCCGCAAGCCTGAACGACCGGCACGTCGTGTTTGGAGACTTCGTCGACCATCAGCTGACCGAGGCCAGGATAGACGAACACGGTCTCGACAACGACCACGCCGACGATGAGATAGGCGAGATTCAGCGCGACGACGGAAATGATCGGCGCCAGTGCGTTCGGCAGGGCATGACGCACGACGATGCGCGATTTGGTCAGGCCCTTGAGGATCGCCATCTCGATATAGGGACTCGCCATCACCGAAAGCACGGACGCCCTGGTCATGCGCATCATGTGCGCCACGATAACCAGAACCAGCGTCAGCATCGGCAGAAACGCATAGTAAAGTCGGTCGGCGAAGCTCGACTCCGGCGTCACGTTGGCGAGGGAGGGAAACCAGCCGAGATCGACCGCGACGTATTT
>Ga0209040_10003559_pt1 | contig 11932 bp, 9 predicted proteins | sample BogFormECP12_OM3_FD_188240 | JGI IMG/M metagenome (GOLD analysis project Ga0209040, IMG submission 188240) | Bog forest soil microbial communities from Calvert Island, British Columbia, Canada - ECP12_OM3 (SPAdes) (version 2) | ecosystem: Environmental > Aquatic > Freshwater > Wetlands > Bog ... | reverse complement strand
CGCGCCCAGCCAGGCTGCTCGATCTGGGCCGGCCAGAAACTCATCCTCCGCGTACACGCGGTAGACCTCGCGACGGGCGCGGCGCAACGGCGTCACCGCGCCACCACCCCGCGCCGCACGCGGGCGGCCGGAAGCCGGGGAGGGGAGATCTCCGGCTCCCGACCGCTGACGCGCGGATGGGCGTCGCCGAGCTGTCGTCCGTTCAACCGACCGCCGGCGCCCCGGGGGACGCTCCTATGAGTGGGGGGAGATTTGGTCATAGGCAGGGTCCCTCTTCGCCCTCCTCCGACGGCCCGGCGACGGCTGGGACATCTCGCCCCTCACTCGACATCAGCGCACGCAATCGCGACCGGGCGCGCTGGGCCACCTTGCGGTACTTCTCCGCAGACCAGCCGAACCGCTCGCAGAATTCGGCGCAGCCGCTGCCCCCGATCTGAGACCCGAGCGCGAGTCGTTGATCGGGCGTGAGCTCTTGCGCGAGCGACCCGAGGCGGCGCAGGTCGAGGCGAAGCATCACGAGCTCCTCCAGGTCTGCGCGGACGTCAACTATTTCGACAGCGGACTCCTGCGCTTCCGTGAGCGACATCGCGTTCTCAAGGGCTGCAAGCATCGGGCTGCGTCCGCCGAGCGCCCGCCTACGATCGTGGATGCGCGACAGAAATCGTTGCTCGATGGCGTTCGCCACGTGCGCCCGACTCGAGAACGCGCCTCCGTTGCGTGCGCGCTTCACCAGCTCGAGCGTCGCCTGGCTGTAGCAGTCCTCGAGGTCCTCCCTGCGCAGTCGGTGGCGATGCACGCGCAGCAGCAATTCACGTCTTGCCCGCGCCACCAGCGCGACCTCCTCCGCCGGATCGAAGGCCCGCAGTGCGCGCCCGGGCGCCGCCCGCAAGCCGCCCGGGCCTCGTCTTTGCTCCTCGTATCGGGTACACACACAGGGATGTCGCCCGCACGGCCGCGCACACCCCCCTCCCAATCCTCGAGCGCTCTCGTCGCAGGGGGCTGGTCAGCCACCGCGAACCCTCCCAGATGAGCCTCTGGGACCAGCTGCATGCGTTCGACCGCCGCCAGCAGGCAAGCCCCTGGCTGGGCTTCCTCGTCGCGGTCGCCAAGAAGTTCAGCGACGACCAGGCCGGCCAGTTGGCCGCGCTGATCTCCTACTACGCCTTCGTCTCGCTGTTCCCGCTGCTGCTGGTGTTCGTGACGATCCTCGGCTTCGTGCTTCAGGGCGACCCGGACGAGCAGCGCAAGATCCTCGACGGCACGCTCGGACAGGTGCCGATCATCCGCGACCAGCTCAAACTCCACTCGCTCACCGGCAGCACCACCGCGCTCGTGATCGGCATCGTCCTCTCGCTGCTCGCGGGCATGGGCATCACCAACGCCACCCAGAACGCCCTCAATCGCATCTGGGCCGTGCCCTACAGGCGCCGGCCCGACTTCCTGCACCAACGCCTGCGCAGCCTCGGCATGCTCGCGATCCTCGGCACGCTGGCCATCGTCTCGGCCGTGGTCGGCGGCTTCGTGGGGTCATCCAGCCACCCTGCGCTAACGGTCGTCGGCGGCGTCGTGGTGGCGTTCGCCTTCAACATCGCGCTGTTCATGCTCGCCTTCAAACTGCTCACCGCCGCCGAGCTCTCATGGCGCGTGCTGCTGCCCGGTGTGATCGCCGCCTCGGTCTTCTGGCAGTTGCTGCAGCACCTCGGCGGCTACTACGTCGACCATGAGCTCAAGCGCCTCAGCCCGCTCTACGGCGTGTTCGCCCTCGTCCTCGGCCTGCTCGCGTGGCTGTATCTCGGCGCCCAGCTGACGATCTTCGCCGCCGAGATCAACGTCGTCCGCGATCGGCGGCTGTGGCCGCGCAGCCTCTTCAGCCCCCTGCTCGACGCCGACAAGCGCGCGCTGAGCGCCGCCGCCCAGGCCCAGGAGCGCGTCGACGAGCAGAACGTCGAGGTCAGCTTCGACGAGCCCAAGTAGACCGGGCCCCGGGCTCGGCCCAGCCCCGCGATGCGGCCGGTGACGAGCGCCCCATTCGGGGGCCAAGCGTCCTTGCCTCCCCTAATCCGGACCTGATTTTGGCTCTGTAATGCGGGTTTTCGGGATGCCGTCAAAGTACTTGCGCCAACAACCATCTGGCGCTATACTAACTAAACTTTCGTAAGCTCATATGGAGCAATACCTATGCCAAGTCCTTCAGAGAAGCTCACAATCCAAACGCCCGAGCCGCCCCAGCGTCTGCGGCTGATCCCACTTGACGACACGGTCGTGTTCCCCAACATGGGCATCACGCTCACCATCGACGTCGGCGAGGACGAGCGCGTCGTGCTCGTGCCGCGCCACGAGAACGAGTTCCTCGAGGTGGGCACCATCGCCGAGGTATCCGAGCGGATCCGCCTGCCCGGCGGCGGGCGCGCAGTCGCCCTCTCCGGCGAGCACCGCGCGCTGATCGGCGCAGCCGAGACCGGCCCCGGCGGCGAGCTGCGCGTGGACGTCGACGAGCGTCCCGACGAGGTACCCGTCGACGGTCGCACCCGCGACCTCGAGCGCGAGTACCGCGCCACGGTCGAGGAGATCCTCGAGCTGCGCGGCGACGACGGGCGCATCGCGGCCTTCCTGCGCGCGATCGTCGAGCCCGGGGCGCTGGCAGACTCCGCCGGCTACTCCCCCACGCTTTCCTACGAGCAGAAGGTCGAGCTGCTGCGCACGCTCGACGTCACCCAGCGCCTCGAGCTGGCCGTCAAGCTGCAGCGCGAGAGCCTCGCCGAGCTGCAGGTGCGCAAGCGCATCCGCGAGGACGTCCAGGAGGGCGCCGAGAAGCAGCAGCGCGAGTACTTCCTGCGCAAGCAGATGGACTCCATCCGCAAGGAGCTGGGCGAGGACGACGCCTCGGTCGCCGACGAGTACCGCACCAAGATCGAGGACGCCGACATGCCCGAGGCCGTCAAGGAGCAGGCCCTCAAGGAGCTCTCCCGGCTGGAGCGCATGGGCGAGCAGACCGGCGAGTCGAGCATGATTCGCACCTACCTGGACTGGCTGATCGCGGTGCCCTGGGGCAAGCGCTCCGAGGAGCACCTCGACCCTGTCGCCGCGCGGGCGGTGCTCGACGCCGACCACGCCGGCCTCGAGGACGTCAAGGACCGGGTCACCGAGTACCTCGCCGTGCGCAAGCTGCGCTCCGAGCGCGGCATCGAGGCCGACCCCAAGTCCGGCGCCATCCTGACCCTGATCGGGCCGCCCGGCACCGGCAAGACCTCGATCGGCGAGTCGATCGCCCGTGCCACCGGTCGCGAGTTCGTGCGCATGTCGCTCGGCGGCGTGCGTGACGAGGCCGAGATCCGCGGGCACCGGCGCACCTACATAGGAGCGTTGCCCGGCCGCCTCGTCAGGGCGCTGCGCGACGCCGGCACGATGAACCCTGTGATCCTGCTCGACGAGGTCGACAAGGTCGGCGCGGACTGGCGCGGAGACCCCTCCGCGGCCCTGCTCGAGGTCCTCGACCCCGCGCAGAACCACTCCTTCCGCGACCACTACCTAGACGTCGAGCTGGACCTCAGCCAGGTGATGTTCCTGGCCACGGCCAACGTCGCCGACACGATCCCCGGGGCGCTGCTCGACCGCATGGAGGTCATCCGCTTCGACGGCTACACCTCCGAGGAGAAGCTCGCCATCGCCAAGGGCTACCTGTGGCCGCGCCAGCGCGACCGCAACGGCCTGCACGCCGACGAGGTGGAGATCTCCGACGACGTGCTGCGCACGATCATCTCCGAGTACACGCGCGAGGCCGGCGTCCGCAACCTGGAGCGCGAGCTGGGCACGGTGCTGCGCAAGACCGCCACCCGGATCGCATCCAGCCAGTCGAGCGCCGGCACCACAGCCGAGGCGCCCGCCGATGAGCAGTCCCAGCCCGGCTCCCAGAACGGGGCCAAGCCCGCCAAGCCGGCCAAAGCCGCCAAGTCGGCCAAGTCGGCCAAGTCAGCCAAGTCGGCCAAGTCGGCCAAGTCCGAGGCCGCGGTCAGGACGCCCGTGAAGATCGACCTGGAGACCGTGCGCGACGCGCTCGGGCGCCAGAAGTTCTTCCAGGAGTCCGCAGCCCGCACGGCCACGCCCGGCGTGGCCACCGGCCTGGCCGTCACCGGTGCCGGCGGCGACGTGCTGTTCGTCGAGGCCACCGCCATGAAGGGCGGCGGCGGCGCGGGCGGCAACTCGCTCGTGCTCACCGGCCAGCTCGGCGACGTCATGAAGGAGTCCGCCAAGATCGCCCTCTCCTACGTGCGCGGCCACGCCGAGGAGCTCGGCATCGACGAGCACGCCTTCGAGAACAAGGAGTTCCACGTGCACGTGCCGGCCGGCGCGATCCCCAAGGACGGCCCGAGCGCCGGCGTGACGATGGTCACGGCCCTCGCCTCGCTGCTGTCCGGGCAACCGGTCAAGCACACCGTCGGGATGACCGGAGAGGTCACACTGCAGGGTCGCGTGCTGCCGATCGGCGGGCTCAAGCAGAAGGTGCTCGCAGCCCACGCCGCCGGTCTGACCGACGTGATCTTGCCCGAGCGCAACCGCGGCGACCTCGACGAGATACCCGAGGACGTCGCCAAGCAGATGACGTTCCACCCGGTCATGACCGTCCAGGAGGTCCTCGACCGCGCGTTGGAGCCCGCAAGAGATGTCGCCCGTCTCTCGTAGGTGCGCGCCCGTTCCCGTGGAGGTCCGCGAGACTGCGGACCTCCTCGAGCGGCGCTGGCAGCTGTCGATCATCTACGCCGCCCTGTCCGGGGCGCTGCGCTTCAACGAGTTCGCCGAGGCCGTCGCCGGCATCTCCCCGCGGATGCTGTCCGAGCGCCTGCGCGACCTCGAGGCCGCCGGGCTCGTGCAGCGCACCGTCATCCCCTCGAGCCCGCCCACGGTCGAGTACCGACTGACCGAGCGGGGCCGGCGACTCGGGCCGATCATCGAGGCGATGCGCCAGTACGCCACGGAGCCGGTCTAGCCGGCGCGAGGCCCTGGCTACGCCAGCGCGGCGCGGTCCACCTGGTCGATCGCCGTGTACCCGCTGAGGGCCATCGTCAGGTCGAACTCGGCCAGCAGGCAGCGCAGCACCTGCTCGACCCCGGTCTGCCCGGCCAGCGCGAGACCCCACATGTAGGGGCGCCCGAGGCAGACCGCGTCGGCGCCGAGCGCGAGCGCCTTGAGCATGTCCGCACCCGTGCGGATGCCGCTGTCGAACAGCACCGGCAGCTCGCCGCCCACCACCTCGCGGATCGCGGGGAGCGCGTCCAGCGCCCCGATCGCCCCGTCGACCTGGCGGCCGCCGTGGTTGGAGACGATCAAGCCGTCCACGCCCTCCGCGACCGCCCGCTCCGCGTCGGAGCGATGGACGATGCCCTTCAGCACGATCGGCAGCTCCGTCTGCTCGCGCAGCCAGGCCAGGTCCGCCCAGGTCACGCTCGGGTTGGCGAACTGGTAGGCCCAATGGCCGATCGCCGCACCGAGGTCCTCCTCCGGAGGGTGCTCGAGCGCGCCCCGGAAGACAGGGTCGCTGAAGTAGTTGGCGACCCCCTCGCCTTTGAGAAACGGCAGATAGCCGTTCTGGAGGTCACGCGGGCGCCAGCCGAGCAGCCACGTGTCGAGCGTGACGACGATCGCCGCATACCCGGCCCGCCCGGCGCGATCCACAAAGCTCGCCGCCAGCTCGCGGTCCCGCGGCCAGTAGAGCTGAAACCAGCGGCTCGCCTCCCCGACCGCGTCGGCCACCTCCTCGAGCGAATGCGACGACGCCGTGCTGAGGATGAACGGCACGCCCTGCGCCGCCGCCCCGCGCGCCGTCGCGAGCTCGGCCTGCGGGTGGACGATCGACTGGACGCCGATCGGGGCGAGCATCACCGGCGCCGGCATCTGGGTCCCGAGCACCGCGGTGCCCAGGTCGCGCACCGACACATCGCGCAGCATGCGCGGCACGATCTCCCAGTGCTCGAAGGCCTCCAGGTTCGCGCGAATCGTCAGCTCGGCGCCCGCGCCGCCCGCCACATAGCCGAACGCATCGATCCCGAGTCGCGCTCGGGCGCGCTCCTGCAGCTCGCCCGCCGAGATCGGCAGCTCGGGCATCTCGCCGGCCAGCCCGCGGCCATAGATCTCATACTGGTAGTTGGCGAAGGCGCTTCCCAAGGGCCCCGGGTCGAGGTCGCTCACGGCCTAGACCCTAGCGTCGGCGCCGCGCGGTGCGCGGTGCGCCGCGCACCAACTCAGCCCAGCACGAGCTCGGCGGCAGTGCGCAGCGTCGCCGCATCGCCCGACACGAGCAGCGTCGTGACGATCGACTCGCGCCACCTGGCCAGGTCCTCGCGGATCTTCTCGCGCGTGCCGATCAGCGAGAGCTCTTCGATCAGCGCGGTCGGGATCTTCGCGCCGGCCTCGTCCTTCTTGCCGCTCAGGTACAGCTCCTGGATCTCGGCGACCTCCCGCTCGTAGCCCATGCGGATCGGGACGTTCGCGTGGAAGTTGGCTCCTTTGGCGCCCATGCCGCCGAAGTACAGCGCATAGAACGCCCGCAGCGAGTCGGCCGCCGCCTCGATGTCGTCCGTGACGATCAGCGGCACGGTCGCCGCGACCTCGAAATCCTCGGCGCTGCAGCGGGCGCCCGGCCGTGCGAAGCCCTCCTCGAGGGATGGACGGTAGATATCGTCGTAGACCGTCGGCGCGAACAGCATCGCCAGCCAGCCATCGCACACCTCGGCGCACAGGGCGATGTTCTTCGGCCCCTCGGCGCCGAGATAGATCGGGATGTCCTCGCGCAACGGATGGATCGAGGACTTCAGCGCCTTGGCCAGGCCGGTCCCGTCCGGAAGCGGCAGCGGATAATGCGGACCGGGAGCCGTCACAGGCCCCTTGCGCGCCCAGATGTCCCGCAGGATCGCGACGTACTCGCGGGTGCGGGCCAGCGGCTTGGCGAACGGCATGCCGTACCAGCCCTCGACCACCTGCGGGCCGGAGACGCCCAGGCCGAGGATGAACCTGCCGCCCGACAGATGGTCCATCGTCATCGCCGCCATCGCCGTGGCCGCGGGCTGACGGGCCGACATCTGCACGATCGCCGTGCCGAGCTTGATGCGCTCCGTCGACGCCCCCCACCACGCCAGCGGCGTCAGGCAGTCCGAGCCGTAGGCCTCGGCCGTCCAGATCGAGTCGAACCCGAGCCGCTCCGCCTCGGCGAACGCCTCGGTGGCGCCCGGCGGCGGCCCGCCGGCCCAGTAGCCGGTGTTCAACCCCAGCTTCAGCGCACGGGCCATTGTCGCGAGCCTACAGTCAGACGGGGGCCGGTGCGTGCGCGGGCGCCGCGGCGGGCGCTGCCGCGCCCGCCCGTGCGCGGTGTGGGATAGTGTCAGTCCCGAGCGAGGAGGGAAACCATGGCGGTAACAGTTGGGGTGCTGAGCGAGACGCGCCGGCGTGCGCTCGAGGCCGTCTGCGACACGTTCGCGCCGTCCCTCCAGGTCGAGGACCAGCGCGAGGTCCGCCGCGCCTTCTACGCCAGATCCGCATCCGATCTTGGCGTGCCGGCCCAGATCGAAGGGCTGCTCGCGCAGACGGCCCTGCCGGAAGAAATCGAGGCCCTCGGGCTGCTGCTCGACGCCTTCGCCGCCCAGGACATCGCCGCCCTGCCGCTCGAGGCGCGCACCGAGCTCGTGCACGCGGTCGCCTCCTCGAGCCCGGAAGCCAAGCTCGGCGTGCGCCAGCTGCGCGCGCTCACCTTCCTGTTCTTCTACGGCCTGCCCGACGAGGCCGGGCACAACCCCAACTGGGACGCCATCGGCTACCCCGGGCCGCTGTCCGCGGCGCCATCGCCCGAGCAGGCGCCCAAGACGATCGCCCTCGAGCTCCTCGGCGGCGAGACGGCCACGTTGCAGGCCGACGCTTGCGTGGTCGGCTCCGGCGCCGGCGGCGCCGTGGTCGCCGCCCAGCTGCAGCAGGCGGGCTGCTCGGTGATCGTGCTGGAGGTCGGCCAGTATCGAAACGAGTCCGACTTCAAGCAGCTCGAGCTTCCAGGCATGTTCGAGCTCTACCTCGGCGGCGGCCTGGCGGCCTCCGAGGACGGCTCGATCGCGATCCTCGCCGGCTCGACGCTGGGCGGCGGCACGGTCGTCAACTACATGAACTGCATTCGCACCCCCCAGCACATCCGCGAGGAGTGGCAGGCGCTGGGCGTCGAGGGGATCGCCGATGCCGACTACGACCAGCACATCGACGCAGTCTGGAAGCGGCTCGGGGTGAACGACACCGCCACCTCGCAGAACCGCACGCACAAAAAGCTGATCCAGGGCTGCGAGGCGCTCGGCTATCCCCACCGCCCGCTCACGCGCAACACCGACACCTCGTGCGAGGACCCGAGCGTCTGCGGCTACTGCTTCACGGGCTGCCAGAAGGGCTGCAAGCAATCGACCATGAAGACCTTCCTGCAGGACGCCGCCGACGCCGGGGCGCGCTTCGTCGTGGGCGCCCGCGCCGAGCGCATCCTCGAGCAGGACGGCAGGGCGGCCGGTGTCGAGGCGACCGTCACCCACGAGGACGGCTCGACCACCACGCTCACCGTTCACGCCGGCACGGTGGTGGTGGCCGCCGGCGCGATCGAGTCTCCCGCCCTGCTCCTGCGCTCTGGCATCGGCGGGCCCGCCGCCGGCAAGCATCTGCGCCTGCATCCCGCCGCGCTCGTCGCCGGCTCCTACGAGCAGCCGATCGAGGGCTGGATCGGACAGATCCAGTCGGCGCTGTCGGACGAGTTCAAGCACTGCGAGGGCGAGCACGGGTTCCTGATCGAGGCCAGCACCGTCGCGCCCGCGATCGTGTCCATGTCGATGCCCTGGCAGGACGGCCGTCGACACAAGCAGATGGTCGAGCGTCTCCCCTATCTGGCGCCGTTCATCTCGGTCGCTCGCGACCACGGCGAGGGCGAGGTCGTGATCGACGAGCACGGCCGCGCGGTCACGCGCTGGTCGTTCGACGACGAAATCGACGCGCGCCTGTTCCGGCGGGCGATGGCCGAGCTGGCCAGGCTGCAGCGAGCCGCCGGCGCCAAGGAGATCCTCACCTTCTACCAGCAGGGCCTCAGCTGGCGCGAGGGCGAGGATTTCGACGCGTTCATCGCCGCGATCGGCGAGGGCTCGCTCGACGCCAACGACATCGCCGCCTTCACCGCCCACCAGATGGGCTCCTGCCGGATGGGCTCAGACCCCGCCGAGTCGGTCGCCGATGGCCGCGGCGAGCTGCACGACACCAAGGGGGTCTGGATCGGCGACGGCTCCGCGTTCCCCACGGCGCCGGGCGTCAACCCGATGATCTCGATCATGTCGCTCGCCCACCGGACGGCCGCCAACATCCTCGCCGCACCGGCGGCGCGCTAAGCTCACCGGCGCGCGACCGCCGTGCGCTACCGCGCGGCGGTCCAGCCGGCGCCGGTCGCTAGCACTCCTCGTCCAGGAGCGCGAGCGTGAAGCCGTCATAGCCCTTGCTTCCGACCGTTTGAATCGTGGTGGCAGTGACGCGCGGCTGGGCTGCGAGCATCTCATGGAAGCGGCGCATACCCTTGACGCGCGGCTCGTCAGCGTCCGCATCGATCAGCGCGCCCCCGCGCACCACATTGTCCGTCAGGATCACCCCACCCGGGCGTGACAGCTCGAGCGCGAGGGCGAAGTACTCGGGTGTGTTCTGCTTGTCGGCGTCGATGAAGATCAGATCGAACGGGCCCTCGCCGGTTGCGAGCAGCCGGCGCAACGTGTCCAGGGCGGGTCCCACACAGAGCTCGACCACGCCGGCAAGCCCGGCGCGCTCGATGTTCGCCGTGGCCACTCGCGCATAGTTCGGATCGAGCTCCAACGTGAGCAAGCGCCCACCCGGGGGCAGTGCCCGCGCGGTGTAGTGATCGACCGCCGTCCATGTCTCCCGGCCGATCATCACGCCTGCGCCCGCTCGTCCGGGCTCATCAGCGCCACCGGCACGGCAAGGCCCGCCGAGCGCCGGAGCGTGGCGATCCGCCGTCCCGGCTGGACTGCCCGGCGCACCTCGCCGACGTGCTCGCCCAGCTGATCGACGGTCCGCTCGAGATCCTCAACGCGCAGCGCGAGCCCCCAGAAGCGGGCAGGTCGGTCGGGACCGCCGGCGCGCAGCACGACCTGCTCGGGCTCCTGGACCAGCTCAAGGATCTCCCGGCCGAGGCGAAAGAATGCCTGCCGCGGTGCCCCTGCGGGCGTCGGCTCCTCGCGCAAGCGGCGCAGATCGAGGCCGGCGGCCCGCAGGATCCCCACGCTGCGGTCGAGGTTCGGCGACATCGCGACGACATGATCGATCGCGAGCACGCCGTTCGCGTGCGCGGGTGCCTGCGTCGGCACGGGGCTGTCCGAGATGGTGGTCGCCAGCCCGTCCAGTTCGGTGCCGAGCACGTCCCGAAGCGACCAGCCGACGATGCCCGCGCCCGCCTCGCGCGCCGCGAATCGCACGCGCACGGCGCCGAGCTGACAGCAGCCGTCGGCCACCGCGAAGCCAAGCGCACTCCAACGGGCGGGCTCATCCGCGAACAGCAGCTCGTCGATCGTCGGTGCAGCCATCGTGCTCCCTCGTTGTGTGCCCGCCACGCTCTCCACACGGGCACCTCGGTCGCGGCGCGTGCAGCGGTCGCCTCAACGCTACACGGCAGCCGTTGCCGCGGGCGTCTATGCGCTGAGGCGCGCTCAAGCCGGCTCGCGGGCGGACCGATGCAGATATGTGTCCTCGCCGGCAGGTCCGAGCAGCACGCGCCGACCCTGGTATCGCCGGGTTCGCTGGATGCTGTTCGCCTGCACGGTCCTCGCCGTCGGCCTGGCGATCTCGCTTGCCGGGGCGATGATGTGGCGCGGCAGCGTGCGCGCGCGCGAACGGGAGTCCTTCCAGACCAACGCCACCGACGTCAGCGAGACGCTGCGGGCGGCCGTGCGCCGCGACACCGACTTCGTGGCCTCGCTGCGCGCGGTGCTCACCCTGCAGCCGCATCTGACCCCGAGCGGCTACAGACAGTGGCTGAGCCAGCTCGAAGGCTCGCGGCGGGCGCTGGGCGGCTTCGGTGCGCTGATCGTCAACAACGTCCCTGCCGCGCAGCTCGCGAGCTTCCAAGCCCGCCGCAACACCGATCCGGCATTTCGAGCGCTGGTCGGGGGACACGTCGAACCCGTCGCCCCGACCGGCCGGCCGCACTACTGCCTGCTGGCAGGCGGCAGCGCGGACATCTCGTACGACCCGGAAGTCACCGCGATATTGCAGGGAGACTGGTGCGACCCGGCGTCGCTGATGGGCGGCTACGCCCAGAACGGAACCACCCGTGCGCAGTTCAGCGAAGCGCTCACCGACAGCGGCCAGTTCGGCGTCTACACCGCAACCCTCGGCGGGGTCACCAGCCTGATCTTCGAATCCGCCTTCTACCGGCTGCGTGCGCCCCTGACGAGCGCCGCGCAGCGTCATCAGGCCGTGCTCGGCTGGATCCTCGGCTCGTTCGAAATCCCCACCCTGCTGCGGTCGGCCCTCGGACGCCACCGCGACCTGGCCGTCACGCTCTACCACAGCAACACCGGCCTCGGCCCCGAATTCATCGGGCGCATAGGCGACGCCGGCGGCGCCCGGCCGTTCGAGAGTCAGACGACCCTGTCGGCCGACGGCACGTGGATCGTCCGCGTGACCGGCACGAGCAGCGCGAGCGGGCCGTCCGCCGGCGTGCAGGCGCTGGCGGTGCTGCTCGTCGGGGCGCTCGTGAGCACCCTGCTCTGCGCGCTGGTCCTCGTCCTCACGCGCTCGCGCGAGCGCGCGCTGGCGATGGTCGAGGAGAAGACCAGCCAGCTGCGCCACCAGGCGCTGCATGACCCCCTCACCGGCCTACCCAACCGCGTGCTGGCGCTCGATCGGGCCGAGCAGATGCTGGCACGCG
>Ga0209040_10003558_pt1 | contig 11936 bp, 25 predicted proteins | sample BogFormECP12_OM3_FD_188240 | JGI IMG/M metagenome (GOLD analysis project Ga0209040, IMG submission 188240) | Bog forest soil microbial communities from Calvert Island, British Columbia, Canada - ECP12_OM3 (SPAdes) (version 2) | ecosystem: Environmental > Aquatic > Freshwater > Wetlands > Bog ... | reverse complement strand
TCGTCACGCTCTCTTGGGGCGCTCGGTGGACTGGTTGGAGGTGCCATCGGCGCGATCGGGGCGGGTGAAACGTCGGTTGTACCGCCGGCAACGCCCATTCCTCCTGAAGAGGAAGGGGAAGAGGAGTCTTCCGATGAGCAGGCATCATGACGACAGCACGCAAAATCGGGTCGGATGCCGACGACGAGTTGCTCAAGCGCGATCCGTGGCGGGCGCTCATGACGGCGGCCGAGATGAACAAGGGCTCGCCCGATGACAACCCGGCCGCGCACTACTGGAGCCTCGCGGCCTACGCGTGGCACGCTGAACACGACCGCGTCAAACGCCGATCCGGCATCGCGCTCACGATCGCGGTGTTCGTGGCCATGGCGGTCGCTGTAGCGCTTGCTTACAACCTTGGCCGGATACATGCGTCATGACCATTGCACTCGAGAAACCAGTACCGATGCAGACGCAGTGGATCTGCACGAGCAAACCGTTCTGCCTCTGTGTCGGCCACCCGAACGAGTGGGACGAGTGCTGCTGCATGGAGAGAAGTCGCAAGTGCGAGAACTGTGGTGCTCCGATGGAGCTCATCGACTTCGCGACAGGACGCCCGGCAAGATCGTAGGTGAACCATGGTGAACTGGAAATCGCTGACGCCACGCGAAGTCTGGGACGCGCTTAGGTCCCCGCCGAAAGTGGCCGGTCCCTGGGAAGTCGGAGACGGCGGCGAGATGGATGTGCGTCGCGCGCCGGACGGATCGATCGTCGCCACGACGCTCTGGGTCGTACCCAAGCATCCGACTGCCTCTTGGCGCGTACCCGTCGCGACATCGAATCGCGCTGGAGCTGACGTCATTCTGCGCGAGCATGGGTGGATGCTGGTGGATGACGAAATGCCTGCGGAGTATGAGCAGTGGGGTGTGTTCATCCCGGCCCAGTGGGCCAAAGGCATCATGGGAAGTTGCAAAGCGGTTGCCGAAGACGTCGCATCGAAGATGCTACGCGGCCCGTTCGACTACGAAGTGCGCCTGCGGACAGAACCCGGTTTCCGAATGTGCGGCGAACCCCATCCAGTGCTCGGGCTGGGGTGCATGCAAAAGCGTGGTCACACACCGGTTCACGAGCACAGTCTCGACGACGGACAGAAATGGAGCACGGAACCCGATCGTTGCGCGCGAGGCACTCTTGGATGCACGAGCACGCATCGTTTCTCGGACGTGTGCGACCCGTGAAGTGGGACTGGCTTCTTCCGATAGCGATGGTCCCACTCGTGGGGCTGGCGTTTTTCGTGGGTACGACCGTTGGCCGCTCTCCGGTGCAGCCGGAGATCGCGCCGAAGCAACCGCTCGTCGAAGCCGGTGTGAAGACTCCCATCGCACCAACGGTTCGCTACGCACCGCCGTTGCCGTCGGTGTACTCCGTGACCGGTGTGGACGAAGAGGTGTACCGCAAGCTCGCCGCAGTGGGATGCGGCATTCCGTGCACCGCTGATCACCCGGCATCTAGGTATCACTGCGGCGCCGATGAGATCGCGTGGGAGCACTCGTTCTCGACGGGCGACGAGACACTCAACTGCCTGTACGCCGGCAAGAGCGCGCAGGCGTGCAAGATCGACTGCCGGCGATGACGACCAAGCGCTTGATCCTGATGGTCGCAGGTCTCTTGGTCCTGGGTTCGTGCTGGCCCGATCCACGAGCGGATGACTTGTGCTTCGAGAATTTCAAGGCGACGAAGACGAAATGGTGGTCGGCGGAGGACTATCATACGGCAACGATCGGACCCGTTCTCTTCTGTAGCCAGGTGATCGACGGTCCTGCCTGGCGCTACCAGCGGGTCTACGCACTCACGAGTCGGTTCAAGGGTCCGTTCGTCGTCGTCCACAGGACAGGTGGATACGAGCCTTGGCACCCATGACACAGCATTGAAACTGGTTACGTTTTGGATTTCTCAAGGAGACGCGCATGGCCGATCAGACGTTGACGTGCAAGGACTGCGGAGACGACTTCGAGTTCACTGAGAAGGAGCACGACTTCTTCAAGGAGAAGGGCTTCGATCCGCCGAAGCGTTGCAAGCCTTGCCGTGATGCAGCCAAGAAAGCTCGCCAGTCGCAGGGCGGCTGATGAAGCTCGACGCCATCCAGTCGGTGGCGCAAGAGAAGCTCGAAGCCGAGCTGAAGCCGATCTCCGATCAGCTCTCTCGGTTTCGAGCCGTTCTTGACGCCTACGAGGGCATCCTCCGCGATGACATCGAGCGGAGGGTTTACAACACCATCTTGGTCGCGCTCGGGCAGCCTGAAAAGCCCGCGTCGCAGCACGGTGATCTCGAAGATCTCGAGCGGGCGCGCTTGGCGCTTCGTGAGGCGCTGAACGAGCTCAGCACCGTCATCGAGCCCACCTCTCGTGGCTCCCTTGTCGGTCTCGTAGAGCGCGAACAGGCACCGCCTTCGAAGGCAGCGAAGGAGGACTGGTTCGAGGTCCCGCACACAACGGCGGAGAAGCAGCTCGCGCCACCGCCACCGCCGAAGAAGGTCGTCACGAACGAGGACATCGAGGAGATCAAGCGCCTGCTCGCCGAGGTTGCCGAGCTGCGCAAGACCTTCAAGTCGCATCATCCGGCACGCTTGTCACCTCTTCTACAAGCACTGGCTGCCGAGACGCGGATCTTGATCGAACGTCTCCCGATCGATCACTTCTATACAGAGAAGCTCAACGAGACCATCCAGACCATCGGACGGATGCGCCTCGAAGGCGGCGTGAAGGACTTCATCAAGGGTTTGGCCTACGGCAGCCGCGCTCAATGGCACACACTCGCGGCCTCGATGCGGCGCAAGGTCGAGCAGTTCGACAAGGACGCCGAGACACCACCTACGACGATCCGCAAGGCGGCGCCAACGATGAAGAAGCCGCCGCCCGAGCCTACGCCGGCGGCTCACCACACGTGGCCGGAGCTTCCTCACCTGCGCAAGCTCTCCAAGCCCATCGTGCTCGCGGGAGGGATGTACATCCCTGAAAAGGTCAACTCAATCTACGAGCGGTTCGGGCTCAAGGTCGACTGGCACGCCATCGATCACGACAACCCCAAGGCAACCGGAACACTTCTGCCACGTATTCGTGGAGGCAAGATCGGTGTGCTGGTGCTCGTCGAAGGATTCATGCGTCACGATACCTTCAAGCCCATCGCAGATGCGTGCTCCTCGTCCAACGTGCCGATGTCCTACTGTGGCAAGGCAGGCATCGCGAGCTTGGCTGCTGCCTTCGAAGAGCTCGAGAAGAAGCTCTCTACGCGCAAGGAAGGTGCTGCGTGATCACTGTTTTCTTGTACGGCGCTTTTGTGGTTCTCGTGCTTCTGTGGCTGAAGCGCCTTACCAGGCACACGCCTTTGAAGCCGCTGCCCCGCACGCCGCAGCCCAATGTGATCATCGACACACCCGAGTGTCGCTGCGCCGTGCACGAGGCAGGGCACGCGGTCGCTGCCTGGAGTTGTGTGTGCGTGACGCGGATAAACGTCGCGACGATCGAAACCGACGATGGCGGCCTGGTCGAGTACATGATCCACTCCACCGAGAAGTCGGACGGCATGTGGTGCTGGCTCGTCATCATCCTTTCTGGCATCGCTGCGGAGAACTTCGTGCACGGCAAGGCGCGCTCGACATCATCCTATAGGGACTTCGAAAGGGCTCTCGGGGTTGCGAAGCAGCTCGCAGTTCAGGGCACATCTCCTCCGTGGAAGCCGCTCACCGGCTCCGTGATCCCGTTCGCACGGATCTACGCGTCTTCTCTCGATCCGAAGGAAATCGAGGTACTCGAGCAGGGCTATCAGATGGCGCGATACGTCGTGCGATCCCACGGCCATCGCTTCCACCGCATAGCGGCATTGCTTCTCACGCACAAGACCGTGCGTGAAGTCGATGTCGAGAAGGTGCTCGGTCGACGTCATTTCACCGTGCTCGCTGGCCTTCTGAGCAACCCGTTCGGCATACGTCCATCCTTCGTTATCCCCAAGTCGCGCGAGGCTGCATGAATCGCCTCGTCGTAACTGTTGCCTGCGCGGACGCTATCCGCATGGATCGGATGCGTAAGCTCGGTGAGCTTGTTGCTGCCGAAGTGCGCAAGGGTATCCAGAAGCTCGAAGATGAGAGAGTGATCGAGAAGGGTGAGCTGCTTCTTGGGTCACCCGGCTACACTCTTGCCCTGGGAATGAAACCGGGGCCGTAGGAGGACGAGATGGGACGCGAGATTCGTAGAGTGCCACCGAGCTGGAAGCATCCGCGCAACGAACGTGGGTTCATCCCGATGTACGGACCCTTCGACGAAGCGCTGACGAAGTGGGAAGAGGAGAAGCTTCAGTGGGAGGCCGGGACGCATCGCATCCAGCAGAAGCTCGGTGCCAACGCGAAGAAGTGGAAGTACGAGGACGAGTTCCAGCAGCCGGTGCTTGGTGACGGCCCGAACCCGCCTCGCGGTTCGCACTCTCCGTTCTCTGCATCGGAGGCGACGCACTACCAGGTCTACGAGGACGAGACTGAGGGCACGCCTGTGAGTCCCGTTCTGGCCTCGCTCGATGAAGTCGTCGAGTGGTGCGTTGCGAAGGGCTATGGCCTCGAGAACGCCAAAGCGTTCGTGGAGCTCGGTCACGTTCCGTCAGTGACGGGCGCACCTGGTGGTTACCAGAAGGAGATCCACGGAGCGGCGCGTTTCAAGAAGACCATGGACGAAGCCGAGAAGGAACGAAACTGATGATTCGCGGTGTCGTGATTCGACTGACGACTGAAGAACTTATTGCGGCCATGCACGCGAAGGCGGATTGGTACGAAAAGCAGTCGAAGACCAAACCGGAAGGCGAACGCGAGAGGTGGTCCTATGACGCGAAACTCATGCGCTATATGGCTGCACACCTTCCGGCGGACGAGATGTTCGAGCTAGGTATCGAAGAGATACGTGTCTGGGTGCATTTCGCTCCGGGGTTGTACATCGTAGAAAGGATGGACTCGTGAAACCGCGCTACTCGACTCCAGCCGTTGTGCGAAAGTGGCCCTTCAAGGATGCTGTGAAGCGGATCCGTCATCGACTCCTGTCGAACGAGCTCACGTGGAAGGACGCCGAGATCCTGGCTGTGGGTTTGCTCTACTCGTTCGATCCGGTGTGGGAGCGGCAGTACCTTCGAAACCACAGCCTTCTGCGTACGGTCACGAAGGGTTGCTACGTGATGACTGGCTTCGTCATCGGTTTTTTCGTCGCGGCTCTGCTCGCACACTTCGGTAAGTAGAAAGGAACTCCTCATGAAGTGGTTCGTACCTAGCTGGAACGGCGACCTCCGTATCGAACCGCACTCAAGCGATCCGAAGAAGACGGAGCTGTCGATCGTCAAGCCCACCGAAGCCGAGAAGAAGGTGCTGGCTGCGCTCACGGTAGCATTCAACAACCGCAAGTGGCTCGATGAGGAAACAGCACTGCTTACGCTGCCAGCGCTCTGGAAGCGCAAGAAGGTCGTGATCGGAGCGTCCATCGAGGATGTCGGTCCCGTCGTTGCAGCTATCATGCACCCGGGTCCTGGGACGCTGACGGCGATCAAGTTCAAAGATGGTCACTACGAGACGTGCGAGAAGCACGTCGCCAGCGAAGCGCGTGAAGAGCCCTACCGCACGCCAGCAGCACCTGGATTCGATGCGCCAGAGAAGTCCGGCGCGTTCGAGAAGCAGACCGACAGGCTCCCCGAGCCGAGCGAAGAGAGCAAGGCGCTCGCGAAGAAGCCGGATGCCGAAGCGGCGGTAACAGTCAAGCGCCCGACGCCCTCCTGCCCGGATTGCTACCTCGACGCGACGCCTGAAGCGACCGAAGTGCTCCTGGCGTTCCTCTCCGAGGAGCAGCACAAGACGTGGGCCAAGGAGCGCTACGTCATCGTGCACGGCGGGCTAACCGGTCATCAGTACCTCATCGCGCATCGTCACAGCCCCATCGCGAAGCAGAACACGCGCATCTGCTTCGACCTCGACGATGAGGCCATCTTGCACTTCCACGACTGGACCGTCCCGCCGGAAGAGGAGGTGCTCGCTTCGATGATCATCCTCGAGCACAAGGAGCCGTGGCTACGCAACGAGGCTACCTGCCTCGGAGGCGACTTCGACTACAAGTTCAAGAACCCGTTCGGGGACTTCTTCGACGGTGTCGCCGACTCGACCTTCACACGCAAGATCGGGATACTGCTAGGAGCGGCTACCGGCACGCCTCTGTGCGAGCAGGCTGCACCGAATGCAGCGATGCCGATCACGATTCAATCGCCTGGGCAAGTCATCGTTTGCCCAAACCCAAACATCGAGGAGTGGACATGAACATCGAAGACAAAGCGCGTCTTCTGCTCGAAGGCGTCACCAAGGGACCGTGGAAGGCCAACCGCGACTACGTGATCGCGACCGCTGTGCCGACATACGAGCGCGGTAGCGGTGGCATCGAACCCAGCCACTACTACGAAGGCAAGCAGCTCGTCGCCGAGTCGCTCTTCCACGAACCCGATCGCAAGTTCATCGAAGCGTGCCGCGAGCTCGTACCTGCGCTATGCGACGAGATCGATCGCCTGCGCAGGGCTCTCTCCAATGCACCAACGCCAAGAACCAGCACCGGAATATGACGGAACGGAGTGAAGTCACGATGACACCGGAAGAGGAGTTCAAGAAGCTCTGGGTGACACATCCTGAAGCGAAACGCACACGCGCGCTCCAGGGTATCGTCATCGAAACAGAGCTCTACGACTTCATGTGCGTCGCAGGCGCCGCTATCGCAACGGTTGTCACGATCTTGCTGTCGATCCCAACGATGACGAAGCCTCTCTTCTTCATCATCGCGGGCTCCGGGATCATTTTTCGCTACTGGCTTCGAACGATTACGTTGACGCCATGGCGCAAGAAGCGTCTGGACCAGATCAACAAAGAGTTTCCGCCGGAGTCGTGATGAAGCCTACTGTCCTTCTCGATTGTGATGGTGTACTCGCCGACTTCACATCAGCCACACTCAAGCTCGTGCTCAAGGTGACAGGACGTCACTACGAGCCTGACGACATCAAGACGTGGGAAATCTTCGACAGCCTTCCCGAGAAGGAAGCGAAGGACGAGGTCTATGGGATCCTCAAAGCGCCGGGTGGCTGCACGAGCATCCCCGTCTACCCGGATGCTCATGACGCCATCCGCCGGCTTCGCGAGCTCGCTACCATCATCATCGTCACGTCACCCTTCACGAGCTCGCCGACGTGGATGCACGAGCGCCAGCTATGGCTAGAGCACCACTTCGGCGACGGCATTCACTCCGTCATCCATGCCAAGCACAAGGACCACGTCCACGGCGACTTCTTCATCGATGACAAACCCTCGCACATCAAGGAGTGGCTCGACTACTGGGTCCGCTCGGGACGCGATTCGAAGGTCGTGGGGATGGTGTGGAGGACTCCGCGCGCACACTACGACGAGGTGGATCCGCTCGCGGTACAGGTCGATGACTGGGAGAGTGCGCTAAGTACGATCACGAGCCGGCTGATGCGCAATTACGCGCGAGATGCGATGCCGCAGCCAGGCGCGTGTCCGTGCCTTCACACAGTCCCGTGCAACCCTCAATGCACCTGCGTTACGCCGGTGATGTCGTTCGGATGCTTGCGCTGCTGCTCGTATGGGTCGCCCGATCAACAGCAGGCGATGGCTAAGCATCTCGCATCGGCCATCGACAAGTCGTGGTCCAAGCGCTGCCGGCGCTGCGGAACGCTTGTGAACATGCCTACGGTTGAGGATTGTCCTGCTGGCGCGGAGCTAGGTCCCGGAGCCGGAACAGAGCCGCATGTCTTCGAGTAGGCGCCTCGGCATCCGCAGCATCGCTTGTGCGCAGTGCCGGATCACGGTGTCCGGCGACGGGCTCGGGCCCAAGGAAGTCGTCAGGCTGCGACGCCAGCATCAAGGCCATGAGGGCGTCGTCGCCGAGATGCTCAACGGAATACGGATCGAGAACCTGTGGCCGAACAAGAACAACTCCGTATGAAGCTCAAGATCGTGTTCCTGGATTTCGACGGCGTGCTCAACTCGCATGCGTTCATGCTTGCGAAGCCAAGCGGCGTCGTGGGTCTCGACCCCGTCGCTGTCAAACGTGTCAACCGTCTGCTCCAGGCAACGGGAGCCGAGGTCGTGGTGTCGAGCACGTGGCGTCACGGCCGAAGCCTTGCCCAGCTACGCGACGTACTCGCAGAGCGCGGGTTCGTCGGCAATGTACGTGGTACGACCCCGCAGCAACCTTTCACCATCGGAAGCAGCGGCATCATCGAGACGGCTAAGGTCCGAGGGCAAGAAATCCAAGCGTGGCTCGATGCTGCACCGAACTACGGACTCGACATCGAGTCCTTCGTCATCATCGACGATGACTCAGACATGGCTCACCTCATGGATCGCCTCGTCAAGACGTCGTCCGTGAACGGCCTCGTTGACACTGACGTCGATCTCGCCATCGAGATGCTTCGCAAACCGCTGCCCGTCATCATCCTGCCTGAACCCGGTACGTTCGATGTCTTCTTCGAAAAGTAAAATCACCTCGGCCGACTGCGTGAAGTGCGGTCTGTGCTGTGTGAGCCTCTACGCGCAAGATCGCTTCGCCGACGTGACGACCGAAGACGAGAAACGTCTTGGCAAGCGGTACGTGCGTTTGCACGTGATTCGCACTCGACCGTTCGACAAGCTGACCGCAGCCATCGATGGCGCTCGCGTGCCGGATGGTGCGCTCGCCACCGAGTGGCGCAAGCAACGCTCAGGTCCGTTCAAGGGTCTCGAAGTCTGCGCGTGCGTAGCGCTTCGCGGGACGTTGCTCGAGAAGACCTCGTGCTCCATCTACGACAAGCGCCCCAAGGTGTGCCACGACGCCGTCAAGCCGGGCGACAAGACGTGCAAGGAGATCCGAGCGCTCTACAAGCGTGGCCTGGAGAAGACCCGACAAGACCAAGGCGAGTACATCTCGTTCGACTGATGCGCCACGGATACTACCTAGCTGCCAGCGATGAGATGCTGGGCGACGTCGAGCTCGCGAAGGAAGCGCGCGATCTCTGGCACAGCCTCGTCTTACCCGCACCAATTCCAGTCGCACAACGCAAGCGCCTGGATCGACGGCACTGGCTACGGCGTCGGATCGCGCGAAGACGCCTAGAAAAGCAGCGTGCTCCGTCCACCAACCGTTTCGAGGGCGTGTCGATCGCTGTCAGCGACACTGGCGAGCGGCGCGTGGTGTGCACAAGGGTCGAAGGCACCAAGATGGTGGGCTACCCTCCCAACGAGCCGTACGAGGTCCCCAACCCGGTCGCACGTGTCCTATGAGCGAGGGTCGCGTTATCCAAGTCGTCCTTCAATGTCGAGGGTGCACCGAAGAAGCGATCGATCGGCACCCAGTAACAATGCCTGACGGTACGATCAAGTTCGGGATCGATTTCAAGCACAAGCCTGCGTGCCCTCACATGCGAACGGCGAGGAACGAGGGCCTGCTTGATCTGGACGGGCTAACCATTCGGTTCGTGCGCGAGCACCCGGAGATGATCTGATGCGCCATACAGACCGCATGCCTCGCGTCGAGTGGCCTCTCCGCAAGGGAGACTACGACGTCGTATGTGCGAACGGGCACAAGTCCACGGTGACTGTTGAATCGTCAGACGCGTACTTGGCCGCTACCACGGGCACTCCTTCGACGAGCGAGAAGGTCTACCGCAGGTGTCCCGTGTGCGGCATCAAGGCGCCATTCGTACGGCGTGCAGTACCATGACCCGGCGCAAGCCCGCCACCATCGTGGCTTCCTTGTCGTACTCGGCCATCGTGGGTCGAGTCATTCGCATGCGTCGAGAGCTCAAGGGCGTTTCCCTTCAAGAGATGGCTTCGGCGCTTGGGAAGTCAGCCTCTTGTGTGTCGCGCGCTGAGACAGGCATCTCAGAGATCAACATCGTGATGCTTCGCAAGGCAGCGCGCGTCCTCGACATGAGCCCTGCTTCGCTTCTTCGAGCCGCCGACGAACTGGCCGACGAGCTGCTCCAAACTGATCACTGATGTGGTATACGAGTGGAATTCATGGACGACAAGGTTCTCGATCGCATCCAGAAACTCATCGCGCTCTCGGGTTCGCCTGAGGAAGAAGAAGCGCGAACAAGCGCGCTGCTCGCGTGCCGACTCATCCTCGAGCATCGCCTCATCGTCGCACGTCACACCCACTCCAAGCCGATCGACTACGAGCCCTCATCGAGTGACTCCGGGCCTACCACGGGCGGAACGGGTACAGCGTGGGGTCCTGGATGGGACTGGGTACCGCCACGTCGCCCTGCGCGGCCCGCGCCTCCTCGTCCGCCGCCCCGTCCTCACAAGCCTGCTTCTCCACTTCGCATCGTGGTCATGTGCGCAGCGCAGTGTGACGTATGCGGCAGGAAGGTAGATCTCTCTGAAGAGGCATGGCTGCATGGCAGCCGCGTCATCCACACTGGGTGCCTGAAGTGAGCGACACCAAGACCCTCGAAAAAGTGCGACGTCTCATCGCACTAGCGACCTCACCCTCCGAAGAAGAGGCCCGTACGAGCGCCGTGCTTGCGTGCCGCCTCATCCTCGAGCACAAGCTTCTCATTGTACTCTCGAACGGCACCAACGGTTCTCACGCAGTGCCACCGCGCCCCGACAAGACGTCTTGGACGCCACCACCTCGACGTGCAGAACCACGTCCCCGGCCAGAACCGCGTCCTCGGCCAGAACCGCAGCCATCACGCCCTGCAAGATCGGCAAAGCGTCGACCGGGGAACGCCAAGCCGCGTCTCATCATCCTCAACTACCGTGGTGTGTGCGCGACCTGCCATCTGTACATCATGCACGGTTCGAGAGCGTGGTGGCGCCCTGGTCACGGCATCGCGCACGAGGGATGCAGCTACGACAGCCTCTACTGAAGGACAACCATGGCGGCCAAGAAGAAAGCAACGAAAACCAAGCAGCTTTGCGGGCACGCGAGTAACCAGACATGCTCGTCCTGCGGCGTGTGCGCAGAGTGCAACTCGAAGAACGAAACAGATGTCGTGAGGCTTCGTGCGCAAGTCGGCCAGGTCACGACGGCTCTCGGGCAAGCAGCCACACGCGAAGAGCAGCTCAAGCAGTACATCGCGAGCCCGCATCACCGCCCCGAGGAGCGCACCGAACGCGATCTCGCGATTGCGCGCATCGTCATACTTCGGCGACGGATCGAGGATGCGCTCAGGAACGCTTCACGTGCAGTACCGGAGCAGCACGCGATTCCGGACATCCCGCCGAAGCCATTCGATCTGGAGGGCGCCGTTCGAGAGGCGCTCAGCATGGACGACCTCACACGCAACCGATCCATCGAAGAGGTCATGATGGAAGCCGCTACCCTCGGCAAAGTGCCGCCGAAGCCGAAGACGTCGAAGGTTGCACCGTAGAGCTGATCACAAACACTTTTCCAAACGGCAATTTTTGGCGTTGTAGACCGGTAGTACAAAACCGCTGTACAACCGGAGACATGGGTAACGCGGTGAGTACATCGTCACACCAAACTACGGCACCAGCAGCGTGACCGTGATCCTCGCGAACACTGGCGCAGTGATCGGTACCTATCCGTCGCAGACCGGAGGTCAGCCTGCATGGATTTGTTTCGATGGTGCGAACGTCTGGATCGCAAACAGCGGCGGCAGCTCGATCCAGAAGTTCTGATACGGATGACCGACAAGGGAGCCACGAAGAGTGGCGCCGGTTGGGATGAGGGCTTAGGTTGCATCTCATGCCTGTGCGCTGCTCCTGTGGTCAGCACGATCTGCCCGAAGAGGGCCTGTTCCACTCCTGCCACTTCTGCGGTCACGTGACCCTGAGCCCGCCCATCATCGACTGGGAGATCGGCAAGCTCTGGTACCCCATCTGCCATGCGTGCACGCAAAAGGTGGAGTTCGAGCGTCAAGGTGTCCTC
>Ga0209040_10003557_pt1 | contig 11937 bp, 8 predicted proteins | sample BogFormECP12_OM3_FD_188240 | JGI IMG/M metagenome (GOLD analysis project Ga0209040, IMG submission 188240) | Bog forest soil microbial communities from Calvert Island, British Columbia, Canada - ECP12_OM3 (SPAdes) (version 2) | ecosystem: Environmental > Aquatic > Freshwater > Wetlands > Bog ... | reverse complement strand
CTCGGCCTTGAGCGAAGCCTCGGCACTCGCCTCGTCACCTATGCTGACGATCTCGTGATCCTGTGCCGACGAGGCAACGCCGAAGCGGCGCTGCACCACCTGCGCGAGATCATGGGCAAGCTGAAGCTGACGGTGAACGAGGATAAGACACGGATCTGCAAGATTCCGGAAGGGCAGTTCGACTTCCTGGGGTACACGTTCGGACGGATGTATTCTCCGAGAACCGGCCAGGCTCGCCTGGGACAGCGCCCATCGAAGAAGAGCATCAAGCGCGCGGTCGAAAAGGTCCATGAGCTGACCGTCCGAGCGCATACGTGGCAAGAAACCACAGAGCTGGTGGGAATGTTGAACCACACGCTTCGCGGATGGGCGAACTACTTCTCAGTAGGCACCGTCAATCCGGCGTATCGGGCGCTCGACAACTACGCGGCTGTGCGGTTGCGTCGGTGGTTGCGCTTCAAGCACAAGACCAGACGAAGCAAGGGCGGCAGCTATCCACTCTCGCACCTCTACGCGACCTTCGGGCTCGTGCGTCTGACCCGGCTTGGACGCAACGTGCCGTGGACGAAGGCGTGACGTCTTGTCCGAGAGCCGGATGCAGGGAAATCCGCATGTCCGGTTCGATGAGCGGGATGTGGAAACGGAGCTATGGTCGAGCCACTAAGGCACCGCCAAACGAAAGAGGCGGGAACACGCATGCCTGACCTAACGCCACCGCGCCACATTCCGACTCTACCCGCAGCGGAAATCAAAACTGAGGCGCTACCCGTAGCTCGCGGCCGTTGATGATTCCCATACGCAAAGCGGGGCTGTAGGAGATATGGCACACGGCCCGTCGAGGCGAACATCAAGGCGGGCTTGCCTGTCCATATAACCAGCATGAAAATGCCCTCGGCGTGGTGCCGTTAGGACACCTGCTCATCGTGTCCTGAGTGTCTTGATCGAACCACGCAACCCGGACAGTTCAGGGAACATCGATGGTCCTTTGTCCGGCCCTCGGGCCGGACAAAGGACCATGCCGCTTCCGAGAGGTGCTTATGGCCGAGTTGCTGTTCTCGACGGAGGCGTTTTGTCCATTGGGTCATCCCATCATCGGGGTTCCGATGCTGATCGACGCCGAGATGCGCCTCATCGAGCCTGCCTGTGCCTGGCTGCTCCATATTGCGCTCATTCGCGGGCGCACCCGGAGTCCACAGACTTGGGGGACTTATGGCGAAGCCCTCCACGACTGGTGGCAGACACTCGAAGCCAACGGATGGGCCTGGGATCAAGTCACATCCGATGTCGCCACTGCGTGGCGAAACAGGATGCTCTTCGACCCCAGCTCGGTGACGGGCCGCCCCTACGCACGATCGACGATCAACCTGCGCCTGTACGCCGTATCGCAGTTCTATCGATGGCATCTGGCGCGCGGCCAGATCAATCGCAGGCCGTTCCTGCTAACCGAACTGACCGCTCCTGCCGGTGATCGCCGGATACCGTTTTCACCTAATCAGAGCGCGCGCCAAACTCTGGAACTGACCGTTCGTCACAAGACGGCGCTGCCCCGGCCATTGATTGGTCGCGAGGTCCAGCTCGTATTCGCGCAGCTCGGCGTCCGTGACCGCCTCATGGCGGAGTGGGCCATCCTTGCCGGGCTACGACGAATGGAAGTCGCCGGCCTGTCGTTGCGGGCATTGCCGACCAGCCACGCCGCCTCCTTCGAGGACGCGCCGATGATGCCGGTCAGACTCACCACCACCAAGGGGGACCGACTCCGCACCGTCTATCCGCCACTATCCCTCGTCGACCGGACCCTTGCTTATGTCCGGGAGGAGCGTTCTGTGGCGACGCGTCGCGCTCGATCGCGGGATCCACGCTACAGGGAACCGCACGGCATATTCCTGACGGTCGCCGGCAAGCCGATCACCGCGCGGAGGGTCGGCGCAATGTTCAAGAAGGCCTGCCAGAGAGCGGGCGTGCCGGCCTCATTCCATTCGCTCCGGCACAGTTTCGCGACCGCGATGCTGGGAGCACTGCAACGGCAGTCTGCCAGCCATCCGGATATCAACCCGCTGCTGACACTTCAGGTCATGCTCGGCCACGCCGACATCACGACGACCCAGATATATCTGCGCGTCGTCGCGGCCGATCTCGATCTTATCGAGGGCGCCGTCGCCGACTTGCACCAGGCGCTGCGCTAAAGCCATGGCACGCGTCCGCAAGGACTACAGCCTGTCAACGCCACCAGCGGCGTTGCAGCCGCGCCCGGGCGGTTTGGTTGTCGAGTTCCCGGACCCTCATGGGCGCCCGCCGCAACGGCTGGATTTTTCGACGTTCGCGATCGACAGGCCCGTGATGGCGCGGGAATTGGCCATGGCGTTTCGATATCATTACGCCGACAAGAGTCCACAAACGCGTCGCGGAGCGCTTCAGGGCGGGATACTCTGGTGGTTCAGGTTTCTCGCGGTCTCCGGAGAGACCACGGCGGGAACGAACACCAGCGCGGACATCACCTCGCCACTGCTGCACGCCTATATAGGCTGGCTGCACACGCAGCCGATCGCTGGATCGACATGCGCCGCATATTGGTCGCCGTTGCACCGGTTGCTGCTTTGGTTGCGCCGCAATCGCCCCGACCTTCTTGCTGCCGATCTGGACATTCCGCGCGGACGGCTCTTTCATCGCGATGACGGTCGCGGCGTACAGGGAGCCCTGTCGCGCTCTGAACTCGATGATGTCCTGGCCGCGTGCCGCCCAGGAAATCGATCATATCTGGTCGGATTTCCAGCGCGGCGAAGAACTGCTGGCTGACACTGACCTCGCCAGCATCGCGACCGCGACGATCTCCGAGCTCGATCTCAGCGATCTCGGCACCCTGCTCGCGGTCCTGAGAGTGAGATTCGGATCGTTGATCCCGGCCGGCACGCTGATGCGGACGCGAGGCGCAGGCCTCTGGACGCTGGTTCGCGCGATCATCGACCATGGCGGGGCGACAACCGTGGGCCGGTTGCTGCACGCCGACGCGGAGATGCTGCTACCTTTTATATTGGCGATCGGCGCACAGACCTACGCAAACCCTGAGCCGCTCCGTCTCATGCGACGCGATTGCATGGTTGAACATCTGCTGCTCGAAGGGCGCTGGGTCGTCACCTGGGAGAAGGGACGGTCATCCCGGTCCCAGCGCCGGAGCTTTCTGAGAGACCGCTCGCTTTCGGTGCCGAACCTGATCGATCGGGTTTTGGCGATGACGCAGCCTCTGGTTGCACATGCTCCAGTATACGACCGTGACAAGCTCTTCCTGTCGGCAACCCGCAGCACATGGCGGAAGGTGCAGCTGGTCCCCAAGGGCGTACTCGCCTTTCATCTCGATCGCTTCATCTGCCGGCATCGGCTCCGCCATGCCGACGGAACGCCGCTTCGTTTGAACCTCGCGAGCCTGCGGGTGTCCGGTCTTTCCCTCGCTCATGCCGCGCTCGGCTATGACGTGCTGAAGACGCAGATCGTAGCCAACCACGTCTCACCGAGAACGACGTCGCGCTACGTGGCTCAACCCGAAATTCGTGCAGCGCAGTCCAGTAATCTCGCAAGACTCCAGGCCGCGTTCGTCTTGTGGGTCAGGAAGGATCCCGACGAGATCGCGGAGAGCCTCGGTGTGACGCGGGAGACCGCGGTCGATATCGCCACGGGTCGTAACGCCTCTGCATCGGGATTCACCTGCCGCAATCCATTCGACGGTGTCGCGCCGGGACAGCAACGCGGACAGCTGTGTACGGCATGGCTTGGATGCTTCACATGTCCCAACGCCGTCATTCCGCTCGACATCGATACACTTGCACGACTCCTGCGAAGCCGTGAGGCACTTGCCGCCGCAAGGATGACCGTCGCTGGCGACCGATGGGGTCTGCTTTATGGTCCCAAGCTGGAGATCCTCGAACGCGACATCCTGCCTCGCTTTCCCCAAGCTATCTTCGCCGCGGCAGCAGGTTTGGCCCAGTCACTGCCGCAACTGCCACCGATCGAATGACCAAGCATCTCACCAACCAGTCCAGCATGGCTACAAGAGCGCCGGCTCTCGCGGGGCTCTGCAAATCGAGCAGATGGGACGATCCGGTCTGGCACCTCGAGCATCGTGTCGCGGGACGGTCAGCATGCGATGCGGTCCTGCGATGGGATATCGTACTTCCGGATTCCAGCTGCCTGACCGATCCGCAACATGAAGGGTGGCTGGAGACCGGACGATGGCTGCTCTGGTGTTCGCGGATGGACCCGCCTTTCGGAAGGCGTCCATGTAACACGGGTACGCTTCGCTCGAAGATCGCCGCGTTTCGGGTGTTGATCCGCTGGATGCATGGAGAGGGCCTGCAGCGGTTCAGACACATCGATCGCGCCGCGGTGGAGCGATATGTGCTGTTCCTCCGATCTCGCCCGGGTCGAAGACGCGCTACGATCGCACCAGGGTCGGTCCTGACGCATCTCACCTTGCTCCACGATCTCTGGCTGTTGCGGGAGAAGCTTCCCGACGCCCTGAGTTTCGATCCTTTTCCGGAGGAGACCCCGGGGACGGTTGCGGGCGATTTCGCAGCGATTCGAAGGCCTATCGCGTTCATTCCCGACGAGGTGGCGATCGACATTCTGTCGAAGGCACTCCTTTGGGTCGAACAGGAGTCCGCATCGATCGTCGATGCGCGAGTTCGGTGGTACGTCGCCTATGAATCCGCCGCAGCCAGATACACTGGACGGGTTTGGCCATATTTTCATGCCAATCGCGCTTTGCGGAACGGCCCTTGTGCGACGCCCGCTGGTGTCCCTCTTCACACATCCAAGGCGCTGCGGCAGGCCGTGAAGCATCTTAGCGCCGCGTGCTTCATCGTCATCGCCGGCTTCGTCGGCATGCGTGTGAGCGAGATTCTGTCGTTGCGTGTTGGCGCGGTCACGCGAGATGCCGATCAGTCCGGGTCGCCTGGCCAGACCTGGTTGCAGAGCCGCCTGTACAAGACGCAAGACCGATCGCCGGCCCGCGAGGAACGCTGGATCGCGCCCGGTGCCGCCGTCATGGCCGTCGAGGTTCTCGAACGGCTGACCGCTCCGCACCGCCAAGGACATGACTGCTCTGAGTTGTTCCTCGCCCATTCATCGAAGGGGCGAGCACCGAAGGCAGTAACAGGGGCCTGCATGACCCAGCACATCAACGATTTCGCCGCCGTCGTCGAGGTCCTGCACCATCAAGGGCAGCCTTGGTATTTTTCACCTCACCAGTTCCGCAAGACATTCGCTCGCTTTGTTGCCATGCGTGATCGGACACAGTTGCTGGGGCTGGCCGATCATTTCAAGCATTCTTCGACATCCATTACCGCACGGAGCTATGTCGGCACAAACTTCGAATTGTCAGAACTTGTCAGTCACGATGCCCGCGCAGACACCGCCGTGGCCCTTGATCGCATGTTGTCGGGAGCACCTCTGGCCGGTCGCATTGGTCAACGCGTCGCTTTGACTGGGGCGGCATTTCGCGGCCGCGCCGGCGAACAGGTCAGGCGCGACTACATCCGCTTCGTCCTCGACGAGACCGATCTTCAGATCCACGCCTGCGATTATGGCTGGTGCGTTTTTCAACCCGAGACGGCGCGGTGCGGCGGCATTGCGGGCCCCGCGCCATCGGGCCGTTCGCCTCCAACATGCTTGAGCTGCTCCAACTTCGCGGTCGATCAGCGGCATCGGCCATGGTGGGAGGAGCGTCGCGAACGGAACCGGGCGTTGCTTGCGGCGAGCGATCGGCTCGCCGGCGCGGTGCTGGAAGGAATCGTCGCGCAATGTGACGTCCTCGATCAATTGAAGGAGGCCTAAACCCAACAGTTGTGTCACCAGCCGCCAAATCGATTCCGGGCTGGTTTTTGAATGGGTCGAGGCAATAGGAAGAGCCGGACTTTTGACGAAAAGCGCTTTTTGTCAAAAGTGACGGCTCGCGCTCCGCGCCATTCCGAGGGTTTGGCCCCTAAATCCGCGCCGCTTCAACCGGCGAAATGTCAAAAGTGCCACTGCAAGACGGTGTTCAACCCAAAAAAGCCGCCTGCCAGGGGAATTTTCCGAAAAGGCGGCTGGTGACACGACTGTTTGCGGTACCATGATGGCAGGCAAGGACAGGGTCAAAAATGGCCGCGGGAACAGAGCACGAAGTACCACCACCCGTCGCGATGATGGGCCTCATCACGGGCTACTGGATTAGCCAGGCAGTTGGCGCCGTAGCGACGCTAGGGGTCGCTGACCGCCTCGCCAACGGTCCGCGGACTTGTGACGAGCTCGCTCGGGAAGTCGGGGCGGACCCGCTAGCGCTGTACCGGGTGCTGCGATTGCTGGCCAGCATTGGCGTCTTCGTGCAGGCGGCACCACGCTCGTTCGAGCTGACCGCGCTTGGCGAGACCCTCCGCTCGGATACCCCGGGTTCCGTGCGCAATTTCGCGATCACCGAGACCGCACCCGGGCATTGGCTGCCCTGGGGTCGTCTCGAGGAGAGCATTCGGACCGGCCAGCCCATGGCGCGCGCGGCGCTGGGGATGGAGTTATTCGAGTGGTACGCGCAGAATCCCGGGGAGGCCGGCTTCTTCAACGTGGCGATGGGCAACCTGTCAGCCCTGGCCGCTGGTGAGCTCGTGCGGGTGTTCGATTTTTCAGCGGTTCGCAAAGCAATGGACGTGGGAGGCGCGCACGGAGTCTTGTTGGCCTCCATCTTGCGCGCCAGCCCTGCTACGCAAGGGATCCTGTTCGACCTGCCCCACGTCATCGCAACCGCTGGTGAGAGCATCACAACGCAGGGGCTCTCGGGGCGCTGCGAGCTAAGGAGCGGGGACTTCTTCGAGGCTGTACCGGAGGGTGCCGACCTTCACCTACTGAAGCAAATCATTCACGACTGGGACGATGAGCGAGCAACGCGGTTGCTGCGGAACTGTCATCGCTCGCTTGCTTCGGGTGGGACGCTGCTGCTGGTGGAGATGGTGGTTCCAACGGATAATCAGCCGAGCCCGGCACAGGCAATGGACCTGAATATGCTCGTCATACTGGGCGGTCGGGAGCGTACCGAGGAAGAGTATCAGCGCCTCCTCTCAGGAGCAGGTTTCCGGCTGGCCAGGGTCATCCCGACACACTCGCCGTTCAGTGTGATCGAGGCGACGCGGACCTGAGCAGCGATTCGCCGACCCCGAATATTGAGATCGCCGTTGGTATCGAATGTTGGGTCTGGGCCAAATTGGTCTGCAATGTCCATCAAGCAATGAAACAGTGCCAACGATTTCATCTTCTTCGCCCGTCGCGGCGAAATGGTCCACAATCGCCGCGAGGATCACGAAATCAGCATGCTCGCCTTGCATCTGTTCCAGAATTGCATGGTGTATATCAACACCCTCATGCTGCAGCAGGTCCTGGCGAAGCCGCACTGGTCGGGAAAACTCACCGCGAGGGATCTCAGCGCCCTGACCCCGCTATTCTGGGAGCATGTCGACCCGTACGGCCGTTTCGAACTCGACATGGATGCCCGGCTGCCGATCAACTGATCGATTTGGCGGCTGGTGACACGACTGTTGGATCTAGGCCAAGGAGCACGAACAGGATGCAAACGCGGGTGGAACGGAGTCTCCGGCAGGCGCTTGATCGATTGATCGAAGGCCGCGGGCGGCATAGCGCCCATGCCGGGCGGCCAACAAGGATTACACCGGCTTCGGTCGCTCGTGAGGCGGAATGCAGCCGCAACACGATCTACAGCACGCATCGCTGGATTCTGGACGCGATCAAAGCCGCAAACGTCGGCCCGACCCCAGCCACCGATCTGGCGGCGAAAATCGGCAAGCTCGAGCAAACGATCCGAGAGCTGCGCGCCGAAGTTCGGCAACTCAGGCAGGACAAACAGCATCTCGCCAGTGAGAATTTGCTTCTGCTTCAACGAACGCTGGCTGTTGGTCCAGCTGCCGCACGAAGCCACCCCTGACGAAGAGGACCGGAAGTTCGATTTCGCCAGCAAAAGACACTTGCAAAGTGACCTAAGCGCCGCAGCGCGCGGTGACGGAAATCGCCGGCGATCGCCTTCGATTGAGTGATTGGCGGGACGCGCAAGAAGGCGAAGACCGCGCGCCCGCCGACGCGAGGTCTCCGTTGCGAAAATGCGCGTCAGGCGGCCGAGGCGCCGTTGAGCGTGGCGCCGGGTGGCTCGTCCTCGGTGAGGAAGGCCGGCAGATCGGTTGACGCGATGTCGATCCCGGCGGGTTCGGTCTCGTCCGGATCGACGTCAATGTGAGCGGCGTGATCGAGCTCCGGCTCTGCGGAGTCGGCGTTCGCGGCCCCGTCGGCATAAGCCATGCCGGGCGCCAGCCATGCTGCGGCGGTCTCGCGCGCCGCCTGATCAAGACCGATGCAGGCGGTGCTTTTCGCCGGATCGAAGGCGGTTTCGAGCGCAGTGGCGAGCGCCGGTTTCTTGTCGTCGGCATGGTCTCGGGCCCAGCGGTCGCCGAGAATCTCCCTGCCGACCGCAAGACCGTGCGCCTTCTTCACGCGGCCCCAATAGTTGGCGGCGGTCGGCCGCCAGTACTCGGCGAACGGGATGGCAAGGCGCCGTCCGGCGCATTCGATCACCGGGTCGGCCCGGTCCTCGATCGCGACCTGCGGCTTGAGGCAGGAGGCGATGCACCAGGCGAAGAGACGCTGCTTGGCCTCGATCGGCAGCGCCGCGAGCGCGGCGAAGCCCTCGGCCGGCGGCTGCTTCAGCCAGTCGAGATCGAGCGCGCACCCGTGCGCCTCGAGGAGGCGGTCCGCCGGGGTGCCGGAGAGATCGTTGAGCGAGCTGCGCGGCGCCGCCTCAGTCGCCCGCAAGTCGAGCGGGTGCGAGCGGTAGCCGAACCGCTCGAACAGATCGACGCACAGCGCATAGAGCGCGAGATCGAACGCCACCCCGAAATTTGTCGCCAGATGCGTCCGGGTTATCTGCAGCCGGTGCGCCTTCAGATCGTCGACCAGCAGCTGGCTGAAGCCGCATTCCTTGCGCAGCTTCTGCTCGGGGCTGAGGGACGGCCCGGAGGCCTCGTCCTCATCCGCGAGGTCGGGCGACGCCGGCGCCTCGTCCCCCTCGTCTCCGGCTTCCGGGGATCCCGCCGCGCCGCGGATCGCCGTGCGTTCGACGAGGCCCTGGTGGAGACAGAAATCGCCGTCATCGCCGATCGTGACGATGCAGCCGGCGCGGGCGCGGTCCTTCCCGGCGTAGACGGCGAGACCGTCGGCCATCTCGTCGATCTCTTCGTGGCGTTGCTCGAGCTGCGCCGCTTCGGCCGCAAGCTCCTCGGTCCAATCGTCCTCGCTCACTTCCTCGAGCTGGCCGAGCCGCCGCTCGATGCTCTCGATCTCGGCGGCGAGTTCGGGCGGGAACTCGCCGGGCTGCGGACGCACGCGCGCGTATTGCGCCATGAAGCTGTACTCGGGATCGAGCACCGCCTTGGTCCAAGCCCAGGACGGGCGCAATTCGACGGCCTTCGCTTCGAGCTTCTCGATGGCGAGCCGGCGCACGAGCGCGGCATCGTCCATGAAGCCCTCTTCGTCGCCGCTGAAGAGATCGCGGGTGATTCTGCCGCCGGCGGCCTGGTAGGCCGCGGCGCCGACGAACGCGCCGAGCTGGGAGTCGAGGGGGACGGCCGTCTGGGTCAAGAGACGCCGGACCGTGTAGGGCTGGATGTAGGAGTTGTCCTTGACCTGGCGCCACACCGCGAGCTGCGCCGCGTGATCGGCGCCGAGGGTGAAGGCGGTGATCACCTCGAGGCTGATCTCTCCGGCGCGGAATTCATCGAGCAGTTCGGGCGCCAGCTTGCCCAGGCGCAGACGCTGCTTGACGTGCTTTTCCGAAACGCCGAAGCGCGCGGCGACCGCCTCGACCGTGGCGCCGGCGTCGATCAGCGCGGCCATCGCGACAAACTCGTCCGCCGGATGCATGGCGGCGCGCATCGTGTTTTCCATCAGGGAGGTTTCGACCGCGCCCGCGGGTTTCTTCACGAGGCACGGGACGGGATGATCGGCGTCGATGACGCCTTCGGCGGCGAGTTTCTGCAGGATCTTGAGGCGGCGGCCGCCGGCGTCGACTTCGTGCACGCCTTTGCCGTCGATCGGCAGGGCATGGACAATCAGGTTTTGCAGGATGCCCTCGGCGCGGATGCTGGCTTCGAGCGCGGCGTCCTCGGCCGCTGTGGCCGGGGTCTTGCGCACATTGGCCGGGGAAAGGACGAGCTGACTGAGCGGAATGTTGCGCACTTTGCTGCTGGCGGTCATGGCTGGGACTCCTGTGACGGGCGGGCGCGAGCCGTTCTCTTGCCCTGTAAAACCCGTCACAAATCCCTCCCGGCCCTCTTCCTCTTGGATCGTGCCGCAAGAGCTGCGGCCGGCGGACAGGGAAGGGCGCGCCGCAACGCGATCACGCCGCGAGGGCCTGCGCGGCTGCTTCCGGGGCCGGGTCGCGGTCGCGAAAAGCGAGCAGATAGTCGGCCGCTTTGGAGGCGGCGCTCGCCGCGCGGATGATCGCGCGGTTGTCCTCACGCAGCACCTCGAGCCAGGAGGCGAGATAGTCGGCGTGCCGCACCGTCGGCACGATCGACAGCGCCGCGCAGACGAAGGCGCCGGTCATTTCGGCGCACAACTCTTCGCGCGCATACGATGATGAGCCGAAAGCGCCGGACAAATCCCGGTTCAGCCGGGAGCTATGACCGCTGTGATGCCCGAGCTCATGGAAAACCGTCCGGTGCCAGTTGATCGGCTCGAAAAATGCCGATGGCGGCGGCACCTGGATGTAGTCGGCGCTCGGGACGTAGAAGGCGCGGTTGCCGCCGATGCGGATATCGGCGCCGGTCGCGCGGATCAGCGCCTCGGCCTGCGGCAGGATGAGGTTTTCGGCGATAGGCGCCGGCGGCGGCGCGATATCGGCCGGAAGATCCTCGCACTGGTCGGCGTTGAAGACCGTGAAGCGCTTGAGGAACGGGATCGCCTCCGGTTCGTCGCCGGCTTCCGCGGCCCGCGAGCGTTCGCGGTAGGGAACGAAGCGGTCGGCATAGACGACGGTGGTGCCTTTCTCGCCCTTGCGCACATGGGCATCGAGCTTCAGTGCCTGGCGGAAGGTGAGCCATTTCTGGCCGGTGAAGCCGCGCTCGGCGACGGCGCACCACAGGATGAGAATGTTGATGCCGCTGTAGGCACGGCCGGTCGAAGCGTTGCGCGGCAGCCCGAGCGGCGCGCTGACGCCGGCCCAGGGCTGCACCCAGGGCACGCGTCCCTGTTCGAGCTCGGCGACGATCTTGTCGGTGATCTCGTGGTACAGGCTGGTTCTGTCCGCGAAGGACTTGTGGGCAGGTGCCGGGTGAGGCATGGGCGGTCTCCGCGACGCGCGGGCGAAAGCCTCTCTCTCGCCTGTTGCACGCGTCACGGATCCGGCACCGCGCTTTTCCTCTCCCTTTGCGGCGATCCCGCGCTGTGCCGGTCGCTGCCAGTCCCCCTTGTCCGCCGAACCCCGGATCAAATCCGGGGGTAGGCGGAGCGTCATGCGATCGCAACCCGTCAGGGCGGAGACGTCCCCCCGAGCGGGGGAAAAGGGGACGGCTCCGCGCGCGCAGCGCGTAAGAGCGCGGCCCGAGCGCAGCGAGGGAGACGCCTAAGGTTGATCCAAAAAATGATAATCAATTTTCAAGGTACATCCGTGATTGTGTCCCTTGATGGGATGGGATCGGGTTACCTTGAGGGCGTTCGGCCTGTCACTCGCTTGCGAGTGACAGGCGGTGTTCGCGCCGGTCCTCGGGATCGCCTTGTCGGCGCAAGATAGAAATGTCACCCGGCGCGCAAAGTAGAGATGACACTCTGGTCGACGGAGGACGCGACCGGTCGACACAGCATCACAGCCGAAGGCTGGCCGAGACGAACGACATCCGGAATTGCCCGCATGTTGCCTCA
>Ga0209040_10003556_pt1 | contig 11938 bp, 10 predicted proteins | sample BogFormECP12_OM3_FD_188240 | JGI IMG/M metagenome (GOLD analysis project Ga0209040, IMG submission 188240) | Bog forest soil microbial communities from Calvert Island, British Columbia, Canada - ECP12_OM3 (SPAdes) (version 2) | ecosystem: Environmental > Aquatic > Freshwater > Wetlands > Bog ... | reverse complement strand
CGGGCGCTCGGCGCGGGCGAGCGCATCGCCGCCGACCCCTCGCTCACCGAGGCTCTGATCCGCCGTGCGCCGGCGGCACACACGGGCACCGTCGTGAGCGTCGACCTGTTCTACGAGAGCGGACCGCGAGGAGGTGGCAGGCAGGCGCTGGCGGTCGAGATGGAGGCGGCCGCGCTGTTCGCCGTCGGCGCCCGAGCCGATGTGCCGGTCGCCTGCATGCTGATCGTCTCCGACACCTTTGACTCGACCGGGGCGCGCGCCCGGATCGGCGACAGCGCCATGCTCGAGGCCGCCGAGAAGATGGGCGCCGCGGCGATCGCGGCGCTCAGCGGGTGAGCGCTCAGGTTTTCTTGGCGGGCGCCGTCCCGGCCTTGGCCGGGCGCTTGTGCGCCGGGCTCGCGACGCGCGCGCCGGCGACGCCCGCGCTCGCCCCGCCCGGGGCGGCCGTCTGCGCGCTGGACATCTGCGCCTGGACCTCATCCAGCTTCTCGATCAGCGTCTCCAGCCGTGCTTCGATCGCCGACAGACGCGGGCCGATCTCGGGCGGGTCGACGGCTGCGGGCGACAGCGTCCGATCGAGGCGGTCGACGCCGTCCTCGATGCCCTCCAGCCGGTGCGAGACCGAGCGCAGCCGCCGCGTCAGCCGTTCGATGTCGGCCGCCGAGGGGATGTTCAGCGCGCTCAACGCCACCTCCTGCGCCTGGGCGGCCTTCTCGCGGGCATCGAAGGCGCGGCCGATCGCACCGGTCAGGACCGGGTTTTCCAAGAGGTCGGACAGGGCCCTGCCGAAGCGCTCCTCGGTGTTGCCGCTCAAGCGCTCGCGCAGGCTCCTGGCGACATTGTTCGCGTCGGACATCCGCTGCTCCTGGGAGTCGAGGCGGCGGGGCCCGCGGGCCCCCGGACATGGTTCAGCGGCAGTGCGCCGCAGAGGAAGGATACGGTGCAGCGGTGCCCGCGCGGCTGTTCGTCTTCATCCAGATGGAGTTTCCCTGGGCGCTCGGTCCGGCCGACGGCCGCTATCTGCTGCGCGGCGCGCTTGACGGGGAGCCGGAGCACGTCGTGGTGCTCGGCACGCTAGGGGCCGCCCGCGCCGTGGGCGCCCGGCGGGCGGCGGGCCGTCGGGCGTGGTCGATCCTGCAGCGCTCGGGATCGCGCGGAGGCGGCCCGCCGGCCACGCCCGAGCCGGCCGCGGTGCTGACCGCGCGGGTCACGGTCATCGACCCGGTGTCGCTGTCCGCCGAACAGCAGGCGCGCGCCTGGCTGGCCGACCTCGACCACGATCGCGACGTGCGCGCGTGCGCGGCGGTGATCAACCGAGTCCTGCACGCGCAGCGGATTGCTTCGGCCGATCCCTACCTGCACGAGGTTTCGCCAGCGCAGGCGCTGGTGATCCGCGCCGGGTGGGGCGAGGGCGAGCAGGTGGCCGACGGACGCTGGCTGCACGCCCGCGAGCTGCCCTGGAGACCGCCGCGGCGATCCGGCGGCTCGGCCCGCCGCCCCGGCGGCGGACGCTCGGCGGCGCTGCGCCCCCAGGAGCGCCTGGCCGCGCTGCTCGGCGGACGCAGCAGCAGCCTGCTGTGCGAGGAGCTCGCGCTGCGCGCGCGGCTGGACCTGGAGCAGGGCCGCCTGGGGCATTGCGCCCTGGAGCTCGACCGGGCCTACGCCGCCGCACTGACGGAGCTGAGGGCCGAGGGCCGGCAGGACCTCCTCTTGCGCATCGCCGAGCTCGAGCAGCTGCGCGAGGGCGTGGTCGCCCAGGCGCGGGCCGCGCTGTCCGACACGACAGACGGCCCCGACGAGGAGGTCGTCGCCCATGCGCTGGAGCGCCTGGAAGCCGCGCTGCGCGCACGCACGGCCACCGGGTTTAATCTGAGCTGAGCATGGACCCCACGACGACCGATCTGAGCCGAGCATGAACCCCACGCCGACCGCGATCGGGACCTGGAGCGGAGGGCGCTTCATGCATTTCGGCGAGCCGCTCGAGGACGCGCGCCTGACCGCGCTGCTGCGTCCGGGAGACGGGATCGACACGGTGATCACCGCCGATGTCTATGGCGCGGGCGCGGCGGACCTCGCCCTCGGCTCGGCGCTGGCGGGTCTGGAGCGCGACAGCTACTGCCTGATCGGCGCTGTCGGGCACGACTTCTATGACGGCCAGCGCGACGGGGCAAAGGGCTTTCCACGCTTCACCGACCCGCGACTGCGCGGGCCGGGCGAGTACGCCGCCTACCTGCGCACGGCCACCGAGCGCAGCCTGCAGCGCTGCGGAGTCGAGCGCTTCGACCTGCTCCTGCTCCACAACCCCGACCGCATCGGCTATTCGAGCCCCGCCGTATGGGCGGGCATGCAGGCACTGCGCGAGGCCGGGTTGACGCGTCTGCTGGGTGTGGCACCCGGTCCGGCCAACGGCTTCACCCTCGACCTGATCGCCTGCCTGGAGCGCTTTCCCGACCTGATCGACTGGGCGATGATCATCCTCAACCCGCTCGAGCCATGGCCCGGCGAGCTCGTGCTCGCGGCCGCCGCCGCGCACGACGTGAGCCTGATCACGCGCGTGGTTGACTACGGGGGCATGTTCCACGACGACGTCCTCCCCGGGCATGCCTTCGCCGATTACGATCATCGCAAGTTCCGGCCCGAGGGATGGGTGCCGGCTGGTCGCGAGAAGCTCGAGCTGATGCGCCCCTACGCCGAGCGCCACGGGCTGACGATGCTGCAGCTCGCCTGCGCGTGGAACCTCGCGCAGCCGATGGTGCGCTGCGTCGCGCCGACCCTGATCCAGGAGTCCGGGCCCGACGCCCGGCCCGTCGAGGACAAGCGCGCCGAGCTCGCGGCTGTCTCCAGCGATCCGGTCCTGAGCGAGCGCGAGCTCGGCGAGATCCGGAGCCTTGGCGAGAACACCGGCTGCATGGCGCTGAAGGGGGCGAGCCTCGAACACGAAGGCACGGCGCTGGCAGACCGCTGGAGCGTCGACGGGGAGCTCTCGGCGGTGGCCGGCCGGTGGGGCATCGATCCCGCGCTCGATCTAGTCCCCAGCGGCGCGGCGCGATCAAGCAACTGAGGGAGGGCCAGCCCGCCTGCCCTGGCTCGACTGCAGCGCCGGGCTCGGCCCGAGCGGCGCACCCTACGCGGCGAGCGCCGCGAGCAGCGCCTCGAGCTCCGCGACGACGTCCCCGCGGAGGCGCACGCTCGCCAGCTCGTCGAGCGGCGTCGGCCCCTGCGTGATGATCGCGACCCGCCCGCCCGCGCGCAGGGTCAGCAGGGGCAGACCGGCGACCGGCTGGACCTCCAGCGAGGAGCCGATGCACAGCAGCAGCTCGGCGCCTTGGCAGAGCGCCTGGGCGCGCTCGATCGCCTCCACGGGGAGCATCTCGCCGAACAGCACGACGTCGGGCTTGAGCGGCGCGCTGCAGCGACCGCAGCGGGGAACGCCATCGGGTTCGGCGGCCAACCGCACGCGCACCGCCTCGAGCGCGGTGCGCTCGCCGCAGCTCGGACACGAGCAGGTGGCGATGCTCCCATGCACCTCGACGAGCTCGCCGGTGCCGGCCTTGCGATGGAGCATGTCGACGTTCTGGGTGATCACGGCGTCGAGCATCCCCGCCTGCTCCATCGCCACCAGCGCACGGTGTGCGCCGTTGGGCAGCTTGTGCTCGAGCGCGGCGAAGCGCTCCGCGTAGAAGCCCCAGAAGCGCGCGGGGTCGCTGCGAAAGGCGTCGATATGGGCGACCTGCATCGGATCGACGCGCCCCCACAGCCCGCTGCCCGGGGTGCGGAAGTCTGGGATCCCGGAGGGCACCGATATCCCCGCTCCCGTCAGCGCCACGACCGAGCGCGCTCCGCGCGCCAGCTCGGCCAGGTGGACGAGATCGGACCGGGTGGCGGCGCCGACGGTCATCGTCCGCTTCAGCTGCCCCGGAAGCTCGGCGCGCGTTTGCCGAGGAAGGCGGCGATGCCCTCCCTGGCGTCGGCGCTTTTGAAGACGGCGGCGAACGCGCGCTTCTCGTCCGCGATGCCCTCGTCGAGGTCGGCGGCGCCGGAGATGCGTTTGATCGCGCCCATCGCCAGCGGCGCCTGCCCGGCGAGCTTGCGCGCCCACTGCAGGGCCGTGTCGAGCAGTTCGTGATCCTCGACCAGGCGGTTGGCGAGGCCCAGCTCGAACGCTTCGTCGGCGAGGATGGGGTCGCCGATCAGGTTCATCTCCAGGGCCTTGTTGACGCCCACCAGGCGCGGCAGGCGCTGGGTCCCGCCGAAGCCGGGGATGATGCCGAGCTTGATCTCCGGCTGGCCGAACATCGCCGAGCGGGCGGCGATGCGCACGTCGCAGGCCATCGCCAGCTCGCAGCCGCCGCCGAATGCAAGGCCGTTGACGGCGGCGATCGTCGCGATGCCCTCGGAGCCCAGCTCGCGGAAGAGGGCATGCGCCGCGTTGATCAGCTCCTCCCCGCCCGACTCGTCCATCGTGGTGAAGGCCTTGACGTCCGCGCCCGCGCAGAACAGCAGCGGGTTGGAGGACGCGATCACAAGCGCGCGCACGGGCGGGTCGGATTCGCTCTTCACCCGCGTCCAGACCTTCTGCAGGTCCTCGACCACCTGCGGGGAGATCGAGTTCATCTGGCCGTTGGCCAGCCACGCGATCGCCACGCCATCGCCGCGTGTCTCCAGCTTGACGACCTCTGCCGGCTGCTCGGCGTCGGGCCGCGGGTACGGATAGAAGCCCTGCCCGCTCTTCTGGCCGAGCCGGCCCTGGGCGACGAGACGGCGCAGGATCGTGGGCGGCGTGAAGCGCTCGCCGTGGCGCTCGCGCGCGTTCTCCATCCGCTCGAGAACCGTGTCCAATCCGTCGGCGTCCGCCCTCATGAAGGGCGGCAGCAGGCCGCGGCGGGGGTCGAGGCCGGCGCCGGCCATCATCCCGAAGTCGATGTCGCGGTGGCTGGCCACCCCCTCCTCGAGCACCAGCGCGGCCTCGAGGAAGCTCTTCAGCGACAGCAGCTCGACCAGCTCGGCCACGTCCGGCTCGCCGTCGCCGGGGATGTTTGGCTCGCCCTGCGGGTCATAGAAGCCGTCGCCGCCCGTCTTGGCGCCGAGCTTGCCTTCGGCGACGAGCCGCTGCATGCCCTCGGGCACGTAGAAGCGTTCCGGCCCGTATGACTCGAGCAGATGCTCGGCCACGTGCAGCACCGTGTCCAGGCCGAGCAGGTTGACCAGGAAATAAGGGCCCATCGGAGCCACGCCGGCCGCACCGATGCCCTCGTCGATCTTCTTGATCGACAGACCGTTCTGCTCCTGCGCGCGCCAGATCTCGGAGGTGCCGGAGTTGAGGATGCGGTTGACCACGAAGCCGGGAACCTCGGCGCAGGTGATCGGCTGCTTGCGAATCGCCTGGGCGAAGGTGAGCGCCGCGCCGACCGTCTCCGCCGATGTCTCCTCGCCCTCGACGATCTCGATCAGCGGCATGACGGCAGCCGGGTAGAAGTAGTGAAAGCCGACCACCTTCTCGGGCCGCAGCGTGGCTTCGCCGATCTCGGTAATCGTCAGCGAGGAGGTGTTCGACGCGAGGATCGCGTGACCCGGAGTGGCGGCGTCGAGCTCGGCGAAGACGCTCTGCTTGATCTCCATCCGCTCGGGCACTGCCTCGATCACGAAGTCGACCTGGCCGAAGCGCTCGTAGGAGGTGGTGCCGTGGATGCGCCCGAGGATCTCCGCGATCTGGCCATCGGCCTGCTCGGCCGTGATCCTGCCCTTCTCGGCGAGCTTGCCCACCTGCGCGGCCGTTACGCCACGCGCCTCCTCGAGGCCCGCCTGCACGAGCGCATCGTCGATGTCCTTGAGCACTACGGGTATGCCCGCGGCGGCGATCGTCTGGGCGATCTGGCCGCCCATCGTCCCGGCGCCCACGACGGCGGCTTTGAACACGAACATGCCTCGGTCTCCTCTGCTGTCTCGGGGAGGCGAGAGCCTAGCGCCCGCGCGCTCGCGAGCGCTCCGTTAGGCTGCCGGCCGGGTTGGTAGGGGCATGGACAAGCGAATTCGGGGGTATCTCATCCACATGAAGGCAACAGCGGCGATTATCGCGACGCTCGCGCTGACACCGGCGGGCCTCCTGCTCGCCGCCCCCGCGCAGGCGGCGGGCGGACCGACGGTCTCGACCGGTAACCCGCAAGCGGTGAGCTACTCCTCGGCGGTCCTGACCGGCTCGGTCAACCCCAACGGCAGGGAAACCTCCTACTACTTCCAGTACGGCCTCACACGTGCCTACGGCGGCCAGAGCGCGATCGCCGGCGCGGGGGCGGGCACGGACACGGTGCACGTGGCGCTGCCGATCACCGGACTGCAGCCCATCACCCGCTACCACTACCGGCTCGTGGCGGTCAGCACGGCGGGCGTCAGCGAAGGACCGGATCGGACGTTGCTGACCGGCAAGATCCCGCTGTCGCTGCAGATCCTGGCCTCGCCGAACCCGGTTGCATTCGGCGGTGCCGTGACGGTGCAGGGCACGCTCTCGGGGACGGAAGACGCCAACCGCGAGGTCGTCCTGCAGGCGGACTCCTTCCCGTTCACAGCCGGCTTTCAGGACGCCGCCAACCCGGAGCTCACGAACGCCAGCGGCGGCTTCTCCTTCCCGGTCCTCGGCCTCACCGTGATCACGCAATTTCGGGTGGTCACGAACACCAACCCGCCGGTGATCAGCCCTGTGGCCGCGGAGAACGTCGCCGTCAGCGTCTCCAGCCACGTGGGCCGCTCGCGGCGGCCGGGCTTCGTGCGCATCTACGGGACCGTGACCCCGGGCGAGGACGGCATGCAGGTGGCGATCCTGCGGATCGTCCATGGCCACGGCGTGCTCGTCGGGGGCACGCTGCTGCGCCCCGACGGTGCGAACCGCTCGGCCTTCAGCGCCGCGGTGCACGCCACCGCGGGTGTCTACCGGGTGCTGGTGCGCGTCACCGGCGGCGGGCAGGTCTCCAGCTACGGCCAGCCCTTGCGCATCGGCTGAGCAAGCGGTGGCAGATCTGTGCCGGCGGCGCATGCGCCGCCGGTCGGGGCGTGCATGCACGCCCCGAGGAGGGGCCGCATGCGGCCCCTCCGGCCAACCGATCAAAGATCGGCCGGCATGCGGCATGGCCACCAGCCGAGCGCCACGTCAGGCCGGAACCGCCGTCGGCTCCTCGACGCGCCGCGGCAGCAGCGTTTCGCGCGCGATCACGAGCCGCTGGATCTGGGAGGTGCCCTCGTACAGCTGCATGATCTTGGCGTCGCGGAACAGCTTCTCGACCGGGTACTCCTTGATGAATCCGTAGCCGCCGTAGACCTGCACCGCTTCGGTGGCCGTCTTCATCGCGGTGTCGGCCGCGAAGCGCTTGGCGTGCGAGGAGACGAGCGTGTTGCGTTCGCCGTTGTCGAGCATCACGGCGGACTTCCACGTCAGCAGGCGCGCCGCCTCGATCTCGGTGGCCATGTCCGCGATGATGAACTGGATCGCCTGGTGCATGGCGATCGGCACGCCGAACTGGACGCGTTCGCGCGAGTAGTCGACCGCGAACTCGAACGCCGCGCGCGCGATGCCGACCGCCATCGCCGCCACGCCCGGGCGGGTGCGGTCGAGCGTCATCATCGCCAGCTTGAAGCCCTTGTTCTCCTCGCCGATCAGGTTGCTCGCGGGGATCTCAACGTCGTTGAAGGAGATCGTCGCCGTGTTGGAGGCGCGCTGGCCGAGCTTGTCCTCCTTCTTGTCCACGACCACGCCCGCGTCGCGCGGGACGATGAAGGCCGAGATCCCGCGGTGGCCGGCGTCCTTGTCGGTCTTGGCGTAGACCGTGTACCAGTTGGCGTAGCCGCCGTTGGTGATGAAGCACTTCGAGCCGTTGATCACGTACTTGTCGCCCTTGCGCACGGCCGTCGTGCGCATGCCCGAAACGTCTGAGCCGGCGTCCGGCTCGGTCAGGCAGAACGAGGCGAGCAGCGGCGCCTCGGTGAGACGCCCCAGATAGTCCTTCTTGAGCTCCTCAGAGGCGCCCGCGACCACCGGCGCCGTGGCAAGGCCGTTGCATCCCAGCGAGGTCTGGATGCCCGAACAGCCCCATGAGAGCTCCTCCTCGATCAGGCAGCCGTCGAGGTAGCTTGCGCCCGCGCCGCCGTACTGCTCGGGGATGTGCGAGTTCATCAAGCCGACCTCCCAGGCCTTCTCGATGATCTCCTGGGGCCACGTGCCGTCCTTGTCGTACTCCCAGGCAACGGGACGGATCTCCTTGACGGCGAAGTCGTGCGCCATCTCGCGCAGGGCCTTCTGCTCGTCGGTGAGGGTGAAATCGACCATTCTTGGATCTCCTAACGGGCTGTCGCCTGAAATAGATTGACTGGTCAGTCAATCTTGCTCTCTCAGGGTAGCGGAGAGCAGCCCGATGAGCAACAATCTGCAGCGTGCAGAGCGCCACCGCGACCGTCGTGTTCGGGATCGCCGAGAACGGGTTCAGCTTCGTGGTGTTCGGCACCGTCGCGTTCTCGCTGCTGATGTCGCTGTTGTTCCTGGTCACCCGCGGCAGCGACAGCCTGTACGACCACATCGGCCGGGGCGGGCTCTCGCGGGACAGCGACTATGACGGCGGCGTGCTGACGCCAGCGGCCGACTCGCCGGCCGAGCGGGCCGAGCGCGAGCGCGAGATCCGCCAGATGCTGAGCGCCCGCAGCGAACGCCTGGTGCGCCGCGGCGAGCCGGCGCTGGACATCGACGCGGAGGTGGCGCGGCTCCTCGAGCCCGCGCTAGCGCCGCAGGGACACCAGGCCGGGCTCGTGCACGAAGTGCGTCAGCTCGTGCTCGCGCGCAACGAAAGGCGGGTGCGCCAGGGCCAGGAGCCGCTCGACGTGGATGCCGAGGTCGCGCAAACGCTGGCGGAGCTCGATCCGTGAACACACCGGCGACACGGTCGGGTATAAACGCGCGATGAGCAACCCGCGTCGCTTTCAGCTGGACGAGCTCACGATCCGACCCGGCACATACTTCAACCCGCACACGGAGGTCTTGATCGTCGTCGACGACTCGCCCGAGGTCGACCACGAGATCTTTGAAACGGGGGAGTTCGACGGGTCCGATTGGGTGCAGATCGCAGAGGACCTCCCAATCGACGAACACAAGCGCGACGACCTCGTCGAGCGCTTCCAGCTGACCCATCAGCCGGGCAGCGAGCGCCTCAGAGAGGACGACCTCGACGATGCCGACGAGGACGAGGAAGAGGACAAGGACGACGACGAGCTCGACGGGGTCGACGACCTGGAGGAGCTCTACCCGGAATGATCAGCCGCCCGCCGGCGAGCCCGGCACCAGGCCGAGCTGCGCCAGCGCGGGAATCAGCTGGGAGATCGGCTGGGGGTTCCTCGGTGCGGCGATTGCCTGCGGTTGGTTGAGGCCGCCGAACTGGAGCGTGAACGCGACCGCCGCGCGGCTGAGGCCGCCGAGCTCGGCGCGGGCCTGCGGGGTCGTGGCCACAAGGCCCTGGAGGTGGATGCGGTGCAGGAGATGGTCGTGCACCCCGGTGTAGACGAACACGCGAGCTGAGCGCAGCGAGCCGGCGAGCGACGAGATGGCACCCGGAGAGGCAAGCGCGGCCGGCCCGGAGCCCGCCAGCCCCGCTGCCCCGGCGGCCCCGGCGGCCCCGGCGAGCTTCTCCGCGTCGGCCGCGAAGCGGGCTGTGTCGAGCCCAGCTTCGATCACCGTGGTTTCGACGCCCGCCACATCCTGGCGGCCGACGACCCTGGGGTCCACCAGCCATTGCCCCGGTTCGGCGCCGAGCAGGGCAAAGGTCGATTGCCTGGACGACGCCGAGCCGACGGCCCGCGCATAGCCCTGCTCGAGCGCCTGCATCGTCGCCCGGGGGGCCACGAAGGAGGCGCCGGCCAGCTCGAGATAGAGCTGGCCGCCGGTCGAGACCAGCCCGGCCTGCAGTCCGCCCGCGCCGGTCAGGCTCCCGGCCTGAAGGCCGAGCTGCAGGGCGAAGCTCGGGAGCCGCCCGGACCCGTGGCCTTCGAAGGGACCCTGCAGCTGCAGGCCGAGGGCCTGCGAGCCGCGGACCCCGCTCTCGCTGAGCGATGAAACGCTGAACGACAGCGCGATCCGGCCGCTTTCGATCGGCTCGTGTGTGCGGAACGTGTCGCTCACGAGCACGGCCGCGCTCGGCCTGCCGGCACCGCCGCCGCAGGCGGCGAGGGTGACCGCGAGCAGGGCGAGGGCGAGCAGCGCGAATGCCCGGTCGCGGGTTCGCGGCGCCGGGGGGCGCTGGCCGCTCGCCCGCCGAGCCGGCGCAACTACCCCGTCCGAGCATGTGTTTGGGGAGCGTGCTCTCACGTAAATCCCCCGCGCTGCAAGGCCCGCTGCAGCCGCGACGGCGATCGAGCGTAGCATCCGCGCCGTGAGCCCAAGGCGACTCCTCGCGCTCGCCGGGGGGATGCTCGCCCTCGGCGGGTTGACCTCCGCGCCCGCCCCGGCCGCCCCGGCCGCCCTCGAGCTGGGCCGGCTCGGGGGCCCTGTTCGCGCCCATGCGTCGGCGGCCCGGGGACCGAGCGTCAGCGCAGCGCTCGCGAGCCTGCTGCACAGCGGCGCGATCAGCGAAGCGGCCTACCGGCAGTACTACTCCGCCGCGCTGGCGGCCAATCGCTCGCTCGCCCGGCTCACCGGCACGCGCCGCTCGGAACTGGGCGCCGTGCAGGCGAACATCCAGGCGATCGCCGCCGCCGGCGAGCTGAGCGCCTCGCGGCTGCCGGCGCTGTTCCTCACACTCGAACGCAATCGGCAGTACTGGACGAGCGAACCGCTGCTTTCCGGCGACGAGCGCCTGAGCTTCTCTCCCAGCAAGATCGTGTGGGAGCACTACCCTGGCCAGGGCCTCGAGATCCAGTGGCTGGCCACGTTCGGCGAGGCCAACGGCTACTACCTGTCGGGCCACGAAAACAACAACCTGCGCCAGCTTCTGGGCGAAGTGATCCCGCTCGCCACCAAGCGGGCAGGGGGCATCGCCTGGGAGTACCTGTTCCAGTTCGACGGGGGACTGGCGCCCTGGACGAGCGGCCTCTCGCAGGGGACCGCCCTGCAGGTCCTGGCCCGCGCCTGGTCGCGCTTCAAGGAACCCGCCTACCTGACCGCCGCCCAGCAGGCGCTCGGCGTCTTCGAGACTGCGCCGCCCGAGGGCGTGCGGGTGACCACACCGGCCGGGGCACTCTATGCGCAGTACACCTACGCCCCGAGCGACCGCATCCTCAATGGCTTCATCCAGGCGCTGGTGGGGCTGTATGACTACACGTCCATAACCAAGGACCCCCTCGGGCTGGCGCTGTTCGAAGCCGGCGACGCCGAGGCGCGAGCACTGGTCCCCCAGTACGACACCGGCGCCTGGTCGCTGTATGACCAGTTCGGCGAATCCGACCTCAACTACCAGGAACTGCTCACGGAATTCCTCCAGCACCTGTGCGAACGCACGCGCAACGGGCTGCCGCTGACGCAGACCGGTGCGCCGGGCGCCACCACCCCGACGACCCCCCCGGCCCCCGCCCCGGCGGCGCCCAGCGGCTCATCGGGCGCCGGCGGCACGGCGGCCGCCGCGCGCGCCACGGGCCCCGCCGCCGGGCGGCCGGCGAGCGCCTCGATCGCCCAGACGGGCAAGGCCATAGCGGCGGATGCCATCTACTGCAGCACCGCCCAGCGCTTCACGGCCGACCTGCACACGCCGCCGCTGATCGCGCTGCTCTCCAGCACGCTCCGCGGTGGCACGCGCGCGGGCGTACAGGTCTCGCTGTCGAAGATCTCCACCGTCGATCTGACCATCCGCCAGGGGGGCCACGTGGTGTGGACGAACAGCGCCACGCTGGAACATGGCAAGCCGAAGCTGCTGTGGGTCACACCGGCCGGTGGCGGCACTTTCTCGGTCACGCTGGCCGCCACCGACCTCGCAGG
>Ga0209040_10003555_pt1 | contig 11938 bp, 7 predicted proteins | sample BogFormECP12_OM3_FD_188240 | JGI IMG/M metagenome (GOLD analysis project Ga0209040, IMG submission 188240) | Bog forest soil microbial communities from Calvert Island, British Columbia, Canada - ECP12_OM3 (SPAdes) (version 2) | ecosystem: Environmental > Aquatic > Freshwater > Wetlands > Bog ... | reverse complement strand
AGCTCAGGCCCGCGCCGGCCTGAGCGCCGGCCGCTCCGCCCCCGCGAACACAGGGAAAATTCGCCGCGTTCGATGAATTTTGCAAGAGGCTCCACAGCCACTCTTCGATCGAGACTCCTCGCTGCTTGTCGCGCGTGGCCTTTACGTGTTGCGCTACGAATCCGGTGGCGCAAGTCACAATCACCCAGTTGCCGAGGTGAAGCCGGCGGCCGGGTTCGAGGGAATCATTCAGGTCATATCGGCGCCAGGCAGCGTGGAAGGTTGGCTTGAGCGCCCGGGGGCCGCGGTGCTTGTCCGCGCCGAAGACAACGGGAAGATTCAAATCGCGGTCAAGCGAAGCGGCTCGAATGGCTCGCTCGACGCGGCATTTCGACTTGAATCGGTAGGCGTAGTTTCACAGGACAATCGCGACCCGATTAGCAGAAGCGCGAAAGGGGATAGTCCACGGCCATTGTCGCAGATTGCTCTCGCGCGAAGCGCGAATGGCTCGGAAGGAGCTTTGTTTCTTGCTCACCTTTCGAGACTGGGTGACGTGTCGGTCGGAGCGAACGAATGGGCCGGCGGCCCCAATGCACCCGGTCGCATCGAGGGACTAGCGATTTTGGGATCGGACAGGGAGGGACTACGGGCCGAAGTTCAAGTTCTGCCCGGATCCGAACACGCGACATGGTCGGAGTGGATAGGCGGAGGGGTCTTTGCCGGGACGCGCGGACGCCACCTACCCCTTGTTGGCGTGCGGTTGAGGCTGACGGGCGATCAGGCTCACTACTTCATCATTCACGCGGAGGCGCTCTTTCTCGGCTCGGCGATCATGAGCAAACGGGGACGGGAAGTTGAATGTGTGAGCCAGACCCGGCGCGACCCGCTTGTTGGATTCCGCTTTGACATTTGCCCGGAGCGTCGCGCGACCGTGCGCGCCGCAATATCTTCAGTCGGGCAGGACGAGCATCCGCGGGTTCGAATCTTTCGCGCCAACGCCGCGTAGTTGGGTGAGTCGGGACTAGAAAAGGAGTGATACCATGGCGATATACAATCTTAGTTACGGGAAGCTCGAATCCTTAATTGATCGCAGCTTTTCACCGGGCACCGAACACGCGATCATCGACGCGATAAAGAGCGCCGGAATCGTCACGCCGTGGTCCGGAAAGACCGGCGTGGAAGTCGAGAAGACGAGCGGCTCATACGCCATTTCGCATAACGCTCAGATTTTTCTGGACACCGGCTCCCACAACACGATTACGATCAACGATGACGGCGCAAAGCTGATTGCGGCGGGCGATGGGTCGAACCACATCATTGACAACGGCCCCGGCGGCGACACCCTCGTGGGAGGCGCCGGAGCAGAATCGCTCAAGGTCATGCACGGCGACAACGAGCTGATTGCTGGAAGCGGCGCGAACACGCTGGTCGGCGGCTCAGGGAACGACACCCTGATCGGCGGCGGGTCCAGTCTGCTCGAAGCAGGTTCCGGAGGCTCAACGCTTCTCGGAGGGCTTGGGGATCAGTCCAGCAGCGGCCATCATGGCCATGGACACTCGCATCACGCGGATTTGGCGCCCGCGCCTTCGGACACTCTAAAGGGCGGGCAGGGCGACGATCTTTTGCAAGTCGCCCACGGCGACAACCTGCTCATCGCGGGCGGCGGCCACGACACGATCTTCGGCGGCGACGGGCAGGACACGATCTTCGGCGGCGGCCACGATACGATCAATCTGAACTACGGCAACGAGTTTGTTCAGGGCGGCAGCGGCTCCGATCTCGTTCATGTCGGCCTGCACGGGAACGACATCATCTATGGAGGCAAGGCGACCACGGTCCATAGCGACCAGACGTCATCGTCGATCCGGAACGAGGTCGAGGTTCATGGAGTGACCACGATCACGTTCAGCAACCATCAGGTTCTCACGGCCAGCAACGTGGCGATCGAATTCGCCGACGGCCACAAGACGACGGTCCACTAGGGCCGGCTGAAGGTCGGATGGCCCGAATATAAGTGGCCCTCCGGCCCAGCTCCTTATTTGGGCTCGGCGGGCGTGCCCGCCGCGCCTTTCCGGCGTGCGTTCGGACGGATTTGTCGATGAAAGTCCTTTTCGTTCACAACAACTTCCCTGCGCAGTTCGGCAATCTTGCCGAAGCGCTCCATCAGATGGGCGGCTTCGAACTCGCCGCCATCGGCGCCGAGAACGCGCAGGCGGTGGAGGGCGTTGCAATCCATCGTTACGCCATTTCCCCCTTCAACGTTTCGGCCACGCACCCTTTCGCGCGGCGGTTCGACGCGGAATGCCGACGCGGAGAACACGTTCTCATGGCGGCCAGCGCGCTTGCGTCCTCAGGATTCGTCCCCGACTTCATTCTCGCGCACTGCGGATGGGGCGAAACGCTGCCGCTGCGGGCGGTCTTTCCGGAGGCGAAGCTCGTTGTCTACGCCGAGTTCTTCTATCGCGGCGAAGGCCAGGACGTTCACTTCGACCCTGAGGGCCCGAGACTTGGCATGGACGGACTCGCCGCCCTTCGATGCAAGAATGCAAGCACGCTGCTCGCGCTGACCGACGCCGACGCAGCTATTTCGCCGACGCAGTGGCAGCGCTCGACGTTTCCGCGCGAGTTTCAGGACAAGATTCACGTCGCGCACGAAGGGGTCGACCTCGAGTGGTTCCGGCCGAACCCGTCGACGCGTTTTCCATTGCCGGGCGGCAAGGTTGTCACGAAATCGGATGAAGTCCTCACCTTCGCGTCCCGCAATCTCGAACCGATTCGCGGCTATCATGTCTTCATGCGCGCGCTGCCGGAGATCCTGCGCGCGCGCCCTGAGGCGCAGGTGATCATCGCCGGCGGAGACGGCAATTCATACAGCCATACGCCGCCCCCCGGGACAAGCTGGAAGACGCATTGTCTCGACGCGGTCGTCTCGAAACTCGACCTGTCAAGAGTCCATTTCGTGGGCCGCCTTGCTCCCGCCGCCTATCTCAGCCTCCTTCAGGTCTCTGCGGCCCATGTCTACTTGACCTATCCCTTCGTTCTGTCCTGGTCGCTCCTCGAGGCGATGGCGACGGAATGCGAAATCGTCGCGTCGGATACGGCCCCGGTCCGCGAGGTTATCGAGGAACGACGCAACGGCGTGCTGGTCCCCTTTCTTGACTCCTCCGCGCTGGCTGACGCCGTCGCCGATACGCTCGCCCGCCGTGGACAAACGCCATCTTACGGCCCAGGGGCGCGGGCCACCATTGTCGAGCGCTTCGACAAGAGAATCTGCGTGCGCCACGCGTTGCGGGCCATCGGGCTCGATGAGCCAAGGCGCGCGGACAAGCGCAAGTCGGGCGGAAGCCCCGCGCTGGAGCTGGTGTCTTGAGCGGATCGGCGCGTTCCAGCAGCATTCGCGCCCCTTTCGGCAACGGCCGCCTCGGCGCGTCGATGGCGGCGCTCGCCAATCCGACCACGGAAGCGGTCGACGACGCGATCCGGATTCCGAGCGGCGTCGAGTGCATCGCGATCGTCGCGCAACGTCATGGGCTACACGTCGCTGCGGAGCAGATCACCCTCGACAATCATCTCTCCGGCGCCGAACTGTCGGCGGAAGAGATCGCGAATTGCGCCGCGCGCGTGGGACTGAAGACCAAGCACGTTCGCATGACCTGGCGCGGATTGGCCCATCTGCGCAAGGCGCTTCCCGTCGTGGTCACGCTGACGAGTGGCGGAAGCATGGTCCTCGAGGCGCTCGAGGGAGGCGACGAAGCGCTTTCCGTGATCTTGCTGGATCCGCAGGCGGGGGAAGACGCCAAGCTGGTCGTAGACCGGCAGAACTTCGAAAACGCCTGGACGCGCGAGGTCGTGCTTCTTCGCCGCAACTATGACCTCGCCGATGATCAGCAGCCCTTCAGTCTGCGCATGATCACGGGGCTCATCCTGCGGGAACGGCGGATCGTCAGGGACCTCGCAATCTGTGCGATGGCGCTCAGTCTGTTCGCGCTGGCTCCTATCGTCTTCTGGCGTCTGCTGTCGGACAAGGTGATCTACTACGGAAGCCTCAACACCTTCACGGTGCTTTGTATCGCGATGGGCGTAGTCATCGTGTTCGAGACGATTTTCGCCTATCTGAGGTCGTACCTCGTCCTCTTCATCACGGCGCGGGTCGACGTTCGACTTTCTGAATACGTGATGGATAACGTTCTGAAGCTTCCGATCGACTATTTCGAGCGAACGCAGGTGGGCATCATCGGCCGTGATATGAATGAGATCTGGAGGGTGCGGACCTTCCTGACCGGACAGCTGTTCGGCACGGTGCTCGATTCGCTGACCCTCTTTGTCTTCCTGCCCGTGATGTTCTTTTTCAGCCCCTTGCTGACGTTAGTCGTGCTCGTGCTCTGCGCCCTGATCGTCGGCTGGCTCGTCATGATGCTGCCACATTATCGCAAGCGAACAAGCGCCGTCTTGCGCGCCGAAGGCGAACGCGGCGCGTTCCTGTTTCAGACGCTTCAGGGCATCCGGACGGTGAAGTCGTTATCTCTGGAGGACCGCCAGCGGCGACAATGGGACGTCCACGTCGCCCGGATCGCGAAACTGAAGCTCGAAGAGGGATTCCTGTCGGCGATCATCTACGCCGGCGTTCGCCCGCTCGAGCGCCTCGCCGTCAACGGCGCGTATGCGCTGGGGGTCTACTTTGCGATCACGACACACGACCCGGTCTACATCGGGGCCCTCTTTGCGTTTCTGATGCTGACGCAGCGCGTGTCGGGACCGCTCCTGAAGATGGCGCAGTTGATCAACCAGTATGACGAGGCGCGCTGCGCCATCACGATCGTAGGAAAGCTGGTCAATCAGCCGAAGGAGGAGGGCGCCGGCGATCGGGGGGTCCGCTCCCCGCTGTCCGGCCACGTGGAATTCGCCAAGGTTCGATTCAAATACCTTGGGGCGACGTCGCCCGCGCTCGACGACGTCTCCTTCGAGGTCCCGATCGGGCACACATTCGGTATTGTCGGCCGAAGCGGGTCCGGCAAGACCACAGTCACGCGCCTGCTCCAGCGGCTGCACTCCGACTACGAAGGCCTCATCAAGGTCGATGGCATCGACGTGCGCGAATACAACGTGAGCCACCTCAGGCGCGGTCTAGGCGTAGTGCTGCAGGAGAACTTCCTGTTCAGCGGCACGATCCGCGAGAACATCACGGCTGCCAAGCCGCACGCCACCGTCGACGAGGTGGTCAGGGCGGCGCGACTCGCCGGCGCCGAGGAATTCATTGACCGACTTCCTCGTGGTTACGAAACGCACATCTACGAGGGGTCGCCAAATCTGTCGGGCGGCCAGCGGCAGAGACTCGCGATTGCGCGGGCGCTCATTCTCGACCCGAAGATCCTGATCCTCGACGAAGCGACCAGCGCGCTCGATCCGGATAGCGAGGCGATCGTCAACGAGAACATCCGCCGGATCGCCAGCGGGCGGACGGTGATCGTCATCTCGCACCGGCTTTCATCGCTGGTGAATTCGGATGCGATCCTCGTGCTCGACCGCGGCACGGTCGTGGCGATCGGGAAACACGAGGATCTCCTGGAAACCTGCGATATCTACAGCGGGCTCTGGCATCAGCAGAACCGCCATCTTTCGCTGAGCAAGGGCGAGGTGGTTTCCTTGCGAGGAGGAGCCCGTGGCTAGCGAGGCAACGCCCACCGCGGTCCGGCAGTTCCAGTCGGAGATCGACGCGATCCGTTACGCTGACGAGCCGCTCAGCGTCCGCGCCACGGTTGTTGTCTTTGCCGCAGCCTTTCTCGTCGGCGCGGTGATCCTAACACTGGCGCGCGTGGATCGTGTGATCTCCAGCATCGCCGGAAAGATCGTCTCCGTTGACGCACCCCTCGTGCTGCAGGCGCTCGACCCTTCCATCGTCAAGAGCATCGACGTTCGCGAAGGCGAGGTGGTCGAGAAGGGCCGGCAACTCGCGACGCTGGACCAGACTTTCGTCGCTGCCGACGTCAATCAGCTTCAACAGCAGATCGACAGCCTGAACGCCCAGATGACGCGCGAAGAGGCTGAGTTGGCCCATAACGCGCCGGTCTTTCCGGTGACCGCCGATCGGGGTCAGCAAAGATATGAGGCGCTGCAGAAGCAGCTGTTCGTCCAGCGGGCGGCGCAATATTCCGCGCAACTGGAAAGCTTCGACCAGAAGATCGCGCTGACCCAGGCGACGATCGAGAAGTACCAGAACGACGAGAGCCGTTACCGGGAGCGCCTCGCAATCGCGAGCGAGGTCGAGACCATGCGCGACACCCTCGCGCAGCACGGTAATGGATCGCGTCTCAACCTTCTGGGCTCGATGGACACGAAGGTCGAAGCGTTGCGGACCATGGAGTTCGGGCACAACAGCCTGATCGAGGCCCAACATCAGCTCGACGGCTACAAGGCGGATCGCGCGGCGTTCGTCCAGCAGTGGTTCTCACAGATTTCGCAGGACTTGATCACCGCGCGCAACAGCCGGGACGCGGCGATCAGCCAGCTCGAGAAGGCGACGAAGCATCGAGACCTTGTGCGACTGACCGCCCCCGAGCGCGCGATGGTGCTGTCCTTAGCGAAAGCGGTATCGGTCGGATCGGTGCTCAAAGAGGGCGACACGCTAATGACGCTCGCGCCTATGAATGCGCCAGTGGAGGCCGAGATCCAGGTCGCTAGCCGCGACGTCGGCTTCGTCCGGCCGGGAGACTCGGCGACAATCAAGATCGACGCGTTCAATTTCGCCGAGCACGGGACGATCGAGGGAATGGTCAAATGGGTCAGTGAGGACGCCTTCACGATCGACGACAACGGCGTCGTCACGCCCGCTTATTATCGGGTGCGGGTTACGATCACCGCGATCAAGCTGATCGACGTGCCGAGCACTTTCCGGCTGATCCCGGGCATGACGCTCGCCGGCGACGTGAAAGTCGGGACGCGTGCACTCGGCGCCTATCTCATTGGGGGACTCGTCCACGGCGCAGGGGAGGCGATGCGCGAACCATGAGCAGCGCCGTCCCCGCCGCGTGTCTCTCGCCAGGCCTGACGATTAGATGCGCGCGCGCTTCGCGCGACATGGACCGTGGCGAGGCGGCTTTTGTGGGAAAGCGCTTCGCCTCTGCGCTGCGGCGCTGGCGGGCCGCCTTTTCGGTCGGTTCGAGCGACGCGGCGTTCCGGATCGCGGAGCTCTATGTCAAAGGTGAGGGCGTCCAGCGCAATCTCGCCGAGGCGGTGAAGTGGTACAGACTGGCCGCGGAGCGCGGCCACCCGAAGGCGCAGTTCCGCCTTGGGCTCGTTCTCCTGAACGGCGCGCTGGGCGGGGGAGTCGCGAAATGGCACAGCGCGGCCGCGGCCCGCGACGCGAAGCTGGCGCGAAGGAATGCGCAGGCGCTGTTTCCTTCCGGCTTCGAGGTCCTGCCCGATCCAGACAAGGCGTTGCGATGGCTCGACGAAGCCGCGCGGAATGGCGTCCGGGAAGCGGATGGCGTCGTCGGAACAGTCTATCTGGACGGGCGTGCGCGGCCGCGCAATTTCGCGGTCGCGCGCGAGCGCCTGGAGCTGGCGGCCGAAGCAGGAATCGCCTCGGCCCAATTTCGTCTCGGAGACATATTCTATCGCGGACTCGGGACATCCTCCGATCCGGCGGCGGCAGCAGACTGGTACGAGCGAGCCGCGGCGCAAGGCCATCCGCGGGCCGCTGTCGCAATCGGCAGCCTTCTCTTGTCGGGGCAAGGCCGACCGCAGGACAAGGAAGCGGCGGGCGCCTATTTCGAGAAGGCGGCGGAAGCCGGCGACGCTCAGGCGCTTTACCGCGCCGGCCTCATGCGGCTCTCCGGCGAGGGGCTTCCGCGCAATCTCGTGCGCGCCGAGAGCTATTTGCGCCGGGCCGCGAAGGCGAACGAGTTGCCGGCGATCCTTGCGCTCGCCGAATTCTACAGCCGCGGCGCTTATGTCGAGCCGGATCTTCGTGAGGCCTATGTCTGGTATCGCAAGGCGGCCGAACTCGGCGATGGGCGCGCCCAATTCATTGTCGGGCGTCTGTGCGCGACCGGCGTGGGGGTGGTCGTCAACCTGAAAGAATCGGCCCGTTGGTTCCTGCAGTCGGCAGAGAAAGGCGATCCTATCGCGGCGCATAATATCGCATGCCTCTACGCTCGTGGCGACGGGGTCGATAAGGACGCCGCCGCCGCCGCGACATGGTTCAAGAGGGCGGCGGAAAAGGGTGTCGCCGCCAGTCAGGTGGCGCTCGCGCACGCTCTGTTGAGCGGCGAGCATGGCGCGCGAGACGCGGAGGCGGCTCGGACTTGGCTTGGGAAGGCCGTCGAGTCCGGCGACCACGAGGCCATGATCTCCCTTGCGTGGCTTTACTTGAACGGAGAGGCAGTTCCGCGCGACCGGGGCAAGGCCGAACGACTGCTGCAAGAGGCGGCCGACAAAGGCTTTGCGCCTGCGGCGCGGAGCCTGGGCATGCTCTACGCGAGCGAGTTCGATGGTCCCGCGAATCTCGCGGAAGCGGCGCACTGGTATCGCGTCGGAGCGGAGGCCGAGGACTCCGAGTCGCAATATCGGCTCGCCATGGCGTTGCGCGCCGGTAGGGGTCTCGAGCGGTCTCCCGCCGAGGCCTGCGACTGGCTGCGACGCGCCGCGGCAAATGGAAATTCGAACGCAATGTTCGAACTCGGTGTGGCCTTCTGCATCGGGGACGGGACGCGACTGGATGTCGCGGAGGGCGCCCGGCTCTACGCGGCGGCGGCCGCCGACGGCCATACGGTGGCGATGTTCAACTGGGGCGTGATGTTGCTCGACGGAATCGGCGTCGAAGCCGATCAGGAGGCAGGACGGACATGGATCGCGAGAGCAGCGGAGGCGGGATTGAAGGAGGCTCGTCAAATGTTGGAAAGCGCGAAATGACGACGCTCACTGTGGATTCGTCGAAGCCCTCTTCCCCGGTCGTACGGCGGTCTCGGGAGGGAGTCGCCACGGGCCTTTCCGTCGATCGGGTCGTGGTTGACGGCGATTTCCTTTCCGTGTCCGGTTGGGCGATTGGTGGGCAGGATCTGACATTCACCGTGGCCAGCGGCGCTGGCGTCTCGATGTTTCCTTCGCTGAAGTTCTATTCGAGAGACGACGTCGCGGCCGGCTACGGAATCCCAGTCGATCTCGTCAAAGGGTTTCTCGCAACCTGGCGGAACCGGCCGCGCGGCGACATGCAGGTCCGGCTGAGCGCCGGCGCCGGCGAACCACTGGGGATCGACCTGCGGGCGCCGAAGCAGAGCCCCGCGGCGGAGCTTATGCAGTTCCTGAAAGAGAATCTCTCCCGCGCGCAATTTCTGTTTGAAGGCCTAATCCATAACCCGACAGCGATATCGCTCATCCTGAACCATCTCGACGAGCCGCCGCCCGCATTCAATCGCGCCCGGGGACACATCGAAACGGCCAGAGGAATAGAAGGCGTCGGAGGGCTGGTGGTCGGCTGGACGGTCAGCGAACCGGACGTGCGCTTCCGTCTCGTCGACGATCTTGGGGCCGTCGTCTCGCTTGGCAACGCGGCGCGCTGGACGCGGAACGATATCGTCGAGGCAATGAATCGCGATTTCGGCGATTACGTGTTCAACGCCGGCTTTCTGCAGAAATGGAGCGACCCTCTGAACATGGGCGGCAGGATCCGCCTGATCGTTTCCGCCGATGAAGCGTCCTACACGGTGTCGGAGGCAAAATGGTCGGCTGCGCCGCTCGATCCAGTGAGTTTCGCGCGCTGGTCGTTTGAGATGCCGACGCCGCGGGAGAGCTTCGCCGAGAGGCTCGCCAACCACGACGGCGCCATCATTGACGCCCTCATCGAAAGAAAGACGAGCAGACGTGGAAAATCGCCGCCTGTAGTCCACGAATATGGGCGTCAACCGGCACGCCCGAAATGCGCTGTCGTCGTGCCGCTCTATGGACGGCATGATTTCATGCTCAATCAGTTGCTCGCATTCTCCGACGATCAAGATTTCGACTCTGGGGTCGAACTCAACTACGTGATCGACGACCATCGGCTGGTTTCGCCGATTGCGGCCGATGCGCCGATGTTCGAGGCAAGTTTCGGCGTCCCGTTTCGAACGATCTGGAGCGGCGAGAATCGAGGATTTTCAGGCGCTTCGAATCTGGGCGTGGCGAATTCAAGCGCGCCTTTCGTCCTCCTGATGAATTCGGACGTCATCCCGATCGCGCCGGGTTGGTTGGAGAGGATGCGTTCTGTCCTTACAGCTCATCCCGAGATCGGAATCCTCGGCGCGCGCCTGCATCATCCAAACGGAGCCGTGCAGCATGACGGCATGGGGTTCCAGTGGAACGCAACTTTGCGCGCCTATGTCAACAAGCATCCGGGATCCGGCCTGCCGGGCTCACCTCCCAGAGGAAAGTTCGTCAAATGCCAAGCCGTCACGGGAGCGTGCGCCCTGATGAGACGCGACGTTTACGACGACGTCGGAGGGCTCGACGAGAAATTCCTTATCGGAGACTTCGAGGACTCCGACCTCTGCCTCAAGGTGCGGGAGAAAGGCCTTGAGATCGCCTGCCTTCCGCTCCCGGTAACGCTCATCCATCTTGAGCGCCAGTCTTTCAGCGGAATCGGAACGCCGAGCTTCCGCGACTATGTCGTCCGCTACAACGCGTGGCGGCACCAGACCCGGTGGGGCGCAGCGATCGCGAAACTCAGCGCAGTCGACAAACAGCGGACGGGCTCAAAATGAAGGCGATGGTCATCGCACATGCGCATCCCGACTTTAGCGTCGGCGGCGCAGAGATCGCGGCCTACAATCTCTTTCGGGTCCTCAAGACGCGGCCGGGTTACGAGGAGTCGATCTTCTTAGCGCGCAGCGATCTGGCGTCGCAGGCCCATGGCTCAATCATGTTGCGACGCCCGGGCGAATATCTTTGGCGGCAGGACATTGGCGACTGGTTCCGCCTGCGGGCGCAAAACCCGATGGCGGTGATGGGCGTCTTCCGCGAGTTCCTCAAGACCGAGCGCCCGGACGTCGTCTTCCTTCACCACTATGTCCACATCGGCGTGGAGATCCTACGCGAGATCAAGCTCACCTTGCCGGACTGCATTCTGATCGTGACGCTGCATGAATACTTCGCGATCTGCAATCGGCAGGGGCAAATGGTTAAAAACAGCACGAAGAAGCTCTGCTACCGCGAAAGCCTCGAGGATTGCAGCAACTGCTTCCCGGAGCGGTCGCCCCAGGATTTCTGGCTGCGGAAGCACTACATCCAAAAGCACTTCGAATATGCCGACGCTTTTGTCTCGCCCTCTGAGTTCCTACGCCAGCGCTATATCGAATGGGGCATCCCCGCGGAACACATCGTCGTCATCGAGAACGGGCAGCCGTCGCCCAGGCCGCCAAAAGGCGCCGTCCCAGGTGCGCTGAGAACCCGTTTCGGCTTCTTCGGTCAGATCACCGAATACAAGGGCGTGGAGATCCTGCTTCAGGCGCTTCACCTCATGACGCCCGAGCTCCGCGCCAAGATGATCGTCGAGATCCATGGAGCCAACCTCGAGTCGCAGGGACACTCCTTCCAGGAGCTAATCGACACGCTGAGAAAGCCGTTGATTGTCGAAGGGATCCTGCGCTGGGTGGGATCCTATGAACAAAGCGAACTGGCGCAACGCATGAACCGGGTCGACTGGGTCGTTGTTCCCTCGATCTGGTGGGAGAACTCCCCGATGGTGATCCAGGAGGCCTTCGCCAACGGCAAGCCCGTCATTTGCGCCGGCATCGGCGGCATGGCGGAAAAGGTTCGCGACGGCGTCGACGGTCTGCATTTCGAGGTTCGAAATCCGCTCGATCTCGCCGAGACGATGATCCGGGCGGCCTGTGAGCCAGGACTCTGGCAGAACCTGAAAGCAAACGTTCGGGCGCCGCTGTCCTTCGAGCAGTGCGCAGAGTCGTATCTCGCGCTCGTCGCGTGACGG
>Ga0209040_10003553_pt1 | contig 11941 bp, 4 predicted proteins | sample BogFormECP12_OM3_FD_188240 | JGI IMG/M metagenome (GOLD analysis project Ga0209040, IMG submission 188240) | Bog forest soil microbial communities from Calvert Island, British Columbia, Canada - ECP12_OM3 (SPAdes) (version 2) | ecosystem: Environmental > Aquatic > Freshwater > Wetlands > Bog ... | reverse complement strand
AAACGCATGGCAAATGCCTTTTTTCAGCAGCCTCTGAAGCCGTGCCCTTTCAAAGACGCCCGAACTTATGCAACAAACTTGCGGGACGCCACACTAGCTGCTGCCGCCCGCGGAGGAGGACTTGGCTTCGCCGTAAATTACTTTGAGGTCGGGGCGGTCCAGGAGGTGGGCCGCGCTTTTCTGGTTCTTGACGATGGATTCCAGCAAGCGCGTAGCCTCCTGGTAGTAAAGCCTTGCCTGCCTTGGTTTGCCGGCCTGGGTCATCGCATTGCCGAGCAGGAACTGGGCACGCGCCCGTTCGAGCAACAATCCCAGCTTCTCTGCCTGTCCCAGGACGGTCTCCAGTTCCTGTTGCGCAGGCTCGGCGCGATTAGCGGCCAGCAAGCTTTGCGCGTAGGAGATCGAGGCCTGGACCGCCAGCGCCTTTAATCCCATCGAGTCGGCCTCGTCCTTTATCTTCTTCAGTTCGGGCAACGCAGCCTGCGCCTGCGCCTTTCCCGATTCCAGATTCACCCTGGCCAGGCCCAGACGGGCGCGCAAACCCTGGTCCGAGCCCGCCGACTTGCCGACCGCTTGCCGCGCCTTCTCGTACGCGGTACGGGCCTTGGCATATTCGCCCTGGTAGAAGTAGCTGTCGCCCAGAGAGTTCCAAGCCTCCGGTGTGGCGGAATTACCTTTCAGCTTGTCACTTAGCTGCACTGCTTCATCAACATATTTCTGACCTTCCGCGCCTCGTCCGACCATGGACAAGACATCGCCATAGCGGGCCTTGGCTTCGACCGTAAACCAGGACTTATCGTCGATTTGCTGGAGGCCCTTCATAGCGTCCTCGAGAGCGCTCAATGCAGCATCGTACTTTGCCTGGGCCGCAAAGAGAGCGCCCATGCTGCTGTACGACATCGCCAGCATGTCCTGCCTTCCAGCGTCCTTGCTGGCATCCACGGCCTGTTGGAAGAGCGACTGCGCCGTATCGTACTGGCCGAGCAGGAAATTCATCTCGGCCGAATTCCGCAGAGACTCGACGGCATCGTCACGCAGCCCCTCCTGGGTTTGGATTTGATGGGCCTGCTGAAAATACGTGTAAGCGTTCTGGTAATCACCCTTGTGGTTGTAACTGCTGGCGATATTGTTCAGGCACATCGCCTCGTTACGCTTGTCACCCATGTCCTTAAAATCCTGCAGGGCCTCCTTGGTGTCTTGCAGCGCCTCATCATATTTTCCAAAGTTGTTGTTCAAGTCGCCGCGGTTCATCAAAGTTAGCGCCAACCCATCCTTGTTCTGTATCGAACGAGCGGCCGCAATAGCCTGGTTGTAACTCGCCAGAGCCGCGTTGGCGTTGCCCATGTCCTCTTGGGTCTGCGCTATCTGGTTCAGGGTCATGATGACGCCGTGCATATCAGGAATCTTCTTCCTGATTTCCAGCGCCTTCTGGTAATTCTGCAATGCGTCGTCGAACTTGTTCAGGTGCTGATAAGTAACGCCCAAGCCATGCAGAAGGTCGGCCTTCTGCTTCTCGTTTCCGGAGATTGTCGCCAGGCTCAACCCATTGTTCAAGGGCGCCAACGCCGCCTGTGGATCGCCAGCGAGGATATACACCTGACCACTGACCCATAAAGCATCCACGTACTTGGGGTCCGCCGCCAATACTATGTCGAGATGCTTCCTGGCCTCGTCGTATCGGCCATCCTTCATATACAACTTTGCGAGAGAAAGTTGTAAATCCGTGTCAGCGGGACTTAATTGGGTGAGGGTCTCGTACGAAGTAATCGCTTTTTTTACATCACCCTTGATGCCGGCGTCATTCGCTTCGATGAGATAGCGGTCCCTTTCGGACGGCAGATTGCTGCTCAACTCGACCGCCATGCGCGACGCATTCTGCGCGTTCACATCCTGACCGAGCTTGTCATAGGTTTGCGCCAGCTTGGCAAAGGCCATAGCGAAGCTGGGGTCTTCCTGCGTCGCTTTTTCAAACTTGACGACGGCCTCGGTATCCTTACCGGCGCGGGTCAGTTGCAAACCCTCATCGTAGGCCTGCAAGGCGGTGACGGACTTGGTCAGCACGTGCCCGGAGTTCGCCTGCAACTCTTTCAGGATGTCGGGCGTGGTTGCGAGCTTTTCCCGGATCTCTTTCGCCAGCTTGTCCAGGGCCGAGGTGAGGTCCTTCGTGTTGGCGAGGTCGACGCCGACGGGAATGTCACGGCCATTCTTAAGGTCGTGCACGACAGCGTTGATGCGGAATTGAGCGCCGGCCTTCACCAGTTGTCCCGAGATCACGGTATCCGCGTTCGTAGCGCCCTTGATGTTTTTCAGGCTCGAACTGTCCACCTCGGCCGAGGGCGAAATCCGCAGATCGTGCACTACCTCCTCCACCCGGCCGGCAGAAACCAAATGCAAGTGCGCGGATTGTCCGATCTTATCGATCAAGTTCTCCGAAATGACTGGACCGACCCAGTCCTGGTTGGGATCGCCGGAATTGTTGAAGAACGGCAGAATCGCCACCGACATCACCGGTCCTTTAACCACCGGTCCGGAACCTGCGCTTCCCTGCTGCGTCCGATTGTGAATTACAAGATATGTGCCGGCTGACAATGCGACCGCGGCCACTCCCACCGCAATCCACTTAAGGGGAAGAGGCTTCGCAGCAACGGGCTTGGGCAGCGGCCGGTCGAGAATCGACTGGCCTACGCGCCGCTTCTTGCCCTGCCAAATCTCGATCTCGTCGATCAGCTCCTGGACGGAGGCGAAACGTGCGGCGGGATCGCACTCCAGGCATTTGCCGACGATCGCGCTCAACTCCGGCGGTATCGTAGGGTCAACTTCGGTGAGCGGAACCGCTTGCTCTTGAGTTCTCTTGACCAGGCTGGCGATGGCACTTTCCGCGTTATACGGGATGATGCCGCTCAGCATCTCGTAGAAGATGATTCCCACAGCGAACTGGTCGGAACGCGCGTCCAGGTCCTTGCCCATGGCTTGCTCGGGCGACATGTATTCCATGGTTCCGACCATCATGCCGGTGCGCGTCATGCCGTCGCCCTGGACAGTGCGGGCCAGGCCGAAGTCCATGATGACCACACGGCCAACCTGGTCGCACATGACATTGCTGGGCTTCAGATCGCGATGGATGACACCTTCACTGTGGGCAGCCAGCAGGCCTGAGCATACCTGGACCATGATGCCGGCAGCCTGTTGCGGCGGCAGTTTGCCTTCGCGCAAAAGAATGGAGCGCAAGTCTTCACCTTCGATGAACTCCATGGTGATGAACTTGACGCCATCGGCTTCGTTCAGGTCATAAATGCGGATGATGTTCTTGTGAGTAACTTGACGCGCGAGAACCAGCTCCTGCTTGAAGCGCGCCAGAATAGCCGGGTCTCCCGCGAGATCAGGGCGAATGACTTTGAGTCCGACAACCCGCTCGACCTCCATGTCGCGCGCTTTGTAGACCGCTCCCATGCCACCCATACCGAGGAGTTTCTGGATCTCGTAGCGACCCCCGAGAATGTCGCCTTCGTGAAAGATGGTTGCGCCGATGGCAGAAAAAATGGGATGGGAAGGACTGCCGCTGCTTGGACCGCGATTCCCTGCCATGGTGGGGGCATCGGAAGGGTCGCTTTTCGGAGTCGTTGGCAGCGCGGTTCCCGGAGAGGTAACGTCTGCGAACTGAAAGCCGGGATCGGTCAACCCCTCCGAGCCAAGCGCCGGCTTGGGCGTAGCGGCGGAACTATCGCCGCTGGAGACAGCTATGCCATCCCGCGCTCTTCGCGCTGCGTCTTCTGGATCCCCAGCCATCTAATCAGCTCTCCCGGGCCGGGCCCACTGGTGGAGCGATCCCTCCCCGTGCAAAACCGGATTGTAAGAGAGTATACCTTTTTCTGATTTATCACTGCCGTCGGGACGTGATCAACCGGAGACGGACCTAAGAAAAAGGCCGGCGGTGGACAGACGCCGGCCTCGCACAACAGACTTAGGGGGTCACTGAACAATAGGGAACAAACTGGGACTCGGACCGGCAGTCAGGGTCACACTCTTGCTAGCAAGACCAAGACCCCCGGATCCCGAGGCGCTCGACGACACCACATAGAGAATGTCCGCGGGATTTCCAGCGCTGTCGTTTATGAGGAACCTGCCGATCGGGCTCTGCCCCTCCTGCACAGAAGGACAAGTGCTGCTTTCTGAAAGGCAAGTGGACCCGGTGAACATCTGGTTCATGAGGATGCCAGTGGTTCCGCTGCTGTCGAAGGTTAGCGCATAGGTTCCGGTACCCATACCCGGAGGCGGCGGCGGATTGGCAAGTACCGCTCCCACCTCGTTGATCACGCTCGGTAACACTGGATCGATAGTGCCGCCATAGTAGTTACCGAACAAGGCAGTGATGAAGATCGGTTGCATCACAACTTGCGGCTCGAATGTCCCGGACGTCACACCGGGATCGGTTCCAATCACGAATCCGGTGTTGAAGGTAACCAGGTACCACACCGGTTGGTTGGTGACTCCAGACAGGCTTACGGTGACGCGCCCACTCTGCGGGTTAGTGGAATCGACGGAGTAAGTCCCGGTGTAATTGTTCTGTGCAGTTGTGGTCAGGGTTCCGCCGTTATTCTCGTCAAAAGTATAGGCAGTGACGTTCCCCTGACCGTCGAAATTACCTAGCCCGAGGGAAACATCCGCTGCGGAGTTGGACACCGCATTCAACTCGAATACGACGCCATTGGTCTGGTTGCCGCGGGTGGCGTTCAGCGAGAGATTAGTAAAACCGCCACCGGCTGCTGCCTGCCGCTGGGCAATGGAAGCCAAAGTGACAGGCACACTACTTGAGACTGGATCGGTCTGCACCGCTACCAACGTGGGGAACGGTTTGCCAGGGACGACGTAAAGGGCATAGTCCAGCGTGGTCGAACCTACGGTAAAGCTCGCTGTTCCTCGACCTGTGTTGGGGTCGACGGACGAAACGCTGCCGCTCAAAGTGACTTTACTCTGGACCGCGCCATTATCATTGAGGTCCGCCTCTCCACATGGCGGTGTCGGGCAACTGATATTGCCGTTGTTATCGGTTATGAAGAAGCCTGCGCCTCCATAGCGATTGCCGCTCCCGTCCACGCCGAACAATCCGAACGCGAAACTGCCGGATCCCAGGGTGAGGCTCCCCTCCTGGGGCTTCAGCACGCCCGAACCCCATGCGCCAGTATTATTGGGATCTGCCAGGATGATTCGGGAGTCACCCGTTAGAGACGCCGAGACGCTGAAGGAATAGGTTCCAAGGGAAGAAGCGATCACCAAGGTGCCGAGATTGCTGCCGTTGGTCACTCCCGGGCGCCCCACACAATAGACCGAACCGGAGCCGCTGGGAGGGCCTGTGGCGCCGGGACATTGACCGTTGCCTCCGCTGCCGGGCGTGATCATCACATTGGTCTTAACACCTGTGGAATCATTACCATTGCGATCAAAGACACCACTGGTGATGTTACCGCCGCCGTCGGCCACAAAACTTCCAGCCAGGAAGAAGGCTCCCTGCTGGTTGTAACCGTTGAAGGAGAAGGCGTAGCCGCCCTGGACCTTTGCGGTGATGGTGATGCTAAAGTTCGCAGTCGCGGTGGTGGGAAAGCCGTCGGTCGCCTGAACGACGAACGGGTACGTCCCGATTGGGCCGGTCGGCGTGCCTATGATTTGGCCGCTGACGGCGTTAAGGGTCAAACCTGCCGGCAGTGATGCGCTATTTGGAGCAAGGGTGTAGGTATAGCACGGGCTGAGCAGAGGGGGCTGGCAGTTGACTCCACCGGTGGCCGGCCCAACCGTGACCTTATAAGGAGCCCCGATGACGCCGTTGGCCAATGTTGAACTCGTGAATGCTAAGGGACGATTGATACTGAGGTTGAAGGTTTGCGTATTATAAGCCTTTACCGGAGACTGCGAGTCAGTCACGCGCACGGTAAAGGTGTATACCATCCCCGTAGTGCCGGTGCCGCCTGATCCCGGAGGCGGCGTTCCGCTAAGCACTCCGGCGCTGGTAAAGGTAAAGCCAGGTGGCAGGGTTCCCGAATCCAGGTCCCAGGTATAGGGCGTCACCCCTCCCGTTGCCTGAATGGTCTGGCTATAGGGATCGCCTTCGGCGCCGGTTGGAAGCGGGCTCGAAGTCGCGAAATTCAGTGCACTGGCACCATTTTGCGGGAGCTTCCCTCCACACGCCGTCATCAGCAGCAGGTAGGAAATGAGTGCCAATCCGAGTAAGGGAAAAGGTTTGAACCCTTTCATGCATCTCCTTTGGGGAATCCGAAGCCAGGTCATTGGGATGCCACTCCAGCAAGCGACCACAGCCCGACCTTTGAAACGCAACCTGGCGTGGTGTCCGGCGGTCCGGCGAGACCGCACGGGTCGAACAACGAAGAAGTGCGTATAAAACAGCAGGGTAATTCAATTGCATCGAAATTGCCAACAAGCAGTAGTCAGTTGCCAGTAATTCCGAACGTCCAGATCAATCGCTGCCGTGAGTCATCCGAAACTGACAACTGACAACTGGCTACTGACTACTGGTAATAAGCACAACGTCTGAATTGGTGCGTCCGCGTGCCATCACCAGCCTCTTGTGCTTCCAATCGTAGTCATACCCGTAGAGGTGGAGGCTGTCGAAATTGGTCGCCAGAGTGGGCGGCCCGCCGGTCAACGGCTGCATCAGCAAGTTGGAAACTCCCTTCTCCGTAACCGGATAGTAGAGACTCTGCCCATCGGCGGAATACTGGAAGAAGCCTGAGATGTAGCGGCTCGTCGGAAAACCTTTAACCGGCAAGCCACCCTGCGCAGGGAGAATCTCGATCATCCCCTTCGCACTGGCGCCCTGCCCCTCGATGGCCAAGACTGCGATCTGAGTGCCGTCGGGCGAGAAAGCCGCGATGTTAATCACCTTGTCGCTGACTTGTTTGGCCTCACCGCCCGCGGCCGGCATCTCCATCAGCAACTGCCTGCCCTGCTCAAGTTTGGTGTAGAGGAGCATCTTGCTGTCGGGAGAGCAGACCGGGTTCTGGTCCACTTTGCCGTTGGTCACGGCCGCCACGTTGCCGCTCTGCAGATCAAGACGGAAGACATTGAGGGCCTTGGTGCCGGGGTTCGGCATAATGAAAAACGCGTGGCCGCCATCCGGGCAGACCGTCAAGCTTTGCATGGGAAGGTTCTGCTGATAGATTACGTTTCGATTGCTGCCGTCGGCGTTCATGACCGAGATGTGGCCGTCGTAGTCAAGCGTGATCAGCCGGCCATCCGGTAACCAACTCACGTTGATGTCGCCGTGATTGTCCACCTGTTTGGGAGCGGAGTTGCCGCCGGCATCCAGATTCATGGTGTACACGCCGCTGTCGGGCGTGTTCTGAACTGCGATCAGTTGCTTGCCATCCTTGGTTACGGCCAGCGTGAGATTGCTATACGAGCTGAGGTCATTGGTGATGCGATGCAGTTTCTGGCCGGACAGAGATACCCCTCCAACCTGCCCATTCCATTCGCTGGTGATGTCATGAAAGATGAGAAGCAGATGCCGCCCATCGGGCATCCAGGTAGGCTTCTGCAAGCTGGCAGTGCCTGCGTATACAGTTTTTTCTTTCCCGCTTGTGGGATTGAGGACCACCAGCCGGCCCAGACTCTGACCGCCCGGCTCGAACACCGTAGCGGCAATCCACTTGCCGTCGGGCGACCACGCGGGACTGGCATATCCGGGAAGAGGAAGCGCAGAGAGAACACGCTCATTCGTACCGTCGGCTTGGGCGACGATGATCTTCGAACTTCCGTCCGACGAACTCTGCCGCAGGAAAACCATCTGCTTGCCGTCAGGCGAGAAACTGACTGGGCTGTCCACATCGGTGATGAGCTTGTGCGGAGTTCCGCCCAGTACCGGGACCTGGTACAACAATCCCAACCCTGGATTTTCCGGCTCGACGCTAACGAAATACAGGAAATCGCCGTCGGGTGTGAAGGTCAGACCGATATAACGAACCTCGGTCGGCGGCATGATCTGGGCATTGCTGCCAGTGGTGATGTGCCGCATCCACAGGCTCTGCTGGCCATGTCCCTCGTCCACCACGTTCACCACGTACTTGCCGTCCGGCGAAATTGTCGCCAGGACGGCCTTGCCGGAGTTGGTGAGCTTGGCCATGCTCATGTTCTGGAACGGCACCGGCCCCGAATCGCCAAGCCACTGCGAAAGCCACTTATAGAAGCCGTAGATTCCCGCAACGATCATCGCGACGCTGAGGACAGTGATCAGCCCGGCGCCGCTCTTGTGCCTTTTAGCGGTCTCCAGAATCACGGCGGCGCTCGGCGCCGGCGCCGGAGAAGTGCTGGATCGTGCCGCGGCAACTGAGGACGACGATGCCGCCGCAATTCCGGTTTGCGATCCGTGGCCAGTACTGTCGCGCTTGAGCCGCTTCAGGTCGCTGCGGACTTCGGCGGCGCTCTGGTAACGCAGGTCTGTATCCTTCTCTAGCGCTTTATCGATGATCTCTTCCAGCTTAACGGGAATGGAGGGATTCAGTTCCCCGGCAGGCCGCGGATTGCGATCGAGAATGCCCTGGAAGATGATGGCCGAGGTGTTTCCCTCGAATGGAAGCTTGCCGGTGGCCATCTCGTAGAGAATGGCGCCAAAGGAGAACAGGTCACTGCGCGCATCGAGCTCTTCGCCGCGCGCCTGCTCCGGTGACATGTACGCGATGGTGCCGACCGCGGTGCCCGGTGATGTGAGATGCAGAGGTGCAATGGTGGGGGCATCGCCGCCAACTGTCTCCAGAGCGGTGCGGCGATCATAAGTCAGTTTCGCCAGCCCGAAGTCCAGGATCTTGGCCTGCCCGCGTGAAGTGAGGAAGATGTTAGCCGGCTTCAAGTCGCGGTGGACGATGCCTTTGCCGTGCGCCACATCGAGGGCATCGCTGATCTGGATGCCAATGTCGATGATCTTGTCCAGCGCCAGAGGATTGCCTTTGATCTTGTCGTTCAGGCTTTGGCCTTCCAGCAACTCCATAGCGATGAAATGCTGGCCATCGCATTCCTCGATGGCGTAAATCGTGCAAATGTTGGGATGGTTCAAGGCCGAGGCGGCGCGCGCCTCCTGCTTAAAGCGCTCCAGCGCGAGCTGGTCCTGTTCAAAATCCCGAGAGAGGAACTTCAGGGCAACGTGGCGCCCCAGCCGGGTGTCTTCCGCCTCATACACCACGCCCATGCCACCGGCGCCCAGTTCTTTCACGACTGTATAGTGAAGAAAGCTCTTCCCAACCAGGGTTTCCAAAACGCACAGCTCCCAAGGATTCGACTCTATTGTGCCCGAGAGCAACCGTCAAGGAGAGTGGCGGCGCAGGGAGCGCCACACTCCGCCGTCCAGGACTGCTTCGCTAGTGAGCGATGAGCCCATCCGCGACAACCCGGGCGGCGTCCAGGTTCGGCGAAAGAAGCCTGGCGCGCTGAGTCGCCGCTTCAGCTTCGTCTTTGCGACCGCTTTGTTCCAAGGCCCGCGCCAGCAGTAGATAACCGATGTCCGAAGGATGGATCTCGTTGGCACGGGAGTAGTCCTGGATGGAGAGGTTCAGGTCTCCCATTTTTTGCGTCACCACTCCCAGTCCAATCCAGGTCCGAAAATTCCTGGGGTTGAGGGCTACGGCAGCCTCAAAGCTTTCCCGGGCGCGCACATAATCTCCGAGATCGCGATAGACGAAGCCCCTGTTACTGAACAGTACGGCCCTGTTTGAGCCGTCCTCCGTAATGCTTAGCATTTTGTCGTATCGCTCCAGGGCTTCCCGCAGATGCCCGTGCTGGTGGTCGTATTCCGCAATCTGTAGATTGCCGTCATGGTCGGAGGGGTTAATTGCGAGGGCCGCCTGAAAATGCTTCATGCCCTCCTCCGGTTGTCCCCGCTCCATCAGGGCCTGCGCAAGGTCATCCTCCGCTGTCACGTTATTGGTCGTGACCTGCAAAGTGTGGGACCACAGGGTCAAACCGTCATTCCAGTAGCCGACTTGGCGATAGGTGAGCGCAGTGAGCACTATTAACACCACGACACTGACGGAAGCCAGGAGCGCGCGAGGAAGATGCCGCTGTTCGGCCCATTCTGCCGCGCCCCAGCAGATCATGATGAACAGGCCTATGAAGGGCAGGTATGCGTACCGATCAGCCATCGCCTGATCGCCTACCTGCACCAGGCCAATCATGGGTACCAGGGTCCCCACAAACCAAAGCCAACCCGTCAGCAGATAACGGTGTTTCCTGTCCGCGACGACTAGAGCGCTCACGGTCAGCAAGAACAACAACGCCGCCACTATCTGCCACGTCGGCAAGGGAGGCAGCGGGTCCCATGGGTGAGGGTAAAACGGTGCAAGGCGGGTGGGCCAAAACGCCTTCCCAACGTATCGCGCATAGGCAACAATTGCGTTGGCCAGGCGAACAAAGAGCCCATACCGCTTGAGCGAAGCGACTGCCCCGCCCGAGCGCTGCGCCAGGAAAGTAACGACAACGCTGGCGGCACAAATGGCGAAGAGCGGGAGCTTCTCCTTCACCAGCCACAAAAAGCTCCTCGCCGGGAAACCCGGCGCCGGCGACATTGCAGAAGAAACATCGGGACCGGCAGTGACCATCCGTCGCAACGGCCAGTAGTCCCACAAAAGCAAGACAAACGGGAAGGTGATGACCTGCGGCTTGGCCATCAACCCCAACGCATACAACAGTGCAACCATGGCGTAGCGGCCCACTCGCGGCTCACGTACATACCAGCGCCAGGCCCCCAGGGCCAGCAGGAAAAACAACATGCTGAGCAGGTTCTTGCGTTCAGCGACCCAGGCTACCGTTTCGACGTTGATGGGGTGCAGAGCAAACAACTCAGCCACCATCGCACTGCGGCCTATGTAGCCCGTCGCCTGTTGCAGCACCCAGAACAGCAACAGCACGTTCACCACGTGCAGCCACAGATTGGTTTCGTGATGCCCTCCAGCATCCAACTGAAACATCTGGACGTCCGCCGCATGCGACAACCAGGTCAGCGGATGCCAATTGGCTTGATAAAAAGTGGTGAATGCCCATGCCGTCGTGTCCCAGTCCAAACCCGATTTGATGTGGGGGTTGTCAACCACGTAGTACCCGTCATCGTATTTGACAAACGGATGGTGTCTGACCGGGAAGTACACTGCGACGGTCGCAATCGCAATGAGAAGACCAAGGACGAGGGCCTCCCTCTTGACTGAGGCAAGCCACCCCGGCTTGGACGCGGGCTGGATGCTCTTGTGGGCCCCCTTCTTATGCTTCGAACTCGTCGGTTTCGAACTCGTCGCCTTCACACATCCCCCAACCTGTGGTCATACTCACCATGTCCTCGACGACGCCAACCGTCGGAACGGACACCCGACCAGACAGCGGTGAAGAGGCAAGTTCTGGACGAGCGACCAACGGCGCTAGCGGTTTGACTCTATTGTGCCCGAGAGCAACCGTCAAGGCGGGACAGGTAGCCTCTAAGTCTGCTTGACACGGAATGAACAGCAGGATGGTCGTACGCCGATTGGAAACTTGGTGGAGCTAGTCGGGCTCGAACTATCAGGGCGTATTGAAAAAACGTAAGTTATTGATTTTTATACTGGCGAGAAGGCCTCAAAAGGCATCAATCCTGACTATTGGGTACGTTTTGGGTACAGTGACTTACTTCGCACCTGAAGCATTGCAAGTCCGTCGAACCGCAGTTGTTAACTCGCGCCACACAGTCAACGCAGACAGCCCGCGCTTCAGCGCCTGAGGTCCGCGCAAAACGGCTTTGGAATGCGGGCAACCCCGCAATCGTTAGCTGTCACGACGCAGACGAAGCCTTTGCGGTAAAGATCCCGGAAAAGTACTGGCGATAGTGGAAGAACAACACAAACCAGAACACCGCCACGATCAGCGCGCCCCCGATGCCTTCGTGATTGAGCAGCAGATGGTAGAGCAAAATATTTACGAT
>Ga0209040_10003552_pt1 | contig 11945 bp, 10 predicted proteins | sample BogFormECP12_OM3_FD_188240 | JGI IMG/M metagenome (GOLD analysis project Ga0209040, IMG submission 188240) | Bog forest soil microbial communities from Calvert Island, British Columbia, Canada - ECP12_OM3 (SPAdes) (version 2) | ecosystem: Environmental > Aquatic > Freshwater > Wetlands > Bog ... | reverse complement strand
ACTTCTTGCTCGGATCGTCTGCCGGATTCACATAGTTGAATTGCAGCGGCGACATCCCGTGTACCTGAACCACCACTTCTCCGGACGCCATCGCGTAGTGGTGCATGTCGGGGTCAAGGTAAGCGAAGCTGCCTGCCGGGAAAGTCATCATCTTTGCCTCTTCGAACTTGTCGCCCATCCCCACTTTGAAATTGCCGGAAATCACCGTGACATTTTCCCGCTTGGGATGCCAGTGCGGAGCGATCTTGTAGCCATCCGGCATTTTGAGGCGGATTGTAAAGTCGCCCGAACTAGCCATTGGATTCCCTTCGATTACGGCGACCTGCGCGCCCGGCGCGACGAAAGGCGGGGGTGGTCCATATTGCATCTGATCGGGCGTAAATGCATTTTGATGTGAGCCTGGTTGGGCGAGCAATACACTCACGCAAAGCAACAGAATTCCGACCATCGTTTTTCTCATTTTGGACTCCTCTGCAAAGTCGATTGACCGCTGAATGCTGCAAATTTACATCAAAACCAACCTGAGTGGCTATTCGGATTTCCTCTCGAACCTCTCACCTTTGCGACCTTCCTCACGGAGTGACCTCCGTACCGTTCGCTGGAACGAGATTTTTTAAAAATTCGCAAAAAAATCTTGCATCTCCGCGGATTTCCCGTAATCTCACACATGCGAACTAACTTTGCCGACATGTCCGGGAATCGACGTGCACCCGGGAGCCGCGAGCAACATTTTCAAGGGAGACGCGGTGGTGAGAGTGAGTCGCTTGAGGAGGAAGACATCGAAATTGGCAACAGCTACCGCACGTCCTAACCTTTCTCCGCCTGCCTCGATTCCTGCCGTCGCTCCCCAGGGCTTTCTTAACAACGACAAGACGAAGAAGTCCATCCGTCTTACGCTTTGGCCGCTCGTCGCCGCCACCTTCTTTATGGTCTCGGGCGGAACCTATGGCACGGAAGACATCGTGCATGGCGCTGGGTATGGCAAGGCGATCCTCATCCTGCTGCTCACCCCGCTTCTCTGGAGCCTTCCCACCGCGTTCATGATCGGGGAACTTTCGAGCGCTCTGCCCTTTGAAGGCGGCTACTACGCATGGGTGCGACGAGCCATGGGGAACTTCTGGGGATTTCAGGAGGCTTGGCTGTCGCTGGTCGCGTCCATTTTCGATATGGCGATTTATCCGACGCTGTTTGTCGCGTATCTTACGCGCATGTTCCCCTGGTTCCAGCAGAACCATCGCGGCGTGGCGGTCGCGCTTGGCGTCGTCATCGTCTGCGCAGCTCTCAATATTATGGGCGTAAAGGTCGTCTCGACGACTTCGCTCTGGCTATTCTTCGCGCTGTCGGCGCCCTTTGCCGCTATCTTCTTTCTCGCGCCGTTCAAGATTCACGCGCTGGCGAATGCGGTTACCAAACCAACTACTTCCAACGTCGATATCCTTGGCGGCCTGCTCATCTGCATGTGGAATTACATGGGATGGGACAATGCCTCGACCATTGCGACCGAAGTGGAGCGGCCGCAGCGAACTTATCCCCGCGCCATGCTGGTTGCGGTGGCCATTGTTTGCGTTACTTACGTCCTCCCGTTTGCGGCCATGTGGATCACCGGGCTTCCGGCGAGTGCCTGGGAGACGGGCGCGTGGGCTGACGTCGCGCAGTTGATGGGCGGCCCGGTGCTTCGGATCGCGCTGGTGGCGGGTGGCATGATGAGCGGCTTTGGCATGTTCAACGCGCTGGTCATGAGCTACTCACGCCTGCCGCTGGCTATGGCGCAGGACGGCATGCTGCCGAAGATTTTTGGGAAGCTGCATCCGAAGTCGCGTGCACCCTGGGTCGCGATTCTGGCGCTCGCTGTCGGCTGGGGCTTGGCTCTGAACCTTGGCTTCGAACGGCTGGTGACGCTTGACATCATGATTTATGGGGCTAGCTTGACGCTGGAATTTGTTGCCTTGATCTGCCTGCGCATTCGGGAGCCAGAATTGAAGCGTCCGTTCCGCGTGCCGGGCGGGTTGTTGGGAGCGATTGCGGTTGGCATTCCTCCGGTGCTGCTGCTGGGATTTGCCATTATCCGAAGCGAGCACGAAGTTGTGCTGGGGATGAGTTCGTTCTGGTTTGGAGCGATCCTGATCGGCGCCGGCGTGGTTGCCTATCTGATCAACCACGCGCTCAAGCCGGCGGGGTGGGCGGCGGCGGAGCCGAAACCGGAAATGGCGGCGTAGTAGCAATTTGACTCGACAGGCGGGATGACGAGAGTTGTCCCGCTTTTTCTCTGCTCGCGGTGCTACATTAGTCCTGAGATGAGCATCCGAAGCGCCTATCGAAGAATGCCGGCCTATTTCGCGGTGCCTCTGGCTCTTCTGGCTTCCGCCGTCGCAGCCGTGACGCTCGCAGCTCTTGGTACAGCCGCGCTGGTTTTCTTACTCGGGAGGTTCGTCCGGTCGGACGATCTCGATAACGCAATCTTCGGCTTCTTCTTTGTCGCACCAAGCATTGTTGTCCTCGCCTTCGTATTCTCCTTCTCTATCTTAGTCAACTGGCATCACGAGACCTCTTGGCGGACTCCTACGTTCGCGTTTGTTCTCGGCGCTATTTTGGTTTGGGTCTGGCCCCTCGGCTTCGGTGGGATCGGCTTTGCGTGGTACTTGCCGGGAGCCATCGCTTGGCTCACTAGCTGCTGGTTTTTACAGCGAAGATCGATTTCTCATTCTAAACATGTCCTCCAAACGTAAATCCAAGGGCGCGTACATGATCTCGGCTGTGGCCGAGATGTATGAAATTCATCCGCAGACTCTACGCCTCTATGAGCGCGAAGGGCTGCTCAAGCCTAGCCGCACTGAGGGGAATACCCGGCTCTATACCGATGAAGATTTGCAGCGGCTGGAGTTCATCTTGTCGCTGGCGCGGGATCTGGGCGTCAACATCAGCGGCATTGCCATCATTCTGCAAATGCGCGAGCGCATGGAGGAGATGCAGCACCAGATCCAGGAGTTTGTGCAGTGCATCCAGCAAGAAGTGCTGACGCGGGCGTCGGCGGCGGCCGATCCTTCTAAGGGTGCCATCGTTCCTTTGCGGCGGGCGATCGTGCCCGCGGTAGATTCGTCCAAGCGCAAGGAACCGACACGGTAGCAGAGGTGTGGGGAAGCTGACAGATCGGATCGTCGCTTAATTCATGCTGGTGGGGTCCTTTGACTGCGCTCAGCCTTTAGCTCAATCAGTCGTTGTCATCCTGAGCGAAGCGAAGGACCTGTGCAGTTCGTTGGCACCGGCAAATTGCATGGGTCCTTCGCTTCGCTCAGGATGACAGTGCAAGATGACGGCGCATATGACAACGCAAATAGCAGGCTACTTTTTCCACTATTTTTCCCGCTGGAAGCGGTAACGGCCGCCCCGGTCTTTGGCTACCTGCTCGGCCACTTTCAAGAATGCTCTCCCGGCGTGTGATAGGCCGGATTCCTGGCGATAGACCAGGCGCAGTTTGCGCTGGAAATGCAAGTCGCGGACCTTGACGCACACCAGATCGCCGCGGAGGATCTCGTTTTCCACGCTCATCTCCGGCACCAGCGCCACTCCTTTCCCCATGCACACGAAACGCTTGATGGCCTGCAGGGTGGGCAGTTCCACGTCCATGTGCAAGGGGGTCTTGTGGTGGCGGAAGGCTTCGATCACTTTATCGCGATAGGGCGAGGCCACGATGTGGGCGACGAAGGATTCCGCGCCTAGTTGCCGAATGCTGACTTCTCCGGCCGAAGCCAGCGGGTGACCGGGAGGAACGATCAGGGCCAACTCGTCGAGATAGACTACGGTCGATTGCAATTGCGGTTCCTGCGGATCGTAGGAGAGCATTCCCAGTTCGACGTTGTGCTTGAGGACGTCGTCGGGTATGTGGCTGCCGAGCGACCGGCGCACCGTGATCTTGATGGTCGGGTGCAGGCTGCGGAACTCGCCCAGCACCGGCAACAGGTAGAGGGCGGTAAATTCATTGGCGGCAATCACCAGTTTGCCTTTTTGCAGTTCGCGCATCTCTACCAGCGCGGTCTGCGCATCCTGGCGCAGGTTGAGCAACTTTTCGGCGTATTCCTGCAAAACACGTCCGGCGTCAGTCAGGACTCCCTCGCGGGAAGAGCGGTCGAACAGGGGTTCGCCGATCTCCAGTTCCAGCTTCCGGATCGTCTGACTGACCGCGGATTGGGTGCGAAACAACTTCTCAGCGGCGCGGGAAAAGCGATGCTCGCGGGCCACGGTCAGAAAGACTTCTAATTGTGAAAGGTCCATGACGGTTTCTTCTTCGATTCAACTTCGATTCGACCTCGATTCAACGCCAAAAGCGTTTCATACGAAGTAAACGAAGGAACACCCGGTAAAACCTGCTTATTTCTTGAGCTTCAGACTTGTTATCATTGCATTGTATTAAATAAGTTGTGCTAATAGTATCAGTATAGCTAATGCTGTCGTTACTATAATAACCTTTTCTTTCATACGTATTCGCCGATAGAGTGTAGACGATCGGATTTTTCGGAGGTATGGAATCCATGGATCGGCCGCGCATCACCATCTTCGACACCACGCTTCGTGACGGCGAACAGTCGCCGGGCTGCAGCATGAATGTACAGGAAAAGCTGCGACTGGCCCAGCAAATCGACCGCCTCGGCGTAGACGTGATCGAGGCCGGGTTCCCTATCGCCTCCGATGGCGACTTCGAAGCGGTACAACGCATATCGGCCTCGGTGCGGCGTCCCATCATTGCGGGTTTGGCCCGCGCTTGCACGGGCGATGTGGACCGTGCCTGGGAGGCATTGCAGGGCGCCGCGCACCCGCGCATCCACGTTTTCCTGGCTACCTCCGACATTCATCTTAAATACAAGCTGCGCATCACCCGCGAGCAATGCCTGGAGCAGGCGCGGAACGCGGTTCGGCACGCGAAGTCGCTGTGTGCCGACGTTGAATTCTCGCCGGAGGATGCCACCCGCACCGACGTTCCATTTCTCTGCCAGGTTGTCGAGGCGGTAATCGCCGCCGGGGCCACTACCGTCAACATTCCCGACACGGTGGGTTACAGCATGCCTGAGGAATACGGGCAACTGATCCGCACCCTGCATGAGAAAGTCGCCGGAATCGAGAAAGTAACGATCTCCACACACTGCCACAACGACCTTGGGCTGGCGGTGGCGAATTCACTGGCCGGAGTGCAGCAGGGCGCCCGCCAGGTGGAGTGCACTATCAACGGCATTGGCGAGCGTGCCGGCAATGCGTCTCTGGAAGAAATCGTCATGGCCATGCGGGTGCGGCCGGATCGCTATGCCTACGAGACTGCAGTGGCGGGCGAGCACATCTATCCTTCCAGCCAGATGCTGGCGGAGATCACGCGGGTTCCGGTGCAGCCGAACAAGGCCATCACCGGGCGGAATGCGTTTGCGCACGAGGCCGGAATTCACCAGGATGGAATGCTGAAGAATCCGCTGACCTATGAAATCATGACGCCGCAGTCGGTGGGCGTACCCGATTCCCGGCTGGTGCTGGGCAAGCACTCCGGCCGTCACGCTTTGGCCCTGCGTTGTGAACAACTGGGGCACCACTTTGAGCGTCGGGAGCTTGACGAGGTCTATCGACGATTTGTGGTGCTGGCCGACCGCATCAAAAAGGTCCAGGACATCCACCTGCTCGAACTGATTCAGGATGTCAGCAATGGGGTCAGCCACGGCGATGCGGCGGGGAATCAGAGTAAGAAGTTCCCACCTGCGGCGGCCACGTTGACTTTTCCGCGCTCCGTATCCGCTGTCGGCGGAGGGAATGGCAATGAGCCGCACCCGCCCTACGCACCCAGCAGCGCCGCCCAGCCGCAGGTCTCGATTCCATTCGCCGAACATCATGGCGAGCAGGAAGATTATCTTTGGGGTGTGTAGCAAAAAACAACACTTGTTATCGACTACTATGCTCGGCGGTACATGAAGGTACTATGAACGGCAATTGAAAAGCTGCCGCACTTCGCCGAACATGCTATCCATGCGGCCTCTCCTCATTTATTCTTTCTGAAGCATTCTTTCGAAAAAGAGATCGAGGACTCTATGCAACTCCGCGTCACTTCCCTCCCCGGTGACGGAATTGGTCCTGAGGTTACCTCCCAGGCGATTTGTGTGCTGGAAGAAGTGGCTGACGGTTTTGGCCATGATCTCGAGCTGGACGAAAAAGAAATCGGCGGCGTAGCCCTGGCAAAGTTTGGGAACCCCTTGCCGGATTCGACCATTCAGGCTTGCCTTGCCGGGCAAGCGGTATTGCTGGGAGCAGTCGGCAGTCCGGCCTTCGATCACCAGCCCCGGGAACTTCGCCCCGAAGCTGGACTATTGCGACTCCGCCAGGAGCTTGGAGCGTTCGCCAATCTGCGGCCTGCGGTGTTTTATCCGGCGCTAGCCAAGTGCTCGCCCCTGCGCGAAGAAATTGTCAAAGGCACCGACATTCTGATCGTGCGGGAACTGCTGGGCGGACTCTATTTCGGCGAGCCGCGCTTGCTGGAAGGCGAGCCCGGTGCGCGCCATGCTCTGAACACCATGCGTTACTGCGATGCGGAGGTTGAACGCGTAGCCCGCATCGCGTTTGAACTGGCGCGTACGCGCCGGCACCGCGTGCTTTCGGTCGACAAGTCGAATGTTCTGGAGTGCTCGCGTCTGTGGCGCGAAGTCGTCACTCGTGTCGGACGAGATTTTTCCGATGTCCAGCTTTCCCACATGTACGTGGACTCGGCGGCCATGATGCTGGTCATGAAGCCGGCCGAGTTCGACGTGCTGCTCACCGAAAACATGTTTGGCGACATTCTCTCCGATCAGGCAGGCGGAATCGTGGGATCGCTCGGCTTGCTGGCTTCGGCGAGCATCGGAGGCCCGGTCGGTCTGTACGAACCGGTGCATGGTTCAGCTCCCGACATCGCCGGTCAGAACATCGCCAATCCCCTGGGCGCCATTCTTTCGGTGGCCCTGATGCTGCGTCACACATTTCATTTGCCCAAGGAAGCGCAGTGCGTCGAGGCTGGGGTGATTTCAACTTTAATGGGAGGCTTTCGCACGCGCGATCTGGCGCGTCCGGGCGAGCGCACCGTGTCGACGGACGAGATGGGCGCACAGATCTCCGAATTCGTGCGGTTGGCGGCCGCTTCAGGCGATTGCACCGCCTCGTAGCCGGGTGTGGAAGCCTGTGAGGTGGCGGGGCTTTGCCCCGCCAGGACGAGGCAGAGCCCCCCGTCACCACACGATGCACGAGGGCCGGGAACGGAGTTAGAGTTTTTCCGGAGAATTCATGCCTGACGCGGCGTAGCGCCCAGTCATCGCGTACCAGCGGATTCGCAAAACCTCGACAAACATGCGCATGCCGTCCCGGAAGGGCCGGAGACTCGTTCCCTCGGCGTGCGCCCAGACCACGGGAACCTCGTCCACGCGCAACCCTGCGCGGCGGGCAAGAAACAGGTTTTCCGGATCGAACCCCCAACGTTCAATTTTCTGTAAAGGAAAAATGCTTTGCGCCGCCTCGCGCCGGAAGGCTTTGAATCCGCATTGCGTGTCGGCAAAATTCAGGCCCAGAATTATCCGCAATACCAGGTTGAAGATGCGCCCGAATGCCTGTCGAAGCAGCGACTGGCGCTCGGTCTGCAGGTCGGGCCGCAGCCAGCGCGACCCGATGGCGATGTCGGCGCCGGCGGCCAGAGCATCGAATAATTTCCGCGCCTCGGTAATCGGCGAAGACAGATCGGCATCGCTGAACAGGCAGATATCGCCGCGCGCATGCAGCATCCCGTTGCGCACACTGTAACCTTTGCCCCGGTTGCCGGGATTCTCAAGCAGCAACACCTGCGGATGCAGCTTGCCATATTCACGCACAATTTGCGCCGTGTCGTCGCGGGAACCGTCATTCACAACCAGAATCTCGGCGTCCCAGGCCTGGTCCCGGACATGGCGGAGGATTTCATCGAGCGTCGGCCGGATGCGCGCGCTTTCGTTGTAGGCGGGAATGACGATGGAGGTCAAGGGCATTGAGTCATTGAGTGATTGAGTCATTTAGTCATTCAATGATGGAGCGCCTGGTCAAGGATAGTGGTTCAACGGTTCAACGGTTCCGTGATTCAATGGCTCAACACGCGACTTGCCGGCGCTGGTCGAGCATGGCGAAGAATTCCGCGACCAACTCTTCGTCCCAGAAGCCGTTTTGGGCCTCGGCTCGCATAGTCAGCGCGGCTTCCTCGTGGCTTAGCGCCGGCTTATACGGACGCGCTGTGCGCAAAGCATCGTAGATATCCACCACCTGAAGAATGCGCGGCAGGAGCGGGATTTCCTCGGCGCGCAGACCATCCGGATAACCGCTGCCGTCGGAGTGCTCGTGGTGATGGCGGATGATCGGCAGGACCAACCGCAACGACTTCAGCGGACGGCAAATCTTCTCGCCTGTCGCCGGATGTTGCTTCATGATCTCCCATTCCGCCGGGGTCAGATTGCTGCCCTTCTTCAGGATCTCATCCGGCACGGTGATCTTGCCCAGATCGTGCAGATAGCCACCACGTCCCAGGGCGACAATACTTTCCTCACCGACTCCGAGAAACCGGCCCAGATCCGTGGCATTGCGCGCCAGACGTTCGCAGTGGCCTTCGGTGTAAGGATCGCGCGCTTCTACGCTGAGGCCCAGGGTGCAGAGGACGGAATCCGCCGTTTCCAATTCATCGGTGAACTCTTTCAACTTGAGCAACGAACGCACGCGCGCAAACAATTCCTCGGAATAGATGGGTTTGGTCAAGAAATCGTCGGCGCCCGCTTCAATTCCCTGCAAGCGATCTTGCTGGTCGCTGAGGCCGGTAATCATGACGATCGGAATCAGACGCGTTCTGGAATCTTCTTTGAGTTCGCGGCAGAGTTCGTAGCCACCCTTGCCGGGCATGATTACGTCGAGCAGAATCAGGTCGGGAGGGTCGCGCCGGATCTCCGCCTCGGCGGCCTCCGCGTTTTGCACCACAACCGTGGTGTAGCCGCGGCCGGTCAGCATTTCCTTCATGAGGGCGCCGTTCACCACATTGTCGTCCACCACGAGAATCGACTGTTTGCGGCGTGCACCCAGAACTTCCCCCATATCGGAATAAGATTTCCCCGATAGAGAAAGGGTTGTCCAGATCGGTCGTGAGCGAAAGGTCACGATCTCAGTCTCCCACACATGGGAAAACCGCGCCACTACTGCAGGTGGCAGGTTGCAAGTGGCAGGTCTTAGGAAAAGCAAACCCGAAAACCGAACATTTTCTTTGTTCAACCGTCATAGCATCAGCATCCGCGCTCATGCCAATCTCACAGCGTGATGCTGCGGAAGATTTTGCTGATCTCATTCACGATGTCGATCGGGCTGTGCTTCGTGTCGATGGAGTGCGCCGCGGTTCCGAAACCGCATGTCATCGCGTTCGGTAGATGGACGTCCGCCAAATGGCCGAACGCCACCGGACAGAAACTGCTCGACCTGAAGGTGCGTCCGTTGTTCGTGGATACGCGACTCCGTGAATACACGACTGGAACTCCGCATGAGTTGACTGATCGCTTGTTCGTGGTCCGGCGCGCTTTTCGCGTGAACGATACGCTGCCCACCGAAACGGCCACGCGTTGGCAATGGCAACGCGGCGGCTGGCTGCTGGTCGACCGCCTCACTGGCCGCGTCTCCCAGCTTAACCTGCCCGAGTTTGATCCTTTCTATTCGACGGCGAGCTGGTATCGCGACTACATCGCTTACTGCGGCGTGTCCGATGATGGCAAAAAACTCTTCGCGGTCGTTGCCCAGGTTGGACGTCGCAAGCCGATCCTGAAAAAAGATGCGGGCGAACCCGGCGGAGCCGACGACCCTGACTCGGAGTGTCCGCCTCCGGTGTGGGAGCGCAGCCCGTTACGAGTTACGTTTCAGCCGGATGTCGATCAGAAGCTGGTGTTCTCGATTCGAGGGCGAGTGGTGGATGTGGTCAACGACGCGGAGGAAGCGGAACAATAGTCGAGGGGCGGGCAAACGAGATTGGCAGAAGAATCATTGTAGTTATCGGCTCTAGCCGTTAGGACGACGCACAATCAATTGTGCTCACGCTGAGTTCAGGACGAGATTGACGACAGACAGCTAGTTTCGCAAAGAAGTCGCTCGGTCTCAACTACACTGGGAGCCGCCCGACTACGACCCCGACTTCGACCCAGGGTTCGAACGAGAAGAAAGTCAGCCGCGTGACCCGGTAGTGGATCAAGCGAAGGAGTCGATACGGGCATTTTTCGATGAAGAGCGTACGAATGTATTTTACAAGCAGCAATTGGAAGTGATTTTTGAAGACGACTACTTTCACTGGGTCACCTCGCGGGCTCTATCGGAGTTAGCAGCAGAGGGGCACGTCGCGGTGGAACGTGAAGTTTTACCCGGTACAGGGAACATTACGTTTTACCATGCGACAGCACATCGCTATTGGCGTAGACAGGCGCAAGAAGTCATTGCGCTGGTTTCGCGGTTTTCTGATCCGGCGTTCACGGCTGGATTAGGGGCACAAGGCGAATTGATGTTCGATGCTGCGCTCGCGAGTGTTGGGTTCCTGCCAACTGCGCGAAAGGTTAGGGCATATGCTGGGAAGGCGTGGATTACAACGGAGCATGACCTAGACCGCGTGTTCGAGAGAGACGGTGTTGCTTATGGCGCTGAGATCAAGAACACACTTAAGTATATTCCGCGGGATGAACTAACGGTGAAACTCAGGATGTGCAAGCACCTCGGCTTGCGGCCGCTGTTCATCGTGCGGATGGCCGCGAAGAGTTACATCAATGAAGTGCGCTTGGAAAATGGTTTCACCCTGGTGTTCAAGTTCCAGCTATATCCATTCGGGCAGAAAGCTTTTGCTGACACTGTGCGGGGAGCTCTTAGAATACCGGTAGATTGTCCGGCCAGAATCGCCGATGGAACGGTGCAGCGGTTCCTGAAATGGCACCTGAAGACATTGCAACGTGATGAGCCGGGGTGAATCGTGTGAATTGCTGTAACAATTCACGTACGGGTGAAGCTAAGATACTTAGAATCAGTGGTGTACGCGTCTCCCCTATGAATACTGTAATCTCTGGCGTGCTGGGTCGGCTCGGATGAGAGTGACGGTCGCGCTACTCAGTCTCCCGCAGCTTCAACCACGGGCAGCTCTTTCGCCGCAATCCGGCTCGAGACTTTCGCGCTTGTCACCAGCACCACCGACGCCACGATAATCGCGCTTCCCATCAGTATGTAGCGGTCGATGCGCTCATGCAGTACCAGCCATCCCAGAAACACCGCGACCACGGGATTGACGTAAGCGTAGGTGGAAACTTTCGAGGTCGGAACATGTTGCAGCAGCCAGATGTAGGCGGTGTAGCCGATCCAGGAACCGCACACTACCAGGTACAGGACGGCGGCTACTCCGCGGACGGTCCAGGTCACGTTGGAGGTAATGAACGGTCTTTCGATAAAGAGCGCGAACATGAGATTGGCGATGCCCGCGAAGACCACTTGCCACGCGATGGCGCTGAAGGGATCGGCAGCGGCAGTCTGCCATTTCTTCGAGAGCACGGAGCCAAATGCCCAACTCAGGGACCCAAGTTGCAAGGCCAGCGACCACCACAACTCGCGATGTCCAATGGGGTTGGAGCGCTGCAGATCGGGCCAGATGAGCACGAGCACCCCGGCGATCCCGACCACCAGCCCGATCTTGCCCCGGCGGGAGATGTGATGGTCACCCAGCAACAGGCTGTCAAGTACCAGAAACCAGAGCGGCGTGACCGAAATCAGTAGCGCCGACAAGCCAGTGGGGACGATGCGCTCGGCGTAGGAAAGAGTGAGGTTGCCGCCCATCAATAGCAAAGTGCCGACCGCGGCAAAATGGCCGAGTTGACGTGCGGAAAAACGAACGCGGCGTCCGGTGAGAGCACAGTAGCCGAGCATCACGGTGCCGG
>Ga0209040_10003550_pt1 | contig 11951 bp, 7 predicted proteins | sample BogFormECP12_OM3_FD_188240 | JGI IMG/M metagenome (GOLD analysis project Ga0209040, IMG submission 188240) | Bog forest soil microbial communities from Calvert Island, British Columbia, Canada - ECP12_OM3 (SPAdes) (version 2) | ecosystem: Environmental > Aquatic > Freshwater > Wetlands > Bog ... | reverse complement strand
CCACGGAACCTCAAGCACTTCGCGCGGCGTCGGCCCAGAAAGACTTTTGCCGACATAAAAAAGATAGGCAACCACGAAGATGGTGAAGATCGCGGACTCAGCGATGATGAGGCAAGCCATCGCCACTTTGCCGCGATAAGGCAGCGTCCAGGGCGTCTGCGTGACCGGATTGGCGATGGCGCTCATGCGAAACGTCCCTCACTCATAAAGACTATCCGGATCTTCGGGATGCTTTAGGTCCCACAGCGGGCGGCGGCTGGCAACCGTGGGAATGGCGGCGAAATTGTAGACGGGCGGTGGCGAAGTGGTGGACCATTCGAGCGTCCAGGCGTCCCATGGATCGTTGCCGGCTTTCTCGCCTTGGAAATACGAAAGGATCAGGTTGGCGACGAAAATCAGGATGGCGACGGCCTGGACGAAGGTGCCGATGGTGACGATCAGGTTCCAAACTTCCCAGCCGCGCCCGGGTTCATAGGTGTAAATGCGGCGCGGCATGCCCAGGAGCCCGGGAATGTGCATGACGTCGAAGGTCAAATGAAATCCGATGACAAAGAGCCAGAAGTGCCATTTGCCGAGAGTTTCGCTCATCATTCTTCCCGTGATTTTGGGATACCAGTAGTAAAAGGCCGCGAAGAGGGAAAAGAGAATCCCACCTAAAATTACGTAGTGGAAGTGCGCGACAACGAAGTAGGAACCGCCTAGCTGCCAGTCGAAAGGCGCGGACGCCAGCATGATACCCGTGAGACCGGCAATCAAAAACTGGAACAGGAAACCAATGCAGAAGAGCATGGGAGTCTTGAAGATCAGCTTGCCGCCCCACATGGTACCCAGCCAATTGAAGATTTTGATTCCCGTGGGCACGCCGACAACCATGCTGGTGATGGTGAAAAAAGCGTTGGAATAGGAGCTCATGCCGATGGTGAACATGTGATGGGCCCACACACTCATGCTCACAAACCCTATGCACACGGTGGCGCCAACCATCACGGGATAACCGAAAATCGGTTTACGGGAGAAAACCGGAACGATCTCGGACATGAACGCAAAGCAGGGAATGATTAAGACGTAGACTTCCGGATGCCCAAAGATCCAGAAAAAGTGCATCCAAATCGCTGCGGATCCGCCCGCTTGGGTATCGAAGAAGTGCCCGCCGAGGTAGCGGTCGACGAGCAGCATGATTTGCGCGGCGGAGAGCGGCGTCAAGGTGATTAGAACCAGCCCGCTCATCACCAGCCCGAGCCACGCAAACAGCGGCATGCGACCGAGCGTCATGCCGGGGCAGCGCATGGACAAAACCGTGGCGATAATGTTGATGGCCGTGCCGATGCTGCCGAAGCCGGAAACGAGCACGGAGACGGTCCAATAGTCGGAACTGTGGCCGGGAGAAAAGGCGCGCGCGGTCAAAGGCGCATACGCCCACCAGCCAACGTCAGGGGCGTTGCCCGCGCCATAGAGGCCGCTGCCGCCCAGAAAACTGAAATACAGCAGAAAGCCCCCAAAAGCGGTGAGCCAGAAGCTGAACGCGTTGAGCCGCGGGAAAGCCATGTCCCGTGCGCCGATCATCAGCGGCACGAAATAATTCGCAAAGCCAAACAGAATGGGCATGGCCACGAAAAAAATCATTGTAGTGCCATGCATGGTGAACATACGGTTGAAAACCTGCGGAGAAACGAAATCATTATGCGGGCGGATCAACTGAATGCGCATGATGGTGGCTTCAATGCCGCCGATCACCAGGAAGATGAGTGCGTAGGCAATGTAGAGAATACCCAGGCGCTTGTGGTCGACGGTGGTCGCCCATTCGTGCAGCGTCTCCATCCACGGCTTTCCCGCCGCGCCCACGTTTGGAATGGCTAGTGCATCCGATGCCATAAATGCGTCTCCAAAATCCTCGCCTACCGCAGGGTCTGCAGATAGCGCACCAGCGCGTCGATATCCTGATCGCTTAACTGCATGGCCGGCATTAGCGAGCCGGGCTTGATGGCGTCTGGATTCTGAATCCATAAACGCAAATTTTCCGGCGTATTGGCTGCCGCTCCGGCTGCGATGGTGTGCCGGCTCATCAAATGCGTCAGATCCGGCCCGAATCTCCCGGTTGCCGCTGTGCCCGCGACGGCGTGACAATTCATGCAGTCATTGGCTTCAAAAACGCGCTCTCCCGCGCTCTCCTTCTCATCCCGAATCGCCGCCTGCTTCTGCTTTTGCGCCCAGGCCGCAAAATCCTCCACGCTGTCGACGGAAACTTCCAGCAGCATCTTGGCGTGCTGCGTGCCGCAATACTGTGCGCATTGGCCGAGAAAGATGCCTGTCCGGTGCGGGTCTACCCACATTTCGTTGGGATGGTTGGGGATCAAGTCCGTCTTACCAGCAAGTTGCGGAACCCAGTAGCTGTGATCGGTATCCGCGGAGAGCAGTTTGAGAAATGTAGGGGTTGGATGTGCGGGATCGCTGACAGGAATGTGTAATTCGTTGGCGGTGACGATGCCCAGAGAAGGATAGCGGTACTCCCACCAGAATTGATGGCCGACCACCGTAACTTGCAGAGCATTGGCGGGTTGCGGAGCATCCTGAACGCCGTGGATCACGCGGGCGCTGGCCAAGAACAGTACCACCACAATGAGGATCGGAATGACCGTCCAGGCCAGTTCGATCTGCGTGCTGCCATACACTTGCGCCGGCTCCTGCGCAGAATCCTGCGAGCGGCTGCGGAATTTAACGATAGCGTAGGTCAGCAGACTGAACACCACCACGAAAATCAGGCCACAGATATAAAGAATAAAATGCGAGAGGTGATTGACGGAGTCCGCGGGCGTGGAGTGCGGTTCGAAGATACTAGGAACGGGATTGGCCAACGATTGCCTTGCGGCGCACAAACGCGCCGCAAGAAGAATACCGCAGACGAAAACGAGCAGGGCTGCAGCGCGGCCAGTGACAACTCCCCAATCCGTCTTGGGCTGCGGTTTCGGCACGTTCTACAAGCCTTTCGCTTGAGGGGGTTCGCGAGGGCCGCGGCAAGAGCGGTTCACGCCGGCGCAGAGCAACGCGATTGTACCTGAAATTCCATTAAAACCGCGTGACACCGCCCTAACTGCCCGGCGCGTAGCACTGGGCATCGGGACAGATGCATGTCGCGCGCCAATCGATGCGCGAAAAAATGGCAAGGCCGTATCGCCTTTGCAGCCATGCGTTTCTGAAACCTGTCGATGCCACATAATCCGATGGCGGCAAGTGGCGACGGTCGTACACATGACAGTTGTGTCGGTGCCTTGGCGCAGGGAGTACTCGTAACAGTGGTCTAGCCGCTCCCGTCGGCCTGGCGCGAAGCGCTCGTAAGTTTCAGATCCGCGCTATGTTGCACCGAAAGTTCGGGCCGTCTCCAGAAAGCGTCGGATATGGCCCTGCAAGAGTATGATTCCCGCCGTGGTCACTGATACCCTCATCAGAAACGGTCAGCCTTATCTGCTGGAGCAGATTACGTGGCGAATCTTAAAGATTCTACGGTATGAAGAGTGCATGGGCTGCGTCTAAAGCTTTTGAATTTGTGAGCTCAGACGGTCTGCGCATAGCGTGCTCGCGTTGGGACGCCCATGTGCCCGCGCGCGGCGTGGTGCAAATCGCTCATGGTCTTGGCGAGCATATTGGCCGGCATGCCGAAGTCATTGAAGTTTTGCTACAGGCTGGCTTGGCAGTATACGGGAATGACCACCGTGGCCACGGCCGCACCGCGCTCCCGCACAACAGTTTCGGTGATTTTGGCCCCGGTGGCTTCGATCTGTTGGTAGAGGACATGGTAAAACTGACAGATATCGTAGAGGCGGAAAATCCCTCTAAACCGCTGATTCTTCTCGGCCACAGCATGGGGTCGTTTGCCGCCCAGCAGTACGTTCTGGATCACAGTGCTTTGATCGATGGCCTGGTACTCTCCGGAACCGGCGCCCTTGACGGACTGTCACGGGTGGCGAGCAAGTCCGCAGAGAAATACAGTTTTCTGAACGCAGGCTTTGCTCCGGCGCGCACGCCCTATGACTGGTTAAGCCGTGATCCGAAAGTAGCGGACGGCTTCATGAAGGACCCGCTTTGTTTCGGAACCCTCGTCCCGGCCTCCACGGCCTCTCTGTTCGCAGCGGCTTCACAGCTCGCCGATGCCACGCGACTTGCCGCCATACGGCACGATCTGCCCGTTTATCTCTTCTCCGGAAGCGAGGATCCTGTTGGCGAACAATTGGCCGGCGTTCGAACGGTAATTGATCGATATCGTCATGCCGGCATCTCCAACATTTCATTCGATTTATACGATGGAGGACGCCATGAAATGCTGAATGAAGTGAATCGGGCGGAGGTTCGCGCAAGATTGTTGGCCTGGATCACCGCAGCCTTGCAATACTAATCGTTCCGGCGTATGGAGTAATCGGACCTGAAGGCTCAGGGTGTCTATCTGCCCTTTGTTTTGTCGAGCCGACATTCGGACTCGTGCATCAATCAGTGTAAGAACTGAAAGCCAACCCAACGTTTTTTTCCGAGGAGACGAACCGATGGCCGCTGCTTCCACACCGAGTCCTGTCGCCACGCCACCTTCCCCGGCGCATGCCCCGACTCCCCAGCTTGAACACGCTCCGTCACCCGCGCCCCGTTGGCCGTGGCTGAAGTACCTCACGCCGCTCCTGGTGCTGCTGCTCGCTGCCGCCATCATCATTACCATCACTCGCGACTGGAACGCCTGGGAAGGTGGCCGCATCGAGCAAGTTACCGACGACGCCTCCGTCCGCGGGGATTTGACGCCGCTGAGCACCAAGGTTGCGGGTATCGTGCGCGACGTAAAAGTGTCCGATTATCAACAGGTTCGCGCCGGAGACCTGGTAGTGGAACTGCAGGATGACGACTATCAGGCCCAAGTGGCCCAAGCCCGCGCGGCCGTGGAAGCCGCCAAGGCCGCCATTGAGAACAACCGCAAGCAGCGCGAACTGCAGGATGCGCGCATCGATAAAGCCCTGGCGGGAATCGATCTGGCCAAATCCCAAATCGTTGCCGCCGAGGCCGGCATCAGCGCCGTGCACGCCGATGTGGTCCGCACCAGCGCCGAGCGCACCCGCCAGGAAGCGCTGCTCGCCACCCACGCCGCGACCCAGCAGAAGGTCGAAGTTGCGGTAGCCGACGAGCAGCGTTTCGCGGCGCAGGCCGCCAGCCGCGAAGCCGACCTCGCGGAGGCCAAGACTTCACTGCGCAGCAACGAGATCAACGTGGAAGCCGAGCGCCGCACCAAAGCCGTCCTCGAATCGCAAGAACAGCAACTCATCGCCGATCTGCACGCCAAAGAAGCCGCCCTAACCGTCGCGCAAGTGAATCTGGGGTACACCAAAATCCATGCGCCAGGCGACGGCACGGTGGGTGAGCGCCAGGTCCGCGCCGGCCAACTTGTTTCCCCCGGTACGCAAGTCGTTACTTTTGTGGCGCAAGCCAAATGGGTGCAAGCCAACTATCGCGAAACCCAGCTCACGCACATGAAAGTCGGGGATCCCGCCGAAATCCGCATCGACGAATACCCCGGCCAAACGTTTCGCGGCAAAGTGCTGGAAATCGCTCCCGCCAGCGGTTCACAATTCGCTCTGCTCCCGCCGGATAACGCCACCGGCAACTACACCAAGGTAGTCCAGCGCATCCCGGTAAAGATTGCTCTCGACGACGCCACGCAAGCTGCGCAATTGCGTCCCGGCCTTTCCGTAATCGCCACCGTTCGTACCGCCCACTGAGCGAACGCGATACCTTTACGCCAATGGCCACGCAAACAGCGATACTGAATCAACCCACAAAAGGGCAATTAGCCAGCGCGATTGCTGCAGCCGTGCCCTCGGAACTGTCCCAGAGTCCGTTGCTGGGAATTTTAGGCGTGGTCATGGGCGCGGGCCTCGTCACCCTCACCGGCCGCATGATCACCCTCGGCCTCGCCGACTTGAAGGGTAGTCTGGGGATTGGCTACGACGACGGGGCCTGGATCAGCAGCGCCTACAACGTGGCACTGATGTTCATCGGCCCGTTCAGCGTCTACGTTGGTGGTTTGCTTGGAGCACGCCGCGTCCTGTTCATCGCCGCAACTTCGTTCACGGCAATCTGCGCATTTCTCCCATTCGTCCACAATTACAGCCTGCTGCTCTTCGCGCTGGTGTTGGCCGGCCTAACCTCCGGCACCTTCTACCCTCTGACCCTGACCTTCGCGCTGCGAAACATTCCTCTGCGCTTCTTGCCCTTCACCATCGCGCTTTACGCCAGCTTTGTGGACGGGGCCGTCAACATCGCTCCTTCCCTCTACGGCTGGTATCGCGACCACCTCTCTTTCCACTGGATGTTCTGGAACTCCGCTGTGCTTACGCCCATCATGGCCCTCTGCATCTACTTCGGAATTCCCGGTCCTCCCAAGGGCGCAAAAAAGGGAACCCCACCCAGCTTCGCCGGCTTCCTTTACGCTAGCGCTGGTTTCGCCCTGCTCTTTGCGGCACTCGATCAGGGCCAGCGCCTCGATTGGTGGCGCTCCGGGCTCTTCAACGCCCTCTTCTTCGGAGCGATGGTTTTTCTGCTGGGCTCCCTGATCCGCCGCCTGCGCAGTCCGAATCCGCTGGTTGACCTTCCCTATCTTCGCCAGTGGAATACCGTGGTACTCGGCGTCGGCCTCGGGGTCTTCCGCTTCTGCCTGCTTTCCACCATCATCCTCATCCCACAAGCGCTGTTCATTCATGGCTTCGAAGCCGACCAGGTGGGCCCCGCCATCATCTGGAGCGCCGCCCCGCTGCTTATCCTGGCTTTCATTGCCGCGCTCTTGCTGCTCTACGGGTTCGACTCGCGCCTGCTCATGGCCACCGGCTTCGTCTGCATGGCTGCCGCCTGCCTGTTAAATGCCCAATACACTAGCGCTTGGTCCGCCTCCAACTTTTACCGTACGGAACTCCTGCTGGGCGTCGGCCAATCCTTTGCCTTCATCGGGTTGGTTTCGACCATCGTGTTGCAAGCCATGTTCACGGGTGGCCTCTCTAAGCCCCAAGCGGCGTTAACCTTCTCCGCTTTCTTTCACACCATTCGCCTTCTTGGCGGCCAAGCCGGCGCGGTGCTCATGGGCCACTACATCGCCGTCCGCGAAGAACTGCACTCCAACCTCCTCGGCCTGCACGTGCAGAAGGGGAACTGGCTCGAAGACGGCGCCATCAGGCAGCTCGCCGCCGGACTCTACGGCAAATCCTCCGGGCTGCCCGCTGCTACCGGCCGCGCCGTAGGAATTGTCAGCGCCCGCCTGCGCCTGCAAGCCTACACCCTCTCTCTCAACGACGGATTCCATCTGATCGCCTGGGCCTGCGTCGTCGGGCTGTTGCTTGTCGCCCTGTTAAAAAAATCCCCGCTCAACTACGGCGAGCTAGGCTTCCCCGAAACGGAACCCTCTGCCACCCAAAGGACAAACTCATGAACACTCGCGCTTTCTTGCGTTCTCTGCAGTGTTGTTCGCGGGGTGCCCGGCTTGGGCTGCTGGTTTTCGCCCTGCTGCCATTACTCCTGGCCGGTAGCGCGCACGGCCAAGAACCTGCATCGACAACCGGGGCTCGTCACCTGACGCTCGACGAAGCCGTGCAGCTGGCGCTCAAGCACAACCACGTCGTGCGCATCTCGCAATTTCAAATCGAAGAAAAGCAGCACACCAAAGAGCTGGCCCGCAGCGCGTACTTCCCTACGGTGCGCAACGACAGCAACCTGGCCCAGCTCACCGACACTCAATTCATCGCGATCCAAGCGGGAAGCCTGGGCACGGTTGACGGAACCCCACTCCCTACCCGCAACGATATTCTCAACCAAGGCGGGAAAACCCTGATCACCAGCGGCACGCAGCTAACCCAGCCGCTCTCTGATCTGTTCAAAATCAAATCCGCCAACGATGTCGCCGCCGCGGACCTATCCGCCACGCGCGACAAAGCCCATCAGACGGAAAACGCCGTGGCCCTGAAAGTTCATCAAATCTATTACCGCATCCTGATCGCGCAATCCCATCAGGATGCCGCCAAAGCCAAAATTGCAGCCAGTGACGACCTGCAAAAAGAGCGCGTCGAGCAAGTCAAGTACGGCAGCAGCCTGGAAGAAGCGGCCATCGAAAGCCGCGCCCAGTTCCTGGAAGCCAAACAAGATCTCCTGACCACCGAGTTGCAACTCTCGGACTTGACCATGCAACTGAACGACGCTGTCGGCCTCCCGCTGACTACCCCGCTGGTGCTGGAAGTCAACGTCCGCCAGGTCACCGACACGTGCGAACGCCAGGAATGCCTGCGCGTGGCCTTCGCATCCCACCCGGAGATCGCCGAAGCTCAGGCGGAAATTGAGAAAGCCAACGCCGCCATCCGTCTTTCCAAACGCCAGTACATCCCTGACGTGGAAGCTTTTGCGCGCTACAGCTACCAGAACAACGTGCCCTTTCTGGCACGCAATTTCGGAACCTTTGGCATCCACTTTGGGTACGACCTCTTCGATGGCGGCCGCCGCAACGCGGCCATCGCCGAACACCAATCGCAGTTGGCGCAAGCGAAGGAAAATTTAGCGCGCATCAAGGAAGAAGTAGAACTCCGCGTGCAAACCGCCTGGAACAAACTGGAACGTACCCGCCAGATGGTGGAGGTTTCCCAGGAGCTGTTAAGTTTGCGCAGCGAATCCCGCCGGGTCACGACGCAGCAACTCGAACGAGGCGCCGCCCTGCGCTCCCAATCCGACGCCGCCACGGCTCACGAACTGGATGCCAAAACGCTTCTCCTGCAATCGCAACTCGACTACATCCAGGCCCGCGACGAGATGACCGAAGCGATGGGGCAAACCCCGGAATGACGCGGAGAGCCCAACAGGACGCGTCAGGAGACCGATCTGCCGTCCTAGCTGAGGAAAGAAGGGAGGCGGGGGCATGAAAGTGATCATTATCGGTGGCGGATTCGCCGCCGTGGAGTTTGCGGAAACGCTGCGCAAGAAGTTGCGGGCTTCGGAGTGCGAGATCCTGGTGTTCAGCCGCGAGAATCATATGGTGTTTCACCCTCTGCTCGCTGACGTCGCCGGCGCTTCTATCAATCCGGATGCCGCTGCGGCCCCCTTGCGGCAGATGCTCAAGGGTGTCAGTTGCCGCACGGAGCGCGTGCAGCGTATCGACCCGGCGGCGAGCGAGATTGAATATGACGATGGCTCTGGCGCTCTGGTGCGCATGCACTACGACCACGTGGTGGTGGCCTGTGGCGCGGAAAGCAACCTGGGAATCGTTCCGGGGATGAGCGATCACGCGTTCCCTTTCAAGATTATGCGCGACGCTGTACAACTGCGCCAGCACATCGTGCGGCAGCTGGAGCTTGCGGAATCCTGCAACGATCCCGAGCGCTTTCGCTCGTTACTCAGCTTCCTTGTGGTGGGCGGAGGATTTAGCGGCGTGGAGGTCGCCGGCGAAATCAACGAACTGGTGCGCAGCAGCACGCGCTTCTATCGCAATTTTCGCAAGCAGGACGTGGTGGTCACCATCGTCCATGGGCACGACCAGATTCTGCCGGAAGTGGGGCCATCGCTGCGAGAGTTTGCCAGAAAAAAAATGGAAAAGGCCGGCATCACCATCCTGCTGAACACCCACGCCGTGGCCGCCACGCAGGAAGGCGTGGAGCTGGGCGATGGCAAAACGCTGCGCGCGGCGACCATCGTTTGCACCATTGGCACGACGATTTCTCCCCTGGTGCAGCACTTGGATGTCCCAAAAGAAAAGGGCCGCATCCGCACCGCTCCGGACATGCGCATCGAGGGGCAGAGTAACGCCTGGGCACTGGGTGATTGCGCGTATATCATCAATGCCTTCGACCATCAGCCTTCGCCGACCACCGCGCAGTTCGCGGTTCGCCAAGGCCGCCAGGCGGCGCTCAATTTGATACGTGTGGTACGTGGCGAACCTACGCAGCCATTCCGCTTCAAAGCCCTGGGGCAGCTCTGCTCCATCGGCGGTTATCAGGCGGTAGCCGAGATGTTTGGAATGCGCGTATCCGGTTTTCTAGCGTGGTTCCTATGGCGGGGCGTATACCTTTTGAAGCTGCCGACGTGGTCGCGGCGCATCAAGGTGGCCTTCGATTGGGCCTGGGATGTGCTGTTTCCGCGCGACCTTAGTTTCCTTAATATTGATAACGCGCAAAGCGTCACGCATGCCTATTTCCGCCCTGGCGATTATATCCACCGGCAAGGCGAAATGGCGCGGACCTTCTGCATCATCGACGAAGGCGAGGTGGAGGCCCTGAAGGCCGAAGAGCAAAACGCCGAACCCCAAATCGTCGCGGTTCTGGGCAAGGGTGATTTTTTTGGCGAGGCCACGCTGTTGGGCGATCACCGGCATGAAACGTCCATCCGTGCGCGCACCGCGGTGCGCCTCACGCAGATTGGCAGCGAACTATTTTCCCAGCTTGCGGGAGCATCCGCGCCGCTGCGCGAACTTTTGTCCCGCACGCTGTCGCGCCGTTCCGGTGACTTCTGGCGGCGCTTGCCGCTGGCCAAGACCCTGCTTTCCGGCGAACCGCTCGCCTCATTTCTCGACCCCCTTCCTGCAAAATCCCTGAGCAAGGAAACGATATTTGCGGATGCCGTGGTGGCGCTCAACGAAAATCCGTCCGGGGAACTGTTAATCCTCGACGAGAACCAGCGTTTGTGGGGCACACTGGACCGCAACGACCTGTACGACATGATCGCGCGCATCGCCGTGATTCCTCCGGATACCCGCGGTGACGTCACCAAGCACAAACTAAGCGAACTGCTGCTGGGAGATCCGGTGCACGTGGCGGCGGACGATTCCATTCTGGTGGCCACGGCCACCATGCTGGACCACGGCATCTCGTGGCTGCCGGTGGTACACAGTAAAGACGATTTGCGGCCCGTAGGCTACTTGCGCGGGGAAAAAATCGGCAGCCGCATGATCGAGAAAATCAGTGCGGCAGAGAGCGGTCGCGCCCGCGCGGCAAGCTGAATCAGCATTCCCGTACTGCAATAATCCGCCGTCCGAGTTGGGCGCTGATATCGCCAGCTTGGCGTGACGCGCAGGCGAAGCTAGGCGCCTTGCACGGCGTCCTGGGCGGATGCGCTGACCGTGCGCTTCAAGGAGCGCTCGATTTCCTCCAGCGTGCGGCCTTTGGTTTCCGGCACCTGGTAATACGAGAACAGCCAAGCCGCCACAGCGCAGAGAGCGTATAGCCAAAATGTCCGCGTGGGGCCGAGGGATTGCACCAGTGTGAGAAACGTCAGCGAGACCAGCAGGTTCGCCGACCAGTTGGCCGCTGCGGCCGTGCCCTCCGCCAGACCGCGAATATTCAACGGATAGATTTCGGAGATCAGCAGCCAGAAAATGGGGCCGAGACTAATGGCAAACGACGCGACGTACGCCATCAGCGTGCCCACCGCGACTTCCGCGAGTGCACCGCCCGGATGCAGAAAAGCAAAACCAAGGATGCTCAGGGTGATGATAATTCCCGCAGTGCCGATCAGCAGCAGCGGGCGGCGGCCCATGCGGTCTACCAGCCACATGGACACCAAGGTCATCAATACATTCACCACGCCTATGCCTGCCGTAGCGAGAATTGCTCCGGAAGCGGACGATATTCCCGCGGACTGCAGGATGGTCGGAGCGTAGTAAATGACCGTGTTGATGCCCGTGATTTGTTGAAAGATCGCCAGTCCTACGCCAACGATCAAAGCCGGCCGCAGCGCTGGACGAAGCAGGTCGCTCCAGCGCCCCTGTTGCCTGGATTGCGCGAGGGTGGCCTCAATCTCCTTGAATTCCGCGCTGACGTCGGAGTCTCCGCGAATGCGCGACAATATTTTCAGCGCCTTCTCCGTTTGTCCGTGTTTAGCGAGCCAGCGCGGGCTTTCCGGCAGGTACAACATGCCAAGGCCGAGGATCAGACCCGGAACGGCGGCTAAGCCGAGCATCC
>Ga0209040_10003549_pt1 | contig 11955 bp, 10 predicted proteins | sample BogFormECP12_OM3_FD_188240 | JGI IMG/M metagenome (GOLD analysis project Ga0209040, IMG submission 188240) | Bog forest soil microbial communities from Calvert Island, British Columbia, Canada - ECP12_OM3 (SPAdes) (version 2) | ecosystem: Environmental > Aquatic > Freshwater > Wetlands > Bog ... | reverse complement strand
TCCACAAGACCACCTTCCAGGACCCGCCCGACGGCGCGCTGATCTCCGAGGGCGCCGCGGCCTATCCGGACGCCGACACCGCCCGGCGCTCATTCGGCGCCCTGGTGACCGCCGTCGGGAACTGCGCGGGTGGCTCGACGGGCCAGCTGTTGGTCGGCGACTGGAACGCCGACCCCAAGTCGCTGCACCTGGGACCGGGCGGGTGTGGCCGCGATTACCGGGTCCTGTCGGTGGCCCTGCTGGAAGTCACGTTCTGCGGCTTTCCGCAATCGGTGTCCGACATCGTGATGACGAACATCGCCGCCAACATCCCCGGTTAGCTGCGCGGCCTCACCAGTGCGCCGTCGTCAGCAGCTCGAAGTTCGGCCGGCCACAGTGGATCCAGATCGCGACGTGCAAGGCCGTGACGGCCGCGGAGACGGCCAGGGCGGCGATCGCCAGCCCGAAACCCTGTTGCTCGCCCCGTTTGACTTGGCGCAACCCGACGACGGCGAGAACGCCGCTCAACAGCGGGCTGCCGTACATGCCCATCAGGCTCAGCACGAACGCGGCGATGGCCAGGGCGTTGGTCTGGACGGACGGCACCACCCGCGCCGCGACCTGGTTGCTGCTCATGTCTGCTCGTATCCTTTCCGGTCCTGGCCGCCACCCCGGTGGCTTGCGACCGTCCTTGCAACCGTCGAGAAAAGATTCGGGGAGGACCCTTGGCGGATCCTCAACGAATTCTTGAAGTCAGGGCGGGATCAGCGCGACGTGCCGGCGATGGTGGCACTGCCGAGCACCTCGTCGCCGACGGGGTCCGGGCGGTACAGCACCATCGTCTGACCACGCGCCACCCCACGCAGCGGGTCCCGCAACCGCACGACAAGCTCGTCGCCCATCACTTCGGCCACGGCACCGGCCATTTCACCGTGTGCCCGCACCTGGACCGCGCACTCGACGGGGCCCTCCGGCGGGGCTCCGGCGGTGAAGACCGGGGACCGCCCGACCAGCGCACGCACCTCGAGGTCGGCCGCCTCGCCCACCTGTACGGTCCCGCTCTCGGCATCGATTGCCGTCACGTAGCGCGGGCGGCCGTCGGGTCCGGGCCCGGCGATGCCCAGGCCCTTGCGTTGCCCGATGGTGAAGCCGTGCACCCCGTCATGGGTGGCCAGCACGGCGCCGTCACCGGTGACGACGGTGCCGCGCCGAACCCCGATCCGCTCACCCAGAAACGCCCGGGTGTTCCCGGAGGGGATGAAGCAGATGTCGTGGCTGTCCGGCTTGTCGGCGACGGCCAGGCCGCGACGGGCCGCCTCGGCGCGAATCTGCGGTTTGGGGGTGTCCCCGATCGGAAACGCCGCATGCCGCAACTGCTCGGCGGTCAGCACGGCCAGCACGTAGGACTGGTCCTTGTCCCGGTCGACCGCGCGGCACAGCCGTCCGCCGGACAGCCGGGCATAGTGGCCGGTGGCCACCGTGTCGAAGCCCAGCGCAAGGGCTTTCGCCGACAACGCCGAGAACTTTATTCGCTGATTACACCGCACGCAGGGGTTCGGCGTTTCCCCACGGCCATACGACGACACGAAATCGTCGATCACGTCCGCCTTGAACCTCTCCGCGAAATCCCAGACGTAGAAGGGGATTCCGAGCACATCGGCGACGCGGCGCGCGTCTGAGGCGTCCTCTTTCGAGCAGCAACCCCGCGAGCCGGTGCGCAACGTGCCCGGCGCCGACGACAGCGCCAGGTGCACCCCGACCACGTCGTGCCCGGCATCGACCATGCGGGCGGCGGCGACTGACGAGTCGACGCCACCACTCATCGCGGCGAGGACTTTCACCTACGACGCCCCCGCGGCGGCCAGCGTGGCCCGTCGGGCGCGGTCCACGGCCCCGGGCAGCACCCGCAACACCGCATCCACGTCGGCGTCAACACTGTTGTGCCCCAAGGAAAGTCGCAACGATCCGCGCGCGCTGGCCGGGTCGGCGCCCATCGCGATCAGCACGTGCGACGGCTGCGCGACCCCGGCGGTGCAGGCCGATCCGGTCGAACACTCGATCCCGTTGGCGTCCAACAGCATCAACAGCGCGTCGCCCTCGCAGCCGCGGAAAGTGAAGTGCGCATTGCCGGGAAGGCGCAGCGGGTCGCGCGCGCCGTTGAGTTTGACGTCGTCGATGCCGGCCAGCACCCCTTCGACCAGCCGATCGCGCAACACCCGCAGCCGCGCGCTGTTGGGCTCGAGTCCGTCCACGGCGATCCGGGCCGCCGCCGCCATTCCGACGGCGCCGGCGACATCGGGTGTGCCAGAGCGGATGTCGCGCTCCTGCCCGCCGCCGTGCGACAGCGGCACGCAGGCGACGTCGCGGCGCATCAGCAGCGCTCCGACCGCGGGCGGACCGCCGAACTTGTGCGCGGTGACGCTCATCGCCGAGAGCCCGCTGGCCGCGAAGTCAACCGGCAACTGCCCCACCGCCTGAACGGCATCACTGTGCATCGGAACGCCGAATTCGGCCGCGACGGCCCCGAGTTCGGCGATCGGCATCACGGTCCCGACCTCATTGTTGGCCCACATCACCGACACCAGCGCGACGTCGTCGTGGCTCTGCAGCGCCTCGCGCAGCGCGGCCGCCGACACCGAGCCGTCGGCGGCGGTGGGCAGCCAGGTCACCTGGGCGCCTTCGTGTTCGGCGAGCCAGTTCACCGAGTCCAGGACGGCGTGGTGTTCCACCTCGGTGGTGACGATGCGCCGGCGGCGCGGGTCGGCGCCTCGCCGGGCCCAATAAATCCCTTTGACGGCCAGGTTGTCGCTCTCGGTGCCGCCCGCGGTGAAGACCACCTCCGACGGACGCGCGCCCAGTTTGTCCGCGATCAGCTCCCGGGATTCCTCGATCCGCCGCCGCGCCGCCCGGCCGCTGGTGTGCAGCGACGAGGCGTTGCCGACGGTCCCGAACGCAGCCGTCATCGCCTCGACGGCGGCGGGGTGCATCGGGGTGGTGGCGGCGTGATCGAGGTAGACCATGACGCGCCCCACGATACCTGCAGGCCGGTTTGCTCAGGCCACCAGCACGTGTCCGTGACCCGCGTGACGGTAGGCTCCCACGCCGACCGCGGACTGGCAGCGGCTGGCCAAGGCTCGCCGGTCGGTACCCGGTAGCTGCAGGGACTCGACCTGCACCCGCGCCAGCGTTCGGCGCACCGTCAGCAGGCGGCAGACCGACCGCGGCAGACTGTCGTCGCCGACGAAGGCGGGCGCCGTCGATACGCTGCCGTCGACGTGGTGGTAGGTCAGCCGGAGGGGCTGCACCGGACGGCCGGCATCGATGGCGGCCTGGAACATCGCCGGGTAGAAGACTCCGCACGCCACTCCGCACCAGGTGGTGCCCTCCGGGAAGGCCACCACCGTCTGGCCCGCGCGCAACCGGCCGGCGACGGCGTCCACCACCGCCGGCAGCCGCCGCAGGCTGGCCCGCTCGATCGGGATGATCTTGAAGATTCGGGCCACGATCCCGATCGCGGGCCCGGTGAACATATCGGCGCGGGCGACGAACGACCCGGGCAACACCGAACCGATGGCAAAGACGTCCAGCCAAGAGATGTGGGGGCTGACCACCAAGACTCCGCGCAGGTTTCGTATCGGATTACCCGAGACCGCGATGCGGACGCCGAAACAGCGGAGCATCAGCCGGCAGTAGAGGCGCTGCACCTGTGTCCGCCCCGGAACTGGCACCACCACCAGCGGCAGCCCCGGCGTCAATACCAGCGCCAGCGTGCAGCGAAGCGCCACCCGCAGCGCCACGCGCAGGCGGGACTCGTCGACGTTGCCAAGACCGACACAGCCGACATCGCACACGTTGCGGGGCAGCCAGGCGTGTGCTGTGAGCGCGGGAGCGCTCATCGAGCGCCACCAACCATCTCGGAGGCCGCCGACACCGACCGCAGTCTCTTGAGATATCGGGTATCGGCGCGTCGTTTGTCGAGCAGCACGCAGAAGTCGCCCACACCGAAGTCCGGGTCATGCGCGGGCTCGCCGCAGACCTGGGCGCCCAGCCGCAGGTAGCCGCGCATGAGCGGCGGAACCGCGGGCCGTGGCGGCGCGGGGATGTCGTCGATGGCCCGTCCGTTGACGCGCACCGGCCGGTATGGGTGCACCCGGTACTGCGACGGTGCGGCGTGCCGGCTCAGGATGAAGTCGCGAACGCCGCGCAGCTGGCTGCCCGGCATTTCGCCGTCCGATTCGCCGATGGGCACCGACACGCAGCCGGTCACGTAGTCGTAGCCGTAGCGGTCCAGGTAGGCCAGGATGCCCGCCCACATCAGCAGCACCACGCCACCGTTGCGGTGACCGTGCCGGACCACCGCGCGTCCCATCTCCACCAACGACGGCCTGAGCGGGTTGAAGGCGCGAACGTCGAATTCTGTTGCGGTATAAAGGCCTCCGGCCGCGATGGCACCGGCGGGCGCCAGCATCCGGTAACAACCCACCAAGTCGCCGGTGTCGTCGTCGCGGACCAGCAGGTGGTCGCAGTACTCGTCGAACCTGTCGATGTCGATTTGCTCCGTACCGGCGGCCGGCAGGGTGAAGCCGGGTGTGCTGCTGAATACGTCGTACCGGAGCCGCTGCGCCGCCTCGATCAGGCTGGGGTCGGTGGACAGCAGCAGCGAATAGCGCGGCCCGGGCGAGCCGGCTGCCGTGCCGTCCGGCTTGTCGCTGGCTATCAGGACAGAAGCAATGCTCATGGGAAACAACGTGGCGTAGCCGATGAGCTATTCGGCATCGACGCTGTGACGTGTCGGTGCACGTCAGATGACGAAATATCGCGGAAATTCACGCTGTTTGACCGTGCGGTTAACGGACGCAAGACCGCCGGTTATGCCGCGCATTGACACCGGCTCTGCGGTCGCTCCTACCTGGCCCGCTGCGAAAGTGATGGCGTCGTGGCCATCGTCGGCCGCGACGGGTCGTGCGAATTCCTCTTCACCGCAACCGAAGCGCGTACAGCCCGCCGGGTGTTCTTGCGAAATCGCTTGTCGCACTTTGGTCTCACGTCAAACAAACCGTGCCGTAGCGCTTAGGAACGCCGACACCGATAGGCGACTCGCGAAAGTGCTATCACATGCGATAGCGCATTCGCGGATCGTGTGGTGGTTCCCGCGTGGCTCCCGTGTGGCGGTTGTACCCCGCGCGAAAACTCAGCCCTTGCGCGCCTTGATCGCGTCCGTCAGCTGCGGGGCGACCTTGAACAGGTCACCCACCACGCCGTAGTCGGCGATCTCGAAGATGGGCGCCTCTTCGTCCTTGTTGACCGCGACGATGGTCTTGGACGTCTGCATGCCCGCGCGGTGCTGGATCGCCCCGGAGATGCCCAGCGCGATATAGAGCTGCGGTGACACCGTCTTACCGGTCTGGCCTACCTGGAACTGGCCCGGGTAGTAGCCGGAGTCGACCGCGGCGCGCGACGCCCCGACGGCCGCACCGAGCGAGTCGGCCAGCGCCTCGACCACGCTGAAGTTGTCCGCGCTGCCGACGCCGCGGCCACCGGACACGACGATGGTGGCCTCCGTCAGCTCGGGACGGTCACCGGCGACCGCGGGCTCGCGGGCGGTGATCTTTGTGGCGTTCTCGGCGGGAGCCGGCACCTCCACGGTGACCTGCTCACCGGCGCCGGCGGCCGGCTCGGCGTCGACGGCACCGGCCCGCACCGTGATCACCGGGGTGTCGCCGTTGGCCTGCGACTCGACGGTGAACGCGCCACCGAAGATCGAGTGGGTTGCCTTGTTGCCCCCCTTGACCTCGACCACGTCGACCAGCAGGCCGGACCCGATCCGGGCCGCGAGCCGGCCCGCGATCTCCTTGCCGTCGGCGCTGGCGGCCAGCAGCACGGCGGCGGCCGAGTTCGACTCGGCCAGCGAGGCCAGCACGTCAACCACGGGCGTGATCAGGTATTTCTCGACATCGTCGGACTCCGCCACGTAGATCTTGGCCGCGCCGGCCTCCTTCAGCCCGTCCACCAGCGGCGCGGCCGTCCCCGGCGCGCCGACCACGACGGCGGCCGGTTCGCCCAGCGCGCGGGCGGCAGTGATCAATTCGGCGGTCACCTTCTTCAGTGCGCCTTCGGCGTGCTCGACGAGCACCAAAACTTCAGCCATGGGTATATCGCTCTTCTCGTGATCTTGGGTGACGGTTTGAGATAGATGGGGTGCTAGATGATTTTCTGGGCGACCAGGTACTGCGCGGCTTGGTTGCCGCCTTCGCCTTCGTCGGTGACCTTCTCACCCGCGGTCTTGGCCGGCTTCGGCGTCGACGACAGCACGGTCGAACCGGCGTTGGCCAGCCCGACCTCGTCGGCCTCCACCCCGATCTCGGCCAGGGTCAGCACCGTGACCTCTTTCTTCTTGGCGGCCATGATGCCCTTGAAGGACGGGAAGCGCGGCTCGTTGATCTTCTCGGTCACGCTCACCACCGCGGGCAGCGTGGCCTCGAGGGTGAAGACGCCCTCGTCGGTCTCCCGCTCGCCGGTGATCTTGCCGCCCTCGAGCGACAGCTTGCGCAGGTGGGTCAGCTGCGGCAGGCCCAGGTACTCGGCGACGATGGCCGGCACCGCACCCCCGACACCGTCGGTGGCCTCGTTGCCGGCGATGACCAGTTCGGTGCCCTCGATGGTGCCCAGCGCCCGCGCCAGCGCCCAGGCGGTTTGCACGACGCACGAGCCGTGCATGCCGTCATCCTTGAGGTGAACGGCCTTGTCGGCGCCCATGGACAGGGCCTTGCGGATCGCCTCGGTGGCGCGCCCGGGGCCCGCGGTCAGCACGGTCACCGACCCCTCGACGCCGTCGGCGGCTTCCTTCTCCCGGATCTGCAGCGCCTCTTCCACGGCGCGCTCGTTGATCTCGTCCAGCACCGCGTCGGCGGCCTCGCGGTCCAGCGTGTAATCGCCGTCGGTGAGCTTGCGCTCCGACCAGGTGTCTGGGACCTGCTTGATCAGGACCACGATGTTCGTCATGAGTCTGGTTCGTCCTCCTCGAAGGGGCCCACAGCGGTCGACTGCGGGACCTCGGCCACGCACTTTTAACTGCACAGCGTGTTACTGGCGGGTAACTTTGTGCGGTCTGCTCTCACACCATAGCGGGTCGTAGTGCAGGTTCTTTCGCCCTGTCGGTCCCTCCCGCCGGGGGTGCCCACTTCCCGGTTCGCGAATCGGACACTTCGCGTTAGCCTGCCTATGCAATGAGCGCATTCCTCCCCGACGGTGCCCAGCACGTCCCCGGCGACCCCTCGCCGGCGGCCGACGCCGTGTTGACGCTGACGGGCGAGCGCACCATCCCGGACCTGGACATCGAGAACTACTGGTTTCGCCGTCATCAGGTCGTTTACCAGTGGCTGGCGCCGCGCTGCGCGGACCGTGAGGTGCTCGAGGCCGGCTGCGGCGAGGGTTATGGCGCCGACCTGATCGCCGGCGTCGCCCGCCGGGTGGTCGCGGTGGACTACGACGCGGCCGCGGTGGCCCACGTGCGCAGCCGCTACCCCGCGGTCGAGGTCATGCAGGCCAATCTCGCCACGCTGCCGTTGCCGGACGCGTCGGTGGATGTTGTGGTGAACTTCCAGGTCATCGAGCACTTGTGGGACCAGCCACAGTTCATCGCCGAGTGCGCCCGGGTGCTGCGTCCCTCGGGATTGCTGATGGTCTCCACTCCCAACCGAATCACCTTCTCACCGGGCCGGGACACCCCCATCAACCCGTTCCACACCCGCGAACTCAACGCCGACGAGCTGACCGAGCTGCTGGCCGACGCGGGTTTCGCCCAGATTTCGGTCAGCGGCCTGTTCCACGGCCGGCGCCTGCGCGAGATGGACGCCCGCCACGGCGGATCGATCATCGACGCACAGATCGCGCGTGCGGTGGCCGATGCACCGTGGCCGCCCGAGCTGGCGGCGGACGTCGCGGCGGTCACGTGCGACGACTTCGACATCGTCGAGGCGTCGGGGGACCGTGACATAGACGACAGCCTGGACCTCGTCGCGATCGCGGTACGACCGTGAGCACATCCTCTGACCCGGTGCCCGGGCTGTTCACCCTGGTGCTGCACACCCATCTGCCGTGGCTGGCCCACCACGGCCGCTGGCCCGTCGGTGAGGAATGGCTGTACCAGTCCTGGGCGGCGGCTTATCTGCCGCTGCTGCGGGTTCTGCACACGCTGGCCGACGAGGACCGGCACCGGCTGGTAACCCTGGGCGTCACCCCGGTGGTCAACGCCCAGCTCGACGACCCGTACTGCCTGGACGGGATGCATCACTGGCTGGCGAACTGGCGGCTGCGGGCCACCGAAGCAGCCGCAGCGGCGGCCAGCGTGCTTTCGGTGCCGAGGTCCAAGTCGGCCGGCTACCAGTCGCGCACGCCGGAAGCGTTGCGCGACTTCGGAATTCGTGAGTGCGCCGAAGCGGACGGGGCGCTCGATGACTTCGCCACCCTGTGGCGGCACGGCGGCAGCCCACTGCTGCGCAGCCTGATCGACGCCGGCACGGTGGAGTTGCTGGGCGGCCCGCTGGCCCACCCGTTCCAGCCGCTGCTCGCGCCGCGGCTGCGCGAGTTCGCGCTGCGTGAAGGCCTCGCCGACGCGCAGCAGCGGCTGGCTCACCGCCCGACCGGGATCTGGGCGCCCGAGTGCGCCTACGCACCGGGCATGGAACACGACTACGCCGCCGCGGGAGTCACACACTTCATGGTCGACGGCCCGTCGCTGCACGGCGACACCGCCCTGGGCCGGCCCGTCGGCGACAGCGACGTCGTCGCGTTCGGGCGCGACCTGCAGGTCAGCTACCGGGTGTGGTCGCCGAAATCCGGCTACCCCGGGCACGCCGCCTACCGCGACTTCCACACCTATGACCATCTGACCGGGCTCAAGCCGGCCCGGGTCACCGGCCGCAATGTGCCTTCAGAAGCCAAGGCGCCCTACGATCCCGAGCGCGCCGACCGGGCGGTCGACGTCCACGTCGCCGACTTCGTCGACATGGTCCGCGGTCGGCTGCTGTCCGAGTCCGAGCGCATCGGCCGGCCCGCTCACGTCATCGCCGCCTTCGACACCGAGCTGTTCGGCCACTGGTGGTACGAGGGCCCGGCGTGGCTGCAGCGCGTGCTGCGCGCCTTGCCCGCCGCCGGCGTGCGGGTCGGCACGCTGAGCGACGCGATCGACGGCGGATTCGTCGGCCACGCGGTCGCCCTCCCCCCCAGCTCGTGGGGTTCGGGCAAGGACTGGCAGGTGTGGGCCGGCGAGAAGGTGGCCGACCTGGTCCAGCTCAACACCGAAGTGGTGGACACGGCGCTGAGCACGGTCGACAAGGCGCTGTCGCAGACGTCGTCGCTGGACGGGCCGCTCCCCCGCGATCACGTCGCCGACCAGATCCTGCGCGAGACCCTGCTCACCGTCTCCAGCGACTGGCCGTTCATGGTCAGCAAGGACTCGGCCGCCGACTACGCCCGCTACCGGGCCCACCTCCACGCGCACGCCACCCGCGAGATCGCCGGCGCGCTGGCGTCCGGCCGGCGTGACGGTGCCCAGCGGCTGGCCGAGGGCTGGAATCGCGCCGACGGTCTGTTCGGCGCTTTGGATGCGCGTAGGCTGCCCCGGTGAAGGGTCGAGCCGAGGCCGCTGCCTCGGCGACGAACAGGGTGGGCGGACGCGTGAAAATCCTGATGGTGTCGTGGGAGTACCCGCCGGTCGTGATCGGCGGGCTGGGCCGGCACGTGCATCACCTCTCGACTGCGCTCGCCGCGGCCGGCCACGACGTCGTCGTCCTGTCGCGCCGACCTTCGGGCACCGATCCCAGCACACACCCGTCGTCCGACGGGATCAGCGAGGGCGTCCGGGTGATCGCGGCCGCGCACGATCCGCACGAATTCACCTTCAGCAACGACATGATGGCCTGGACGCTGGCAATGGGTCACGCGATGATCCGCGTCGGGCTCACTGTGAAGAAACCGCGCACGGAGCGATTGTGGCGCCCCGACGTCGTGCACGCACACGACTGGCTGGTGGCCCACCCGGCCATTGCGCTTGCCCAGTTCTACGACGTGCCAATCGTTTCCACGATCCACGCCACGGAAGCCGGCCGGCATTCCGGCTGGGTCAGTGGGGCACTCAGCCGTCAGGTGCACGCGGTGGAGTCGTGGCTGGTACGTGAATCCGATTCGCTGATCACGTGTTCGGCGTCGATGGCCGACGAGATCACCGAGCTGTTCGGCCCCGGCCTGGCCGAGACCACGGTGATCCGCAACGGCATCTACGCGGCGCGCTGGCCGTTCGCGGCCCGCCGGCCACGCACCGGCCCGGCCGAGCTGCTCTACCTCGGGCGCCTCGAGTACGAGAAGGGTGTGCACGACGTCATCGCCGCGCTGCCGCGGATCAGGCGCACGCATCCGGGCACCACACTGACCATCGCCGGGGAGGGCACCCAGCAGGACTGGCTCATCGAGCAGGCCCGTAAACACCGGGTGCTCAAGGCAATTCGGTTCGTCGGGCACCTCGACCACGCCGAGCTGCTGGCGGTGCTGCATCGTGCCGATGCCGCCGTGCTGCCCAGCCACTACGAGCCGTTCGGGCTCGTGGCCCTGGAGGCCGCCGCGGCGGGCACTCCGCTGGTGACCTCGAACATCGGCGGCCTGGGCGAGGCGGTGATCAACGGGCAGACCGGGGTGTCGTGCCCGCCGCGCCACGTGGCGGCGCTGGCCGCGTCGGTACGCACCGTGCTCGACGATCCGGGCGCCGCGCAGCGGCGCGCCCGCGCCGCCCGCGAGCGGCTCACCTCGGACTTCGATTGGCAGACGGTGGCCAACCAGACCGCGCAGGTCTATCTGGCGGCCAAGCGCCGCGAGCGACAGCCGCAGCCACGGCTGCCCATCGTCGAGCACGCGCTGCCGGACCGCTAACGTTCCAGAGATGGGGCTGGAGTATTCGAGCGTGGTCGACGCACCGCGCGACGAGGTGTTCGCCTGGCACGCCAGACCGGGTGCCTTCAACCGACTGTCGCCGCCGTGGCAACCCATGCGCGTTCTCACCGAGGCGGCCTCGCTCGAGGACGGACGCGCCACGCTCGCGCTGCCCGGCGGCCTGCGCTGGGTGGCCGAGCACCAAGCAGATTCCTACGATCCGCCACGACGTTTCGTCGACACCATCGGCAGCGACGGGCCGGCCTCCCTGCCGGCGCGGATCGCGGTGCGGTGGCGGCACACCCATGAGTTCGAAGACGTCGGCGGCAACCGGACCCGGGTCGTCGACCGCGTCGACACGCCGGTGCCCGGGTCCTTGTTGCGCCCCATGTTCGTCTACCGCCACCGTCAGCTGGCCGACGACCTGGCCGCGCACCGGCTGGCCGCCGAGAACGGTCTGGCCCCCGCGACCATTGCCGTCACGGGATCGTCGGGGCTGGTCGGTTCGGCGCTGACCGCATTCCTGCGCACCGGCGGCCATCGCGTCATCTCGCTGGTCCGCGGAACGGCTAACGGCGACGACGAGCGGCAGTGGAACCCCGATGACCCCGATCCGAAGTTGCTCGCCGGGGTCGACGCGGTGATCCATCTGGCCGGCGCGTCGATCGCCGGCCGGTTCACCGAAGCACATCGAAATGCTATCCGCGACAGCAGGATTGGCCCGACCCGCCGGCTGGCCGAACTGCTGGGCCGCACCGAGCCCGCGCCCGCCGCGCTCATCTCGGCTTCGGCGGTCGGGTACTACGGCTACGACCGCGGCGACGAAGCCCTCACCGAGGACAGCGATCGCGGCGACGGGTTCTTGGCCGACGTCGTCGCCGAGTGGGAGGATGCGACCGCGCCCGCGGAGGGCGCCGGGGTGCGCGTGGTGCGGGTGCGAACCGGCATCGTGCAATCGCCTCGCGGCGGCACCCTTCGGCTGATGCGTCCGCTGTTCGGCGCGGGGTTGGGCGGCCGGCTCGGCGACGGCCGGCAATGGCTGTCGTGGATCGC
>Ga0209040_10003547_pt1 | contig 11956 bp, 12 predicted proteins | sample BogFormECP12_OM3_FD_188240 | JGI IMG/M metagenome (GOLD analysis project Ga0209040, IMG submission 188240) | Bog forest soil microbial communities from Calvert Island, British Columbia, Canada - ECP12_OM3 (SPAdes) (version 2) | ecosystem: Environmental > Aquatic > Freshwater > Wetlands > Bog ... | reverse complement strand
CATGTTGTGGGCAAAGGTCTTGACCAAGAGCGCTAGCGCCAGATCCAAGAGAAATCCGTCCTGGTGACTTTCGACGTCGTGCTCGAGCGCCCAGCCATGCGCTCGGTTCTTGTCGCAGCGGGCGCTGATGGCGGCCAGGATTTCATCCTTGGTCATTGGCCGACCTCCAGCTTTGAATAGCGCTCGATCGCAGGCCGTTTAGTTCGTCGCCACCAGTACTGAGGAAAAAGCTCTATCCGCTGGTGAACAATCGTGTGATGAGCAGCGCAGAGCCAGGTAACTCTCAGAGGATCAGTGTAGTCGGGGTGGTGAGCCTGAACTGGCTCGGTGCCGCAAAACATACATCGGCCGCGGACCAATGCTCCTATTGCAACGGCATGCAGAGTCAGTGCGTTTGCATATCTTCGGAGCCAATCCGGCTTGAATATAAACTCTGCCCGTCTCAAGTTTTGTTCTTCACGCCAGCCCGGCACTCGGTTAGCTGCGAGTAGCTTTTTTGGAATCGCCTCAAACCAAGCTTCTAATATTCCTGTGTGAACCCAAACTAATCCCGGAAGGTAAAAGACCGTCAGGAGATCGCCTTGTGCGATCTCTTGTTGCCAGAATTTTTTGGTAACCGCTGCAATCCGACGACCAGACGATGGCGGCACGATCATCGCCTCTATGGACTTCATACGTAGCTCCAGAGCCAGGCGCGAGCTCATTCGCCGGTCCCTTTAGCCGGTTCGGATTGCGCCTCCGTCTTTGGTTTATGCTGGACTTGACGAGTGGCTCGCCACTTTAGGAGCTCAGAGAGCCTGTAGCGAATCACGCCGTTTCCAAGGACATGAAACGGGGCGCCTTCTTTCCGCCACCTTCGGATCGTAGCCGGGTCAAGGTCCCAGGCTTTGGCAACGGTCGGCCCGGAAAGCAATTTCTCTTCGGTTGATTTTAGGGGCTTCATAGAGATCTAATGGAGATATCCGCTTTTTGCCGCAGAAGACAAGTAAAAAAGATATCGACAAGAGATATCCATGCGCGTAGCTATGCGTCATGCCCGCATCTGTCCACAGACACAATCTCGCCAGACTTCGAAGGGAATTGAAGCTCACTCAAAGCGACCTTGCCAAATTGGTCAGCTGCTCCCCGGCAACCATAAAAGCAGTCGAAATTGGCAAGCTCGCACTTTCTGACAGTCTCGCCTCCCGGATCAGCATGGCTCTCGGGATTGATAAAGACTGGCTCTTGAAAAATGATTTAAGCGCGGCCGTTCCAGGAAGCTATCCACCGCCAATTGGGGAGGAAGCTGTCCAACAAGCCAAGGATGCCCAGCTCGCACTGCTTAATGAACTCTTGAGCCGGTTATTCGCCGTTGTCGCAAAATTGGAGAAGGGCAGCCAGTATCGCTGCTTTACGGAATTATCAATTGCGATCGAACTCGACGGCCTGAAAAAACAAGCCCAGGCGCTGCCGGACGCGCAGCCAGCGCGCCTCGCAGGAAGCAATGCCTTGGAGTACTTTGTTCGTCATCCCGAATTGCTCGATCCAGACCTTCGTGAGTGGATTAACCTCAAGGGCCTCTTGAAATCTAACCTGCGGCTGAGGTCCGATTGGTACGCGGAAACTCCTCCACCGAAGCGCCAGAAAGAACGGATCCCAGCCCGGAAGTTGTCCTAACAGTGCGATCGACATAATAGGCGTTTGTTAACTCAATCGAGGTATGACGCAACGCTGAGGAGGCCGCAAAAATCCCGTGTCGTTCCACAATCAAGCTGCCAAAAATTTTCCTTAAGCTGTGAAACGGTTTGTCTGCCGTGATGCCTTGTTCACGCAGCCATTTGACCAGTGAATTGAAGACCCGATCGGCCCGGTAGTAGTGATAGCCGACATCCCGCGGCGGCCGATCGGACTCAATGACAAAGTTCCCCGTTCTTTGTGCGTGCCAGCCTTTGAAGAGCTCCATGATCTCAGCATCGAGTACCAGCGTCGCCGCGCTCTCTCGGGTTTTAAGCGCGTAGTGTTCGGTCGGTTGGACCTGCACGGTGCCGGCCATAAAATCGAAACTTTGCCACATCAAGTGATCGGCTTCTTTGCGCCTCAAGCCGATCGCGATCGCTAGCAAGAACGCTTTGCATTCTTCCCGGCGTTTCTGACTGAGCTCAGCAATTGCCCGCCGCAGCAGGGTAGGGGCATCGATGCCGACGCCGTAAAACTTCATGTCCACTCGCGGTTCGTACTCGACGCCTTCAAAGAGGTGAGGGCGGGGGATCTCGGGTAGATGCCTTAAAATCTTGCGCTCACCAAAGAGGCCCTTCGCCTGCCGCAAGGTGCTGTTGACCGAGATGGTGTACTGGCGCCGCAAGAGTTCGTTGCTTTTGGCCTTGTCGATCCAGCGTCTTTTCCATTGTCGCACATCGCCAGGCGTGATTGCGCCCATCGCTACGGCGTCGACCTGATCTCTCCAGGCTTTGCCCTTTTTGGCTGCAAACCGTTTCGGATTCGCTTTGATGCCCTTGATCTCCGCGATGATTCGCCGCAACCGCGGCACATACCCATCGAGGGTTCTGGCGGCGATCAGGTTCCTGGATCGAATAAGCTCGATGTATTGACCAAAAGTGATCGGCTCTTTCTCGCTGCAAAGGCTGGTCTCCTTCTGGTCGAGATTCTCGGATGGTTTGGGACGATGCCTCTGGAAAAGGAGATCCCATCCGCCGGCAGTCAAATCGAGATACATCCGGCGCGCCTTCTGCGCGGCTTCCTCGCGATTGGCGGTCTGGAGGCCCAGGGTCTTGCGCGGGCCGCGATACTGGATCTGGACGGCAAAATGTTCACTCTCCAGGTTGGCTCCGCCGCGGGCGGTGACCGGCTTATAGACTCGTTCTCGCCAATAGCGCACGTCGGTCTTAGGATAGGTTTTTTGAGCCAGTGATTGGTTATCACTGGCTTCTGCATATGCATTTGTTATGCGTTTTTTCTGTTCAGCTTTCTTCATCGTTGTCCGCACACTGATAATTGCGGATCGGCTCTAGATCAAGGTTTAAACGCGAAATATGCGGATTTTAGCGAACAAAGCTGTGCACCGTTTTTTGTGACTCTTAATCACTGGGTTGTTGGTTCGATTCCAACGCGGTGCATAGCTCAGAATCAACAACTTACGCGAGCTTTTGAGAGCCACGTAAATTGTGGCTTAGCCACTTCTTAGCCACTTTTCGGAGTTCTCGGTAGTTCAGAGTCGGCAACCCCTTATTGACCTAAAGTACAATATCGGTGGCTAATCAGGATTGATACACTTTTCCTTCGGACGTGATCTGGTGCCCCCGGCTTCGACCTTGAGCGGGCGTAGCGTAGCGCTATTGCGCGTGCGACTGGACGACTGCACCCCCTCGGAAGGCCAATTAATCTCCCACGGAAACTGCGCAAGATCCAAAATAAAGCAGTTCAAACAACGAAAGTAAGATATGACAACAAATGCAACCAACAGCAATCCATCAGTAGCCGAATACGTCGTGCAGCGACTGGCCGAGCTGGGAATCAAGCACGCCTTTGGCGTGGCAGGAGATTTCACCTTTCCCATTGATGACGCCATCGAGGCAAACAACAGGCTTAGCTGGGTCGTCTGCAACAATGAGCTGACCGCGGCCTACTCCGCAGACGGCTATGCGCGGATTCACGGCGCCGCCATCTTGACCACGACATATAACGTCGGTGAGCTCATCGCGCTCTGCGGAGTGATGGGATCGAAAGCGGAACGGCTGCCCGTCTTTCATCTGGTGGGAGCTCCGAGCATGCGGTTGGCGCGAACCGGCAGGCACATGCACCACGCGTTCGGTGACGGAGACCTCGCCCAGTTCCGTGGGCTCTCTGAGGCGTCGGCCGGCGCCAGCGCATATCTCACTCCGGAAAATGCAATCGCCGAGACGGAGCGAGTGATCTGCGAGGCGCTATCCAAACGCCAGCCCGGTTACATTCAGATCCCTCAGGATTACGCGCTCATGCCGGTCGTCGGCGAACCGATCCGCGGCCCTGGCGAAGGCGCAGACTTTCTCCAGCAACGCCCGTGAACTGGACGCCGCGGTGAAGGCCATCGTGGCCCGGCTCGCGAAAGCAAAATCTCCGGTCGTTCTTCCGGCCTACACGGTCGCCCGTTATGGACTGCAAAAGCAATTGGAAGCCTTCCTGGGGGCCACCGGAATTCCTTTTGCCACGTTGCCCATGGGGAAGGGAATAATCTCGGAATCCAATCCGCTCTACCTCGGAATGTACGCGGGTGAATACTCGACAGCCGACGTTCGCAACGCTGTGGAAGGGGCCGACCTCGTGCTCGACCTGGGCGGCGAGGTCTTTCCTGATCAAGCCGCGGGCGGGTATAGCTGTCACATTCAAGCTTCCAGGATGCTAAGGGTGTGGCCCGACCATGTGGAGATGAACGAGGTGGTGGAGCTGGGCGGCCGCGGCCCGGCCACCTTCGGACCTGTCCACATGAAAGACCTTTTGGTGGCTCTCGCCAAAGAAGCCCCGAGGTTCAAGACTCCCTCGTTCTCCCGGCCCACCGGAATTCCCGCATCGGGACCATCGAGCGATCCGGTCGGATATGGATCGATCTTTTCGAGAGTACAACAGTTCCTGGAGCCGGGCGACATTTTGTTCGTGGATATCAGCACCGCCGCCGGCTACTTGCCCGCCGCTCTCCTGCCTGAGAGCCCTGGCGGATCCCTCACGTCGCGTCATATTGGTCCAAGGAGATGGAGGCCAGCAGTGTACCGCAGGCCAGATTGGGGCGATGGGACGGTATGGGGTGAACCTCATTATCCTGCTGCTCAACAACGGCATCTTCGGCGTCGAAGAGAACGTGCACGGCAATGACGACCCGAATAAAGTCCACGAATACGACAAACTCGCTCCGTGGCAGTACCATAAGCTTCCTGAAACCATGGGCTGCCGAGATTGGTTCTGCACGACCGTGACAACCAACGCTGACCTGGAGTCGGCTCTACAGAAAGCAAGGAAACGCCCCGGCGCGGCATACATCGAGATTCTGATGGGATCCAAGTTGGCTGCCGCCAACTCGCCCGAAGTACTTGACAGGCTATACCAAGCCGGAACGCCGAAAGCTTAGTATGCACCGCGTAGCAACGCTGGCCGGAGCCGCCTTACTTGCAGGCAATTTGGCGGGTGGCCCTAACGCGACGGCCAGCGCGCGATGAGGACAGCGATGAAAGATGACGTGAGAGCATTGCAACCGTCTCCCGCGAGGCGGCCCGCGAATTCACCGGCGAAACCAGAGAAATGAAGAACGGAAGAATTCAACAGGAGCAAACCGAGAGAACGGAGTTGATCACTGGCCACTGATTACTTCTCCGCTGTCTCCGTTCCTCCATTACCTCCCGTGCAAATTCTAAAAAAAGCAAAACCACAAAAACCGCTAACGAATGATTCGGTTCGGAAGCCTGACAAAGAAAGCAAATGACACTATGAATGGAGCACAAGCATTATTCAAAGCCCTCACCGACGCAGGGCTGGACACCTGTTTCGCCAATCCCGGTACCTCCGAGATGCAGCTTGTTAACGAGATCGGACTGACCAAAGGCGTTCGCGCCGTTCTTTGCCTGCAGGAGAACACGGTCACCGGCGCGGCCGACGGATACGGCCGCATGGCGGGCAAGCCCGCTTTCACGCTGCTTCATGTGGGCAGCGGGTTCGCCAACGGCATCGCGAGTATCCATAACGCCGGCCGGGCTAACACCACGATGGTCAACATCGTCGGCGCCAACGCGACCTATCATCAACCGAACTATCCCGAGCATGAGCTCATCAACGGCGGCGTCATCGACCTTGCGAAGGTCGTCTCGCATTGGGCGCACCAGGCCAAATCGGCGAGCGACCTTGGCGTGCTTGGGGCGCTGGCCGCGCGGTACTCCCGGATCGGGGCGGGGAAGATTTGCACCGTGATCGCGCCCACCAACTGCCATTGGGATCCAGCGGTTGCTCCGCCGGAGCCTTCGGGACCGATGGAGACGCCGAAGGCCTCCGCGCAGACCATTCAGGACGTTGTCGCGTTGCTGACAAACGGCAAGAAGACGGCGCTGCTGCTGGGCAGCCACGCGCTGTATGGCGACGGGCTCGAGCTGGCGGGGCGCATCGGCGCGAAGACAGGGGCCGACATTCTCGGAGAGACGAGCGCGGCCCGCCTCGCTCGCGGTGAGGGCCGGGTTCCGGTCCAACTGATTCCCTATCTCCCCGAGGAGGCCATCCCCTTCCTTAAACAATATGCTCAGCTCATCCTCGTGGGCGCCCTGTTCCCGGTTACGACCTTCGCCTACAAGGGCAAGCCGGTCATCAAGGTCCCTTCAGGCTGCGAAGCGACGACGCTCGCGAGCGTGGACCACGACATATTGGCTGCGCTCGGCGATCTCGCCAAAGCAGTCGGAGCGCCGCCCCAGCCGGCCGCGCGCCGGGCGCGATCGAAGGCCTCTCCGCCTGCGGGCATTCTGACCGATGACGCCATTGGACAGAGCCTCTGCATCTTGTTGCCGGAGAACGCAATCCTTGTGCGGGAACACTTCACGACGGAGCAGACAGTTTATCATCGGACAGAAGGAGCGCGGGCGCACGATTATCTGGAAGGGCCGTGTGGCGGAGCCATTGGCGCGGGACTTCCGTTGGGATTGGGAGCCGCGGTCGCGTGCCCCGACCGCAAGGTCGTCGTCCTCCAAGGCGACGGAAGCGGGATGTATACGGTCCAGGCGCTCTGGTCGATGGCCAGGGAGAAGGCCGATGTCACCGTCGTCCTGATGAAGAATGATAACTACGGGATTCTGAATATCGAATTGGCAAGGGTTCGGGAGGGCGACGCCAACGAAAAAATGCTCTCGATGCTGCATCTCGACAATCCGTCGCTCGACTGGGTCAAGCTCGCGGAGGGACAGGGCGTGCCGGCCAGCCGCGCCACAACTGCGGAGGAGTTCCACAAGCAGTTCGAAGCGGCGATGGCCACCAAGGGACCTCATCTGATCGAGGCCCAAATTGTACAAAACATTCAACCGATGGTGGACCAGGTCCATAAGGCCAGGGGATGATTTCGAGCGTCGAGGAGATGTTTGTGCTCAAACGCTACGCACCGGCGCCCTGGAAATTGCCTACGAGGACAACGGTCCCGAGGCAGGCTACCCCGTGCTGCTGATGCACGGCTTCCCATACGATCCGCGCTGCTATGACGAGGTGGTGTGCCGAGGCTGGTCGCGGCCGGATACCGCGCCATTGTACCCTACCTGCGCGGTTACGGCGCGACACGGTTTCTCGCCGCGGAAACTCTGCGCTCCGGCCAGCAAGCGGCGATAGGCCGCGATCTGCTCGACCTCATGGACGCGCTCAAGTTGCCGCGGTCGGCGCTCGTCGGCTTCGACTGGGGCGGGCCGCGTCTGCTTATGCCGTCCTGCCGCTCAACCTCCGTAGTGCTCACAGGCTCTGATAGTGAACCGGAGCTCCAAAGCCATTTTATTTGAAATCGCCAAGGCGCAATTTACCCAACAAAAAAAGCGCAAAATAGTCACAGCAAATTGTCACTCCGTGATTTATTCCACACCGCGCCACAGACGCGGTAACTGCTACCGAGGAGCCGCTGGATCAGCGAGTCCATGTCTGCATACTTTCCACACCCCGCCACAGAGACGCGGTAACTGCTACAGCGCTTTTCTAACGCGCTCGTCCTCTGCGGTTTTCCAGCGCTTTGCGAGCGCCTCGGTCTAAAACAACATCCTATCAGCTTGTCAAAGAACCCTACTGTCGTAAGTCTTACCCCACACGCTCGCGTTACCAAATCCCGGCAAATTCCCATACCGGTTCCCACGATTCCCGCCGCCAGTACGGTGGCCGGACACTACCAATGCCAGGATAATGCCACTTTGTTTCATTAAACACCAAAGGCAGCGTGCGATAACACCATTTTTCTAGTGCTTCATCGTCAGGTTCGATTTTCATGTCAGAGATTGTGCCCCAGCCGTTGCGGGTGAGTTTCCCAAGGGCCGATACCTGCTTCAGTAGTACGCCCACCGCTGCGAGATCACCCACGGCATAGGCTTCAACGTTCTCCACCCATTGGCAGGTGATTCGCAAGTCGTAGTCTTTGTACGTCCCGGTGCCTTGGGAAATTTGGTTGCGGCGCGTCGTCATTATTTTTCCATTGGCGAATGCTAACTCTTCCGGACTTGTTCTCCTGGTCATTTGTACAAGGAACGGGGTGGATCTGAACTTAAACATGAGCGCACTCGCTTTCCAAACTGCACGATCGCCTTTTACAGCGCGCTCAAGCGGAAGGTCTTCTTGTGTCTTTAGCGCTTGCTGTGCGGTCATGCCCGCATTCACGGCTTCCATGACCCGCGCCCAGGCCAGCAGAGCGTCCAGATGCAGCGGGCGTTCGCTGAGACAGACCGGCTGACTCAATCGCCACGTAACGCGAAACGGTGCGAGCGGCGCCATTACGCGGCGGCTTTCTTTCTTTCTGGAAGTGCGTAGAGCTCCTCGAGTTCTGCCGCGCTTATTGTCGCTGAAGCCGCTGCCCATGCATCGAGCGCCTCGGCGACTTGCTCCGCGTCTACGTTTGGCTCATACCCAGATTCGCTTTTGGTTAATAACGGTATACGGATATTGTCGGACGTAATCAGATCGAACTCCGACTCGAATCGTCCGAACCCGATTCGTATCCAACCGCCTATCCCCTGTTTATTCGCAAATGCCGATAAGGCATGGATCAAAAGGCCTAACGCTCCAAGTCCGGCTCTTTCGGTGTCTACATTCAGTTCTGAGTACAACCGGGTCCCAGGCACTACATACTCGATAGCCGCAAATGTATGCAGTTGCTTTTTGCTACGTTCTTTCTTTCCATCTGCCGATTTCGCTGAATCAATCTCTTTCATCCAATCGGCCACCACTGTTGAATATTCCTTCACTATCAGATCCGTTTGCCCGTCGCTGAACGCCAGAGCATCATCGATGCGCCGATAGAACATGGCTCGCGTCAATCGGTTTGACCCGACCAACACCTTCTCATCCTCGTAGTAGAGTGGCACCAAGCCACCTTTAATCGTGGTGCTGGTAATCGGCCATAGGGTGTTAACTTGAAGACATGACTGGACCATACGCGGTCCACCACCGAACAGTCCAAGAAATGAATGCTTCCCGGCTTTCACTGCGAGATCAAAGGTGACTTCCTTGTTTGGCTGGCCGGTAACGGCTCCGCAGGTCATGCCGTGATAGGTTTCGAGCGTTAATTTCTCTCCGCGCGATTCTAACAGACCGAATACTTCCGCCGCCGCAAGCCGACGCAACCGCCCTCGAGCATCGTTTGCGGGAAAAATGGGCAAATAAACGCTGCCACGTTCGTTCGGGCTTTTCGGGGTTTCGGTTTCCATTCCTTCGCTCAATATCTCCTCTTCTGACAACGCAAGCGGATAGATGGTCGTGCCGGTAAGGTTCATGTGGCCCGAGTCTGCCTCTCCATAGGAGATGCGTAACGAGTGTATATCGATCACACGATCGCCTGGCGTCGCCACGTGCAATGGCGAAGTTAGCTTTATAGTTCCTGCTATTTTATACTGCGGCATTGAGCTTATTTTCAGGTTTTTCAGGTTCTTGCTTCGTGCTCAAAATGGCTAATGCCCAATACTCGCCGGGCCTTAGCTTCACGATACAATTGAAGTCTTCTACGTGGAGATAGGGCTTTACGTCACGCCGGATTTGCCATGCGTTTAGGCCACGCAATTCAAAATCAAGTGAGCTAAACGGATGTCGCAATTTCTGTTTGGGTTTGTTAGACGCCTCGAATTCCTCTGCGATCCGCTTAAAACGCTCCAGCGCCTTTTTTACTAAAGGGAGACGCACCGTTAACTGTCTCCCCCCCAGGCGAACGTACCACAGGTCTTGTGACACGGTGATAGGCGTTCTCCAAATCATGTGCGACAGCTTTGTGTCGGTTTGCAGAAAGACAAACGGTGGCTCTGGCGGATTGAGCAAGAGCCATTTTTTATGCGCAAGCCTTGCCGCGGGAATTACTCGATCGCTCGTGATGCAAACTAGCTGCGTTTTGAGCATCAACTCCTTCGCCGTTAGATGAACGCAATAGCCGCAAATCTCCGTGGACTTGTCGCGGGCGCATAATTCGGGAGCGTCCATGAATGACGATGATGGCCGGAATTTCGAACGATGCTCGCCGGGATGGATCAGGCGTCCGCACATTACGCACGTTTCTGTCGTAGATCCCATGACCCCTTGTGGGCTAAGACCGGCCTGCCTGCAAACAAGCTCGGATGCCGTCATCGTGAATACGCGGTTAAAATGCGACCGTAGCCGCGCGCGGCCAGATGTCCTGCCGCCCAGGGGCCGCCTAGTTTGTGGGTCATAGAAAAACGAACAGTCGCTGAGAGGTTATATCGCCCAGGAACAACTTTAACCGGTTTCAAATCGTCAAGCTCGAGATTGCCGATTTGAATTTCCTCCGGAATGTCGACCGCCATCAGTTCGGCTTGTCGTACCAGATCCCGTCCAATGACTTGCGCGACATGGTTAAGCAGAATCTCTGAGGGGGTACCGCTTTTGTGCTCTCTTTCGGCCGCGCTGAATTTCTCTTCGTACTGATGTTTTTGTATGATCATCCGAGGGATTCGGTAACGAGTCAGCGTTCGCCCTAAATCGATCGAACACATGCCGATTTGGCGTCCGTCGCAAGGCGATATCCCAAACTCCTGGGCTAGTGCGGTCGAGATCAAATGCCCTTTGGCCAGGAGTTGCTCTACCGCTGGCTGTCCAAGAGCAATGATATCCAACGCCCGTCCACGGCGAGCTGTCGTATAGCGAAACGGCGCAAGTCCGCTGCGCGGGGTATGAGATTCGTCGACCCAAAGCAGGTAACGGACAAATTCATCGTCCCCAATCGATTGCGCGGCCTTAGCAACGAGCTCGCGCGATTGGCCGTAACGAAAGAGGGCTCTGTCTTCGGGCACCGGGATAGAAAGTCGAAGAAACATGTGCTTGGCAAGCTCTGGCATTATTTTTAAAACTAAGCGGATTATATTCAATAATGAATTACACAATTTTTGTGCCTTCAGCAGTTGCGTCTGGCAAAGATGCCCGCCATTTGTTGGAAAAAGCCTTGGAGCTAGGCCTTGAGCCCACCCCTCATCCGGCGCACACCGCCAACCTTCGGAAACTGTCGCTCTACTTGCCGGCGACCCTGACGGCTCAAATCGATGCCCATCCCAGTTCCCTTTCCCGCTCCGACCTAATTCGCGGTTTAGTCTCCGCAGCAGCCGATCAGAGCAACGGGCAAACAAGCGCTGCCGCGGCTCCAGGCATCCAGGTAAGCGAGTCGCGGAAATGGAATCAGCATAGGGCACAGCAACAGATGGTTGAAACCATGATGAAAGGCATCCGCGCCAAAAAGATCGTCATCCTGGAAGGCAGTACTGGCATTGGAAAAAGCAAGGTCCTAGCCACAACCGCTTTGCAACTTCCCTCCAGTACAACGATCGGGATCTTCGCCCCAACCCTCACGGTCCTATATCAACTGCTTGAGGAGTTCTTAACAACAGCCAAAGAACTTAAACTCGATCCCCCCTCAATTGTCATCTACATCGGCAGACGCAATTTTGTCGACTCGGGCAAGCTTGAAGAAATTCTTCCCACACTCGAGGCCAGCACGCCTGAGGCGGCCGCTCGCGCCAAACGATGGATAAAGCAGGGAGGACCTGCGATCACCGAAACCAGTAAATTGCTTCGCAAACATACCACCGCTCAATGGCTGGTTGATGATCTGGTTGAAATCGTCCCTGAAATTTCCGCCTCATCGGTAGGCTGCGACGATCTCTCCAAGCCCTGCCCCGGCCTAGATGCATATCAAGAAGCCAAAGCTGGGCTTGACCAGGCCCAAGTCATCTTCAGCACGCACACGATGCTGTGTCTTTCGGCGCTAACCAGGCAATCACCT
>Ga0209040_10003545_pt1 | contig 11958 bp, 11 predicted proteins | sample BogFormECP12_OM3_FD_188240 | JGI IMG/M metagenome (GOLD analysis project Ga0209040, IMG submission 188240) | Bog forest soil microbial communities from Calvert Island, British Columbia, Canada - ECP12_OM3 (SPAdes) (version 2) | ecosystem: Environmental > Aquatic > Freshwater > Wetlands > Bog ... | reverse complement strand
CCTTTTTGACGCTGGACGCCCCGACCGCCATGTTCATCACGTCGGCGCCGAGCCGTTTGCCCGCGAGCTCGAACGAGGACTGGGTGCGGGTCGAGGCCTCAAAGAAAAGGTTGATCTGGGTGCGCCCGCGCAGGGACGAGCGCTTCTTCTCCACCTGGCGCGAGATCGCCACCGCTTCATCCGAAAGGTCGAGCAAGGTCTCGATTTCCGGGCGCGAAAGATGCTCGATGCCGAGCAGGTGGCGTTGCGAGAAGACGGGGGCGGAAGCGGACGACATCGCCGATAGCCTATAGGCGCGGCTGCAAAGCTCGGCAACGCAAGGGCGTCTGCAGGCTCACAACCTTTCGAGCGTGGCGGGATCAAGCCCGCCGCCGAAGTATTCCTCCAGGCACCGGGAGAACAGCGGCTCCTCGGGCGCCGCCCTCGAGAACAGCGTCATCGAGGAGCGGAATTTCATCTCGTCCACGGCGCCGAAGATTTCGCGCGCCGTCCGGCCCTCGACCTCGAGCGCCAGCTCAGCGCATTCCCGCAGCCGCGGGCCGAGGAGCGGATGGGCGAGGTAGGCCTTCGCCTCGTCCAGCGAAAAGAGGGCGTAAGAGACCGACGTCGGGCTCATGCCGAGGCCCTCGATCTGCGGAAAGATGAACCACATCCAGTGGCTTTGCTTGCGGCCCGCGCGAAGCTCGGCGCGGACCTGCTCGTAGACCGGCTCCTGCGCGTCGACGAAGCGTTGCAGGTCGAAGGGATCGGCCATCCAAACCTCGCGTTGCGCGGCGTCACCAATGCGGTCACGGCGCCTGTGGAAAATCCGCTCCGCGCGAGACCGCCTCGTTGGCCGCGAATTCCTTGCGCAAGGCCTCGAGCTCAGCGCCCATCGCGTCATTGGCGAAATTGCCGAGCGGGAGTCTGAGCGGCGGGTTCGGCTGCTCGATCGTCGCGATGATCGCCTCGGCCGCCCGGACAGGGTCGCCCGGCTGGTTTCCGCTATAACCTTGGATTTGGCGGCGGCGCGCAATCGCCGTCTCTTCGTAGGCCGCGACCGGTCGCTTCGGCGTCTTCAGCGATCGCCCAGCCCAGTCGGTGCGGAACGGGCCGGGCTCGACGATGAGGACCTTGATCCCGAACGGCGCAACCTCCTTGGCGAGCGACTCCGACAAACCCTCGACGGCGAATTTGGTCGCCGCGTAATAGCCGGAGCCGGGGAAGCCGATGAAGCCGCCCATCGACGAGACGTTGATGATCGCGCCCGATTTTTGCGCCCGCATGACCGGCAGGACCGCCCGCGTCATCGCGGCGAGCCCGAAAAAATTGGTTTCGAACATGGCGCGGATGTCAGCGTCCTCGCCCTCCTCGACCGCCGCCAGATAGCCGTAGCCGGCATTATTGAGGAGAACGTCGACGCGGCCGAAGGCGCGGCGCGTGTCCGCGACCGCCGCCTCTATCTCGGCCTGCCGGGTCACGTCGAGCTTCAGCGCCGCCGCAGTTTCCGCGTTCCCTGTGGCGATGTCGGCGACCGCTTCCGGATCGCGCGCCGTTGCGGCGACGCGGTAGCCGCGCTCGACGAGGAATTTCGCCAGATGCCGACCGAAGCCAGTCGAGCAGCCGGTGATGAGCCAGACAGGAGTCTCGCGAGAAGGAGGGAGGGCCATCGCGACCTCACGGGGTTCGGGAGCAGGGCACGGTTTTCGCACGGGATCGGGGTCGGACGCAACGGAGCGCGCGAAAGCGGGACTTGCGGTATTGATAGCATGAGTTCATATTCAATACGTCATGAAAGCCAGTCCCTATGCTTCAGATTCGCAATGAACAGGTCGACCGATTGGCGGCCAAACTGGCGGCGATTCGCCGCACCACGAAAACGGAAGCCGTCCTCGGGGCGCTTGAAAATGAGCTTGCGCGCATCGAGAGCGAAAAAACACTCGCGGAGCGGCTTCGGCCCATTCAGGATCGCATTGCAAGGCGGCCCGCAACAGGCCTTGAAGCCGACAAGGCGTTCTTTGACGAACTGAGCGGTGAAGCGTGACCGTTCTCGACTCCTCCGCGATCATCGCAATCCTTTCGAGTGAACCCGAGGCTGGCGTGTTGATAGCCGTACTGGAACGGGCGGAGGGGGCGGCGACGTCGCCGATCGCAGTTTACGAAGCGGCGCTCGGACTGCGCCGGAAACGGCACTCCTCCCTTGCCGAGGCGGAGGCCGACGTCATGGAGTTTCTCGCCCTCGCCCACGTGCGCGTCGCGGAGATCGAACCGGGCGCCGCGCACGGCGCCCTCGACGCTTTCGCCCGGTACGGCAAGGGGATGCAGCACCCCGCGCAGTTGAATCTCGGCGACTGCTTCGCCTACTCGCAAGCCAAGTCGTTGGGCGCCGCGCTCCTATTCAAAGGCGACGATTTCGTTATGACAGACATTCCGGCCGCAGTCTGATCGACGACCTTCGTTTTCCCTTTGAGCGGGTTCCACAGCCAGGCGCCGATTTGACATGCGCCGTGCGCCTCTCCATATCCCCCGCCCGAATCGATGCGGGGATCGCCCCGTCCGGGGCCTCCAAGGAAACTGAATGAAAGTCGTGATCGTCGAGTCGCCCGCCAAGGCGAAGACCATCAACAAATATCTGGGCAAGGACTACGGCGTTTACGCCTCCTTCGGTCATGTGCGCGATCTCGCCGCCAAGGACGGATCCGTCGATCCGGACGATGATTTCGCCATGCGCTGGGAGGTCGACGCCAAGGCGGCGAAGCGCTTGAGCGACATCGGCGGCGCGGTCAAGAACGCCGATCGGGTCATTCTCGCAACCGACCCCGACCGCGAGGGCGAGGCGATCTCCTGGCACATCCACGAGATTTTGAAAAACAAGAAGCTGCTCAAGGACAAGCGCGTCGACCGGGTGGTGTTCAACGCCGTCACCAAGGACGCGATCCTGCAGGCGATGCGCAGTCCGCGGGAGATCGACGAGGCGCTCGTCGACGCCTACCGGGCGCGGCGCGCGCTCGACTATCTGGTCGGCTTCACCCTCTCGCCGGTCCTATGGCGGAAGCTTCCGGGCGCGCGCTCGGCGGGCCGGGTCCAGTCGGTCGCGCTGAGGATCGTCTGCGACCGCGAGCTAGAGATCGAGAAATTCGTCGCGCGTGAATACTGGTCGATCGTCGCCCATCTCAAGACCCAGGCGGACGCGCCTTTTTCGGCCCGCCTCGTCGGGGCCGACGGAAAGAAGATCGGACGGCTCGACGTCGGCTCGGGCGCGGAGGCGGAGGCCTTCAGGACGGCGCTGGAGAATGCGAAATTTTCGGTCGCTTCGGTCGAATCGAAGCCCGTCAAGCGCCATCCCTACGCTCCCTTCACCACCTCCACCCTGCAGCAAGAGGCCTCACGCAAGCTCGGCCTGGCGCCGGCCCGCACCATGCAGGTCGCCCAGCGCCTCTACGAGGGCGTCGACATCGGCGACGGCGCGGTCGGCCTCATCACTTATATGCGCACCGACGGTGTCGACCTCGCGCCCGAAGCGGTCGCGGCGGCGCGCCGCGTCATCGGCAAGGATTTCGGCGACGATTACCTCCCCGCCGCGCCGCGCAAATACACGGCGAAGGCCAAGAACGCCCAGGAAGCGCACGAGGCGATCCGCCCGACCGATATGACGCGGCGCCCGCGCGACATCGCCCGGCGCCTCGAGCCCGAACAGGCCAAGCTCTACGAACTCATCTGGACCCGCACCATCGCCTGCCAGATGGAGAGCGCGGAGCTCGAGCGCACCACGGTCGACATCCTGGCGGAAGCGGGAGAGCGAAAACTCGACTTTCGCGCCAGCGGCCAGGTGGTGCGCTTCCCCGGCTTCCTCGCCCTCTATCAGGAAGGCCGCGACGACGAGGAGGACGAGGATCAGGCTCGCCTGCCGTCGATGAGCGAGGGCGAGCGGCTGAAGAAGGAGCGGATCGAGGCAAGCCAGCATTTCACCGAGCCGCCGCCGCGCTACACCGAGGCGACGCTGGTGAAAAGGATGGAGGAACTCGGCATCGGCCGCCCCTCGACCTACGCCTCGACCATCGCGGTCCTGCGCGAGCGCGACTATGTGCGGCTCGAGAAGAAGCGGCTCATCCCCGAGGACAAGGGCCGCCTGGTCACCGCCTTCCTCGAAGCCTTCTTCACCAAATATGTCGGCTACGACTTCACCGCCGACCTCGAGGAGAAGCTCGACCTCGTGTCGAACAGCGAGGCCGACTGGAAGGAGCTTCTGCGCGACTTCTGGAACGATTTTTCCGGCGCGGTCGGCGACATCAAGGACCTGCGCACCGGACAGGTGCTCGACAGCCTCAACGAGCTGCTCGGGCCGCATATCTTCCCGCAGCGCGGCGACGGGGCCGATCCGCGCCTCTGCCCGGTCTGCGGCAAGGGACAATTGTCGCTGAAGCTCGGCAAGTTCGGCGCCTTCATCGGCTGCTCCAACTATCCCGAATGCAAGTACACCCGCATCTTGTCGCCGAGCGGCGCCGAGAGCGGCGAGGGCGATCGGCCCGGCGTAAGGGTGCTCGGCGAGGACCCGGAGTCGGGCGAGGAGATCACGCTGCGCAGCGGCCGCTTCGGCGACTACGTGCAGCAGGGCGAAGGCGAGAAGCCCAGGCGCTGCTCGCTGCCGCGCGGACTGAAGCCTGAGGACGTGACGCTGGAGACGGCGCTGGCGCTGCTGTCCCTGCCGCGCGAGGTCGCGCGCCATCCGACGTCCGGCGAGCCGATTCTGGCGGGCATCGGCCGCTACGGCGCCTATGTCCAGCATGGCAAGACCTACGCCAATCTCGGCCGCGATGACGACGTGCTCAACATCGGCGGCAATCGCGCGATCGACCTCATCGTCGCCAAGGAGAGCGGGGCCGGCGGCTCGCGCTTCGGCGGCGGGACCAGCCGCGTTCTCGGCGAGCACCCGCAAGGCGGGCCGGTCAGCGTCAAGCAGGGCCGGTTCGGATCTTATGTCAACCACGGCAAGGTCAACGCGACGATACCCAAGGACGTCGATCCGGCCGGTCTCTCGCTCGACAACGCGATCGCGCTCTTGAACGCCAAGGCTGCTGGCGGCGGCTCGGGGCGCCTGCTCGGCGAACATCCGGGCGGCGGAGCGGTCACGGTGCGTGAGGGCCGTTTCGGACCTTACGTCAATTGGGGCAAGGTCAACGCCAACATCCCCAAATCGATGCGGCCCGATTCGATTTCGCTTGGGGAAGCGCTGGAGCTGATCGCCGAACGCGAGGGCAAGCCTGCGCCCCGCAAGGCGCCAGCGAAGGCGGCGCCGGTCAAGGCGGCTCCGGCCAAGACTGCGGCCGCCAAAAAGGCGCCCAAGCCGGCGACCGTGAAAAAGCCGGCGCCCAAGGCGGCTGCCAAAAGCCAGTGAGCCCAGTCCGCTCGTTCAGGATCGCTGATCAACCTTCGGCTGCAGCGGCGATGGAGCCGAGCGCAGGTCGGGATCAGGCAGCATCTCGCTCTTTGGTTGCGGCTGCGGGAGAAAGGCCCCGAGGAGCCCGATCGCCGGCAGGAACGCGCAGACCTGATAGACAAAGCCGATGCTGGTCCGATCAGCGAGGATGCCGAGCAACGCCGCGCCGATGCCGCCGAGTCCGAAGCTGAGGCCGAAAAAGAGCCCCGCCACCGCGCCGACATTGCCCGGCGTCAATTCCTGCGCATAGACGACCATCGCCGAGAAGGCGGAGGAGATCACGAGCCCGATCGCGATCGAATTGATGATCGTCCCGGCGAGCCCGAGATTGGGCAGCAGCAACGTGAACGGCAGCACGCCCAGGATCGAGCCCCAGATAACGAATTTGGCGCCGAAGCGGTCGGTGAGCGGTCCGCCGAGGAACGTGCCCGCAGCCACCGCCGCCAGAAAGACGAACAGCATCACCTGGGCCTCTTGGATCGACACGTGGAAAGCGTCGATCAGGTAGAAGGTGTAGTAGCTGCCGATGCTCGCGAGATAGACCACCTTCGAGAACAGCATCACGATAAGCACGGCGAGTGTGCGTACGACGACCGCGCGCGGATGGGTCTGGCGCTTCGGCGTCGCCGCATGGCGACGCGCCACGCGATGGGCTGCGTACCAACGGCTGACGCTGGTGAGAACCGCGACCGCGATCAGAGCAAGCAGGGTGAAGGCGAGGATGGACTCCTGGCCGAATGGCGCCACGACGAAGGCCGCGAGCAGCGGCCCCAGCGACTGGCCGAAATTGCCCCCGACCTGGAACAGGCTCTGGGCAAAGCCGTGCCGCCCGCCAGAGGCAGCGCGCGCCACGCGCGACGCCTCCGGGTGAAACACCGCACTGCCGATGCCGATGACGGCCACCGAGAGCAGAATCAACGGATAGGTGTTGGCGAAGGCGAGCAGCATGAGGCCGACCACCGTGAAGGCCATGCCGACCGGTAGAATCGCGTTGAGCGGCCGTCGATCGAGCGCCAGGCCGATCAGCGGCTGCAGGAGCGAGGCCGTGAGCTGAAAGACGAAAGTGATGACGCCGACCTGGAAAAAACTCAGCGCGAGTTTCTGCTGGAAGACCGGATAGAGCGCCGGCGCCAGCGACTGCATCACGTCGTTGAGCATGTGCGACGAACTGAGCGCGAGGATCACGCCGACCGAGGTCGTCTCGGCGGCCCGCCGCTCCGCGGCGGCAAAGGAGGGCGCTGTGGTCACGGGGTCTCGCTCCGGCGATGCCATTCGACGGCGCCGCCTTGAAAAATCCGGGCCGCAAGAGCGGCCCGATACGCAACGTTGCTGTCGCTGTTCCTCTTACGACTACTTCGGCGCCAGAACCATGGTCATCTGCCGGCCTTCCATCGACGGCTCGGCCTCGACCTTGGCGATCGGCGCGGTTTCGGTCTTCACCCTTTGCAGGAGCCTGAAGCCGATGTCCTGGTGCGCCATCTCTCGGCCGCGGAAGCGCAGTGTCACTTTCACCTTGTCGCCCTCGTCGAAGAAGCGGCGCACCGAGCGCATCTTCACTTCGTAGTCGTGGTCGTCGATGCCGGGCCTGAGCTTGATCTCCTTGATCTCGACCACCTTCTGGCGCTTGCGCGCCTCGGCCGACTTCTTCTGCTCGAGAAACCGGAATTTGCCGAAGTCGAGGATCTTGCAGACGGGCGGGGTGGCATTGGGGACGATTTCGACCAGATCGAGCGCCGCCTCCTCGGCCAGGCGCTGGGCGTCTGCGAGATTGACGACGCCGTGATTGTGCCCCTCGGCGTCTATCAGCTGGACTTGAACTGCGCGAATGTCGCGATTGGTTCGCGGCCCGCCTTTCTCCGGCGCCGCGGTTGCTTTCATAGGACGACGAATGGCTATCTCCTGTTGCTGTCGCACCCGCCCTGCGGGCGCACTTCAAAACCCCGACCGGAGCGTTTTGCTCCGCGGGCGGTTAGAGATGGGTGAGAAACCACCTTTAGTCAATCGTCGCCGGGACTTTTAAACCAATGCGGCCGGCGCTCTTCGAGCCAATCGAGGACCCGCGCGAGGCCCCGCCGCACCACGGGGACGTCCTCCGCGATGAGGGTGAGGCCCAACGGCAGCATCCACAGGCCGAACACGGGCAGGACGGCGAGGAAGCCCCCGAGCATCAGGAGAATGCCGGCCGGGATGCGCGCCCAGCGCGATTCGGGTTTTAGGAGCCAGTGCGTCGCGGACCTGATCCAGCCGGGGAGGCGGTCGAGGAGGCCGGCGAGGCGCCGCCGGTGGCGATGCGCGCCGGCGTCGCCTGACTGTTCGGGGTGCGTCATCGGCGAGCTCCAGGCTGTCGCGTCCTGACCCTTTAGCGCCCCGACGCCCGCCGCGCTTCTGAGAACTTGCCCAAGCGCCACCCGGAGTCGACGTTCAAACTGCCCAAAAAAATCGCAACGGGCTTTCAACTGCCTGGGATAGCGCTGGAAGCTCCGTCCATTGTGGCAAGCCTCCTACTCCCCCTTGTACACCGGCTTGCGCTTCTCCTTGAACGCCTTCAGCCCTTCGACATAGTCGGCGCTGTCATAGACGGCCCGCCTCAGGCCCTGCACGCGCTCCCATCCCTGCGGGCTCATCGGGTGCGCGCCGGCGAGAATGCGAAGCTCCTCCTTCATCACCGCAATCGAGAGCGGCGCGTTGTCGATGATGTCGGCGGCGAGAGCGTGGGTGAACTTCTCGAGCTCTTCGGGCGGCACGAGGTGGTTGATCAGGCCTGCGGCAAGCGCGCGCTCCGCCGTGACCGGCCGCGCCGTGAACACCATTTCCTTGATGATCCTGAGCGAGGCGCTGTTGAGAAACGTCAGCATGCCCCCGACGTTGTACGGCACGCCGAGTTTGGCCGGCGTCAAGGCGAAAGTGGCGTTGGGCGCGGCGATGACGATATCGCAGGCCATCGCCATTTCGCAGGCGCCGCCCCATGCGCCGCCTTCAATCACGGCGATGACCGGGGCGGGGTGGTTTTCGATCGCCCGGATAAGGCGCCGCAATGGATCATACCAGCCGAGCGGGTCGCGGCGCCCCTCCAGTTCGCTGACGTCATGCCCGGCCGACCAGATTTTTACGCCCGGTCGCGCCCGCAAGATGACGACGCGTACGCGCCGTTCGCCGAACGTGTCGAGCGCATGGAGCATCTCCTCGACCAGTCCGGCCGAAAGCGCATTGCGCTTCTCGAAATAGTCGAGGCATATCGTGCCGACGTTGCCTTCGATTGTCGTTTCGATGAACGGCATGGCGTTCTCCCCGACGATTTTCCTGCAATCTGACGCCGAAACTGCGATGCCGGCAAGCGCGCGCGGCGGCGACATGGAACACATCGGAGGGGAAGGGCTAGCCCTTGCCCTTCGACTTCGGACTCCAGGAGGACCACGCTCAGCCCGGCTCGGCCGATCCCCCGCGGGGGACGCGCCAGGCCCCGACCCAGAATTCGTAGTCCTCGCCTTTCTCCGTCTGGGCGCCGAAGCGATAGACGCCCGTCCTGGGCTCGACCCCCGAGAGACCGTCGATCAGGCTCATCCTGCCCTCGGTTTCTCCGAAGGGGTTGGCTGCAAAGACCAGCAAATAGGCTTCGACCTTTTTTTGCTGCGCGAGCCTGTCGACGTCGTCCTGCAGGGGAGCCAACGGCTCGTCCTTCCAGTAGTCCATGATGAAGAAATATGCGTTGCGCTTGATTTTTACTGCGAGCTCCCCAACCCGCCGTCCCTCGAGGGTGAACTCGAGGGTCGCGCGAAATTTCGGCTTCATCACTCTGCCGAACACGTACTGGGGGAAGCATATGAGGTCGACCCGCAGCAATCCGCCGGCTTCGCCCTTGCGCTTGGAGAGCTCCCGCAGGAACCGCTCTTCGCGTTCGAGCGATTCCCCGCCGATCGAGAGGATCTCTGAAACGAATTGAGTCATGCCGGCGCTTGCAAGGTCGGGTGCGGCAGCCTAGGCGCGATCGCCCTGATTGTCACGGCCGGGTTGATCAATCGACGCCACTCCGGCCGCTCAGGCCACCGGTCGGCGACCCACCACAATCCGCGCTAACCCAAGTTCGAAGCCTCGATCCCCGCTTGAGATACGCAGCGCGCCCGTCTAAGGGCAGGGTCGATATACGGTTGCATGAGAGACGAGACGTTGGGCGATCACGAACCGAAGGTCGACGAAGCGCTCGCGACCAAGCATGGGCTGAAGGCCGACGAATACGCTCGTTTTGTCGCCCTCATCGGCCGGACTCCGGGCTTCACCGAGCTCGGCATCGTCTCGGCGATGTGGAACGAACACTGCTCCTATAAGTCGTCCCGCCTCCATCTGCGCTCCCTCCCGACCAAAGCTCCCTGGGTCATCCAGGGCCCGGGCGAGAATGCCGGCGTCATCGACATCGGCGATGGGGAGGCCTGCGTGTTCAAGATGGAGAGCCACAACCATCCCTCGTTCATCGAGCCCTACCAAGGCGCGGCGACCGGCGTCGGCGGCATTTTGCGCGACGTCTTCACCATGGGGGCGCGGCCGGTCGCCTGCCTCAACTTTTTGCGCTTCGGCTCGCCCGACGATCCCAAAACCCGCCACTTGATCTCCGGCGTGGTCGCGGGGATCGGCGGCTACGGCAATTCCTTCGGCGTGCCGACGGTCGGCGGCTCGGTCGGCTTCCATAAAGCCTATGACGGCAACATCCTGGTCAATGCGATGGCCGTCGGCGTCGCGAGAGCCGACGCCATCTTTTACGCCAAGGCGACCGGCGTCGGGAACCCGATCGTCTATCTCGGCTCCAAGACGGGCCGCGACGGCATCCATGGCGCGACCATGGCCTCGGCGGCCTTCGAAGCGGACGCCGACGAGAAGCGCCCGACCGTTCAGGTCGGTGACCCGTTCGCCGAGAAGCTCCTGTTGGAGGCCTGCCTCGAGCTGATGGCCTCGGGCGCGGTCGTCGCCATCCAGGACATGGGCGCGGCGGGACTCACTTCCTCGGCGGTCGAGATGGGGGCGAAGGGCGATCTCGGGGTCGAACTCGACCTCGACGCCGTGCCCTGCCGCGAGGCCGGCATGACGGCCTATGAAATGATGCTTTCGGAAAGCCAGGAGCGCATGCTGATGGTGCTGAAGCCCGAGCTCGAGGCTCAGGCCGAGGACATTTTTCGCAAATGGGGGCTCGACTTCGCCATCATCGGCAAGACCACCGATACGATGCGGTTCGTCGTGAAGCATAAGGGCGAGGTCAAGGCCGACCTGCCGATCAAGGAGCTCGGCGACGAGGCGCCGCTCTACGATCGGCTCTGGACGCCGACCGCGCCCTCCCCGATTCTCGACGGCGCGGCGATCGCGCCGTCGCTCCCGACAGACGCCGCGCTGCTAAAACTGCTAAGCTCGCCGGACTTGAGCTCCAAGCGCTGGGTCTACGAGCAGTACGATTCGCTCATCCTCGGCAACACGCTGCAGGGGCCGGGCGGCGGGGCAGCCGTCATCCGCCTCGGCCGCGGGCCGAAGGGGCTGGCGCTGACGACCGACTGCACCGAGCGCTATTGCGAGGCGGATCCGCGCGAAGGCGGAAAGCAGGCGGTGGCGGAGGCCTGGCGCAACCTTGTCGCGGTCGGCGCGCGGCCGCTGGCGCTGACCGACAATCTCAATTTCGGCAATCCGGAGAAGCCGCACGCCATGGGCCAGCTGGTCGGTGCGATTGAGGGCATAGGCGAAGCGGCCCGCGCGCTCGATTTTCCGATCGTCTCGGGCAACGTGTCGCTTTACAACGAGACGATGGGCGCGGGGATTCCTCCAACCCCCGCGATCGGCGGGGTGGGCCTCGTCGCCGACGTCGAGAAGACGGTTACGCCCGCCTTCAAGGCGGAAGGCCACGAAATTTTGCTCATCGGAGGGGCGGCCGGCTGGCTCGGCCGCTCGGCGTGGCTCAGCGTCGTCGCCGTTCGCGAGGAGGGCGCGCCGCCGCCGGTCGATCTGGCCGCCGAGCGCCGAAACGGCGAATTCGTCGCCTCCCTGATCGCCGAGCGGCGCATCACTGCCGCGCAGGACCTGTCCGACGGAGGGCTTGCGGTCGCGCTCGCCGAGATGGCGATGGCGGGTGGTATAGGTGCTTCGATTGAAGCGTCGGGGCCGGAGCACGCCTTCTTCTTCGGCGAGGACCAGGGCCGCTACGTTGTCACAGCCGCGCCGGCTGAGACGGCCGGCATTCTCGAAGCGGCAGGCCGGGTGGGCGTGCCGGTCGCAAGGATCGGCGTCACCGGCGGCGAGGCGCTAAAGCTCGGCGGCGCCCGGCCGGCGGGCCTTGCAGAGCTGCGCCGGGCGCACGAGACTTGGCTGCCGGATTACATGGGGCAAGGGGCGGCATGATCCCGTTCGTGATCGTCAAGACCAAGGCCGGCTTTGCCTATCTGAGGCCTGAGCGCGTGGTCGCCGTCAGCGCAACGGACGACGCCGAATGCATCATCCTGATGACCGACGGCGTGACGATCGCTGCCAAGGAACCCGCCGAGGACGTCGTCGCGCGGCTCGAGCGCGAGGCG
>Ga0209040_10003544_pt1 | contig 11959 bp, 7 predicted proteins | sample BogFormECP12_OM3_FD_188240 | JGI IMG/M metagenome (GOLD analysis project Ga0209040, IMG submission 188240) | Bog forest soil microbial communities from Calvert Island, British Columbia, Canada - ECP12_OM3 (SPAdes) (version 2) | ecosystem: Environmental > Aquatic > Freshwater > Wetlands > Bog ... | reverse complement strand
GTTCGGGACGGGATTCGATCAGCGCGCATGCACGAGCTGCGCCTCGATGCCGTTTTCTGACAGGGTGCGGCGGATTCCGTTCAGGTCGTCGAGCTGCCCATAGGGGCCCAGCCGGACCCGGTACAGCGGCGCGGCGCCATCCTGCGTCAGCGCCGAAACCTTGGCGTCCAGACCCAGCAGCGCCAGGCGGGCGCGCATCGCGTCGGCATCCTCGGCGGTCTTGAAGGCGCCGGCTTGCAGCAGCAGGCGCGCGCCCGCCTCGGCGGTGTCGGCCGGCGCATTGGCTGCGCCCTGTTTGTCGGCGGCCTCGATGTCGAGCCTTTGCTCATTGCTGCCGGCTTTGACGCGGATGACGGCGATGCCGCCGTTGTCCGTGGCAACGTGCTGGTCGTGGTTGCCCGGTGTCCGGACGGTCAGATCGGTCGTGGCGGGAGTTCCGTCGGGATAAGAGGTGAGGATGAAGATCTGGTTTTCGAGATTGGGGATGAGAGTGCCGCCCTCGGGAATGGCGGTAACGAGCAAGGGCGATTCGCTCACGGTGATAGGTTCGCCGCGAGTTTCAGAGTGGGCAGCGGAGTCTTTCACGGTAGCCTCGATGAGCACGCGGGCGACGCCCTGGCTCAGAGGGCGTCCGGCAAAATATGTTGGCAGCTGTAGATCGAAGTGGTATGTCCCGTCTCTATCTGTCTTGCCATTCTCGGCACCCACGTCGAAGACGGAGACATCCATGCTTGACGCCTTGACGGCGATTTCGGCGTCATCGACCGGCTTACCGAAGAAGTAGTTAGCGCGCACGGTTCCGGTGACGTGGTCTCCAGGACGGTAGCCGCGCTTCGTTTCATTGTTTTTGCCGGAGAAATCGATGGCGACTTTGAATTTCGGAAGGACATACCGCTCGACGTTCAGCGCGATCTCGGCTGTATTTGTGGGACTCTCCGATTCGCCCATCAGGGCACGCAGGTGATAGGCGCCGAGGTTTACCTCGTCGGCGAGTTCGAATTCAGCCGAAGAGATGCCAAATTTGTCGGTCTGCGTGGCTTTCTTAAAGACTTTATTGCCCCGGGAATCCTCGACTTCAAAGGTTAGCCTGCGGCCGGCGGCAGCGTTGTGATCGGCCCGGTCGAGAGCCAGTGCGCGGACGTGAATGGTCTGCCCCGGCTGGTAGATCGGCTTCTCGGTTGTGAGCAGGATGGAAAGCTTGTCTTCGAGCTGGACGGGTTCCGTGTACTCACTTGATCCAATGGGCGTCTCGACAACATAGCGCAACTGATAACTGCCGATGATACCGGCGGGAAAGCGAAACTGCGCGTCGGCGGTGCCCCGGCGGTTGAGACGTCCGGTAAAGAGCGAGTGCGCAGGCTTGTCGGGGACCAGCAACTCGATGCGCACAGAGCCATTCCCGGCAATGACATTATTATCCGTGTCGGTGACGATGACGCGAACGGCGGCCTGAGCGCCTGCGAGGTAAGATTTCTGACCCAGGATGTGAACCACCGGCCTGCGCAGAATCTGCGAGATGGATTTGGTTTCCTCGATGGCCGGGTTGGTCTCGCCGCTGTACTCGAAGCGGTAGCGTACCCGGTCCCAGACCAGATCATCGACAGGCACAGGTTTTTCGAGCGCGACGTCGCGACGCCAGCTTCCATCGCCTTTGGCAATGTCCACGCGTTGTTCCGCCCTGCCGAGGACCTGGTCTTCGGGGTCGAGAATCTCCACGGTCAGGCGCCCGGATCCGGCGCGATCGGCGTGATATGGGATGGTCAGAGAAAGCGTATCGCGCGTGAAGGTGGCGGTAGCGGACTCGGCATTTGCTTCGCTGAAAGAGCGAACAGCGAGCGCCAGGAAAAGCAGGCCGGGGAAAAGCAGGATGAAAAGAGCCAGGAGGTCGGCGAATCTAGGCGAGTCTTTCACGATGCATCTCCTTAAACGCGGCCGAGTGCGGGGGCGGCAGCGTTGTCACATCTGACTGGAGAACGCACGGTCCGCATGATCTTGCACGGAAAATTGCGGGGAATTCGCTCTCTTGCTGGATAGACACCGGAGCGAGGATCGAGAGAAGAAGTCGAGGGAAGAAAAGGCCGCCGGAGATGCAGCCAGGGCTGAACGGAGACGGGGAATTTCAGGCTACCTGGTTGACCAGTGTGCCGATGCTGTCGATGCTGATGCGAATCTCATCGCCGCTTTGGAGCGTGAATGAGTCGGGAGGAACGATGCCCGTGCCGGTGAGGAGAAAGCATCCGCAGGGAAAGCTCTGGTCGCGAAAAAGATATTCGACCAGCGTCGCGGGCTCGCGCTTGAGTTCAGTGAGCGCCACAGAGGCCGAAAATTCGGTGTTGGCGGAACGGAGGATCTCCATACGAATCCGGGTGGACGGCGGCATGGAATGCGGCTGGATGAGAATGCCGGGCCCAAGGGCACAACTGCGATCGTAGACTTTGGCCTGCGGCAGATACAAAGGGTTGGCCCCTTCGACATCGCGGGAGCTCATGTCATTGCCGATGGTGTAGCCGATGATCTGGCCGCGGGGATTGACCAGCAGCGCCAGCTCGGGCTCGGGGACGGACCATTTGGCATCGCGGCGAATGCGGACCTCGCTGTTGGGACCGGCGACTTTGTGGGCCAGTGCCTTGAAGAAGAGCTCCGGACGCTCGGCGGTATAGACGCGATCGTAGAAGTCGCCGCCGCCGGCGTCCTTCGACTCCTCGATGCGCGCGCTGCGGCTGCGAAAGTAGGTGACTCCGGCGGCCCAGACCTCCTGGTTCTCAATCGGCGCTTCGAGGTTGGGCGGTGCGGTCAGATCTTCGGGAGTTCGAACGGCGATGATGGAAGAGAGGTGTACGTAGAGATCGTTGAGAGCGATGAGAGCGTCGAGCGATGTTTCGTCAAGGCGGTAGAAGCTGCCGTTTTCTTCAACCAGCAATTGGTTAGCGGTTCGATAGAGGATCACTGCGTTTCCTTCTTCGCGGGATGAGCTGCGAGTTCGTCTCTGCCCTTTTCAAGCCGGGCGGTGATGGCATCCACGTCATAGACGCAGCCGCCCCAGATGCCTCCGCTGGCCTGCACCAGCGCGGCCCACAGACGGGTGTCGTCGGGGAGAGAAGGATGCGGGTGCAGGTCCGGACGCGGCGATCGCCCGGCCAATTGGAGTGAAGCTTCTTCGGGGCCGAAGATCTTGTCGCGGCTTCCGACCAGGTTCACGGCGCCGGTGAGATTTTTTCGATCAATGATGATTTTGATCTGGTCACCTTCTTCGATCCTTCCGATCGGGCCGCCGGCCAATGCCTCGGGAGAAATATGCCCAATGCATGCTCCCGTAGACACGCCGCTGAAGCGTGCGTCAGTGAGAACGGCGACCTGCTTGCCGAAAGGCAAGGCTTTGAGGGCCGACGTAATTTGATAAATCTCCTGCATTCCGGCTCCTGCGGGGCCGCAACAGATCAGGACGATGACGTCTCCTTCGACAATCTGGCCGGTTTTGATCGCGTGGATGGCGGCTTCTTCGGTCACAAAGACTCTTGCCGGACCGAGGTGCCGGTATGTGCCGTCTTCGTCGACGAGGGTTGGATCGATGGCGGTGCTTTTGATGACGGAACCTTCAGGCGCAAGATTTCCCACCGGGAAGCACACGGTTGAGGTGAGGCCGCGGAGGCGAGCGCGGTCGGGTCCCATGATGACGTCGTCGGGATCGATGCCGTCCTGCTCCTGGAGGTTTTTTCGCAGCTTGTGGCGGCGGCCACTTTGTTCCCACCAGTCGAGGCAAGTGTTCAGCGACTCTCCCGAGACTGTCAGTGCGCCGGTATCAAGAAGACCTGCGCGCCGAAGGTGCAGCATGACCTCGGGTGCTCCTCCGGCGAGAAATACTTGGACGGTCGCATAGTTTTGCGGGCCATTGGGCAGTGCATCCACAAGCCGAGGTACCTGTCGATTGACATCCGCCCAGTCCGCGGCGGCGGGTCTTTTCAATCCGGCCGCGTGGGCAATAGCAGGGAGATGCAGCAGGAGATTCGTCGATCCGCCGAAGGCGGCGTGGACCACCATTGCATTGTGTACCGATGCATCGCTGAGTACATCTGATGTTCCGAGGTGAAGCTGACGGAGGCGCAGGATGGCGCGAGCAGATCGCCGGGCCGCGTCGAGCCAGATGGGCTGGCCCGATGGAGCGAGCGCGGTGTGAGGGAGGGCAAGTCCGAGCGCCTCGGCGATGACCTGCGAGGTTGCGGCGGTGCCCATGAACTGGCAGCCTCCGCCCGGCGTGGCACAGGCCCGGCAGCCGACTTCGGCGGCATATTCCAGAGTGATCTGCTTCTGGGCGAATCGGGCGCCGATGGTCTGCACCTTTCCCGCGTCCTCTCCCTCTTCGGGCAGGAGGGTGACGCCGCCGGGAATCAGAACGGCGGGCAGGCTGCCGGCGGAGGCCAGGGCCATCATCATCGCGGGAAGGCCCTTGTCGCAGGTGGCGACTCCGAGGACGCCGGCGCGGGTGGGAAGCGAGCGCATCAGGCGGCGAAGCACGATGGCAGCGTCATTCCGGAAGGGAAGCGAGTCCAGCATGCCGAGTGTGCCCTGCGTCCGTCCGTCGCAGGGGTCGGTGCACGCGCCCGCAAAGGGAATCGCATGGAGGGACTTCAACTCACGGGCTGCTTCGGCGACCAGGGAGCCGACCTCCCAGTGTCCAGTGTGAAAGCCGAGGGCGATGGGGCTGCCGTCCTCAGCGCGCAAACCGCCATGAGTGCTGAGAATGAGGACCTCGGGACCACCGAGACGCGCCGGGTCCCAGCCCATGCCGACGTCCTGGCTGAGCCCGAAGAGATTGCCGGATGGCTGGGTGAGCAGCATCTCCGGCGTGAGCGGCAGGAATCCAGAGGGGCCGGGTGCATGGGTCGCGACCGCGTTGATTTCGAAGCCGGCGGTCTCAAGGACAGATGTGAGCGAGATATCGGGAATTGGAACTCCTATCGGTGCCAAAAGTATAGCCAACCTGGCGGTCGCACAGGCAGGATAGTGGTCATGGAAAGCGGGAAGACAGTATTGGTGCTGGCGCAAGGAGACGATCCGCAGCTTGCGATGTTGAACGGCGTGCCGCACGTGGTGGGCGGTGAGGCGTCTGCATTTGCCGAGGCCGCGAAGGATGCGACGGTGATTCTGAACTGGTCGGGATCGCGGGAGCTGCTTCGCACCGTGCTCGCGATGTCTCCGAGAGTGAAGTGGGTGCACACGCGCTGGGCAGGGTTGGACACCTTGTTGTTTCCGGAGCTCGTTGAGAGCGATGTGACGCTGACCAACGGCCGAGGCGTCTTCAGCCCTGCGCTTGGCGAGTTCGCGCTTGCGGCGATCCTGTATTTCGCGAAGGATTTACGGCGGATGATTCGGAACCAGTCGGCGGAGGTCTGGGAGCCTTTCGATGTGGAAGAGATTGCCGGTAAGACCGTGGGCATTGTGGGTTACGGTGACATTGGCCAGGCGGTGGCGACACGCGCGCGGGCGGTGGGGATGCAGGTCCTGGCCTTGAAGCGCCATGTTCCGCAGAAGGCCGATCCGCTGGTGGAGCGCTTCTACAAGCCGGATGCTTTGCTGCAGATGCTGGCGCGCTGCGATTACATCGTTGTTGCGGCTCCGCTGACCGAAGAGACACGGCACATGATCGGTGATGCGGAGTTTGCCGCGATGAAAACGACGGCGGTGATCATCAATGTGGGGCGTGGTCCGGTGATCGATGACGCTGCCATGGTGCGCGCACTGACGAACAGGCGGATCAAGGGAGCGGGGCTGGATGTGGTTGAGAACGAGCCGCTGCCGGCGGGACACGCGCTCTACAAACTCGAGAACGTGCTGCTGTCTCCGCACTGCGCCGACAACACGGCGGACTGGAAGGATCAGGCGATGAGGTTCTTTCTCGAACAATACGAACGGTTTGAGAAAGACGAGCCGCTGAAGAACGTGGTGAATAAGCGGCAGGGATATTAGCTGTGCCAGAGGGCGCCTCCTTTCGGAGACGCCCGTCCAGAAGTTACTTGGTGACGTTCACAACTACCGCAACTGCTTTTGCGGTGCTTCCCGCGCTGGTAGCTGTGACGTTGAAGGTGTAGCTTCCCACAACCGCTTCGTTCGGCTTTGTGCTGGAGCCGGAACAGCCGATACCTCCGAGGCCCAACAGCACCAAACAGAGGACAAACAGGGTTGTATTGAGACGCCTCCTCTTGCCGAAGGGAAGGAGCAGCAATCCACCCAAGGCTATGGTGGAAGGAACAGCCCAGAGACTGCTCTTGCCGATCCTGCTTGCCAGGGAGCCGCTGGTGCTGACTGTCAGCGTCACCGTCGATGGATGAACGCCATCCAGAGTCACGCTTGACGGGTTGAAGGCACAGGTAACGTTCGCGGGCAGACTCGAACAGGTAACCTGCACCGCCTGCGCGAAGCCGCCGATTGGAATGAGGTTGACGGTCGCAGTTCCGGTCTGGCCATCCTTGATAGTCACGTAGGCGGGAAGGGCCTGCAACTGATAATCAGCGATTGTTTCGGTCAATGGATCAGAGACGGAGGGGTTCGTAGCTCCATCGCCCGGGTAACTCGCGGTAATGCTGTTCAACCCGGCAGGCAGCGTCTTTGTAACCAGGACAGCGGTTCCGGTTGCGTTCAAAACGGCCGTGCCGATCGCAGTAGAGCCGCTTAGGAAGGTGACGATCCCGGTGGGAAAGTGCAGTCTGATGTCCGAAGATACGACCGCCGTCAACGTGACGGGTTGCCCTGCGATTGAACTCGGGTTATCCGCGCTTAATGTGGTATACGAATCGCCGGTGCCGGGAAAAGGCACCGTATAGGTCGAAGACGTACCTTTCACATTGCTGTCGCCGGTGAAGTCGAGTCGCAGGATATGCGTACCCGCGCCCTTAACTGTGATCTGGACCTCGTAGTAGCCGCCATACAGGGAGCTATCCACATTCCCCGATCCCAGAACCACGTGCGTTGGGCCGGTGATGTCCGTCACGGTTATCTTGCCGTTATAGGGCGCAAAGCCGTAGTTGGTAAAGGCGATTTGACCGGCGAGTTTAACGGGAACATTCGCCACCTGAGTTCCGACAGGGAAAAAGTCGGCAAAAAGCGACTGTGCCTGGGTGACCGTATAGGTATAGCTGCCCAGGCTGGCGCCGAAGCTTGGATCTCCGGGGTAAGCAGCCACAAGCTGATGGCTGCCCGCTCCAAGGGTTTGAGAGGGAACGACATATGAGACGGTGCTCGACTGGCTGGCCGGAGCGCTCGTAAGCAGAGCCGCGTTCTCGCCGTAGTTCAGCGTCAGCGTGTTGGGGTTCAGCGTGCCCGTACCACCGTCGTAGGACGAGGTCGTGATGGGCTGTCCGTCGGCCTTCAACGTAAGCTGGCCGGTCGGATAGCCGTGACCGGAATTACCCGCAACGACGAGGCCGATAGAGAGCGGCAATCCATAGCCTACTGAGATCGATCCGGTGGTGAACGACCCACCTGCCATCGCTCCCACGTAGGTCTGGCTTGTCTCCGGCGTTACGGTAACCGGAACCGCGGAGGAAGTACTGGGAAGATTTGTACCGTCGCCGCTATAGCGCGCGGTCACATTGTAGTTGCCGCCAGGTACAGTGGCGGTAACAATGTTCGCCACACTGCCGGAGCTACCAGGGGTGAGTTGTCCCACACCGGCGGCGGTGGTTTGCGCAGTCGATGATGCAGCGGAGAGGGAAACTGATCCGGTCGGCGTGGTGCAACTTCCGGATGGAGTGCATTTCACATTGGCCTTGAAGTTAATCGGCGTGCCATGGACTACTGTCGAGCTTTGCCCGCTGCTGAGCGCGAGGGTCGTGGTCGAGTTGGTTCCGTTGGCGGCAGCCTGCCAGTTGGTTACAAGCGCATTGACGTCCATCGAGCCCAGGCCGGTTGCAAGATCGTATCCTGGAGCCGCGGAGTAGCCGACCGTATATTGACCGAAGGGATCGGGTACCTTGTTATTTCCCTTGACGGTGTCGTGATAGACACCCGCAACGGAAGCCAGCCGGTAAAAGACATAGTTGGCTATACCCTGGCGCTGACCGCCCATCTTCTGGTTGACGAGCGCCATGATGCCCGCGGCGGACGGACTTGATGCCGAGGTGCCGCCGAAGGTGTAGAAGTAGTTGCCGTAGCTGCAATCTCCGAACATGCAAACAAGGTATCCATCGTGCAAGGCAGCCGTAAGAGAGATGTCGGGCACATCGCGCATACCGTCAGCTGGAACGCCGGTGGCCGTCTGCCAATCTGGCTTTGCGTACACGCTGCTCACGCCACCGCTGCCCGCGTAGAGCGAAACATCGTTGGGATCGTTGCTGCTTTCGTTCCAGACGATTTCGGGGATGTATCCAAGGACGGAGGCGCCCGTGGTGGGATCGGTTGTGTTGCTCCAATAGGCGCCGGGGTTGTCCGTATCGTCAAACTGTGTGCCGCCGACGGCCACATTGTAGGGCGTCGATGCAAAACCGTTTACTGCGAAGCCTCCGGATGCGTAGAGGCCTCCGCTTGGCAGATCGCACCCTGCGCCGCCGTTGTCGCCCGCTGAAACAAACGAGGTGATGCCCTCTGCGGCGGCCTGTTGCCAGAGCGCGTTATAAAACGCATTCTGCACCGGACCGAGCAGGCTCTCGCACTGGCCAAAGCTGGTGCTCATCACCGGCGCCAGGTTGTGATCGACGATGTAGGCCGCCGAGACATCCACTCCGTCGTCGAAATTACTTTGAGAAACTACGAATTGAATGGTCGCCTTCGGCGCAACCGCACCTGACCAAGTCACGTCCAGCATCGCTTCGGGCATGTCCGTGGTCTGACCCGGATCATCGCCATTGACGATTACCTGGGGATCGTTTGCGGGAAGTCCCAGCAGCGTACGGAAGTCACGGATGTTTTGCACGTCAATATTGCTGCGGCCCACGATGGCAATCGTTTGCCCCGTGCCGTCGGTCCCGGCGTCGTACAACGGCTGCACGTTGTAAATCTTCGCGAAGTCAGCCGGGGCCATGTAATGGGAACCGTCGTCGAAGGTGAAATGAGCGCCCTTCTTCTGGAAGTGCACTTTGCCGCCCGTCAACAAGGCTGGCGCACGAGGATCGCTGTGGAGACGAACGACGCCCTTGACCACTGATTGAAGAGCCGTAGGAATCTGAATGTCTTCGGAGTTTGAAATGAAGCTCTTACCTTTATAGGTATAGGTGTGCATCTGCGTCGAAAAGGCGTTCTCCACCTGCGACACATTGCCGCTGAAAACGATGAAACGGCGGCTCTGCGAGACCTCGTGGACGGTGAGCCCCTGGCTCTCCAGCCATTGCTTCACCTGCGCGGCATCTGTTTCGCCGACGCCGAACTGCCTACCGAACTCCGCCGGGCTGAGCCATTTGTGGTAGGTAGGCGAGGATGGGTCATGCATCGCGGCGACTGCTTTAGCTGCTGCCGCCTCCTGCTGCGCGGATGGCGCGAGCATGAGCAGCATTCTCCCAAGATTCTGATTGGCGTCCATGCGTCCTGCGTCGGTACTCTTCGCAAGCAGGGGTTTCGGGGCTGTACCTTGAACAACAGTCCGCGCGTCGTTGCTGACCGCTCCGGAGATTCGGGTCTGAGAGAGTACTGTTTGACCACACGCCATGCCCAGCAGGAGTCCCGCTGCGGCCGCAGTACACACAAGTTCGTTCTTGATTCTCAATGGATGACTCTCCTAAATTGTGAATGCTTTTCGATCCTGCAGCGTCCCCCCAGGAAACGCGCAGCATCCGCGATGGAGAGCCACTCTTTGCTACATTTTGTTACGCAACGGGTTGAGGGTGAGAGGTTGGAGGGATTTCGAGTTAGAATCCGCTCTCAAAAAATTGCTTGTCCTGCATGACGGCCCTCACCGCCGGTAAAAGGTCGCATCCAGCATTCGATTTCACAACGAAACCGAGTGCGCCAATATCCAGCGCTTCCTTCAATAGCTCTGGACTATTGTGCGAGGTCAAGAACAGAATTCTAGACTGTGGCGAAACTTTGCGAATTCGGCGAGCGGCTTCCAGACCGTCGAGCGTCGGGAGCCCGATGTCCAGCAAAATCAAGTCCGGTTGCAATTCTTCACTCTTACGGACGGCTTCCAACCCGTCTGAGCCTTCGCAAACAAGCACCGAATCAAGTTGCTCCTGGAGCATTGAGCAGACAGCGCTGCGCCAGGCCTGACAATCGTCCACGATAAAAATACGAACTGCCGCCAATTTCAGAAGCCTCCTTCAGGCAAAGTTCACCTAGGCCATGATTGGCGGTGCGAACTGATCGATTTCAAGGATGACACATAACGTTGATTCCATCGTTGCTCAAGAGCAATGACGAGCAAAGAGTAAGGCAGGGACGCAAAGCCAGAATCAGCCTTCGCTAGCCATCAGGGTTTCCGGCGAACGGAGCACGATTTTGCCGCGGCTCTTTGTGAGAATGCCCTGGCGCCGCCACTCATTGAGGAAGCGGCTTGTCGTGAATATGGTGATGTTCGCCTCGTTGGCCAACTCTTCATTCCGGATATTGAGTTCGACGCCTTCTGAAATCCTATGACCCATGCCGTTGGCAAGGTTCCCCAGCACCTGGGCGAGGCGTTGACGCGCGGTCTGGCAAGTCGCGGCGATGTGGAGAGCCCGATATGTGACGAAATAGTCGTAGGCTATGACCAAAGCATTCTCAAGCAACCGGGGATATTGGGCACAAAAATATCGGATGGTAGGGCGGTCCCAGACCAGAGCGGTGCTATTCGTGACGGCTTCGGTGCTCACAAGATATTTAACCGACGTGGACAGGACGGTCGCTCCGCCGCAGACCTCACCTGGCGGAAACCAGAAAACCGGAACTTTCTCGCCGCGCGGCGTCAGGCAGAAACCGCGGGCGCGCCCGCTGATCATCAGAAATATACAGTCGGCAGGAAATCCCTCGTGGGCCATCACGGAATGAGCCAGGAAGCGACGCCTGGTCGCGGCCGTGATGATCGAGGTAAGGTCGGAGGGAGTAAGTCCTTCGAGGAATCTCGGCTTGAGTTTTCTTACGAGCGCCACAGTTTCGGAAGTAGCCATCCTTGATCTTCCCGGCCGAACCCAAACAGAGTCAGGCCTAAGGGGATTTCTGTGCCTTAATGGCATTCGCTCCATTAAACACCTGGAGGCCATGCATCGCATTGCGGGTGTCGAGATCGGGCAACGCCGCACATGTTTGCTATCGCACCGATCAAATCACGATGCTCTCCTGATATTCGCCAAACACCTCGCGCATAGCGGCGGCGATTTCTCCCACGGTGGCGTAGCTCTCGACAGCTTCGAGGATTGCGGGCATAAGGTTGGCTCCGCTGCGGGCGTGGTCACGGACTAAATTGAGTGCCGACTGCCAGCGGGCGGGATCGCGGCGGCGGCGCAGGGCGCGGAGGCGTTCGACCTGTTTGCGCTCGAGAGATTCGTCGATGCGCTGGATGGGGATGTCGGGCTCTTCCTCGCGGGTGAAGCGGTTGACGCCGACGACGGTGGCTTCTCCGGTGTCAACGGCGCGCTGGTATTCGTAGGCGGCGTTCTGGATCTCCTGCTGCACCCAGCCGCGCTCGATGGCGCGCAGCATGCCTCCAAGTGCGTCGATGCGGCCGAGGTAGGCGCGGGCCTGCTGCTCGATCTCATGGGTGAGGCTCTCCACGTAATATGATCCGGCGAAGGGATCGATGGTGTTGGCGACGCCCGACTCGCTGGCGATGATCTGCTGCGTGCGCAGGGCGATGCGCGCGGCTTCTTCGGTGGGCAGCGCGAGGGCCTCGTCGTAGCCGTTGGTGTGCAATGACTGCGTGCCTCCCAGAACTGCTGAGAGCGCCTGGATGGCGGTGCGGACAATGTTGTTCTCAGGCTGCTGCGCGGTGAGCGTGGAGCCGGCGGTCTGGGTGTGGAAGCGCAGCATCCATGAACGAGGATTCTTCGCGCCGAAACGG
>Ga0209040_10003543_pt1 | contig 11963 bp, 11 predicted proteins | sample BogFormECP12_OM3_FD_188240 | JGI IMG/M metagenome (GOLD analysis project Ga0209040, IMG submission 188240) | Bog forest soil microbial communities from Calvert Island, British Columbia, Canada - ECP12_OM3 (SPAdes) (version 2) | ecosystem: Environmental > Aquatic > Freshwater > Wetlands > Bog ... | reverse complement strand
GGTCTGCGAAAGCGCGAGCGGCGGCACTATCAGAACCCCTGCAAACATCAAGCTTTCAACGAATAACCTCTGTCGCATAACTTCCGCTCCCCTGCACGTGTTTCAAATTTCGCTCCGGGAAATCGAGACAGAACTGATGAGATCGATTCCTCGTCACCCTTGGCAGGACAGAGTCTATACCACATCCGAATCGAAGGGCGCGCGAAGTATAGGGATACTACGAGTTCTCAAGGGAGTGGCTTTTGGGGGAAAATAGTTGGGAGTGCCCCGTCCTGAGCGTGCACCGGGCTTTTCACGAACAGGTCTTCGTCCGTGGGGTGGTTTAGCGAAGGATCGGAGGCCTCCCCCGGCACCCGCCGGAACCGGATTCTCTCCAAACCTCACCAGAAAGGCCACCAATGCTGATCGAAGAACTCTTCACCCGGGGCGTCATGACCATGGGACCGTCCCGGATCGATCCCGCCCGTCAGGTCGGCGTCTTTAATCCCGCAGCCCTCGCCGGATTGCCCGCCCTCCGCGCCGCTGAAATGGAAAAGTTCCGGTGGCTCCTCGGCGAATGGAATTACGAGAACGCCGTTCCAGCCACCCCTGCCAATCCGGCATATATCGACATCGGCTCCGGTCGGTTCTCCCTTTGCGAAGGCGGCAACTGGATCTGCCGCGTCGCGCCCGATGGCCGCGAGACCCCCAACATCACCTTCGATCCTTTCAGTCGGCAGTGGATCTACCTCCTGATGCAGGGCGCTTACGGCATCCTGCGATCATCCGAAGGTTGGGTTGGAGATCAGATCGTCTTCACCGGCCTGATGACCATGCTCGGAATCAACTGCGACTGGAGGATGACGTGGACCAGGCAGGGACCCGGCCAGTTCGGCTTCGTCAACGAGGAACGGACCGAGAATGGCTCGTGGGCCTGCATCGACGAATGGCGCTTCAAGCGCAAAACCGGCAATCCGGTCTAAAAACTTGGTGTTATTTCGCTGCAATCGACCGGTGCCCCACTCAAGCCTTCTGTTGGCTTGAGTGGGGTAGTTTCGCACCACCCTCGCCGCCCATCCAAATGATTGGCCGTGAGATCAGCGGATCCAAACGCCGGGCAGGGAAGAAGCTCCCCTCGCCTCAGCACCGCTTGAAGGCGAAGCAGTTCTCACGCCCAACACTCCTGCGGAAATCCCCGCGAGAAACCTGGTCCACATCGCGCTCGCAGTGTTTATAGGGCCATCGGCATTGGCGCACCTTGCAATGTCACGAACCTCTGAGGCTCACAACAGGCTTGCCCCAACCGCGCAAGATCGGCTTGCATGTTCCGGTCTGTCTCGAATGACTTGAGTGTTGCGTCAAGAATCAAAACTGCTCTCGTATCGCCTGGTCGCTCGATTCGATAGTGCATCCATTTGCCTTCACGTCGGGCTTCTACGATTCCGGCGCGGCGAAGATAGGCGAGATGTCTTGAAATCTTTGGCTGACCTTGGTTCAGAATCTCCACGAAGTAGCAGACACACACTTCCCGGCCATTCATGAGGTTCAGCAGCCGGAGGCGTGTTGGGTCTGCGAGAGCGGCAAATAGCCGGACAAGATCGAACAGCTTTGCGTGTCGTGCCATGTCAACAAATATACGCCTTGACAGATATGATGAGAAAGCAATACATTCGCTTAGACGAATACGAGGCAGACCTATGGACAATCAAACCGCAGTTCGTGAGAAGTATGGTTCTATCGCTAGAAACATCAGCGAATCTCAAGCCGCCGCTTGCTGCGATCCTGCGATGCGTTGCTGTGATCCAATCACCAAAGACCTTTACAACGCCTCGGAGAAAGGGATGCTGCCCGAGAACGCTGTCCTGGCTTCGTTGGGATGCGGCAACCCGACCGCTTTGATCGAACTCAAGGCGGGGGAGACGGTACTCGATCTAGGCTCTGGTGGTGGCATCGATGTGTTGCTTTCGGCCAAGCGTGTAGGGCCGACCGGCAAAGCCTATGGTCTCGACATGACCGATGACATGCTTGCTCTGGCCCTTGAGAATCAGCGGCAAGCCGGCGCAATGAACGTCGAGTTCCTGAAAGGGGAGATAGAGAACATTCCCCTGCCGGACAACTCCGTCGATGTCGTCATTTCCAACTGCGTCATCAACCTGTCAGCAGACAAGGCGCGCGTCCTCAGCGAAGCCTTTCGCGTACTTCGTCCCGGAGGCCGCTTTGCCGTCTCCGACGTTGTAGTGCGTGGCTCGGTCCCCGTATCAGTACGTCAGAGCATGTTGCTTTGGGTCGGCTGTATCGCAGGAGCACTGGAAGAGTCCGACTATCGGGGCAAACTTCTCACCGCCGGCTTTGTAGATGTAGACCTTGAGCCAACCAGAATCTATGACATCGAAGACGCCCGGGTGTTTCTCACGGAAGCCGGTATATCGGTGGATGAGATCGCGCCTCAAGTTGAGGGCAAATTTGTCAGCGCCTTCATCCGCGCCACGAAGCCTGCTGCGCCATGTTGCGGGCCGGGTTGTTGTGACCCAACACAAGCGAGGGCGAAATGACGGCAACGGCATACAACGTACTCTTCCTTTGCACTGGCAACTCCGCCCGCTCCATCATGGCAGAAGGTATTTTGAACAACCGGGCGAAGGGTGCCTTCACGGCTTACAGCGCAGGCAGCCATCCCTCTGGCAGAGTCCGGCCAGAAGCACTCAGACAACTCGAACTCGCCGGAATACCGATAGCAGGCTTTCGCAGCAAATCCTGGGACGAGTTCGCCGCGCCCGGTTCGCCTCAGATGAACTTCGTCTTTACCGTCTGCGACAACGCCGCCCACGAAGTCTGTCCCATTTGGCCAGGGCATCCGATGACCGCTCATTGGGGAGTCCCTGATCCCGCATCCGTCGAAGGTTTACCGGAGGAGATCGAACGCGTTTTTCATGACGCCTTCATCCTCCTCGACCGACGCATTTGCCTCTTTCTCTCGTTGCCCCTGTCCACGTTGGAAAAACTCGCGATGCAGCGAGAACTAGACAGCATAGGCCGGCAATGAAGCCCTCTCTTGCTCGCCGTGTCGTGGCAGAGTTCACCGGTACTCTCTTCCTGCTCGCTGCCGTGGTCGGCTCGGGGATTATGGGAGAGCGTTTGGCAGCCGGAAACACTGCCATTGCGCTATTGGCCAACAGCGTAGCTACAGGAGCGGCCTTGGTCGCAATCATCCTCGCCTTTGGGTCTATCTCAGGGGCACATCTCAATCCGGCAGTGACGCTTGCAGACGCATGGCAGTGCGGTATCGCATGGCGGGAGACACCGGTGTACATCGCCGCGCAGGTAGCCGGAGCATTTGCCGGAGTCGCAGCCGCCCACTTGATGTTCGGCCTTTCACTCTTTTCCGCCTCTACGCACGTCCATACCGGTCCCAGGCAACTCTTGAGCGAGTTCATCGCTACGTTCGGGCTACTCGCAGTGATCTGGGGATGCATCCGGCACCGGCCTTCTGCCGTACCCTTCGCAGTAGGAGCCTATATCACCGCCGCGTATTGGTTCACGTCTTCAACTTCTTTCGCGAATCCCGCCGTCACCCTTGCGCGATCGCTGAGCAATACCTTCGCCGGTATCCGACCCGCCGATGCCGCAGGATTTGTCGCCGCCCAGTTAGCCGGAGCCCTTGCGGCAACGATGCTCTTCCGATGGCTAATCCCGTCACTTACGTCTGAGGCTTCAGCCGTTATGGTGGAGCATGACGGCAGTCGCCGGTGACGTGGCCGGTGGGGTAGTTCCCGGCCCCATCGGCTGTCAAGCCCTGCCCAAGGGATCTTGTCTCCAATCCACACAAAACAAGATAGTTAGCTTGCGAGAATCCTGGCCGAACAATACCCTCAACCTGATAAACTTGAAATAGTACGGATTCACTCAGGGCGCGGCCACCCAGCCGCGCCTTTTGCATTGTGGCTTCATTTGCTCGCTTATGCCTTAATCCCTGATATCAGAAACAGTTACACGTGGTTCCAATGAAATGAAACGGTTACGGGATTCGGTCGCTCCAGGCTCTGTAAGTCCAGCCACAACAAACGGTTACAGGTTTCCCTCAATGGAATGAAACGGTTACGGGATTCGACCCGCCTCGCCTCCTGTAACTCCAGCTGCAACAGACGGTTACGGGCGCTCCTCAATGGAATGAAACGGTTACAGACCTGCCGAAATAAGTAACATGGAATGAGACGGTTACAAAAGGTGATAAAACCGGGGGGGAGGGGGTACCCCTTGCCCGGCCGACACGGGGAAACTACTTCGCCGCACCTTCCAGCGTCGTCGACGCCCGATTGAGCGCCGCCGTCACGGAGGCCAGCTGCGATTGCCCGCGCTGCGCGTCCTTCGCGTCGATGGCCTCGTTCACACCCGGAATCACCACCGCAGCATAGCCGGTGTATTCACCCGGCGCATAGATGGTGTGTCGAAACCATGGCCGGTTGGGAAGACCCTCCGGAGACAGCAGGTCACCCTCCGCCGCCCGCAACGAGGTGTTGAGCGCAACTTCATTTCCGGCGGGATGATCCTGTTTCTGCTTCACCGCCGCTGCCGCCGCTGAGAAGCGCTTTGCCGCTGCGTCGGCAGCGCCAAAATCCAGGCTCACGTGCGCGTCAGACGCCTTCTTCTGCGCCGTTTCGAGATATTGCTGGATCTCCTTGCCGTAGGTCACGTAGTCGTAGGGCAGAACATCGGCATCTGCCATGTGCAGCACTTCGAGTCCGAAGACCCGCGCCTGCTGCTGCTCATACGCGAACGTCGGATCGGCGTTCAGTGTGAACCACTGGTAGTTGTCGAAGACCGAGTGGTACACGCCGTACGGTCCGCCCGAGCTGATGTCCGTCGAAGGCACTCCAAGATGTTGGATGAACGGCGTGTAGTCTGACCCGCTGCCCAGGTCGCCGACTGCCACGTCGTCGTTCACGTGGGCATTGCTGCGGCCATTGTGTTCGGTCGAGCCGTTCGATCGGCGCTGGTTCTCGCTCTCCGCCTGGCTGATCTTCCACTGCGAGTAGACCGTGCCGCCTTTGGGGCTCGGCACCTCCTTCGTCACCTCGCGGATGAACTGCTTGAGCGACGGCACCGCCGAAGCGTCGAAGTTCGGCCCCGCCACGCCGACGTCCGTGTTGAGATACGCAACCGCGTGTTCCAGCCGGTGCGAATTGTCCTCGGCCCACTCGGTCGAGCCGATCAGGCCTTCCTCCTCCGCATCCCAGCTCCCGAAGATGATGGTTCGCTTCGGCTTCCAACCCTGCTTCAGGAGCGCGCCGATGCCGTGCACCGCCTCCAGCATCGCGGCCGTGCCGCTGTTGGGATCGACGGCGCCATAGACCCAGGCATCGCGGTGATTGCCCGCGACCACCCACTCGTCCGGGAACTCCGCGCCGGGGATGCGCCCGATCACGTCCCAGATCAGCCGGTACTGATAGTCCTGCTTCAGCAGCATATGCACCTTCACGTTACCCTTGCCTCCCACGTGGTAGGTGAAGGGCAGTGCGCCCTGCCATTCGTGGGGAGCGGCGGGCCCCTTCAGGTTCTCGAGGATCGGTGCGGCATCCTTATAGGAGAGCGGAGTTGCGGGGATGGTGGGCTGGCTGTCGGCCTTCTCCGGCGCAATCCGCCTCGACATGGGCAAGTCGGGAGTCGAGGCGATGCCCGGCGTCGTCGGATCGCCCGGATACTTGAACATATACTGCACCGATCCCCGCTGCACGCCGGTGGCGGGCCTGTATGGCCCATTGGGATAAGCATCGCCGCGGAAATACCCGTCGTCGGCAGGATCGGAGTAGATGAGGACCCCAGCCGCCCCTTTCTGCTGCGCGATGTACACCTTCACGCCGCGGAAGTTCCCCCCGTAGCGCGTCAGCACGATCTTGCCCTTCACGTCGATGCCAAGCTGCGCCAGCTTCTGGAAGTCCTCCGGCCGCCCGTAGTTTGCGTATACGACGTCCGCCGTCACATCGGCCGAGGGAGACGAGCCGTTAAACGGCATCACCACCCGCGGGTCCTCATCATACTTGTCACCTTCCACGTGCTCCCGCGTCGGGCCGGTCATCAGCGTCTTGCCATCCGCGCTGGTTGCCTCCACGCGAATTTCCCTGGGCAGGTTGAGCCAGATTTTGTAGGGAACAATGCTGGTCTCAAGCCCTGCCGCCTTGAACTTTTGGGCGACATACTCCGCTGTCGCGTAGTCTTCCTTCGATCCCGCAATATGAGGAGCCGCGGTCAAGGTCTTCAGCTCTTCGCCGGCCAGTTTCGCGTCGGGCACAGCCAGGAAGCTCTGGTCGATCTTCGCCTGGGCGGAGAAATCCCTGTATCCAAAGACGCTTCCCGGAGTCGCAGCGGTCTGGGCCGGCGAGGTCCGTATCAGGAGCCAGAGTGCACAGCAAAATGCGAATACGCAGAAGAACGAAAGGGTGCGGCGATAAGCCAAAGGGGTCGTCTCCTCAGTTTCAGGTAAGAAACCCAGCTTACACGATGTATCGGCTCGAACAGCCTGACGCGAATGGGCGCTTGAATTCCGGTAATATGAGGAGCGCAGTCGAATAGCGGGTTGAAGGACCACCCGGCCGCGTCGTGCTGTTTGCAGTGCGAGGAACGAACCTATGTTGAAGTTTATCGTCGGCCTGATCCGGCCCTACCGAGGCACATTGGCGATCATCCTTCTGGCCATGCTGGTCGAGACGGTAATGAGCCTGGCCGCTCCCTGGCCCTTGAAAATCATTCTGGACAGCGTTGTCGAGAACCATAAGCTGACGCCGTGGATGCGCCACTTGATGGGATCGGGGATCGAGAGCGGTTCCAAGCTCCATTTTGCGGCAGTGGCCGCTCTCGCATTCGTGCTAATCGCCATACTGGGAGCCATCGCCTCGTATATCGATAATTACTACACCGAGAGCGTAGGGCAATATGTTGCGCACGACCTGCGCATGCGGATGTACCACCACCTCCAGCGTCTTTCTCTGGGCTACTACAACACCCATCAGACAGGCACGATTTTGAGCACCATTACCGCCGATATCCAGACCATCCAGGGCTTTGCCTCGGGGTCAACGCTGAACATACTGGTGGACATGCTGACCATTATCTGCATGTTGGGGCTGATGTTCTGGATGAACTGGGACTTCACCCTGATCGCGGTGGCAGTTACGCCCTTTTTATTGTTGTTTGTCTCAAGGTTCAAGAAGGCGGTGAAGAAGGCGACGCACGAAGTTCGCAAGGAGCAGAGCGAGATCGTCGCCGTGGTCCAGCAGGGGCTGGAATCCATGCAGGTGGTGAAGGCCTTCGGCCAGGAAAAGACCGAAGAAGCGCTGCTGCAGGAGGTCAGCCACGCGACGGTCAGCGCAGCGCTGAAAGCTCGCAGCGTGAAGGCGCTGCTCTCGCCGGTCGTCACTATCACGGTCGCGGTCTGTACGGCGATTGTGTTGTGGCGTGGAGCGGCCCTTATTCTTAGGGACGCGATGACGATCGGTGAGCTCACCGTCTATCTCGCGTACCTCAACAAGTTCTTCAAGCCGGTGAAGGATCTTGCGACTACAACCAACGCGATCGCCCAGGCTGCCGTGGGCGCGGAGCGCGTGCGTGCCATTCTCGATACCGATACCGATATTCCGGAAAAGCCTGATGGGCTTGAGCCGGAGACACTTGCAGGCGACATCGAATTCGAGAACGTCGCATTTGGATACGATCCCACCAACCCTATCCTGACCGACGTCAGTTTCAAGATCAAGCCGGGTCAATTTGTGGGGATAGTGGGGCCGACCGGCAGCGGCAAATCGACCATCGTTAGCCTTATCCCAAGGTTTTATGACCTGCAGGGTGGTTCCATCAAGATTGATGGGCAGAATGTTGCCGACTATAAATTGAAACCGCTGCGCCACCAGATCGGCTATGTCCTGCAGGAAACGGTGCTGTTTCGGGGGACGATTGCTGAAAACATTGCGTTCGGCCGGCCAGGCGCGACGAGAGAAGAGATCATCGAAGCGGCGAAGCTGGCAAATGCAGACGAGTTCATCTCCCGCATGCCGCAGGGATACGACACGATGGTGGGAGAGCGCGGCTCGACCCTCTCCGGCGGCCAGCGGCAGCGAATCGGCATTGCCAGGGTCATGGTGCGCAACAGCCCGATCCTTCTGCTCGACGAGCCGACCGCCGCTCTCGACAGCGAATCGGAAAAGCTTGTGATCGAAGCCCTGGAGCGGCTGATGAAAGGCAGGACTGTCATCACCATCGCTCACCGCCTCAGCACCATTCGCGATGCCGACCAGATCGTCGTCATTGACGGAGGAGTTGTAGCGGAGAACGGATCGCACGACGAGCTGATCGCGCGGAACGGAATCTATGCGGGGCTGCATCGGACCCAGTTCGAATCGGGACCGACAAAGGTTGAAGCCTGACGCCTTGCTTGTCATAAGCGATTGGAGACTGTAAAAACGAATCATCGCACGTGATTAATGAGGAACCCATGTCCCGCTCCGTAATTGTTCTACCCGACGATTCTGCCCGGCCAATCGTGGAAGCGATCGCCGGCGCCAAAGAGTCGATCCGGGTCAAGATGTTCATCTTCTCCGATCCCACGCTGCTCCAGGCGATCATCGACGCGCATAAGCGTGGCGTAAAGGTTCGTATCATGCTGAATCCCGCGCGTCGCAGCGGCGAGAAAGAGAACGATGAGTCGCGCAAGCTGCTTACCGCCGCGGGCGTCGAGGTGATCGACAGCAACCCGGCCTTCGACGTTACGCATGAGAAGTCGATGGTTGTCGACGACGCAACAGCCTACGTCAAGTCGCTGAACTGGCAGACAAAAAACCTCACCGTGACGCGCGACTATGCAGTTGTTACCACCCATAAACACGAAGTCGACGAGATCATCGAGTGTTTTGAGGCGGACTGGAACAGGACGGCATTTACTCCGGGAGATCACTCCCATCTGATCTGGTGCATCGGGAATGGCAGGCAGCGGCTGGGCCAGCTCATCGATGAAGCCAAGCATTCCTTGTGGCTGCAGAATGAGCGCTACCAGGATCCGGTAATGATTGAGCACCTGGTCAGGGCGAATCGCCGTGGGGTGAAGGTCCACGTAATGGCGCGGCCTCCGCACAAGTTGAAAAAGGACAAGCTTATTGAAGGGGTCAGCGGACTGCGCACGCTCGAGGATGTCGGCGTCAAGATCCACAAGCTGAAGCACGTCAAACTGCATGCAAAAGTGCTCCTGGCAGACGGGGAGCGCGCTATCATTGGCTCAATCAATCTCGCGCCGGGTAGCTTCGACAGCAGGCGCGAGCTCGCCATCGAAGCGCGAGATGAGCACGTCGTCAGCCGCATTCACGATGTGATGCGCAACGACTGGGAAAACTCCAAGCAGCTGGACCTTTCGGATGAAGGTCTGCTTGCCGAACTGGAAGACTTCGACGATAACGTCAGCGAAGACCTGGGAATCAAAGCTCACCATCACGAGGAACCTCACAAGCAGAAGAAAGAGGCCTGAGAGTCATTATCTGCGGGTTGGCATTAGCCCTTGGCGCTAATCCGGCATGCCCTTACAATAGAGACAGCCACATCATCCAAGGCTGGAGGAGTCAAGCATATGTACCCTGAAATCATGGTTATTCCGATGCGTGAAGAGCTTACCCGCGTAGGAATCAAAGAAGCCCGCACCGCTGACGAAGTCGACGCTGCCCTCGCCAAGCCCGGCACCACCCTGCTTGTCGTCAACTCCATCTGCGGATGCGCCGCGGGCAAGATGCGCCCCGGCGTCCGGCTCGCTCTGCAGAATGCGGTGACCCCCGATCAATCGATCACCGTCTTCGCAGGACAGGACCGCGAAGCCACCGAGCGCGCCCGCTCCTACTTCGCCGGCCAGCCGCCCACCTCGCCCGCCGTAGCTATCCTGCGCGACGGAAAGCTGGTCTACCTGATGCAGCGCTACGTGATCGAGTCGAACCCGCCGCAGGCTATCGGCCAGGAACTCGCTCGCGCCTTCAACGAACTCTGCGTGAAAACCACGGCCTGAGCCGCGCTAACCCTGTTTTCGAAGGCCCTGCTCAGGCAGGGCTTTTGCTTTTTGGTCCTTCTACCTGGAGGATTGCAATGATCGCCAATCGTTCTGTGCCAGCGGATACCGTACTGCCGCACGTCACGTATCAGGACCTAAGCGAAGCGATCCCGTGGCTGACCCGGACCTTCGGCTTCACAGAGCATTACCGCTATGGCGACCCGATCAGCGGCGCGCAAATGTACCTCGGCAAAGCCTTCATCATGCTCGAGAGGGCGCGGAACCGCAGAGTGAGCCCCGGGCAACTGGGCTACGGAACGCAAAGCCTGACCGTCTTCGTCGAGGATATCGAGGCGCATTTTCAGCGAGCCAAATCTCAGGGTGCACCGATCGTGGAGGAACTTCATGAGACGGAATACGGCGAACTGCAGTACGGAGTCGAGGATCTTGATGGCCACCACTGGCTCTTCTCGCGACATGCACGGGACCTGAGTCCTGAGGAGTGGGGCGCCACAATTTTTAAGAGTCCCGGGTAGAAGTGACGCCGCGCGTCCTTATTTGCCTTCGGTGACCAAGTACACGATGGCCGTGATCACGGCGCTCAGGAGTATCCAGGCGATCTGGTACCAGTAGAAAAACGGGAAGCCGAACAGTTCTGGGGTGGGCCGGGAATAGACGGCGGGGAAGGCCAGTCCGATCGCGGGCACGATCAGGAGCCAGTTCCAAAGAGTGCGGGATTTGCGCTTCGGCATATTCACAAGCTAGCGAGATTGTAGCCTAGCGTTGCTTGTCTACGTATACGGCGATTTCGGCCACCGCCCGCGGCGATGGTCTCGGGAAGTCGCTGGCTTCGGAAACCCGCGACCTGAGATGGAGGCCGGGTTCGGTCAACGTTGAGGCAGGTTTATTTTTCAGGTCCGGACCTTGGGCCGGCTTTCCGATAGCTATGGCCGCGGCTCTTCAGCAAAAAAATCTGGCGGCACTGTGCGCATTCCCAGGGAAACATCCCGAATTTGGGATAGACGCGCTCCTGCAGAAACCCATAGCGGGCAACGCGGGTCAACTCCATTTCGTCGCAGTTGGGACAGGTTTTCTTTCGCTTACTCATCGACTTCCTTTAGACACAGGCATTGACCTGAGCGATGGTGAGTGGCGTATCTCGCTGCCATGAGCCTTCACCAGTGGCGCAATCCAGGCATCTTGTTTGTTAAATATCGGAAAGTTGAGTCAAAGCTGCACTCCCGACTCGGGAGACATGTGATTTGTAACTAGAGATAACACCTATTCATGGCAACCTCCAAGAAAAACCGTAACAGTCCTGAAAGATTTTACAAATGCAACAATCTCCACTAACTTTCGTTTGACGCTAAAAATCAGCGGTTGGACGCACCATGGGCTTACTTACTTCATTCTCTCATCTACCTTGCTCTGAAGGATTTACAATATTTGAACCATGATTCCTACCCTTGAATGGACAAGCGCAGGTGTTCGCCTTCTCGATCAGACCCGGCTCCCGCTTGAGGAGACCTACGTCCTCGCCACCAGTTACCAGGAAGTAGCGGACGCTATCACGACCATGGTGGTTCGCGGCGCCCCGGCAATTGGCGTGGCTGCGGCTATGGGGGTCGCCCTCGGCGTCAAGCAAAGCTCTGCAACGAGCCTCGACAACCTCGAAGCAGATTTCAAGCAGATTTGCCAGGTATTGGCGGCCACCCGGCCCACCGCGGTGAATCTCTTCTGGGCGATCAGCCGCATGGGAGAGCGATTTTCAGCCTTGCGGCGGCAGCCTGGGATCTCGATTGACGCCGTTCGTGCCGCTCTCGTCGAGGAAGCGCTTCTGATGTACGACGAGGACATAGCCGCCTGCCGGGCTATGGGCGCACACGGTGCGGCTCTGCTGCCGACTACCGGCGGCGTTCTGACGCATTGCAATGCGGGTGCGCTGGCGACATGCGGCTATGGGACGGCTCTG
>Ga0209040_10003542_pt1 | contig 11964 bp, 13 predicted proteins | sample BogFormECP12_OM3_FD_188240 | JGI IMG/M metagenome (GOLD analysis project Ga0209040, IMG submission 188240) | Bog forest soil microbial communities from Calvert Island, British Columbia, Canada - ECP12_OM3 (SPAdes) (version 2) | ecosystem: Environmental > Aquatic > Freshwater > Wetlands > Bog ... | reverse complement strand
GCTCTGTAGTGAAGACTTTTTAGTCGCCTAGGTTGATTTTGAACGACTTACGATTGCCGTACCCCTCGAATCCGCGAGAACGGGCTAACTCCACCTGCTGGCCATAACGTAGCTCCGGGGCTATCGGCTCGAACAACGATCCTTGCGCATCGAACTGCGGCAGACTCATCCTTGTTGCTCGCTATCTTAGGCAGACCTCACCGGCCTCTGTTACTCATAACATCAAAAAATCTTGGTTTTCAGCAGAACCAAGATTCAAGAAAATGCATTGACATTCGTCGCGGAAAGCGGCGTTAATAAAATGCTAAAGCGTGGATACTTCGAACGTCGGCGGATGTTCAAGTTATTGATTTTGGAACATGCAAACACCTGCGCTTGCGAAAAGAGACTGGCCATGAGCAATATTTCCGCACCGAAACGGCAAATTCTGACATCATTCGGCGCCCAAATCCTTCGGATCAAGCAGCGGAAGACGCCAACGATCGGCGGCACGGACGTCGCAGTACTTTTTCGCGTTCAGACAACAGGTAATTTGAGCTTCTTCTGCCCGCAGGCAAGTACCGCGCGCCTCACTATGACCCCCGATCAGCTCGCCGCCGCAAAGACAGAACTCATTCGACGCATGATCAGGAGCGGCCGAAAGGGCCACAGTGGCAAGGAAGATCAATTCGGCGGCGACAACAAGCAGCAGCGAATTCACGATCACCGCTTCAATTGGACCTTCACGCAACCCTAGCGCCGGGCCATCGTGCCCCTGCTCACAAGGCTTACGCAAAGCTTTAGCTTCGGCACATGGCTGGCGATGGATGATGCAGGAGGTACGAGACGGGAAAACGTGGAACTCCGGCGAAATTCATCATTCGGGTACGGGTCGGGCCGCAGCTCGGCAGCACGTTTAGCTTGCGCCGATACGGCGATTGTCAAGTTTCCCGCCGCGGACTTCGGAAAGCGCCCACTGTAAAGTTTCCGCCCACAGTTGTCCTCTTGATCGCCGGGTGGTTAGTCGTTCTACCAAGAATATTTGCCTCATCCTTGTCTTCGCCAGGAGTGACATGCATCGTGCCGTCTACCCAAGGTAGCACTATCGCTGCCATCCAAGAAGACGGCATGCTCAAACCCATTTCTGAGAAGGCTTTCGACAATATGGAAAAAATCATTGGGTCGTATCTCAAGATTCAAGAAAATGGATTCGAGATCAACTCCTGAGGATCGGGAGCAATGCAACTTGGATCGACGAGGAAATCGATAATCCGCATCAGTGATAGCCGCGGCCGGCAGACTGAGGATGTAACTGCAGAACTTATCCAGTTCGCCAACAACCGGTTGAGTTTCCAGGGATCTTCTTCAGAGGCCGGAGCGGCCTGTGTGTTCGGCGATAATGGACCTGAAACGCTCGGGCGGCTCCGATCGTCAGGGAAAACCGAAGCGGTCACGCCGGCTTGGGGCGGTTGAAAGCTAAAGGTCCACGTGTAGTCGCACGAGGGGCAGCAGATGTAATTCCACATCCGGGCGACGCAGTCACCGCTCACGCAACCCAGGAGCACGGCCGGCTGCAGGCCAACGGGCTTCTTGCACTTCGGGCACTCGACGTTGGACGGGATTGTCGTGCGGCAGAGCTGGCTAATCAATACGTAGTCTCCGTTCAATTGGGTCGAATCTTAAGATTCGAGGAAATACTTTGACATTCGTCTCGGGAAAGGGCATGGATAAAATGCGATGGCCCGGCCACTTCGAGTTGCAGTTCCTGGGGCCTGGTATCACGTGATTGCCAGGGGGATAGAACGAAGGGCGATTTTTCGTGATAGAGCTTACTACCAAAAATTTGAGGAATTATTGGCGACTCTTCCCGAGCGTTTTGGCGTGAGGCTGCATACCTATGTGCTGATGCCTAATCACTATCACCTGCAGATAGAGACTCCACGGCTGAACTTGAGTGAGGCGATACGGTGGCTGAACATTTCCTACGCGGTCTGGTTTAACCGCAAAACTAGAAGAAACGGTCCGTTGATGCAGGGGCGCTTTAAGGCTGTGGTACACGATCCGAGCGAAGCAGGCTGGATCATTCACGAGTATATTCATCTTAATCCTGTGCGAGTGAAACGTTTCGGGGCTAGCCGCTTGGATAATGAGGGACCTCGTCCGGAACAGATCGCCAAGATGGCAAAAGAACTACAGGAGTTCAAGTGGAGTTCGTACCGAGCGTACGCCGGGTATACGCCGGTGCCGAAATGGTTGTATACGGAAGCGATCCTGGCCTGGGTGCCGGCACGGACGCTGAATGCGAGATGCAACCAGTACCGTGAACGCTTCAGGGAAAAGATTGGGGCCGGGGATCTTGGGATCGGTTGGAAGGAGAAGCTCGCAGGGGATCTGATTCTCGGAGGGAAGGACTTCGTGGCAAAAGTCCGGGGAATGTTAAAAGGCGACCGTACCGAGCAGAAATCGTTAAGAGCACTGGAAAAGCCGCCGATTGACTGGGAGAGGATCATCGCAGTGATTGAGAAACTGTGGGACGAATCGTGGGAGGAGATCAGTCAACGCCACGGCGATCCGGGGCGGGAGTTGGCAATGTTGATTGCCCGGCGGTACGGGGGTATGAGTTTGCGCGAGATCGGTGAGGCCGTTGGCGGCCTTCATTATCCTGCGGTAAGCGACGCCGTGCGGCGCACTTCGGCACGATTGGAGACGGATCGAGCGCTAGAGAAGAGGTTTAAAAGGCTCTGTAAAATCTTGAAACTTTAGATTCGACCCAACATGGCCCATGAACGGGTGGTTTGTCTAAAGCGGCCGGAACAAGCGGCCCACGATTTCTACCTATCATGGTTAAGAGTCGATTCGTATTATGAAACGTGTGATCGAACCGTACAGTACGAGCTACGACGAGATTCCATATCCGGCGACCGCTTACAGGCAAGGCCATGTCGCCAGGCTGGAGACTCTCGCAAAGCTGTTCGGAATGTCGCCCGCGGACATCTGTCGCAGCCGAGTGCTTGAGCTGGGGTGTGCGGACGGATCGAACCTGATCCCGATGGCCTGCGCCCTGCCGGGGAGCGCTTTCCTCGGTGTGGATCTTTCGGCACGACAGATCAAGGCCGGGCGGGAAGTTATCGTCGCGCTTGGACTCACGAACATCGAATTGCGACAGTGTGACATTCGCAATGTCGATCAGAGCTTCGGTGCGTTCGATTACGTAATCGCCCATGGCATTTATTCCTGGGTGCCGGCCGAGGTTCAGGAAAAGATCCTTAGTGTCTGCAGGGAAAACCTCCGCGATAACGGCGTAGCCTACGTGAGCTACAACACGTATCCGGGCTGGCGGACGCGAGGAATGCTCCGCGACATGATGGTGTACCACGTGCGCAAGTTCGATGATGTAAAGGAAAAGATCGCGCAGGCTCGCGCACTAATTCAGTGGCTTGGCGAGTCCATTAAGTCAGACAACAATCCTTACGGAATGTTGCTCAAGAGCGAATTGGAGCAGATGCAGCACTGGCAGGACACTTATTTCCGGCACGATTCGCTCGCGGAGATCAATGAACCGGTCTACTTCCACGAGTTCATCGAACGGGCGGAAGCCCATGGCTTACAATACCTGGCAGAAGCGGAATTCCCCTCCATGCTGGCGAGCAACTATGCGGCTCCGGTGGCCGAGGCACTGAACCGGTTTGGGCGCGACATCATCGAGATGGAACAATATATGGACTTTGTCCGCAATCGCATGTTTCGGCAAACGCTATTGTGTCATCGGGAGGCGAAACTCAACCGTGCGCTGGGTCCATGGACGGCGGCGGCTTTCCGAATCGCCGCCTCACTCCGTCCGTTAAACCCCGATGCGAACTACGTCTCGTCTGAAGTGGAGACATTCGCAGGCGCAAACGACTTAAGGATCTCGATCAGCGAGCCAGTGGTGAAGGCTGCACTCGTTACACTCGGAGAGGCTTGGCCGGCAACCATACCATTTCGTGACCTTCTCGAAAGAGCCGGAAGCCGCCAGGAGAGTAAAGGAACGGATGAGAAGTGGGAACCTAGGGATGTCGAAGCTGACAGCAACGCGCTCGGCGCTGCTCTGTTGGCGTGCTGTGCAAAAGGCTTGTGTGAATTCGGGGTCCAGCCGGAGCAATTCGTGACCTCGCCTGGAGAAAGGCCGCGCGTGTGTTCGCTCGTCAGACTGCAGGCTGGGTGGGGGAATGACGTGACGAACCGTCGGCACGAAAGGTTGCAGTTGGGCAAATTTGAGAGACAGCTTGTTTCGCTTTTGGACGGAAAACATGACCGCTCCGAACTCATCGGGGAGCTGACTGTCCTCGCGATCGACAGAACATTGAACGTGTCTGTCGATGACCAAATCGTAACCGACTCGGCAGAGATCCGAAAGTTCGTGACCATCGCACTGGAGGATGCCTTGCAGCGTCTCAGCCGCGCTGCAATCGTGATCGGATGAATGGAGAGAACAAATGGCCTATCGCGGAACTGAGTGAGCGGGGTCACCCTAAAGTTGTAATCGCGGGAGGTGAATGAAATATGAGATCATGGCTGACCGACATTGCAAACTTGTTGCCAGTGACTTTCAAGGACCCACGAGCGCCATTGCGACCTCCGATTTGGGAGCAGTGCAGTCGAAAGGGGTCCGAAAAGGGTCGTCCGAAAAGGGGTCGCATCTCAAGATTCAAGAAAGGCTTTGAAATTCGTCGAGGAAAGAGGCATCGATGAGATGCGATGGGCGGCCGACTTCGAGTTGCAGTTCCTGGGGCTTGGTATCACGTGGTTGCCAGAGGAATAGAAGGGAGGTTCTTAGGCTCGAATCTCAAGATTCAAGAAAATGGAATTGGCGCTGGCTTCTGTGCGCTCGGAGCCTCGAAGCGCTGGCTCATGCGTACGGTCTGATGCCGGAACCAAGGTAAAAACAATGAGGCAAAAGCTGATTTCGCCAAAGAACGGCGGCTCGAAACGGCCGGGCAGTAATGCGCTGTAGAGAAGCTTAAGAATTTCCAAAAAGGAACTTACAAAAAGGCCTCCGTTTCAAGATTCAAGGTCTGACTCGCCGCACTATCGGGTTTTTCAGTCGATCAAACCCAGGTTTTTCAGAAGAGCGCGGCCGAGCGCATTTCCATCCAGGGGCGGCGACGGCGTGTTGAGTTCCTCCAACCTCTTGCGGTGGGCTTCCTCATTCTGGTTCGCCGCCTGCACCAATTCGGCCAGTTGTTCCTGACGCGCCTTCCGATGAGCGAGTTCCTCCGCTTGCGCCAGCTTCAGTTTTTCTTTACTAGTCGTGATGAAGTTGAGCTGCTGCTTGATTTCCGGATGATTGGTCGCGGCCGGCAGACTGAGGATGTGACTACAGAATTTATCTAGTTCCGAGAACAACCGGTCGAGGTTCAACGGCTGCTCAAACGCCGAAGCCGCCGGCGTGCCCGGTGATAGCGGGCCGAGGTGGTCGGGGCGGCTCGGCCCATTGGAGAAACCCGAAGCGGATGCCCCCGCTTGCGGTGGCCGAATGCTAAAGGTCCACATGAAGTCGCAGGAGGGGCAGCAGATATAGTTCCACATACGGGCCATGCAGTCGCCGCTCATACAGCCCATGAGCGCGGCCGGCTGCAGGCCAACGGGCTTCTTGCACTTCGGACACTCGACGTTGGACGGTATTGGCGTGCGGCAGAGCTGGCACGCAGGCACCGCAGGCGGCTGCGCGGCGACGCCAATCAATACGTATCCCACGATTTCAGAGGGGAAGCGCGGCTGCCAAAGCTCCAGCAACTCGGCATGCGACAGGCGGCGCGACGGACCGTAGAACGGGTCGTGCACGACGACGTTCTTGTCATCGATATCAACGAGAACCGTGTAATGGCCTGTCGTCACGTCCTGCTTGAGGCGATGGTTCAGGATCGCGCGAACGCCGGAGTCGCAACATAGCCGCAGCGCCTGCAACGGGTTCCGCGCCTGGATGGCCATGGCGCTGAAGCCTCTGCTCAAGGCGTCCCGAGCCATCAGGTGGGTCGTCGACGAGAGATTGCCGGCGCGGTTTGGTTTTGCAATCGACGGCCAAATCTGCGTCTGTGAAACCTCTTTGCCGAATGAGCGATACACCATGCTCAGACATGCCGCTCCGCACGTCCTTCCTGTCTCGGAGTGTCTTTCGTAAGGAATCGTTACATTTTGCGTCGCATTCATATATCAAATTCTAGCCGTCGCTGGCTTGCTCCTTAATACAGAGCTGATCTTTAGTCCTTTACGGAAGTCAATAGCATCCGTTGGTACCTCTGCGCCGACTACCAGCTATCGACTACTACCTACTACCTACTGACTCCTAATCTCATTCATCCTATCAGCACCGTCGGAAAGCCCATGACGATCGTCCCGCCATGCGCGGTTATATCGCCCATTCGAGCTGCGGGTTGACCGCCTATCAAAACCATGAACGAGCCCAACGCGATCACATCCGGCGGACCGACACACGTCAACATATCGCCGACGCGAGCCGCCGGCATGCTGCCGATCAGTACCGTCGGGCAACCGGGCGGAAGAATGGGGCCGCCGACATGTGGTACGACGCCGGTCACCATTGGACAGACATGCGGATCTCCTATGCGAGCGGCTGGTTGTCCCATATCGTTCAGTCCTCCATCATTTTCGTTTTCATTTTTGAGGCGGCGCCTTCTTGTCGATTCCCGGCCACCTAAAACGGCCCTCAGCCACTCCGATTGCAAGCTCCAGGAATAGCCGGTGAGTATCGACGATTCGACTCGGGTCCGCTTTCGTGGAAGCGAGCTTGATTGCTCCAGCGATCGACTTTGCCGGTGCGAAAGAAGGTTTGCGACCCGGATCGGGTAAACTCAACGGATCTACAGTTAGATGAGACGCTGCAGCCAACGCTCCGGCTGGGCAACCCTGTCCGGCCTTTTCAGCGGGTTCTTTGGCGGCAAGGCGATTTTCTTCGGTCGGTGCGAGGATCCACCTTACAGCCGCTCTACAAGCCGCTTTGTCCAACTCGGAAAGATTGTTTCCGCAGGCGTGCTGGAGGCACAGGCAACCCCACCAGACCGCCTCGCGCGCCGGCAACGCGTGTGCAACGAATTCGATGCCAGCGAGGTATTGCTTGTTCGCCACCAGAGCTTCGAGGAGTTCAAGTGGCCCCATCCCTTCACGGAGCAGCCGCCGCGCCTCTTGCTTGAGGTCGAAGTGCGCGCAGATCTCGGCGGCTGTGGCGGCCTTGATCTTGACTAACGCTGCGTTGCTCACAACATGATCCTCCCGGGAATTGACTAATTGATCTGAACCAGCAGCCCTTGGATGGTTATGCCCGTGGGCGTCAACGTGATCGTGCTCAATCCGCCCGCCACCGACAGTGTGATCTGGGTGAGGCTTTGGATAGTCACTGTACCGATGCCGGCGTCGATTGTGATACCGCTCGGTGTCATTTCGATCTTCTGATCCACTGGTAGGAGGCCCCGCTGAATTTTTACGTTTTGCGTTTCGCCAACGATCATTTCGACGCCGTTGGTGGAGTCTGATGCGGTAGGCGGGAGCAGCGGAGGTCCCGCGGTGATGCGGACCCCCTGACTTCCACGCACGTTCACAGTGCCGTCTGTGCCCATGCCAGCGGCCAGCAGGGTAATCACGCTCGGGCCCGGAATGGCAGGAGGCAAAGGCGGCCGACAGAGCAACTCCACCTGATTCGCTGTGATCGAATAGGCGCCATTTACCGATTCGACGTGATTGGCGGTATCCGGCCCGCCCCCCATACCGCCTCCGAGATGCTCCTCGCCCGAAGCCATAAGTTAATCCTCCTGGTTACTCGCCACCGATCGCCTCGAGCGGAGCTAAAATCGCTCCCAGAATCAATGCACTCGCGCCAAAACTCACAATCCCCCAATCGGAGTCGTCCAAAGCTTGATATTCTGGACCGACTCGGAACAACGGCTTCAAGGTGTCATCGACAGCCTGGGATCCGACCTTCAGCCCCATCTCGACTTCAAGGATCGCAATCAACAGCGCGTCCACGAGCGCCTGAAAGACGATCGCCAAAACCGCTCGATCGTGGTCCTCCGTTTGCGCGTGATAAAGAATAACCCAGACGATCGTTGCGGCACCCAGTACGCCGCACAAAATGGAAGTCGCTATGTGTTCCTTGTAGGTTCCCTTTATTTCGATCTTCGTAGGCCCCAGGTTGATATCGAAAGACTGGCCCATCACGAAGGACGCGCTCGTACCTAAGGTGAATTGCATATTTCCGCCCATGCCACCTCCGACAGCACCCGTTAGAATCGGCGCAGCGGGAAGACCCGGCACACCAGCCATCAAACCCAGCGGGTTGATGCAGAGTTGGAGGTTGTTGCCGACGGCCAGCTGGTGATTGAGACCCGTTGCAACCTGCAGGTTTTCCCCGTAAACCATAACCGAGTTCAAGCCCATGACACCGATGGGAGGCGGATGCGGCATCGTGTTTCCCGCATCGAAGCCATCGCCGCCGCTGCCCCCACCGCCGGGCAGGGCACCAACGGTGAACATGGAGGCGCTCGATACGCGTTCGCCTTTGTGCCGCCCAGCGTGGAACATCTTATCCAATTCCGAGTTAAAGCTCATGTTTCGCTCCGAGTGAATTGCCAAATGCTCGTGGTCCTTTTCGTCATTGAAAACAATTGCGTTGTAATTCTTCTGGGCCGTGCCCCGCACACTGGCCGATTTGAAACCGCCAAGCTGCTTATGTGCGGGCAGGCTAAACCACGGCATGTTCTCCGCATTATAAACGCTGCCGATAATCAATGGTTGGTCCGGATCACCCTCCTCAAAAACGACCACTACCTCGTGGCCGATGCGAGGCCAGAAGAACGCACCCCAGCCCTTGCCGGCCCACACCTGGGCCACGCGCAGCCAGCAGGAGCTGTCGGCGTTCTTCTTCCCCTCACGGTCCCAGTAGAACTGCACCTTCACGCGGCCATACTTGTCGCAGAAGATTTCCTCGCCGCTAGGGCCAACTACTGTTGCGGTCTGTATCCCGGCGATCACCGGTTTGCGCGTCACGCGCTGCGGGCGGTAAGGCAGCGCGACGGGGATACAAGTGAAGCGGTTCGCATAATTGAACGCCAGCACTTCGTTGCTGCGGTAATTGCCGTCGAGGTGGGCATTGTGTTCGACGCAAGTCAGAAGGTACCGGTCGTCGGCATCGAAATGGCGCTCGAGCGTGAAGTTGTGCCCGGAAACGAAGTTCCCGCAATTGCTCTCGCCTACGATTCCCAGGCTGGCAGCTTCTTCCTCCTCCATGCGAACCTTTGCGGTCCTTTCGCTGTCGGGAAAAATCTGCTTTAGATCCTGCGGCCGCGGCGCGCCATTGCGATCTATACCGTCGAAGCGCTGAGCGTAACCGCCGGGGTAATCGTAGATCTTCAGTTGATCGTTGCCGCCGACACTGAGCTTGTGGGCCACCTTGCCTACGTTAACGCTGTCGATGGTTTTTTTCTTGGCTTCGAGATGCTTGTCCGGAAGCTCGAAGCAATGGTCCCAAAGGGTGTACTCGCCGGAGCGCAGTTCCTGGCTTTTTTCCCAAGCCGTGATGCGCATGTCCTTCCGCAGGCCGCCGGAAACTTCCTCGTAAATGACATTGCTTTGTCCGGAGACGGAGGGATGCTGGTTTGGCATGTCGGTCATAACCATCTGATGACTGGTGTCGCCGTGCTTGAAGAAGTAGTAGATCCCCTCCTCTTCCATGAGTCGGCTCGCGAAATCGAAGTCGGATTCACGGTACTGAACGCAGTAATCGCGCTGATAGTAGGTTTCGGATATTTCGTATTTGACGTCCAATCCCGAGAGCACTTGGCGGAGAATGTCAGGCACCGAGAGGTGCTGAAAAATGCGGCTCCGGACTTTTTTCGTCAGCAGCCAAAATTTGGGGACCAGTTCGGCGCGGAAATGCACAAAGACCTCGTCGCGAGCGCCTTGGCTGAACCGTTTGACCAACCCGTTGACGTAGCGCTTCTCCTCGTTGGCAAGACTCATCTCCACGGTCACGTTCTGACCCAGGATGCGATCGAAGCGGATTTCGCTTTCCGCTTCGGCAAGGAGATCAAGCCGGAAATTGAAGAGCTGCGAGATGGCCTCGTATCCTCGAAAGCCGGTCAGGAGCAGGACGTCCTTGCCAAGTGGCGTCGTAATTGCGAGCGGCCTGTGCGCCTGTGTGTACCTTGGCATTTTGTCTACTTCCAGATCGCGACAATTAGATTGGCGAACTAAATTAGTTTAAACTTACAGTTGACCCATAGAGTCTACAGGGAGAATTGCTTGATCGGTCGGGTGCTCAAGTTTGGTAATTGACAGCTCACAAGTCTTTTCTCCACTGAACAGATTCATCCCTTTAAAGATGATCGCCCAATACTTTGTTTCTTGGTTTTTAATACCTTTAAGCTATCGGCAGGACGCCGTACCTTGTGTGTGTCGCGGTTTTCGGAGTTTTCCAGCTTTGCGCTCATGCAAATGTACGTCTTCAATAGGCGCGAGATCATACAATTGGTTTTGGCATTGACTGCGGCTCTGATGAAATCACCTTGCTTTGCGCGGGGAGCCTTAGTCAGGACGTCAAGTTGAACGCATGTGATGGTCCGGCCGGCCGGTAGTTGTTCTATCATGACAGTGGCCGTGGTATCTATGCGATGCACAGTAAATCCCGCGCCGTCGAGCTCATCTGCGAGCGCCATTGAGAAGCATGCAGCGTGGGCGGCCGCGACCAGTTCGTAGGGGTTGGTTCCCCTTCCTTTTGCATCGCCGCTCAAGTAGCGGCTTTGCGAAAGGGTACCGCTCTCCGTGGTTACAGCGCCTTTTCCGGCCCTGAGATCGCCGACCCAAGTGGCCGAGGCGTTTCGTTTCATGAAAACCGTTTCCAAGATGAAAACGGACCTGGAAGGCTAGGAAATAAATGTCCAACTTTGATGTCGGAGTTTAGCGGACCACTGACGCACACCCATCCAAGGCGTCGAATTGCTGTCAGCGGCGTATTCATTGTACGATGACAGTCGCGCTTCCGCCGGTATCATGCCAATACCTTGTTTCTGGGATCCGGATAGCTTTTAGCTATTAGGGCTTTTTTCCAACAAGGCTTCTTTCTCTCGTCGTTTGAACCTCCCCCGATTTGGCGGACGTCATAAAGCCGATCGGTCTTGATAGTTGAAGCGAAACTAGCCAGAATCGGCTTCAAATTTCGAAGGGGACAACCATGGAATTGCGCCACTTCCGCTACTTCGTCGCCGTTGCCGAAGCGTTGAGTTTCACGAAAGCGGCGGAAAACCTGCGTCTGGCACAACCGTCACTAACACGACAGATTAAGAACTTGGAAGCGGAAATGGGGGTCCGGCTCTTTGATCGCTCGGGAAACCGGATTTCTTTGACTCAGGAAGGAGAATCCTTTCTGCTAGATGCGAGGCGATTGCTCGCCGATTGCGCCCAAAGCGTGCAAGCGGTGCAGCGGTTGAGCCGAGGCCGAACCGAGCAACTCAATATCGGCTATGTCGCCAACGTTTACCATGACCTACTGCCCGCGACGTTGGGGGCGTTCCGCAAAGCATGTCCGCGCACCGCGCTGAATCTGTTCGACATGACGCCTGCCGAGCAATACCACGCCCTGGATGAGCGCAAGATTGATCTGGGTTTTGTCCCTTTCCGTGCACGCTCAGCCGGCAGCGATCTGCAATCGGCATGCGTTGGTCACGATATCCTGATGGTCGCGGTGGGAGAGGGAAATCCGCTCGCTAAAAAATCCAAAATAAGTCTCGAGGATTTGGAACCGATGTTTTTTGTCGGAATGTCCGACAAAACTTATCCTGGCTCGAACGAGTGGTTGATTAATGCGTGCCGCGAGGCTGGCTTCAGACCGAGAATCCTGCAGGACGCCGACCGGGAGCCCGCCGTGATTAGTTTCGTAGCAGCCGGACTCGGAGTCGCCCTGCTCCCGCAACAGATTAAAAGGCTCCCTCACCAAGG
>Ga0209040_10003541_pt1 | contig 11966 bp, 11 predicted proteins | sample BogFormECP12_OM3_FD_188240 | JGI IMG/M metagenome (GOLD analysis project Ga0209040, IMG submission 188240) | Bog forest soil microbial communities from Calvert Island, British Columbia, Canada - ECP12_OM3 (SPAdes) (version 2) | ecosystem: Environmental > Aquatic > Freshwater > Wetlands > Bog ... | reverse complement strand
GATCGGCCAGGTCCTTGTAGATGGCGATGGCCTGAGGATCGCGATTGGTATCGTGATAGATGCCCGCCAACGCCAGCTTGGCCAGGCTGGCAACCTCCTTGGAGCGGCCGTCGGCTACGTCCTTCAAGTCCTTCTCAGCAGCGGCATTGTCGCCCATCTCGTGGAAAGTGATGCCGACAAAGTAGCGCGCCACGCGGCCCGACTGGGTAAATGAGTACTTGTCGGCAATGCGGGCGAATTCGGCGTTGGTGACCTTGGCGCGCTCCTGCGCCGAGGCGAAGCTCTGCATTTCAGGATTCGGGGGCTCACCAGCCGGACGGATGGGAGCGCTGTACTTCTCAATGGCCGCCGCCAACTGGCTTTGCGCCTGCTGATCGCGGTAGTCCACGTACCACCAGCCGCCGATGACGACGGCTGCAATCACGGCGACCGCGATGGCGGCGGCAATGAGCTTGGACTGGTGTTCTACAGCCCAGGAGATGGTTTCGGTGGTCGAGGTTCTAAACGAGTCCTGCTTAAGCTGATGTCGAGTGTAACTGCGCACGCATGGTCCTTATCTGGAATGCCATCAAGGTGGGAAACACACAGTCTAACAGGCCGCAGAATCGAGGGTCAAACGGAGCAAAAGGGATAGCTATTGGGGCGGGAAAATCCGGACACCAGTACCAATTAGTTAACACTCGCTTGCACGCGTCTCCCCTCTCCCTTTTCTCTTTCCGGGAATCGCGAGGGGCCCGCTGGGTGCTGGGGCGTGGAATGCGATCCCAGGGAAGGGGATCGGAAACGCGGGTTGTCCAGAACCGGGAGGAGCGTCGATCAGGGATCGGGCTGGTTTGTCGGCTGTCAACCACGGAAAGTTAATAGTGCGCCGGAATCCCTCGATGGGTATATAGTGTTGGCGCTGTTTAGGAACCAAGAATGGAAATTCCGGTTAAGCTTTGTAGGAGCATTCACCGTGGATCGGAGAGAAGCTCTAATGACGTTGATCGCGGGTGGGGTTTTCGGGATTGTCGGTGACACGGTGTCGCAAACTTCCCCCAAGACAAATAGAGCCGAAATTGCGCTGTGGCTGGTTCCGGCCCGAGAGTGTCAGTGGCAGATTTGGGAAATCATTTCCTACCTGTCGACACATTACTCCAACACGAACCGCCGGATCCCGGTATTTCCACCGCACGCCACGCTGTGCACGGGCCACCTTGAATACGGCACTCAAGAAGAACTTGAGGACCAGAAGAAACGATTGTTTGATCGTGTGAGGAATTTCTGCGCGAACGAAGAACCGCTATCGCGCCAAGTGGAGGAGTTTGGTCACATACCGTGGTGGTCGCAATTCTTCTATTTGAGGCTCAATCGGGAGGGTTGGCCGAAAGTGGGATCTGACATTTTCAAGCCGCTTCTGGAGGTGAAGCCACCGACTTCTCACGATAACAAGCCTACTTTGATGCCCCACGTTAGCTTGATGTATTGCCCAAACAGCAACGCGGTCAATTTTAACGACATTGACCTTGACAAGAAGGTCAAAGATCAGATTTTTCATTTGCCAGACCACATCGTCTTTGACGCGATTTCAATTGTGACACCAGGCTCAACGAATGACTGGGAAGCGATTGTGACGAGACCTCCTCAACAGTGGAAGGTGATTTACACCAGGCCATTCGGCCAGGCGCCTCCATGCGGAACGTTGGAAGAAGTGGTAGCAGGCGGGCAGACTGGAGTAGATACCGCCGCCCTGCGCGCCGCATGGTCAGGCGGTCTGGCCATCGGAGGCTGGTCTCCTCCCGACGGGCGAAATCTAGACGGTGAAATACCACTGGAGTATCTCCTCACCAATACCCCAGAGGAGAGAAGCCCCGGCGCTCCGGACATTGCGCGCTCGCTGCGAACGCAGAGGAATACACGTGATTCGGATGCGACTCTTATCCTTCGGCGATTTAACGACGACGATTCATGGGAGTTCTCGCCGGATGCCATCGCGAATCCGGAATCTGTTGTGGCAGGCCTGATGCATCCAACCAATGAGTTGTCAGTCTGGCTCTGGGAACAATTTAGTCGGCAGGATAAAGAGGTCTTGGAGAACTCTAGGAGTGACAAAGGAAAGTTGAGGGAAGTGCTAGCGACGAATTTCAACAGGGTACTCGGGAGCGATTCCATTACCAATGAAATACGCCACTTTGACAGCTTCAAGGTGAGCAGCGCTACGGCTAAGTTGCTAGAAGGTCAAGAACCTCCCGATCCGCTTCTTTTCAAGCGCCGACTTTTTGAAGATGCCTTCCCTAATGGATTCGACCCACTGCTAGATCCAGGAACGCTCTACACTTGTTGGTCCGCAGTCGGCTTCGGCAGGCCAGTCTTGATGTGGGACCCGAATAAGGCTACTAACCGTGACATTGATGAAGTAGTTAATTGGATTAAGCGGAATAATGTCAAGAAATTGAACGTCGGCGGCCCAGCTCGACAAACGATGCCTGGAGTCGACAAGACTGCTTACAATTTCTTATCCCAAGTGTTCGCTCGGGCACGCAAGAGTTAGCTGTCTTAACACGTGAGGCAAGCATTGTCGGGGTGAAAATGTAAACCGGCGGGTGGCCCAGCCTTTCGCGGCGAGAATTAGTAGTGGGTGCCCTACTCCCTCGACCGCGCTCGGGACAGGCTCTTCTCGCCCGATTTTGGTGAGAGGGCGGGCGTGTGCTGCTGAATCTTCATGCGCAACGGCATTCCCATTCCGGTGCCGGCTCGCATTAATTCTCTGTGAATGTTGTTCTCGCCCATTGTCCAATGCGGCCGTGCGCCTCTACCATGCCTTGCTATGGACAATGCTGACTATGATCGCTTACGGCAGGCCTACAAGGACGCAGTTGACCAGTGGGTTGCCACCATCCGTGAAGAGGAAGCGCTAGCCCTTCCCGATCACTCCATGATCGCAATGGAACATTGGGACGCAGCCGGCTTCAAAGAGCAGGACGCGCAGAAAAAAGCCATTGCCGCCAAAGAGGCCTACAAGGACGCGCTGCGCCTGTTTAATTACGGTATCTGATTCTTCCGGAGACAGGATCGGTGCTGGTCACGCTACTCTGGGCTCGGAATCGAACACAAAGGGATCGCTTATCGCAGGGCTAAGCTCCTTGAATTGCACAGCGACGTGACGAGGCGTGCGTGTCGGGATCCTCAACAAACTGGCGATTCGGCCTCTCGGTTTCCCGGGCATCAGATGGGTAAGCGTGCCGGTGGCTTCCTCGGCGAATGCTCTCTTTTTTCCCTCCGTCAGATCGTGGCCTATGACTTCGAGCGTGGCATCGGCGTTCCGTGCAAATTCCGGGACGAACTGAATGGTTATCCGCTTGCGCTCCTCGGGCCGCAGGTGAAATGTGCGCAGGGTTATCTGGATCAGCTCCCGGGCTATGACACGTTTCTGGTCAATCGGGACCTCTCGCGAGTAAAGGCGAAGATAAGGCATTGGGCTTCCCACTCCACTCGGGTGAAGGCATTCCGTGTGCCAGAAATGTCCACCATGGCGCTATGAGAACAAAGGGGTTATCCATGGGGGACCGAACGCTGCCGAGTAGAAGTGACTGCGATCTTGGATTTTTTTCCTGGGATCCAATCTCGAAGCCGCGATTTCTATCAGGGCGCGGCCCTTCGGCAAGCTTGGGGCAGGCTTTCAGGCGCGCCGACAAGATCGCCCCTCAGCCGGGCTTGAGTCCGTGTTTTCAGCGGCTGAAGCCGTCATCCTAAACCGCAGCTTTGGCACGACTAGAAGTCGTGCCCTGATACAAACCTGACCTGCGCGACCTATGAGATACGACCTAGTTAACGTGCGCTGAGGCGCTTCGCCGCAAATCCTGTCCCAGCCAAGGGAAGGCGGTGGTGCGCTGCATCCACAGGACGATCAGGTCGGCGCGGCGCTGCACCCCGAACTTGCTTAGCAGATTGGAGACGTGGAACTTCACGGTGCGCTCCGAGATGAACAGCTTGCTGGCGATCTCTTTGTTGCAAAGATTGTCGAGCAGCAGGTCGAGCACCTCGCGCTCGCGGCGGCTGAGGTCCGGGACACTGTCGAGCGACTTGCAACCGCTGACCTCGGGAAGGATGGACTCGACGAAGCGGGTAAGCAGTTCACGCGGTACCCAGTACATTCCGGTATGCACATGGTCGGCTGCACGCGCCAATTCGCGCGGCGCCTGCGCATAGGTCAACAGGCCCTTTACCCCGAGGCGTAACAGCGGGGAGGTGACCGAATCTTCCAGCTTGGGCAGCAACACCAGCAGATTTACGTTGCGCTGTTCCAGGCGCAGCATGCGAATAAATTCCAGGGTTCCGACCACGTCGCTGGCGTCCACGATCGCCAGGCAAGGCCGCTCGGCGTCAAAGTCACGAGTGCCAGCTTCCGGTATCAGCCATTCAGGGCAGAGCACGATGTTGAAGTCACTGCGCTTCAGCAGACGCGTGAACTGTTGCTGCGCAACCGGGTGGCTACAGAACAAAAATAATTTAGGTCTCGATCGCTTCGTATTGTTTCGAGCTGTCGCCTTAGCGTCCATTGCGAGGGCCGTGCCCTGCAATTACTATCGGCGGAAACGGCGCCTTCTTTATCGAGCGGTCCTAGAATTTGCTGATGCGAATGCCGCCATCGCCGGTGGTGATCTCCAACAGCGGACCGCCTCCGTTCAGCTTGCCGCGAATGCGCGAGCGCTCGATGGAGCCTTCCACCGTTACCGGCAGGTCGAGCTGGATGTGTCCGTCGCCGGTATGGGCGTAGAGCTCGGCAGCAAAGTCCTGGGGCAGCCGCGCTTCCACTCTGCCATCGCTGGTATGGATGCTCCATCCGCTGTTCATCTTCGAGCCGGGACGTACGGTGAGGTCAATTTGGCCATCGCCGGTACGCAAAGTCAGGTCGGTCAGCACAGCATCAACGGTCATGTGGCCGTCGCTGGTATGGGCATTCAGCGGGCCGTTGAAGTTGCGCACTTCAATGTGTCCGTCGCCAGTATCGAGTTTGGCCTGGCCTGAGGTGCCGTCAACGCGGATGTGTCCGTCGCTGGAGTGCAAGTCCAGCGCAGTTTCCGGCGGAACCTGCACCTCAATACGCACCCCGCGGTGGGTGCTGATGTGAAAGCCCCAGCTGTTCGGCACATGGACTTGCAGGTCAACCTTGTCAGCGTCCTGACGCTCGGTGACGCGGACGCCGCTGCCTCCGATGCTGTAGTCGCCAGAGATGACCTTCGCCGAAACGGTGTGGCTTACGCCACGCGAAATCTCAACTGAGGCATCGTTAGTTTCCACGCGCAAACTGGGCTTGTCGCCGACCTGGTAGGACTTGTTCCACTCCTCGGCTAAGGCAGCAACAGTAAAGACCGAGAGACATAGCAGAAAATGCAAAAAAGGTTTGATCACATCGCGCCTCCGCAATGGGATACGCGCAGAGACCGGAGATTGTTCAAAAAAACAGACAGGGATTCAGCGCGCTCGGACGCGAAGAGGCCCTGTCTGGTTGCGAATCAGGAGAAAAGGAAGGCCGGTCTGCGGTGCCCGGGGCATGCATGTCTAGCGGAGTGAAACGTGATGCATGCCCCCACGAGCATCGCTCCCTGCTTACTAAAATAGACGCAGAAGGGGAAAAAGGGTTAGCGGGAGTCCCGGGCCTCTCGTCATCGGCTGTACTGGTTCTGCTTCTTGTCTGCGTGACGCTCCAGCCCAAGCTGGATCAGGCGGTCCATCAACTCAGGATAGGAAATGCCCGATGCCGCCCACATTTTGGGATACATGCTGATGGAGGTGAAGCCGGGCATGGTATTGATCTCGTTGACAAACATCCTGCCGTCGCGCGGATCCATCAGAAAGTCCACGCGCGCCAGCCCGGCGCAGTCCACCGCGCGGAATGCGGCCACCGCGAGACGCTGTACTTCGTTCTGTTTGGACTGCGGAAGTTCGGCGGGGATGATCGACTCGGAGCCTTCCACCAGATATTTGGCGCTGTAGTCGTAGAACTCTTTGATGGGAACGATCTCACCCGGAAGGGAGGCGACGGGATCGTCGTTGCCGAGCACTGAACATTCAATTTCGCGCGCCTTGTGTTTTTTCCCCCCGACACCCTGCTCGACCACGATTTTGCGGTCGTAGCGTGCGGCCTCGTCCATACCTGCGGCAAGTTCAGCGGCGTTATGAACTTTACTGATCCCGACGGACGAGCCGAGGTTGGCGGGCTTTACGAACACCGGATACTTCAAGGCGCTCTCGATCTGCTCGCGTGCTTTTCTCGGGTCCATGCGCCACGCGCTGCGCAGCACAGTGACATGCTTGACGATGGGAATTCCAGCATCGCGAAAGAGACGCTTCATCACGTCCTTGTCCATGCCCGCGGCCGAGCCTAGCACGCCAGCGCCGACGTAGGCGATGTCCGCCAGTTCCAGCAGCCCCTGGATGGTACCGTCCTCGCCGAAGGTGCCGTGCAGAACCGGGAAGATGATGTCAACGTTAACCGGATTGTGCGCCGGATGGATGTCGCTGACGCTGGTCTGGAACGGCACTAGCGCAGAGCGGTTCTCGCCCGGCATCGGCGGAACAACCACGCCTTCGCCTTTGGCGAGCACGGCCGCGGCGGAGGTGGTTGCGGGATCGCCGGCACGCAAGCGGCTCGACCTCCGCTCACTGGCTGCGTGGCCCTTCAGCAGACGCTGAGCGTGCGCTGCTGTCACCCATTGGCCCTCCTTGGTGATGCCAATGGGAACGACTTTGTACTTTTTCTTATCGATTGCCTTGAGGACCGAAGCCGCCGACAGCAATGACACTTCGTGCTCGCCGCTTCGCCCGCCAAACAGAACGCCCACCCGGAGTTTCTTCATCTGGATTCTGGCCTTAGATTATCTTGTCGTGCTTCGCGAGATTGTGTCTCGCACACATAAGCTGCACATTTTCTTCGGTTATAGAGGTTCCGCCCTTGGACCACGGTAAATCATGATCGAAATGCAATTCGTCTGTTGCATCACACACAACACAGCGACCCCTGTCTCGCTTCCAGACAGCAAGCTTTACTGACGTGGGAATTACCCTTCTTCGCTCTGCGAGGGTGTTCGGAGCTTTTTCGAAATCCTCATCCCCCTCAACAGCAACAAGACGAAACTTGAATACGAACCGGTGCCCGTCGGATTCACACCACGAGTCAACCAAGTGAAATACGCCGTTGTAGGACCAAATACCTTCGTGAAGCTTTTCATAAACTCGCACTCGTTCAGGTGCCCGTCGACCAAGCTTGGCATCCTGCGCAGCCTGATGAAATCTGCCGTTTTGGGTTAGCCGTCCTGATGGTTGGCGTTCTGGCTGGTCCAACAATTTGGGGTTCGGGCAATCGGCAGTCCGTGGTTGGTCGTGCCCTTCGTAGATAAGCGTTGTACCGCTATCCTCCAAACGATCCCTGTATGGCGCGTTTCGACGAATGGACATCAGGATAACGGAATGGCTACCACGTAGGCCAAAGTTCATTCCCCGCTGAAGACTAGTTCCTTCGCGGCGGCACATTTCCACGTAAGATATGACGTTGTCGCTCACCATTTAACCTGAATGCAAGTTGTCACAGCCTAGGTTTCCTTCAAGCCGGAATCCAGGAGTGCACGTCGAGGGCCCGGTAAATCACTGCCGCAGGAAATTTGTCACCGCCTGGCTGAACTCTGCCGGTTTTTCCAGGCAGGGAATGTGCCCACATTCGGGAATGACTTCCAGCCGTGAACCGCGGATAAGGCGCTGGAAATTCTCTGCCATAGCTATCGGAGTGAGCGCATCCTGTTCACCCCAGAGCAGCGAAGTAGGCGGCTTCAGTTCGCTGATCCTGCTATCAAGTTTTTCATCGGGAGCGAGGATGGTTTCCAGCACGCTGCGAATGGTGGGGCCGTCGCCGCGCTCCAGGTGCAATGAATAGGACAGCTCGACCAAGTCCTCACTGACCACGGCTTTGTTATAGAAGACGAACTCCAGAATCTCGCGCATATTCGCACGGGTGGAGACGTTCAGATCGATGGGCGGTTCGATGGCGCCGGCATCAATTCCCGCGGCGTCGTTCAGAACGAGTTTGTCCACCCTCAGCGGGAACTGCAATGCGAATGCCGCGGCAATCCATCCCCCCAGCGAATGTCCGAGGAGCGATGCGCGCTCGATTCCCAGAGTTTGCAGAAAGCGCTCCAGAACCTCGACGAACCCCGCGATGCGGTAGCTGATGAGCGGCTTGTCGGAGCGGCCGAACCCGAGCAACTCCAGCGCGATCACGCGATGCGTAGCACTTAGTGGCTCGAGACACCAGGCCCACTGGTCGGCATCTCCACCGAGGCCGTGGACCAGCACCAGCACCGGTCCGCTGCCGAGGTCGTAGTAACAGATTTTGCGGCCGAAGACACTGGTGGTGCACAGTTCAGGAAGAGGTGGCAGTACGAATTGTGGAACCTGCGTTACGCCAGAGTTCATGATGGGCGCGCCCCTTCCTGTTTAGGGGGGCCGTGCTAATTGTCGAGATCTACAGGATCTTTTTCCCAAAAGCTGACAGCGCCAGCTCTACGGCCAGCTCGGCGGTCTGGTTGCGCTCGTCGAGAACGGGATTCACTTCCACCATCTCGAAGCTCAGCATGCGTCCGTGGTCGGCGATGATTTCCATGGCCAGGTGTCCCTCGCGGTAGGTTGCGCCGCCCCACACCGGAGTACCGACGCCGGGCGCGTCTTCGGGGTCGATCCAGTCGAGATCGAGCGAGACGTGGTAGCCGACCGTGCCACGGCCGGCGAGCCGCAGGGCCTCTTCCATCACAGTGCGCATGCCGCGCTCATCAATGTCGCGCATGGTGAAGACGTGCACGCCCGACTTCCTGATGTTCTCGCGTTCGTAATTGTCCACGTCGCGGACGCCGACCAGGACGCAGTTTTGCGGCTGTACCTTGGGACTGAATCCGTAGAGGTCGGTCAGCGGCGATTCAAACAGCCCCATGACTGCTCCCAGAGGCATACCGTGGACATTGCCGCTGGGCGAGCTGTTAGGGGTATTGATGTCGGTGTGAGCATCGATCCACAGCAGGCCAATGCGCTGATGCTTGCGGCGATAGAACTCCGCCACGCCCGACACCGTTCCGGCTGCAATGGAGTGATCGCCTCCCAGGACAACCGGGATTGCGTCACTCTCCAGAGTCTTGAGCACCAGCTCAGCTTCCTTGGTGCAGGTGTCGGTAATCTCCTTGAGATACTTGGCGTGAGGATCGCCTTCCGACTTGGTTTCAGCCAGGGCGACGGGGACATTACCCACATCCTTCACTTCGTAGCCGAGGGCCTCGAGCTTGGCTTCGAGTCCGGCGACGCGCATGGCGGAGGGGCCCATGTCCACGCCGCGGCGCGACTGGCCCAGGTCTAGAGGAACGCCGATGATGCGAATGTGCCTGGGATCGATGTTGGGGATTGGCTTGGTAATCGGGCTGGTTGCCATGTAATTTCTCTTAAGTCTTACATTGTGGTATCACGCTGTGACATAGGATGCTAAGGATACAACCGGTGCAGCGTGCGGGCGAATGGAATTGTCTCACGCACGTGCTCCAGGCCGCAGATCCAGGCTACGGCGCGCTCAATACCCATGCCGAATCCCGCGTGGGGCACGCTGCCATACTTGCGCAAGTCCAGGTACCACTTGAACGCCTCTTCCGGCAAGCCGTGCTCGTGAATACGCTTCACCAGCAGCTCATACGAAGCCATGCGCTGCGAGCCGCCGATGATTTCGCCATAGCCTTCGGGGGCGAGCACGTCCACGCAGAGGGCCAGATCGGGGCGCTGTGGATCGGACTCCATGTAGAACGCCTTCACCACCGCGGGATAACGATGCACCATCACTGGCCGCTCAAACTGCGACGAGATGTAAGTCTCGTCTGGCGAGCCAAAGTCGCCGCCGTACTCGAACTTGTTCTCGACCAAGCCTTTGGCGTGGGCCTCCTGCAACATCTGGACGGCCTCATCGTACGTGATGCGCGGAAACGGGGTGTCAACCTTCTCCAGCTTGCCGATGTCGCGCCCGATGGTTTCCAGCTCGGGCCGCCGGCGCTCCAGGCAACGCTTCACGATGAAGGTAATGAATTCTTCAGCGAGGACCATGAGGTCGTCGAGATTCGCGTAGGCGACCTCCGGCTCTACCATCCAGAATTCGGTGAGGTGACGGCGCGTCTTTGACTTCTCCGCGCGGAAGGTCGGCCCAAAGCTATACACCTTGCCGAGCGCCATGGCGGTGGCCTCGATGTAAAGCTGGCCGGACTGCGTGAGATAGGCCTGCTCGTCGAAGTAGTCCACCGGGAAGAGCGTGGTCGTGCCTTCGCACGCCGCCGGCGTGAGGATGGGCGGATCGGTGAGCGTGAAACCGTGCTCATCGAAATAGTCGCGCGCGGCCTTTATGATCTCGGCCCGAACCCGCAACACGGCCGCCTGCCGCGGCGAGCGAACCCACAAATGGCGGTGCTCCATCAGGAAATCAACGCCGTGTTCCTTGGGAGAGATGGGGTAAGGGTCATCGGGATTCACGCGCTGCAAAACGTGCGCGTCGGTTACGTCGAGTTCGTAACCGCCGGGCGCGCGCTTATCGGCGCGCACTTTGCCGGTCACGATCACGCTCGATTCCTGGGTCAGGCCTTTGATCGAGTCGAACAGCTCGGGCGAGACTGCGTTCTTCGCCACTACACCCTGAATGATTCCGCTGCCGTCGCGAAAGATGGGGAAAAGCAGTTTGCCGCTTTCGCGCAAGTTGTAGAGCCAGCCGCGAATGGTGACGGTCCGGCCTTCGTGCTGGCCGACTTCGCGGATGGTGGTGAGTGGTGCCTCGGTTTTCGTATCGGTTGTCATGAGTTCCTGATTTCTAAGAAAGCGGACCTAAGATGTGGCTTCCAGCTGCCTGAACGCCCCCGCCATCCTCTCCGAAATCTTCTCGCCTTCGACGCCTTCGATTTCCAGCAGCAGCGCGGGGACATGTGGGGCGGTGCGCAGCAATTCCATCGTTTCCTTCCAGTCGATGTTGCCATCACCGGGCCAGAGATGCGAATCGCGATCTTTGTTGTTGTCGTGCACGTGGGTAGAACGGACGCGGTCTTTCAATACCTCGAACGCCTGCCGCACGCTCGACATGATGTGCGCGTGACCCACATCGAAGCACACGCCAATGTCATCGAAGCGCCCCTGATGCAGCAATTCCACAAGCTTCTCCGGTGTGGACAGCTCGTTGGTAATGTTCTCAACCAGCAACTGCACGCCTAAAGGCTTGGCAAATGCGTGCAGATGCTCGAGGGAGCTGATGGCCGCCTCCTGCTTGTGCTCATCGGCTTCTTCCTGGCCTACTCCGACGTGCTGCACCAGAAACTGGAACGGCAGTTGCTCAGCCACCTCGATCGCGCGCTTGATTTCATCCATGGCAGCGATGCGATGCAGCTTCTCGACCGACGCGATGTTAATGGGCGGTGTACCGCTGCGCCCCCATTCTGTGTCCGGATACATGGGCGAATGCATAGAGTGGAAGCGAACTCCGGTGCTGCGAAACCAGTTACCGATTTCGCGAACATGCTGCTTGTCGTCGTAGTTGAAGTGGCCGCGGGCTGCGAACAACTCAATGGCTTCCGCGCCGCCGGCGACAAACTGGTCCAGCAGCCCGGGATGCAGCCGCTCACGTCTTGCGTAAACCAAAGTCGACATCGCCCGCAGCATCAGAAGCCGACCGCCTTTCCATTGTTGCGACCGTCGCTGGCGCCCAAGCGCTCACCTGTCGTCTCGTCGATGGCAATGCACTCGGCGTCGCCCCAGAATCGTTCGCTGACATCAATCTTATGCCCCATGTGCTCCAGCGCGTGAATGGTGTCCGGCGAGAAGCCAATCTTCTCCATCTTGATCTCATCGGGCATCCACTGGTGATGGAAGCGCGGTGCGTTGACCGCCTCCTGGATGTTCAGGCCGTAATCCACAACGCCCATCAAGACATT